>Ga0194057_10000363_pt1 | contig 23445 bp, 18 predicted proteins | sample SepL4415m_MetaG_FD_155474 | JGI IMG/M metagenome (GOLD analysis project Ga0194057, IMG submission 155474) | Anoxic zone freshwater microbial communities from boreal shield lake in IISD Experimental Lakes Area, Ontario, Canada - Sep2016-L442-15m | ecosystem: Environmental > Aquatic > Freshwater... | reverse complement strand
GCCTCATACGCCGGACCGGAAGGATAGGCCGAGGGCGGCGCAGCCGCCGTGGCACCGTAGGGAGTGGCGGCCGGCGGCTGTTGCTGAACAGAGTTGCTCTGCGGCGGTTGCTCGCCGGAGGATCCATTGTTGCTGCCGTAGGCGGCGGGTGGCCAACTCTGTCCTTGCGGTTGTGCCAAAACGTCGCTGGGTTCATAACGCGTTTGAACTACCGCCGGGCGAGGCACTGGCGGGTAGGGCGGAGGTGGATAAGCTTGTCCCGGGGAAACCCGATTCGTATAGGCTGACTGCTGGAAGGTCTGGCCTTGGAATGTCGGCTGCGGATAGGTGACTGGTGCATAAGGAGTATTTTGCGGTGGCGGGGTCACTTCTCGTGCTTGGCATTCCGCGCTGACGTCGATATCGAGATAACCTTCACCCGGTGGCAAGGGGGCTTCGCCGCCAGGCACGCGGTAGTAGCTCGTTCGCCGCCGGCCGGCGATCGCCGTATCCTTGTCTTCCGATTCCGGTGGCGAGTAAACGATCTTCGGCTCGATGTTCTTCTGCGGCTCGACCTTGTAGAGTTGCGCGGACTTCAGTCGCCGTTCGCTCGCCACGAACTCGCGGGTATCGACGATGTCGCCCGGCTTGAACGACAGACGGTTGAGTACCGTCATGATTTGCGTGTGCGGGTTCTCACCTTTGATCTCGATATTGATGCGGCCGACCCGATAGCGGGAGCCTTCCTCGACGTTATAGACGATGTCTAGTTTGCCAGGCTCTTTCAGAAAGCGGTTATCGGCCTCAACCTTGGCGAACACATAGCCATCGCCTCCGTACTCGTCGCGGAGTTTCTGCAAGTCGATGTTCTGCTGGTTCTGGTCAAAGTGTTGGCCGCTAAGCAGTTTCAACTTTTCGGCCAGACGGCTGTTCTCGATCTTCTTATTGCCTAGGAACGAGACATTATTAACGGAGTAGCGCGGCCCCTCGTCGATCACGAAGGTGAGCGTCAGCCAATTTTGCTTTTCATTGAACTCCAGTTCGCGTCCGACGCGGGCATAGAAGTAACCGAAGCTACGGTAATAGGCGGTCAACTTGGCCACATCCTCATCGATTTGCTTGCGGTCAACCTCGCCGGCAAATAGATAGAAATAGGGCGGATGGGTCTGAATGATCGTTTTCAACCTGGCACCGCTCACAAATTGGTTGCCGACGAAATTCACCCAATAGATTCTTTGGCGCGGCCCTTCGTTGACCACGAACACGGCTCTCAAATCACCCGCCTTATTCCCCTCCAGGACGGTGACTCGGACCTTGCTATAGCCCTTCCGCTGATAATAATCTTCAATTTTGTGACGGCCGTTTTCCACGGCGAAGGGATCGGCCGCATTGCCCACCTTGAGATCGGCCTCTTTTTTCAGATACGAGGTCAGGAAGGTGTCGTTGCCGACAATGATGACCTCCTGGAGCAGCGGCCGCTCGGCTACTTGGAAGATGATAATGACCCCACCCTGCACTCGCTGGTTGAGTGTTCGGACACCCGCGAAGACCCCCATCCGGCTAAGCTCACGAACGTCCTGTTGGACTTGTTCCTCAATATAAGGCCGGCCGGCACGTGTGCGAATTTTGTGCAAAATCTTATCCAGGCCGATCGTCCGATTCCCTTCCACGCGAACTTCGACTACGTTCTCCTCCGGCGGCATGGTAGGCACCGTGCCGCCGGGCGGAGTCGGACTGGGCATCGGCAGGACAGAGCCGGCAGCGGGCATCGGCTGCCCCCCTGGCCCCAGCATCGGACCCTCCGGTGGCATCTGCCCGAAGCTGACAGACCATCCTAGCCCTATCAACGCAACCAGTGCGCATAGTGCCACGCGACGGCATCTGCCTGCTGTGATTGGCTGTCTCGCCATGAAGGCCCTTTCCCGAAGACCCCTCGCCGCAGACCTAAAATCCGAGGACAACGGCGGTGGTTCATTCGGTAATGTTAGTGGTTTTCCAGAAAAGACGCGCAGTCATTCATAGATAAAAATATACGGACGGCGGAAAATACCGAAAGCGTCGCCGTCAAGCAAGGCGAATTGCCAGAACAAACGCCTGTAAATTCAGGGTTTCTTACGGCAAGAAGGAAGGCTAGGCAGCCTTCGCAAGACAGGGAGGTTGGCGGTGGCGAATTCCGGCCTCGATCATAATCTTTTGCTGTCATTGCTGGCTCGCCGTAGGGTGGGTGGAGCATCGAACGGTGTGTTACGCGAACTGATCTGAAACAGTGGTAAGGAGCTGTTCAAAAATAACTTAGCCGTTTCGTTTTCGTGGACTTAGCCATTCCCAAAGAAACCCCGGAAAATACGAAGATGCCTGGATATAAACGGCTAAGTTATTTTTGAACAGCGACTAAGTGCTTTCAGCGTCTCGACTTCGTGCGCAACCCACCATTTGCCGGGCAGTTCGCTCCAAGCACCCTACAATCTGCAGTTTTGACATTTTGGCGCGGAGTTTTTGGATATGCTATACTTGAAAGTTCGTCGTAAAAGGCCGTGCGGAACGGAATTCATTCCGTTGCCGTTTCGTAAATTCCGAAAGGTTCCCGATGACCAAGGTTGTCGTACTCTGTGGTGGGTTAGGTACTCGTTTACGCGAGGAAACCGAGTTCCGGCCCAAGCCGATGGTCGAAGTCGGCGGGCGGCCGATCCTCTGGCACATCATGAAATCGTATGCCCATTATGGTTTCCGGGAGTTCGTGATCTGCCTCGGTTACCGTGGCAATGTGATCCGCGAATACTTTCTCAACTACGAGGCCATGAGCAATGATTTTACGATCTCTTTGGGCAGCGGCCGACAGAAGATCGAGTATCATGGCGCTCACGACGAACAGGATTTTTGCGTCACGCTGGTGAATACCGGGGCCGATACGATGACCGGCGGACGAGTCAAACGGATCGAGCCATTTGTGGATGACGATCTATTCATGGTCACCTACGGCGATGGTCTGGCGAACATCGATATTAACGCACTGCTGGCGTTCCATCGCTCGCATGGCAAGATGGCCACCGTGACCGCCGTGCGACCCGTCTCGCGGTTTGGCTTGTTGGATCTGGACGAACGAGATTTGGTGAAGTGTTTTGCGGAGAAACCGCAAGTTGAGGGCTGGATCAACGCCGGCTACTTCATTTTCCACCGCCGCTTCTTCGATTATCTGAAGTCCGGGGACGACTGCATCATGGAGCAGGAACCACTCGCCCGGGCCGCAGCCGACGGGCAGCTCGTCGCCTATCGTCACGACGGTTTCTTTTTCGCCATGGACACGTACCGCGAATACGAGGCATTGAATAAACTATGGAGTTCCAATCAAGCCCCGTGGAAGGTTTGGCAATGAAGTCTGTACTTGCCGGCCGCTCCGTCTTCGTTACCGGCCACACCGGCTTCAAAGGCTCCTGGCTCTCGATCTGGCTACATGCCTTGGGAGCCAGGGTCACGGGCTATGCGCTCGCTCCCCCCACATCCCCCAGCAATTTCGAGGCTTCCGGCATTCGCGACTTGCTCGCCGCGCACCATGAGGCTGATCTTCGCGACAGCGCAAGCCTGCACATCGCGCTGAAGGCGGCCTCGCCGGACGTCGTTTTTCACCTAGCCGCCCAGCCCATCGTGCGAGAGAGCTATGCCAATCCCCGCGAGACGTTCGACGTCAACGTGATGGGGACGGTAAATGTCCTGGAAGCGATCCGCGTCTTGGGAAAGCCTTGCGCGGTCGTGGTGGTTACCAGCGACAAATGCTATGAGAACCGGGAGCAAACCTGGGGCTATCGCGAGTGCGACGCCTTGGGCGGCCACGATCCCTACAGTGCCAGCAAGGGGGCGGCGGAAATCGTTGCCGCGTCCTATCGCCGTTCGTTCTTTCCGCCCCAGCACCTCCAGCGGCACGGAGTGAAACTGGCGACTGCGCGGGCCGGCAACGTCATCGGTGGCGGTGATTGGGCCAAGGACCGCATCATCACCGACGTGGTACGCCACCTCCAGACCGGCCAGCCCGGCCAGCCCGTGCCGGTCCGTAGCCCGAGGGCCATTCGCCCCTGGCAGCACGTTTTGGAGCCTTTGGACGGCTACCTTTCACTCGCTGCGCGAATGCTTGAGTCCGACGATCCCACCTGGTGTGACGCCTGGAATTTCGGCCCCGTGCCCGGCGAGGAAATTCCCGTCGGTCAGCTTGTGGAATTGTTCGTCCAGGCCTGGGGCAGCGGCGCATGGCAGGACGTAAGCGATCCGAATCAACTCCATGAGGCGGGGGTGCTGCGCTTGTGCATCGATAAATCGCTGCATCAGCTTGGTTGGCGACCGCGCTGGAGCGTGGCCGAAGCCATCCGCCGGACCGCCGAGTGGTTCCGTCGGTTTTATGCAAGCCTCCCATCTCCCTCTGGGAGAGGGGCAGGGGGTGAGGGAAAATCCGACAGCACCTCGCCCATCGCATTGGTCGCCTGCCGCGAGGATATTGAGGCCTATGAACTCCCCTCGCTCGTCCCCGGGAGAGGGGCAGGGGGTGAGGGGATATGCGAGGAAAGGTAATTTAACTCTTGACAACAGAGCGGAGCTTGACACCCGCGCGCCGCCGTGTTCTGCTAGGATTTGGTTCCACGCGCATCAGGAGTAGATCCATGGATCACGACCGACTTTTCAAGGAATTGCTGGCGACGTTCTTCTTGGACTTCCTGGATGTGTTCTGTCCGGAGTTGGCGAAATACTTGGATGCCGACTCGCTGGAGTTTCTCGACAAGGAGGTCTTCACGGACGTCACCCATGGTGAACGTCACGAAGTGGACCTAGTGGCGAAGGCTCGGTTCCGCGGAAAACCATTGGGCTTCCTGGTTCACGTCGAAGCGCAAGCTCGACAGCAGGACATCTTCCCGCAGCGGATGTTTACCTACTTCGCCCGATTCCATGAAAAATACGACCTGCCCGTCTACCCGATCGCGGTGTTTTCTTTTCAGACCCCAAAGGAGCGGGAACCCGACGAGTACCGTATCGACTTTCCGGACTTGGCCGTGTTGTCGTTCCGGTATCGGGTTGTGCAACTGAACCAACTGGCGTGGCAGGATTTCGAGAACCGGACCAGCCCGATCCTTGCGGCGTTGATGGCGAACATGCAGAGGGGGCCAAAAGAGGCGGCTCGGGTCAAGCTGGCCTGTTTACGAATGCTGGCCAAGTTGCAGCTTGACCCCGCGCGGCGGGAACTGATCTCCGGGTTTATCGACTCGTATCTGCGGCTTACAATGAAGGAAGAACAACAATTCGGGGCAGAGCTAAAGGGCCTTTCCCCCCAAGAGAAGGAGGGTGTAATGGAAATCGTAACTAGTTGGATGGAAAGAGGTTTGGAAAGAGGTTTGGAAAGGGGTTTGGTGCAGGGCCGGCAGGAGGGCCGGCAGGAGGGACGGCAGGAGGGACGGCAGGAGGGGTTGGATCATGAGCGCAAGGTGCTTCTGCGCCAGCTCCGCAAGCGGCTGGGCGATCTTGATCCGGTAGCGGAAGAGCAGATTGAAACTCTATCTGCCGACCGCCTCGAGCAACTCGGCGAAGCCCTGCTCGATTTCAACTCCACTGCCGATCTGAACGCTTGGTTGCAATCGAATCGGTAGGACCATTGAAGCCTGGTGCTGGGGTCGAGCGCAGCATCGTCGGCGCGAGAATGAGGCTGCGCGCGATACTTCGCCCCCTGTTGTGGCCGGGTCTCCCGACCGAGCCACACCCCCGACCGAAGGTCTCCCATTCATCGGAAGACCTTCGGTCGAGCGTTTCAGCGGGGTCAGGAGACCTGCGCCGAACGCAGTTACACTGCCCGCAGTTGAGATTGTCACAAATCATACTAGCCCGAAGTGCCAGCGAGGTAACGACTTAGCAACCTCGTTAGCACTTCGGGTTAGTGTCGGTCGCAACCGCGAGGAGTATATATTAGCGCGGGGGGTGAAAATGCCGTACTTCGATATCATTTGGAACCCCGAGCCGGGTGGCAACTATGAATGAGAAACGGGATCACCGCATTTACCGACAGGCCACTGATGAAGAGCGATCGCGCCACCAGTTAGTGCGAGAGCAGATCGCGGCCGAGCTTCCTGAAATCTCGGATTTTTCCGACTAAATACCCCGAATATGCTATACTAAACCTACTGTGTTTACCCCGACCCTATCTCCCGAAGACCTAGACCACGTACTCGCCCACACGCGAGACGACTGGGAGGAACTGCGCGGCCAGCGGCTCTTCATCACCGGGGGAACCGGCTTCTTTGGAATGTGGCTGGTCGAGACCTTCCTTTGGGCCAACCAGAAGTTAAACTTGGGTGCCGAGGCTCTTGTTCTATCGCGCAATCCAGCCGCATTCCTGCGAAAAATGCCGCATTTGGCGGGACAGCCAGCCTTGTCTTTCCACGCAGGAGACGTGACGTCGTTTGAGTTTCCGGAGGGACATTTTTCGCATGTCGTTCATGCGGCCACGGCCGCCAGTGCAGCCCTGAACGCCGAGTCGCCGCTGCTCATGCTCGACACGATTGTGGCCGGCACCCGGCGGACGCTCGATTTCGCCAGGCATTGTGGGGCGAAAAAGTTCCTGCTTACGAGTTCCGGTGCCGTCTATGGCCCGCAGCCGCCCGACGTTGCCAATGTGCCGGAGGATTACCGTGGGGGGCCAGACCCTCTGGATCCGGCCTCGGCTTATGGCGAAGGGAAGCGACTTGCCGAACACCTCTGCTCCGTATACGCTCGAAGTTATGGGATTGAGGCGAAGATCGCGAGGTGTTTTGCCTTCGTCGGACCTTATTTGCCGCTGGACTCGCATTTTGCCATCGGAAACTTTATTCGCGACGCATTGGCCGGGGGGCCAATTATTGTCCGTGGTGACGGAACGCCGCTTAGGTCCTATTTGTATGCTGCCGATTTGGCGATTTGGCTTTGGAAGATTCTGTTTCGCGGGGTCTCCTGTAGATCTTATAATGTAGGTTCGGACGAAGACGTGACGATCGACTACCTAGCTCGCTGCGTGGCACAAACCGTGGGCGATGACATAGCCGTAAATGTTCTGGAGAAACCGGTTCCAAACGGGATCCCCGCGCGCTATGTTCCGCAGGTGACTCGGGCGAAACAGGAATTGGGGCTTATGGTGAGCATCACCTTGCGAGAGGCGATCAAGGGAATCGCGGAATTCGTACGAAAACACGATGCTAAAAGCAGGAAACTTTCTTTGTTCTAAACGGACAGCCTACTTGGCTATTTTCTTGCAAATTGAGACTTAACATTGAAAGCCTCCGACGCTGTCGCCCGATTCCTCATTGCGCATCGTGTTCAAACCTGCTTTGAACTCGTGGGCGGTATGATTACCCATCTTCTTGATAGCTTCGCGCAATCAGGCAAGTTCAATATCATCTCGATGCACCATGAACAATCCGCGGCGTTTGCCGCAGAGGGTGTGGCAAGGTATTCCAAGGGAAAAACAATTGCTCTGGCAATGGGTACCAGTGGCCCTGGGGCGACGAATTTGCTGACGGGTATTGGCAGTTGTTGGTTTGACTCCGTTCCCTGTCTGTTTATCACGGGTCAAGTGAACACCCGCGAGCTTAAAGGAGCACGCGGCATAAGGCAGCAAGGTTTTCAGGAACTCGATATTGTCCAGGTTGTACGTTCGGTGACCAAATATGCGGCGAGGGTAGATCGCGCCGAAGACCTTCTGCCTGAATTGCATCGGGCATTGACGATATCCTTGAGTGGGCGTCAAGGCCCCGTGTTGCTGGATCTACCCAATGATGTTCAAAGAGCGGATATTTCAAATTCCCTGGTGGATGAATGGTTGAACATACCATTAGAAGTGAGTGCCGGTCCCGAGATAAACCCAATCGATCTGAAACGCCTGAAAGTCTTGTGCAGTGAATCGAAGCGACCATTATTTTGCATCGGTGGCGGCGCGAGTTGGTCTAACTCAATGGACGGATGGCTGTTGATGGCTGAGGCTCTGGGTATTCCCTATGTTTCCACGCTCATGGGGCATGAGCGGATAATTGCGCGCGAGCATTACTTCAACTTGATCGGCAGTTATGGAAATCGCGAGGCTAACTGGGCTGTTCAGAACTGCGATTTACTCATGGTTCTGGGTGCTCGTCTCGACGTGCGGCAGACCGGGGCCGACACGAATGACTTTGCCCGTAAAGCGCGTATCGTCCAGATTGACATTGATCCTTGCCAATTGGGGAATCGAATTCATGCCGATCTCAATATCTGTGCATCGGCTGAAAGTTTTTTTAAGGGCTTTCCTCTCGGTTCAGATACATTTCCTAATCTGGAGAAGTCATGGTTGTTGGATATCTCGTTACAGCGCGACCATGCTCAAATCAATGAATATTCAGACTGGGTGATTAGCCCTAGTGAGATTATCAAAAAACTGAATCACCTTCTTGCGGACCAACCCGTGGACTATGTTTGCGATGTAGGCAATCATCAAATGTGGGCAGCACATAACCTGCGTCTTTCGCCGAATCAGGCCGTTCATTATAGTGGCGGCATGGGAGCGATGGGATTTGCCTTGCCCGCTGCAATTGGGATTTCTATTCAGTCCAAAGCCAAATCCGTGGTGATCACCGGTGACGGTAGTCTACAAATCAATATTCAGGAATTGGATACCCTTCGGCGTTTGGCACTGGATATCACCATTATCGTAATGAACAACTCGGTATTAGGCATGGTCAAGAATTTCCAGGATATGTACTTTGACGGTCGTGACCAATCCACTCGAAAAGGTTATAGCAGACCGTCATTCACGGATATTGCAGTGGCCTATGGGATCGAGGCGCATCGTGCCGATAACGCAGCGGATACGGATCGAGTATTGAGTTTAATCGCCGGCCACAAAGGCCCACTGCTCCTTGAGATCATGATGGATGGCGCGACGGAATGTCGTCCGCGATTGGCCTTTGGCTCAAAACTTGATGAGCAGATTCCGACGTTGAACGATAATCCGACTACCCTACCCTAATCTAAGGAGCTGTTCAAAAATAACTTAGCCGTTTCGTTTTCGTGGACTTAGCCATTCCCAAAGAAACCCCGGAAAATACGAAGATGCCTGGATATAAACGGCTAAGTTATTTTTGAACAGCGACTAAACCATCGAATGCTTCAGAATTTAGGATGCGTGGTGGACAGTCTCAATTGGGAGATCACATAATGCCAAAGAAACTCGTCAGTGTTGTCACTCCCTGTTACAACGAAGAAGACAACGTCGAGGAGGTCTATCGGCGCGTCAAGGCCGTATTTGACGCGTCAACGGACTATCGTTACGAACACATTTTCATCGACAATGCCTCCAGGGACAAAACGCGGATAATCCTCAAGCGACTAGCGGAAACCGATAAGAATGTGAAAGTGATTCTCAACACGCGAAACTTCGGGCATATCCGTTCGCCGTACTACGGAATGCTACAGGCTCGTGGGGATGCCGTAATCAGTGTTGTCGCCGACCTCCAGGATCCGCCGGAGATGATCCCGGATTTCCTTCGTGCTTGGGAAAGCGGATACAAGATTGTCCTGGCCCAAAAAACAAAGAGCGAAGAGTCTCGCCTGTTCTTTTTCATCCGCGGTACGTACTACTATATCGCTCGCAAACTCGCGGATATCGATCTGCTGGACAACGTCACCGGTTTCGGACTCTATGATCGGGCGGTGGTGGACGTCCTGCGGCGCATTGATGATCCATACCCCTATTTCCGGGGGCTGATCTGCGACGTGGGGTTCCCGCGTTATATGATCCCTTTCACCCAACCCACGCGCAAACGCGGGTTGACCAAGAATAATTTGTATACGCTCTATGACCTAGCGATGCTGGGCATCACGAACCATTCAAAAATCCCCCTGCGGCTGGCCACGTTCGCCGGCTTCTGCATCGGAGCACTGAGCCTGTTGACGGCCGTTCTTTACTTTGCCTACAAGCTTGTCTTCTGGAACAACTTCCAGGTGGGCATTGCCCCGCTGGTCATCGGCATTTTCTTCTTCGGTGCTGTTCAATTATTCTTTACGGGTATTCTTGGAGAGTACATAGGAGCAATTCACACGCAGGTCTTGAAACGCCCGCTGGTGATTGAAAGCGAACGCATCAATTTTGAGGATTGATGACGTTACAAGTAGGAGCTAAAAACGATCATCCAGAACCAGGCCATGCCCGCTTTCGGCGGCGTGAAACTTACGGTTCCTTCACCACGGCATGGCATTTCTCTCGAAACAGTTCCCGTTCGGTCTCGGTTGTGCCTCACGGAGAACTCTTTTCCGGTTCGTACCACTCTCCGCGCAACCAATCGACCAGCAGTTCCAACTCTTGCTGGCTGAGGACGTTCTTCTTCGTATCGGTCGCCGATTCCACATAGACCGGCATGCGGTCATTTTCCTTGCCATAGAATCGCGTGTGGGCCGAATTGCCGACGATGCCGATGAGCCAATCGCGGCTACCGTATCCCGTCAGGTCTGGGCCTCTCGCACCGGTGCCTTTGTGCGGACTATGAAAGGTGTGGCAGTCGGTGCAGTTCTCCGTGATGAGGTTCTTTCCGGCGGTGCTATTCGCTAGATCGCGGCGGTCGGCATCGCTCGGTAGCTTCAGTGCCGCCTCATGGGAAAGTGCTTGGATAATCTGCTGCTGTTCCTTGACATCGAGTTCGGCGAAGGTTTCCTTGATGAACCCATACATTTTCTTCTGCTTGAACTTCGTGTTGCCGAAGAATCTTGGGCTGGAAATACCCTTGACCTGCATAAAGTCGGTGAGCCATTTCCGGCTGGCAAAGCCGTAAAGGTCCGGGGCCGTCGGCTTCTCGGGACGGTTGATCCCAACGATGGCCAGACCGCTGAAGTCGTGGCAATTGGCACAGTATTGGTTGAAGATTCGCGGGCCTTGGGTCATGGCGTCCATGCGCAGCAACGTCCCTGCGCCGCTGGCGGGAATTTTCTGCGGCGATTCCGCAAGCTCCTTCACTCGTTGGGCCTGCTGGTGGCCTTCTTGCATCGCGACTTGGTATTTCTCATTTTTGGTGTCGCCCGAATAGGATTGCCAAGTGAGTAATCCCAGTCCGCTCAATACGAGAAGGGTCAGGGCGATATTGAGCGACCGACCGGCAAGGTTCCGGCCAATGAACGGCATGGCGAAGAAGAGCAGCACGGTCAGCCCTGGGATGACAAAGATCGAGATCATCTCCGACCATCCGCCGAGCATTTCATGAAGCTGATAGAGGCCGCGGAACGACCACTCGGGCCGTGCCGTGCCTGGGTCGTCAATGGGATTGGCCGGAGCCCCCAGTTCGATGCCGGCCTGCGGACCACGAACACCGTGGCTCGCCGACAGCCCCACGACGATTACCAACACGATGAAGCAAGCGGCCACGTCGCGCCAGGCCTGATGGGGCCAATAGGGCACGCCCTCACCCCCTGCCCCTCTCCCGGAACGAGAGGGGAGACGGCTCGCTTCCAAACCATGACGCGAAGCCAGATGGGCATGGAGCAATATCAATCCCAGCAAAGCGGCCGTGCAGATCCCGATGTGCAGTGCCAGAAAACGAGTGAGCGCAAGGGTGCCGAACTGCGGGCCGCCGATCGCAAGTTTGGAGAGCCAGGGACCGATCATGGGCAGGTGCGAAAGGTAGGCGATGCGGATACTTGTGGCCCAAAAACTGTTCTGGTCCCAGGAGAGCAGGTCGCCGGTGAGATTCAGCCCCAGCGTTGCCAGGCCCATCAACAAGACGGTCCAGAAAAGGAACTCGCGCGGCGCACGGTAGGTGCCGCGGAGGATCATCTGCACCAGGTAAATACCCACTAGTACCAGCATCGTCTGGCCCATGTAAAAGTGCATCGCTCGCAGCAGCCAGCCGCCGGTCACTTGATATTGCAGGTAGTAAACGCTTTCCCAAGAGCTTTGTGCCCCGGCACTGTAATACATCCAGAGAACCAGCCCGCTGATTGCCTGAACCATGAAGGCAAAAGCGATCGTCGTGGGCCAGACAAACCGCCACGCCGGCCCGCCGGCAATAGGCCGCTGAAACCAGTTACCCAACGAGGTAAGAAGGCCGGTGCGTTGATCGAGCCAATGAAACAAGGGCATCATAATTGAAAATCTTTCAAGTCTTGACGATCTTCCGTGAGGTTCCGTCCTGGAACTTTTTAAATTTCACCCAGACCTCCGTGCCGTCACGGATTTCAACCTCCAGAGTATCGAGGTCGCGAGGACTGATGCTCTTCGCATCGAGTCGGAGGCCTTGTCGATCAAACAACGCGCCGTGCGCAGGGCAGTAAAAATTCTTCTTCTCCGGATCGTAGGAAATGCAGCCGCCATTGTGCGGGCAGATGGTTTGTAACGCAAGGAAATTGTTTTCGCTGACTTGACAGAGGAAGATTGCCCCGACCGCCTCGGCCGGATAGCCGTTCCAAGCGTCCGTGCGGTCGTCAATCACGGGACAGCGTTGCGGCGGCCCAGCGACCGGCAGTGTGGCTAACGAAGCCACGCGGACCCACTTGCCCGTCGCGCTCTTTTGTCGCCAGGGATTGAGGAATGCCGCCAGTGCCGAGAGCGTCGGTACCGCCAGGGCAATAGCCCCCAGGCCAAGGGCCGTGAGTTTTGCCAGGAATCCCCGGCGGTCAGGAGAAGGTGTGGGCATGGTGAGTTAATGGAAATCCGAAATACGAATAACGAAATACGAAACAAATCGGAAATACGAAAAGCCAATGACCAAAACTCGCGGATCCAGAATGTTTCGAGCATTTCTCATTTGGATTTTGCATTTGTTTCGGATTTCGGATTTCGGATTTTAATTCTGCATTGCCGCTCGGACGGCTTCAAGCACGCGCGACCGTGCAACTTCGAGCGGCCCGTCCAACGTGGCACCGGCCGCTTTCTTGTGGCCGCCGCCTTGGAAAATCTCGGCCAGCCTGCTGCAATCGACGTCCGATCGACTGCGTAGGCTCAGCTTGAACTGACCGCTGGCCTGCTCGACCAGGATCACGGCCACTTCGGTGCCTTCCACGGTGAGCGTCAGGTTTATAATATCTTCCGTGTCGGAAGCCAACGCACCCGTAGCCGCGAAATCGGTTCGTTCGATCCAGGTGTGAACCAACCGGCCGCCAATCTCCGTGCTGGCCCGAGCCAGCGTGCGCCCAACAAGCTTCACGCGGGCCAAGCTGTCATGTTCGTAAAGATGCTTGTAAAGCAGATCGGGTTTTGCGCCGGCATCCACCAAGCGCCCGGCCAGCCGCAACGTGTCGGCCGTGGTCGAGGAGAAGCGGAACCAGCCGGTGTCGGTGGCCAGTGCCGTAAAGGCCGGCTGGGCGATCTCCGGCGTCAGTGGCACACTCAAGGCATCGGCCGCTTCAATGACTATCCGGCCGGTGGCCTCGGCACCGGTGTTCTTGAACAACTCCGCCCCCAGGTCATCGCCGCTGACGTGATGATCCAGCACCACCTTGATCGCCTTGCTCTGCCGGATCACGTCGGCCATCTTGCCAAGCTGGATCCACGCGGTCGTGTCCAAAACAAGGATCACTTCGCGATCGGCAAGCTGCTCGGGATTTACCTCTTTGCCAAGCTGCTTGACTTTGTTTTGCGGGTCGAGGAAGGTCAGCGTCGGCGGAATGGCGAAATCGTTGACCAGCAGCACGTCTTTGCCAAGCGATTCCAGGATGCCGGCCATCGCCAACTCGCTTCCCAAAGCGTCGCAGTCGGGCCGGACGTGGCAGACCAGCAGGAATCGCTGGTGCAAACGAACAATTTCAACAAATCGGGACCAAGCAATCGGTGAGCTCATGAATCCTCGGCGGTGGATCGTGGGAAGATTAAGGAATAAAGCAATATAAACTAATCATGAGTGGTAGACAATACATCCCTTCATCGATCCTTATCCCCTTGCTTTCCCCACGCCCTGAAACGTGAACGTCGCCTTGAAGCGGCGGTCAAGCTCCTTGGCCTTTTCGTGCAAGGTGGCCGCAGCAACCCGCGTCTTGTCCCACGTGCAGACGACGATCATGTTGGGGCTTGTGGCGCGAAACGAATATACCTGCGGGTAGGCACTGCGAATGGTAGCCAGATCGTCGTTGATACCCGGGTGGATGTTCAAATTGATGACCACGATGCCATCCGGCGTGAGTTGCTCGCGGAGCCCCTTATAGAACTTGACCGTTTTCAGTTGAAGCGGCTGGCCCGTGGTGTCGGTCTTCTCCGAAGGCTTGAGGAAGGCGTCCATGTAAATCACGTCGTAGCGGGTCTTGTTTGACTTGAAATATTTGAAGGCATCTTGCGTAATGATGTTCGTGTTGTCGTGCGTGCGGACATTGAAGTAATTCTCCGCCAACTGAACGACCTTTTCGTCGATCTCGACGGCATCGACCTTCACTTCCGGGTCGTAATGTTCGTAGAAGTGGACCATCGCCCCGCCGCCGAGGCCGACGATCAGGATCCGCTTCTGCTCGGGCATGAAGAAGTAGCTGGCGAACATCAGGCGGCTGTAGTTCGTGACCAACTCGTAAGGCCGCTTCATGTTCCAGAGGGTCTGGATTTGTTCGACGCCGTTGTCGCGAACAAAGTTCATCGAGCGCATGCTCCCCTGGCGGCGGATGAGAATGTGCGAGTACTCGCTCTTGACATCCGCCTCGATCGCGCCCGTCCCCTGCCCGGCCGCGTCAGCTCGCTGCCAGGAAGTCTGTGCGGACAGGAAAAGTAAAACGATCGTGATTTTCTTCATTTGTTATTTGCAATTGCGAAGCCGCAAGTGGCAGAGGAATAATCCATTATACCTTCCGCAATCGGTCAGGCTGAAACTGGTGATCCGGCGTAAATAGGCGGCGATAACCGAGCAGAACCACGCTGAACGTGCCGAGCGACGTGCCTGCCGCGATGAGAAACATGATCATGATTTGGTAGCGGGCGGCTTGGCTGGGGTCTTGGCCGGCAATGATCTGTCCGGTCATCATGCCGGGCAGGCTGACCAGTCCGGCAACCATCATCGTATTGATCGTAGGGACCATGCCGATGCGGATCGCCTGCTGTACCGCCCAGCAACCCGACTCCCAGCGTGTCGCCCCCAGGGCCAGCAACGTCTCAACCTGGTCGCGTTTGGAGGCCAACTCGTGGGCAATGCGATCGAGGCTGAGCGAAACGGCACTGATGGTGTTGCCCAAGATCATGCCCAACAGCGGTATGGCGTAGCGCGGATTGCACCATGACGGGTTCTCCGCTGCCCCTTGAACCTGCACGATGCCGAAGAGGGCGATGGCCGTCATCAGCCAGCTTGTGGCCCACATCGAGATGATGCTATCGACCCAAATACCGTCGTAGCGGTGTTCGTTCCGTCGCACGGCCGAGATGCCGGCAATGAGCGTCATGGCCGACATCATCGCCAGCACGAAATACCATCCCCGTCCCGGCTCGAAGAGCCAATTCAGTACGTAGCCGATCAACAGCAGTTGGGTCGTGGTGCGGACGGCCGCCAGCAATAGCCGCTGGCCCAGGCCCAGCCGAAGCGCGGCCGAGATGGCGGCACTGATCAGGATCAGTGACACGGCGACGGACAGTTGCCAAGCGGTAAGTTCGATTGGTTGTTGCATGGGGGGGATCAATGTTGGTTGCGGGGCGAAGATACTCGTCGCGTAGCGACATATTGATGGTAGCCGTGGGTTTCAACCCACGGACTGGATACCGCACGAGGTGATTGTGTCGCGTAGCGACGCTTGAAAATCAGCCCCACACGTAACACTCGTCATAATCGATCTCATGCTGCTTCAGCAATCCGCGATATTCCTCCTGAAAGCTCTTCGTTCGGTGATGCTCGCGCTGCGATTGAATGTAAGCAATTATCGACGGCAAGTTCGATTTACTTGCCGTGAAGGCACCGTAACCGTCCTGCCACCCGAAACCGTTCATTTGTGAAAATGTCGTTTGAATCCAAGCCGACGAACCGCCTTTGATCAACTGCGCAATCTTGGCTGGCCCGAACACAGCCGGTGCGCCAAGCAGCATGTGAATATGATCTTCGGTTCCGCCGATCTGTAAGGGCTTCATTTTGTTCTCCCTGGCAATGCCGCCAAGATAGGACCAAATGCGTTGCTCGATGTCCGGTTTTATCCATAACTCCCGATTCTTTGTACTGAAAACGATGTGGTAGTGCAATGAGGTGTAGGTGTTTGCCATGGTGTCAATCGTCGCTACGCGACGGGTGGAAGGCGCGGGGTTCGCAGTCCGTGGGCTGAAACCCACGGCTACCATCGTAACGTCGCTACGCGACGGGTGGAAGGTGGTAAGTTCGATCAGTGGTAGGTTCAATCGGTAAGTTCAATCGGTTGTTGCACACGGAGTGTGCCTGCTACTTTAGCCGCCCGGCTTCGATGCGGATGGCGGTGCGGCCAACTCGCTCGGCTTGGGCCTCGTTGTGGCTGACCCAAATCATGGCCCGCTCGGCGTTCTCCGTCAGCCAGCGGTCGATCCATTGTTCGACGGCCGTGGCGGTTGGTCCATCGAGAGCGGCCGTCGGCTCGTCGAGGAACAGGATCGTGGGATCGAGTTGCAACGCCCGGACCAGGGCGGTAATCTGGATTTCACCGCCGGAAAGCTCGGCGACCTTCTTTTCCAGAAAGGCAGCATCGCGTCCCAAGGCGGAAAGAAGTTCGACCGTCCGGCGACGATCAAACTTCCGCTGTCGATGAACACTCAAGGCATAAGGTCTGCACAAGGCGGCCTGGACCGTATCTTCAATCAAGGCCGCGCGCTGATGAAGATAGATTGCCGACGCCCTGTAGGGGGGCACTGCATCGTGGTGGACGGCTTGGCCGCGGTAGCGAACTTCGCCCCGATCGAGCTGATCGAGCCGGGCCAACGCCCGCAAAAGGAGCGTTTTCCCCGCTCCCGAGGGGCCGGTCAGCGCAAGACGCATTCCCGATTCGATGGTTAAGGTAACATCGTCGAGCAGCCAAGTCTCGCCATTCGGGTGGCGGCGGCCGAGATGATCGGCTTCCAGGAGCGTTCCCATCTTTGGCATAGGTGTAGAGCAATCTACTTAGGTTTACGTTTGGCCCGGATCTTGTCGTATCGGGGCAGGCATGAGACAATAGTAGTTTACAACGATCAGCGTCGGACTCCAACGGGTCTGCCGCAAGGCTCTGGAGTCGATAAAACATGAAGGTTGTTCCCCTGGACGACAAAGTGGTCATTAAACGGCTCGATTCCGAAGAAATGACCGCGGGTGGGGTTCTGCTGCCTGACGCAGCGCGTGAGATACCGCAGCAGGGACGTGTTTTATCGGTAGGCGACGGGCGGTTGCTTTCTTCAGGCAGCCGGATTCCTCATCAGGTCAGCGAGGGGGATCGAGTCCTCTTTCAGCGATGGGCTGGCACGGAGGTCGAGATCAACGGGCAGGATCTGTTGATCCTCAGCGAGGACGAGATCCTGGCGATCGTTGAGTAAGGCCTCCCTAATGCGCACCCGGTCGGGCGATCCAGCCGAAGTCGAGCCCGAAGACGAAGACCATCAGGCTAAGGATGAAAATCAAACCGATCCAGGTGAGGATCTCCTGCACGCGCTCGTCGGCCGGCTTGCCGCGAATTCCTTCGTAGATCAAGAGCACCATGTGTCCGCCGTCGAGTACGGGGATCGGCAGGAAGTTGATCACGGCCAAGTTTGCGCTGAGCAAGGTGAGGAAGATCAAGAGATTGCCCATCCCCTGCCGAGCCTGCATCAGGGCGACGCGGATGATGGTCCAAGGGCCGCCAAAGTTGCGAACGGAAATCTGCTTGGTTCCTACGACGCTGTGGAGCGAACGGTAAACCAGAAGGGTTGCGTCGGCGGTTTCTTGCGTGCCCAATCGCAAAGCTTCGGAAAGGCTGTCGGCCTTCTGGACGAATATCATCGGCTCCAGGTTCCAGCCGCGCTGGGAATCAAACCAATCCTTGGCCGCTCCAGGAGTAGCCGTTGCGGTCATCGGGTTATCGCCACGCTGCCAGGCAAACTCGACGGTTGTGCCCGGGAGGCCGCTTTGGAGATTCAGCAAGAAATAAGGCCAGTTGCTCTCATTCACCTTGAAATCAAGCGTGGCTTCGCTTTGACCCAAATCCTCATGGTTATATTTCTTGCGCAGTTCGGCCAATTGTTCGGCAGACGGCGGAATAATCTTTGCCTTCGTGATCCGATCACCCGCTTGCAACCCAGCTTCGGCAGCGGGACTGCCCGACTCAACCTGTGCAATCGTTTCCCATACACGATAGGCGATGCCCAGTTCCGAGATCGCAACGGGACCATCCGGCATTAACGACGGGGAGTAGCGAGGCGTGGTGGAGAGCTTGACGGTCACCTTGATCGGCTTTCCCGCACGTTCCAGCCCGAGGGTGACTTCCATCCCAGCCCGCTTGTGAAGTTCGTCAGGCAGCTTCATCGGGTCGGCAATCGGCTTGTCATCGATTGTCTTGAGCAGATCGCCGGCTTGAATACCAGCTTTGGCCGCAGGTGAATCGAGTTGCACGGTGGCAATCGGTCCCATCTCCATGATCAGGCCGAACTGTTTCATGGGACTCTTGGGCACGGTGACTTGCACCTTTTCCATATCTTCCAACTTGACCGTTTTGCTGTTGGTTTCCTTGGAACGAGCAACGGTCACGGTCAGATCCTCATCGGCGTGGGCGACCAAGTAATCCTGAAGCTGGCCGTAACTGCCGATCCGTTGATCGCCGATTTGCACGATGCGATCACCCGGCATGAACAGGCCCTTGGCGGTGGCCGCCGCGGATTCCGGAAAAAACGGAAGGACGTTCTTCTCGTTGATGAGCTTCAATTCCGATGAACTGAGGACGCCGATCGTTGGCTTGCCGCCCAACTGCTCAGGTTTTACGATGATTTCCAGCGGATCGTTGACGCCCGGCCGCTGGATGAGCAGGGGGATTCCCTGCGAAACGTCGCCGTTGATGATCTCCTCGGTCATGCGACGGAAGTTGTAGACCTTACGACCGGCGACTTCTTCGACTTTATCGTCGGCCTGCACGCCCGCTTGCCAGGCGGCACCGCCTGCCATCACGCCGCCCACAACCGTCGGATTTTGCTTCACGCCGAAGAGAAATGCGACGACCGCAAAGACCAGCGCGAAGATCATATTCATGATCACGCCCGCCGAGATGATCGCCATCCGCTGGGGAACACTCTTCGCCAGGTAGCTTCGCGGATCGAAAAGCCGTTTTTCCGCCGAATCGCCCTCTTGTGGTGCAGGCGTCCCGCCTGCGTTTTCCCCTACGTCCCCGCTCTCTTGCCTCGCGCGCTCCATTTCCTTGCGAAGCTGCGCGGGATTATCTTCCTGCCCCAGCATCTTTACATATCCGCCCAGAGGCAGAATACCGATGCCGTAGAGGGTTTCGCCCCAGCGGAAGCTGAACAGTTTCAATCCGCCAATGTCAAAACCAATGAAGAATTTGTCAATCTTCACGCCACACATTTTGGCCACGGCGAAGTGACCCAGCTCGTGAACGAAGATGACAAAGCCCAGGCCCAAGGCGACTTCCAGGGCGGCAATCCACATACTCGGGTCGGTCCAGCCGACGGCAATCAGGCAGCAATCCAATGTAATACCTCCTCGCGAGCCCAACAGTCCATCGCTAGCACATCGGCCAGGGTGGGGCTGGGGGCGTAGTTATGATTTCGCAAAATGTCACGACAAACAGGCACGATCTGGTGGAACCCCAAGCGGCCATCGAGAAAGGCCGCGACGGCCGCCTCGTTGGCCCCGTTGAGGACCGCCCCCGACGTACCGCCTAGTCGGGCAACTTCCAGGCCAAGCTCCAATGCTCCGAATCGCTGGAAATCGGGGGGTTCAAAATCCAAGTGCATCGCCAGCCGCCAATCAACCCGCGATGCCACCCCGCGATAACGCGAGGGCCACGTCAGGGCATACTGGATCGGCAGCTTCATGTCCGGGGGACTCAACTGGGCGATCACCGAACCATCTACAAATTCTAGCATGGAATGGACGACCGATTGCGGATGAATCATCACCTGAATCTGCTGACTCGGAATATTGAAGAGCCAGCGGGCTTCGATAATCTCCAGGGCCTTGTTCATCAAGGTAGCCGAATCGATGGTAACTTTCGGTCCCATATCCCAAGTTGGGTGGGCCAGGGCCTCGGCAACCGACACTTCCGCAAGCTGCTCAAGCGTGCGAGACCGAAATGGCCCCCCACTCGCGGTGAGGATAATGCGATCGACCTCGCTACGACGGCCTGACTGCATGGCCTGGAAAATAGCACTATGTTCGCTATCAACCGGCACGATTTGGGCATGCTTTTCCTCAGCCAACCGCATGACGAGCGGGCCCGCCATGACGAGGCTTTCTTTGTTGGCTAGGGCGACCGATTTGCCGGCTTCCAAAGCAGCCCAAGTCCCTTGTAGGCCGGCACTTCCGACGATTGCCGAAAGCACCATGTCAACCTCCGCCTCGCCGACCGCTCGGGCAATTCCCTCCGCGCCAACCAGCACCTCAACGCCCTTCGGTAATTTGGACCGATTGATCCGCACGGACTTTTCAGGGTCCGTAAGTACTATCCATCGAGGGCGAAATCGAATAGCCTGTTCAAGGAGCAGATCGATGTTGTTATGGGCCGAAAGGACTCTTGCACATAACTTCCCCCCCGAATTGGCGATAACCTCCATCGCATTTCGCCCGATACTCCCCGTCGAACCCAGCACGGCAATGTTTTTTCCGGGTTGAGTCATGAGAGAAATAAGCGAGGAAACGGCGATTACGATCCGTAAAACGGAATTTATTCCGTTTACCCAAAAACAATTCAACGGAATAAATTCCGTTCTACGAAAATCCAAGGTAAAGATCAATAGGAAAGGCGGCTCGAAGTCTTTGCCCCGAACACTCTGTCGGCCTGTCGCCGGAGCAGGTGCCGGCCTTCGTTAGATTTACCGCGCATCGGCGGTTTTCACTCGGGGTGGCTTTTTGGCGGCCTTCGTATCGATTTCAAACTGGCAACATGGATCGCCGTCATTACGGCAAGACGTTTGTCGCACCGGGCAGCCGGCGATTGCAGACATCAGTTCGAGGTCGATTGTGCAAACGCTCCGTCGGTCGTCGAACATGCTGATGAACGCGCAGGTCCGCTTCGTTACCGTAAGCTGGCCGTTCTTGGTGGACAAATCGACGAGTCCGCCTTCCGCTTCCAGGATGGCCGTGAATTGCTCGATTCGCTTCTTAGGATCGGATGCGGTGATTCTTTCCTTATAATGTTCCGCCAAAATGCGGCCGACCGAACGGAGGATCCTTTTGGTCAGTTTCTCACCGCCAATATGGCGGACGGCCTTCCAAATCGCCGGCACAACCAATTGCTGATTGTTGGCAAACAACAGCACCAGCGCGGAGAGTGTTGCCGAGTAACGATGACGCGGTCGCCCACGGCCGGGGAGACGCTCGATCGTGCGCTCGATGAAGCCCGCAGCCACCAATTCGATGAGCTGCTCGGTTACCGCCGTGCGTGTCACACCCGTTTCTTCGATTAATTCACTTACCGTGCGGGAAGGGCAGCCTGCCAGCAATTTTATTACTCGCATCCCCGCCGCCGTAATTGTTGTATCCATATTCAGAGGTGTCAGAAAGAATTGAGGGAAAGAACCGATTGGATGAATTAGTCACAGCCAGAACCTGAATGATAACCCCATTTCTTCCGTAAGGCAAATGGCATCTTGTTTTGCTTGGAAAAATTGAGCTCTTCAGGGGTTAACTGTAAGCTTTAGCCTGGCCCAGGGTTGTCTCGCAGCGACTACCCTGGGAAGCGGTATCCCCCACCCCGTGTTCCATGCGGAGCGCGGGAACAAGAAAAAGGGCTCTCCGCCGAGTTTGTGGTGCGGGCATCTCGCCTGCCTGGTTCAACCACAACATCTTGGGCAGGCGAGACGCCAGCACCACAATTATCCGCAAACCCGGCGGAGAGCCGAAAAAGGCCAACCGGCTCTCCTCCCGTTTTGAAAAGCGACGGCAAGCCGCCGCACTCCAAAGGTCACGCTGCGCGGATTGTAGACGATCGGCGCCCTGGTATCGCGAACAGCCCAAACAGCTCATTGTGCGTGAGACCCAACTTGCCAGGCCCCTTGGCACCGGAAAAGATGGTGTCGAAAAGCTCTCGCTTCTCCTGCAACACGTGATCGATCCGTTCTTCGATCGTGTCCAACGAGAGGAATCGCGTGACCGTGGTTGGGCCGCTGGTGCCGATGCGATGGGCTCGGTTGATCGCCTGGTCCTCGACGGCTGGGTTCCACCAGCGGTCGAAGAGGAAGACATAGTTGGCGAACTGCAAGTTCAGTCCCACGGCACCGGCCCCATAGCTCATCAGGATGACGTGGGCCGAACGCTCTTCGCGGAACTGGCGAATCACGCCGTCGCGGCGCGAGGAAGGGATCTGGCCGTGATACTCCAGCGGCCCGAACCGCCGCAGGGCTTTGGAGAGCCGCTTGATCGTACTCACCCATTGGCTGAAGACAATCGCCTTGCGTCCGCTGCCGGCGACCTCTTCCAGGTCGGCTTCGAGCCGCTCCAGTTTTGAACTGGCCCCCGTGGCACTGTCAAAGTTGCAAATCTGTTTCAGCCGCAACACAAGCTCGAAAACGTGCTGGATCGTCGCCCCTTCCCCCATCTCGGTGAGGCGGAAAATGCCTTCCTCTTCGGCCAGGCGATAGGTCTCGCGCTGCTCGGGCGTGAGTTCCAAATCGGCGTCGCGGAACATTTTGGGCGGCAACTCAGTGAGCACTTGCTCCTTCGTCCGCCGCAAGACATAATCGCTGATCGTGTGGCCCATTTTCCGCGGCTTCATTTCGGGCGAAAGGAAGCCCGGCGCAAGGAACTCGAAGATGCCGACGAGGTCTTCGGCGCTGTTTTCCACAGGCGTGCCGGTCAAGGCCCAACTCCGCCGCCGCGACAAGCCGCGGACGACCTCGCTGGTGGTGCTGCCGCGGTTCTTGATCCGTTGCGATTCATCGAGTACGACCAGATCGAAAGAAATCGGCCGGTCGTCTTCGCCTTGCGCGAGGATTTCGCGGTCGCGGATCACCACTTCATAATTGGCGATCCGCAGCGGCACATCCGGCAGCCGCCATTGCCAGGCACGCCGGGTCTGATCGCCTTCGATCGTTAAGGTAGGCACTTCGGGTGCCCAGAGATGAAATTCTCGCTGCCAGTTTGTTACAAGCGGCTTTGGGCAAACCATCAATATGCTGCGGATCTCACCGCGACGGAGCAAGAGGCGGATCGTCGTGATCGCCTGCATGGTTTTTCCCAGTCCCATTTCATCGGCCAGGATTGCTGCATGACGCGGATAGAGGAATGCCACGCCTTCAAACTGAAAGGGAAACGGCTGGAACGGCATCGCCAACTCGCGATCACAGAGCAGTGCCTCCAAGGGCGGTTGCAGAAGATATTGCAGGCGATCTTCCAGCTTGATCACGTCCTGCGGCGG
>Ga0194057_10000362_pt1 | contig 23471 bp, 18 predicted proteins | sample SepL4415m_MetaG_FD_155474 | JGI IMG/M metagenome (GOLD analysis project Ga0194057, IMG submission 155474) | Anoxic zone freshwater microbial communities from boreal shield lake in IISD Experimental Lakes Area, Ontario, Canada - Sep2016-L442-15m | ecosystem: Environmental > Aquatic > Freshwater... | reverse complement strand
GATCACCAGACCGTCGTCGCGTTTGTACACAGCGCCGTCAGCGGTGAGGCACGGCGCCTCGTCGCAGTGCATGCAGGGCAGCGGCAGGTAGGCGGTCTGGACGATGGGGTACTGACCGCGCTCCTTGCGCTTGATGTTCATCCAGCGGTGACCGTGCCATGGCTGGGCCGCCGAGTAGGGCGGGAACTCGTTGTCGACGAACTCGTCCTTGTCTGCCAGAAAGCAGTCGTTGCAGTCATGGCAGCGCGCGACGTCGATGATCAGGTGCCATTTCTTCATCGTGCCTCGCCCTCCCACTTCTCGACCTGGATGAGACAAGAGTTGTTGGACATCGCCGTTGAGGTCGGCGTGATGTAGCGCTTGCTCGTGAGGATGTTGACGCATCCGGCGATGTCGGGCGACTCACCCGGTTCCCCCAGAGGCAGATAGTCGGCGCAGGATTCGTAGGAGTGCACCGTGCCCGGCGCGACGCGCTCGGTGAGCTGCACCGAGAGGATGACCGCGCCACGGTCGTTGAAGGCGCGGATGAGGTCGCCTTCGGCGATGCCCCGCGCCTCCGCATCCTTGCTGTTGAGCCGCATGATCCAGTAAGAGTGCCCGTCGTCGTGCAGGATGCGGTGCTCGTCGACCTCGTTGAGCCAGCTCTCCTTGGAGTCGCCCATGGTGTGGAAGCTGAAGCGCGGGTGTGGGCTCACCATCTGCAGCGGGTACTTCTCGTACAGCTCCGTGGTGTGGTGGCCCTCCCAGCTGGGGATGAACTGGGGACCCATGGCCGGCCGCTCGGGGTCGACCACGTCGCGCTCGAGGCGCTGGAGCGCGGAGCTCACAAACTCGATCTTGCCGGAGGCCGTCTGCAGGCCCTCGAAGCCCACCGTGTCCCCGGGCCTCGGACCCCAGTCCGGGGTGTCGCGCTTGCGGCCCTCGGCGAACCAGCGCATTGCCGGCGTGCTCTTGTAGTGGTCCGGCATCGGCACCACGTAGTAGCCCTTCTTCTCGAACTCCTCCCAGGTGATGTTGTTGGGGAGGTCGGTGGCGTGAAAGTAGGCCTTGCACCAGTCGTACTCGTCCATGCCGCCCTCGGTGAAGGCGTCACCCATGCCCATGCGCGCGGCGACGGCGGCGAAGATGTCGTAATCCGACTTGCTCTCGCCGAGCGGCTCGATGCACTTCTTTTGGAAGACGATGACGCGATGGTTGGTCTGGGTGTGGTTGTCGGGGATGTAGCCCGAGCAGTTGCCGAACTCGCTCATGTCCCAGCGCTCGAAGTTGGTGCAGGCCGGCAGGATGACGTCGGCGAACTTCGCCTCGCCCTCCATCCAGATGGACTGGTTGACGACCGTGTTGACCTTACCCTCGCGATACGCCTTCACGTAGCGGTTGGTCTGCTGCATCGTGCCGATGAACGAGCCACCGTAGCGCCAGTACATGGTGATGAACGGGTAGCCCGGCGCGGGGTACTCGTACTTCTGCATCTGGCTTTGGATGGAAGAGCCGGAAAAGCCCTTGCCGCGCCACTCGAAGGGCTCGTGCATCATCGCCTCGGGGATGCGCAGGCGTGGGATCGCCTGGCCCTCCGTGGAGTCGTGCACGTTGACGGTCGGGTGCAGCCCCGAGCTGTGCGGGAACATGCGGTAGAGGAAGCGGTGGGCCGCCGCCGACTTCTCGGGGTCGCCCGAGATGCCGCCCTCGGCATAGCCGGGGAACACGAACGAACAATCTGACGGAGCGCCCTGTGAGGTGCCCCAGATGTTGACGCCCGGCTTACCGTAGCCCTGCATGGCGGCCAGGGCGACCATGGTGCGCGCCCACTCATTGCCGGTGGCCGAGCGGCAGGCGCCGCCCCAGCCACCGAGGCCGCCGGCGGCGAGCATGGTCTTTTTGGCGCCCCACTCGCGGGCCAGGGCGCGGATCTGGCGGGCGGGGACGCCGCACTCGCCCTCTGCCCATTCCGGCGTCTTCGGCACGTTGTCTGTGGTGCCGAGGACGTAGTCCTTCCATTCGTCGAAGCCCGTCGTGCGCTCCGCGACGTAGTCCTTGTCGTAGGTCCCTTCGGCCAGCCACGTATGGGCGATGGCGAGGCCGAACGCCACGTCGGTCCCCAGGCGCGGCGCGAACCACTTGTCGGAGAACAGCTCGGCGGTGGGGGTGTAGTAGGGATCGACGAACACCATCTTGATGCCGAGCTCCTTCATCCAGTAGCGCCGGCACGTGCTCTCGAAGGCGGAGTAGATGCCGCCGCCCGTGCTCTCCGGGTCGGACGACCAGAAGACGATCATCTCGGTGTGCTTGAGCGCGTCCTCGAGCAGGTCGTACTGCTCTGGGATGCCGAGGCGATGGCTGTTGCCCCACATCGGCATGGCGCCCCAGTGCCAGCCCTCCCAGCTGTCCGGGTTGTGGGCGCAGTGGGCCATCCCCATGAGATTCAGAAAGCGGTAGTAGGCGCTGTGGCGATAGCCGATGTTGCCCCACAGGTGATGCGAGCTGCAGGTCGTGAAGATGGATCCTGGCCCGTTCTCACGCTTCTCCCGGATCATCTCTCCGGTCACCAGGTCGAGAGCTTCGTCCCAGCCGATGGGCTCGTAGCCGGAGACGCCGCGGTTGTGGATGTTGCGCTCGCCTTCGGGATCCCAGTCCACGCGCTTCAGCGGCGTGAGGATGCGCCGCGGCGAGTACACCATCGAGCGCGAGGCCTGCGCGTGCGGCGAGAGAGTGGTGCGGCGCGGCGGGCTGAACTGCCGTCCCCGCGCCTCGATCACCCAGTCGCCCTTGTCGTCGTCGTCCAGGTCGATGGGCGTCATGCGCACGATCTTGCCGTCTTGCACGTCCACGAATACCGGACCGCCCGTAGTGCAGTTGGTCAATCTCTCGACCTCACTCATGTCCGTCCGACCTCCGCTCCTCGCTCGACCTGAACGATCGTGCCGCAGCCCCGCAAGCCTGCGCTTGAAATCCACTATGCGGTCACATGTGCCCGCATTACGGGCATGATGGTACCGCCGCCACGGTCAGTGTCAAGCGTGGCGCCGCTCCTTCACAGGCTCAGCGGCGCGCCGCGCCGCCGCGGACATGAGCTACACTCCTGCATCGTGACTGAGGACGGCCGGACAGACGTGCAGCCCGTCGCCGTCGGCGTGGTGCTCGCCGGCGGGGAGGCGAGACGCATGGGACGCGACAAGCGCCTGCTGCGTCTCGCCGGCTCCACGTTGCTGGAGCGCAACCTGGGCTTTCTGCAAGGGCTCTTCCTCACCGTCGCGCTCTCGGTGCGCGACGCCCGCCAGATCCCCGCGTCGCTGCCCGCCGGCGTCGAGATCGTCACCGATGTGGTGACGGGCTCGCCGCTGGCGGGCCTGGCTTCCGTCCTGGCCCGCTACCACGAGCCCATCTTCGCGCTCGCCGCCGACGTAGCCTTCGCCGAGCGCGCCGCCGTCGCACGCGTCGTCGAGGCCTTCGACCGCGTCGATGTGGCGCTGCCCATCGTCGGCGACCACCTGGAGCCGTTGCACGCCGTCTACGGCCCGTCTTGCCTTGCGCACATCGAGCGCCTGCTCGCGCGCGGCGCGCACAGCATTCTGGATCTGCTTCCCGAGGTGCGCGTGAGGACGGTGCCCTTCTCGAGCGCCGCGCCGTTCTTCAACGTCAACACGCCGAGTGATTGGGAAGAGGCGCGCCGCCGCGAGAAGATCGCGGCGCGCCCCGACGATCCCCACAAGCCGGCAGTGCTCGGCGTCGTCGGCAAGCCGGGAAGCGGCAAGACCACGCTCATCGAACGCCTGATCCCCGAGCTCACGCGGCTGGGCCTCAGAGTCGCCGCCGTCAAGAGTGCTGCGCGCTTCGACATCGACACGCCGGGCAAGGACTCGTGGCGTCACGGCGAGGCCGGCGCCGAGGCATACGCCGTCGCCTCGGCCACGAAGCTCGCCTTCGTGACACGGCTGCAGTCCGAGACCCCGCTGGCCGAGCTTGTGGAGCGGTACTTCGCCGGCTACGACCTCGTCGTGTGCGAAGGCTATCGGCACGAGGCGCCTCACGTGATCGAGGTCGTTCGCGCCGACGCCGGCCACGCCGCCATGAAGTGTGCGCCGGACGAGCTGCTCGCCCTGGTGACCGATGCCGAGATTCCCCATGAGCATCGCTTCGCGCGCGACGACGTCGCCGGACTGGCGGCGTTCCTCGTGCAAACGCTCGGAAGCACCGCGGCCGGCGGCAATCGTTCCGCTCTACGGAATGGTGTGTACCGCGATACGGAATGTCGCTAGAATCGTCTGGAGCATCAGCCCACGTCCGGAGGAGACCAGATGTCCGCCACCACGCCAAGCCCGTCACCGACGTCGCCGCCGGAGCCCGCCCGGCCGAGCGCGGGCAAGGGCCCGCTGCACCTGATGGCCGCGACGACGGCCACCGACTACTGGAACGACTCGTGCTCCGTCGAGGAGCTGACCTACGCAATCGCGCGCGGCGCCGTCGGCGCCACGACCAACCCGACGATCGTCGGCGACGTGCTGAAGAAGGAGATGCACCTCTGGCGCGAGCGCATCGCGGAGATCGTCGCCGACAACCCGACGTGGACCGAGGACGAGATCACCTGGAAGCTGATCGAGGAGATGGCGGTGCGCGGCGCCGAACTGCTCCTCCCGGTCTTCGAGCGCGAGGGGGGGATGAAGGGGCGCATCTCGATCCAGACCGACCCGCGGTCCTACCGCGACGCCGCGCGCATCACGGAGCAGGCGCTCCGCTTCAGCACCCTCGCGGCGAACATGCAGGTCAAGATCCCCGTGACGTGCGCGGGCGTGCAGGCGATCGAGGAGGTGACGGCGGCCGGCGTCAGCATCAACGCCACCGTCTGTTTCACCGTGCCGCAGGCGCTGGCCGTGGCCGCGGCGGTCGAGCGCGGGCTGGAGCGCCGCGAGGCGGCCGGCGAGGACGTCTCGCTGATGACGCCCGTCTGCACGCTGATGGTCGGCCGCCTCGACGACTGGATGGAGGTGCTCGCGAAGCGCGACGGCATCGTCGCCACCCCCGGCATCGCGCACTGGGCGGGCCTCGCCTGCATGAAGAAGGCCTACGGCATCGTCCGCGAGCGCGGCTATCGCACGCGACTGCTGGCCGCGGCGTACCGCCATCACCTGCACTGGTCGGAGCTCATCGGCGGCGACGTCGTGCTGACCATCCCGTACAGTTGGCAGCGCCTCTTCAACGACTCCGACATCGCGGTCGTGCCGCGCATGGACGACCCCGTGCCCGCGGCGATCGTCGACGAGCTCTATCGCCGCTTCCCCGACTTCAGGCGCGCCTACGACGTGGACGGGCTGAGCCCTGAGGAGTTCGACTCCTACGGCGCGACGTCGCGGACGCTGAGGGGCTTCATCGCGTCCTACCACGACCTCGTGGCGGTGATCCGCGACTTCATGCTGCCGGACCCTGACGTGAAGTAAGGTCCGCGCCGCGCCAGGCTGGTGGACGGTTGCACGTGCGGCCGTCCACCAGCGGCGCACGCTCGGCGTGTGCGGCTGGCATCCTCCTTGACAGCGGTGCTACCCTTCTCACTGTCCTACTCCAAGCCCCTCGCCCTACGGCATCCGCTATGGGCGCTGGGCCGTACCATGGATAGACCATGGGACAGCGCGCAGCGCGCTGTCGTGGGCCCGCGGTGGAAACGCGCGGACCTCCTCGTGTTTGGAAAGGAGTGAGGGATGCGCTTCTTCGCGCGTTCTGTCGCGGGCGCTCGCACCGCCGCGAACCAGAAGGCGGCGGCCCGGTCGCCCCGTTCGGGCCTCCTGCCCCTGCGCTTCGACCGTTACGAGCTTGCCGGCGGCGTCGCCGACATCGGCATCATGATCCCGCTCGCCTGCGGAGTCGCGGCCGCCGCCCACCTCAGCCTCGTCACCGTCTTCGTGTGCGTCGCCGTCGTCTACGCCGTCACTGCCCTGGCGTTCCGTGTCCCCGTCCCCGTCCAGCCGATGAAGGCCATGGCGGCGTCGATCATCGCGCTCGGCCTGTCGGCCTCCGTGGTGAGCGCCGCCGGTCTCGAGATCGGCCTGCTCTTCCTCCTGTTCGCCGTGACCCCGCTGGCCCGCTACCTGGGGCGCCTCTTCCCCCCGGCCGTCGTGCGCGGCATCCAGCTGGCGATCGGGATACTGCTCATCAGGAGCGCCCTCGTCATGGCCGGAGCCGCCAACGGGCTCCCCGGACTGCACGTCGCCCTGGATGTGGGCGGGCTCACCCTCACCGCGGGTGTCGTCGTGGCCGTGGCCATCGTGGCGTTCCTGCTCGCCGGGCGGGAGCGTCGCCGTCTGCCCGGCAGCCTGCTGGTCCTCGGCGTGGGAGCTGTCGTCGGGATCGTCCTGGCGGGAGCCGGCGTCGCCCAGCTCCCGCCCATCCCCTCCGGCTTCCAGATCCCCCTGCTGCATCTGCCCAGCCTGCACGACGCCTGGCTCGCCCTGTTCGCCGTCGTGCTGCCGCAGCTACCGCTCTCGCTGGGCAACTCGGTGTTCGCCACCGACGACGTGCTGCACCACTACTACGGCAGTGCCGCACGCCGGGTCACGCCGACGAGCATCTGCCTGAGCCTGGGCCTCGTCAACGTCGCCTCAGGACTGCTCGGCGGAATGGCGCTCTGCCACGGCTCGGGCGGGGCGACGGCCCACTATCGCCTCGGGGCGCGGACGGCCGGCGCCACGCTCGCCGCCGCCGGCTTGTACGCCACCCTGGCCGCCGGCGCCGCCTTCGGGCTCTCGCCGCTGTTCGTCCCCGGCGCCGTGCTCGCCGGCATGCTGCTCTTCGTCGGCGCCGAGCACTGCCTGCTGCTCACAGACCTCACGAAGGTCGACGACATCGTCTGCGCTGTGCTCATCGCGGTGGTCGCCGTGGCGACCAGCGATCTGGCCATCGGTTTCCTCGTCGGCTGGGCGGCGTTCGCGCTTCTCCGGCGCACGCCGCTCCACGACCTGCGCCTCCGCTGGCCCGCGCTCACGGCGCGGCTGGCCCCGCGGCCCGAGCCCCTCGACGTCAAAGTGACCTGAGACTCGCCCGCCTGGCGCGCCCCGCGGCGCCCGGACCCGGCCCTGGCCCTCTATCTGTTGACCGCTGAGGCACGCCGGTGAGCGTCTTCGTCCCGTCGAGTAGACTCCCCCTGCGATGACGCCTCAAGGCAACGACCAGGTCCAGATCGGTGTGCTCCTCGCCGGCGGCAGCGGCCGCCGCGCCGGCGTCGACAAGCGCTTCCTCGTCCTCCAAGGTCGCACGTTGCTGCAGCGGAACCTCGCCTTTCTGCGCGACCTCTTCCCCACGGTCGCCGTCGTGGTCGGCCACGGTCAGGACCTCGACCTCGGCGACGCCGCCGGCGTCGAGGTTCTCGTCGACGCCTGGCCGGGAGGCTCGCCGCTCGCCGGGATCGCCACGGCGCTGCGGCGCTACGAGGAGCCCGTGTTCGCCCTCGCCGTCGACATCGCCTTCCCCCAGCGCCGCGCCGCGGACGCGGTGCTGGCGGCATTCACCGGCCACGATGTCGCCTTGCCGGCGATCGGCGCCGACTATCACCAGCCGCTGTTTTCAGCCTACGGTCCCGCGTGTCTCCCGCCGATGGCGGCGGTGCTCGACGCGGGCCGCCATCGCATCGTCATCATCCTTCCCCACGTGCGCGTCGCCGAGGTGCGCTTTCCCGACGACGCGCTGTTTCATAACATCAACACCATGGACGACTACCAGGAAGCGCGCCGCACGGCGGCCGCGGGCGGCGACGCGCCGGCCGCTGAGACCGCCGCCCAGCCGGCGCTCGTCGCCATCGTCGGCAAGAGCGACTCGGGCAAGACGACCCTCATCGAGAAGGTCGTCCCGGAGCTCGTGAAGCTCGGCCTGCGCGTCGGCGCCGTGAAGCACGACGCGCACAGCTTCGAGATCGACCACCCCGGCAAGGACTCCTGGCGTCACGGCCAGGCCGGCGCGCACGCCTACGCCATCGCCTCGCCGGAGCGGCTCGCCTTCATCACGAAGCTCGACGGCGAGATGCCGCTGGCCGACATCGCGCGCCGCTTTTTCGCCGGCTTCGACCTGGTCGTGGCGGAGGGCTACAAACGTACAGCGCCTCACCGGGTGGAACTGTTCCGCCTGGGCGCCGGACACGCCGAGCCGCTCTGCGACCCCGGCGAAGCCATGGCGCTCGTCACCGACTCCGAGCTGTCGCACGAGCACAGGTTCGGGCTGGAGGACGGGGCCGGCCTGGCGCGCTTCCTCGCCGTGCGCCTCGACTCGCTCAGGGAGTATTGAGCCGCTCCCCGATTCTCGCGAGCACTTCCCCGAGAGCAGGCACGGCCATACACTTGACACCGCCCACCGGCGGGTGGAGCATTTCCGTGATGCGGGCGGGACCATCCGCATCGTGGATAACGCCCGGTGAAGCCGCGCTCTCCCCGAGCCGCGGCCGCGCCAGTCATCGAGGAGCGGAGGTCAGAGTATGGCGGAGGACATGAGCAAAACGGGGGCCAGCGGTGAGAAGACGCTGATCCGCGACATCAGCTTCTGCGGCGTGCCGGAGAACGGCTCCAACGCCTCGATAGTCGACGTGAAGGACGGCAAGATCATCCGTATCCGTCCCATGCACTACGACTGGAAGTACAAGAAGGAAGACCTCAATCCGTGGAAGATGGAGGTGCGGGGCAGCACCTTCGAGCCCAGCATGAAGACTCTCATCCCCCCGTACAGCCTTGCGTACAAGAAGCGCGTGTACTCCCCGGCCCGCATCCGCTACCCCATGATGCGCGTCGACTTCGACCCCGACGGCGAGCGTAACCCGCAGAACCGCGGCGTGAGCAAGTTCAAGCGCATCTCCTGGGACAAGGCGCTCGACGTCATCACCAGCGAGATGGAGCGTATCAAGGCCAAGTACGGCCCCACCGCCCTGCTCTACCAGTGCGACCAGCACGGCGAGAACAAGGTCGTGCAGGCCTGCCACGGCGCCGGCCGCAAGCTCCTCCGCCAGTGGGGCGGGTTCACGCTGCAGATGCGCCAGCCGGACAGCTGGGAAGGCTGGTGGTGGGGCAGCAAGCATTTCTGGGGCTGCGAGCCCGTCGGCCAGGGGATGCAGAGCAACCTGCTCTGGGACATCGCCAAGAACGCCGAGCTGCTCCTGTTCTGGGGCTGCGACCAGGAGACCACGCCCTGGGGTTGGCAGGGTCAGCTGCCCAGCCGCCTGAGCTACTGGTGGAGCGAGCTCGGCATCAAGCAGATCTACGTGTGCCCGGACCTCAACTACGCGGCCGCCGTACACGCCGACCGCTGGATCCCGGTGCTCCCGAACACCGACGCCGCCATGTACCTGGGCATCTGCTACCAGTGGTTCAAGGACGGCGCCTACGACAAGGAGTACCTCGCCACGCACGCCGTGGGCGTGGACAAGTTCGAGGCCTACGTGATGGGCGAGGACGACGGCGTGAAGAAGACGCCGGAGTGGGCGTCCGCCATCTGCGGCGTCCCCTCGCGCACCATCAAGGCCCTGGCCAAGGAGTGGGCGAGCAAGCGCACCACGGTGGTCATCGGCAACGGTGGCCCCGGCATCCGCGGCCCCTACGCCACCGAGCCGGCCCGCCTGCAGTGCATCTGCCTCGCCATGCAGGGCCTCGGCAAGCCAGGCGTCAACCAGGCCAAGATGATCGAGTGGGGCCTCTTCGACAAGCCCGACCAGTACGCTCAGCCGATGCCCTTGCGCGTGCCCAACCTGCGCAGCGCCTACACCGGCGGCCACCCCGACGAGACCAACCATCCGTCGTTCCTCCCCAAGACCTTCGTGCCCAAGGGCATCCTCGAGGGCGAGTGCGACTGGTGGGGCTGCGAGTCCGAGACCGCCGAGCGCAGCAACCAGTTCGTGCACTACAAGTATCCGGCCGACGGCTGCTCCAGGATCCACATGGTGTGGACCGACTCGCCGAGTTGGATCACCTGCTGGAACGGCGGCAACGACTACGTCAGGGCCATGCGCCACCCCGACATCGAGTTCATGTTCGCCCAGCACCCGTGGCTCGAGAACGACTGCCTGATGGCCGACATCATCCTCCCCGTCAACACCAAGCTCGAAGAGGACGACATCGCCGGCGACATCTTCAGCGGCCAGTACAACCTGCTCTATCCCGAGCACAAGTGCATCGAGCCCATCGGCGAGAGCTACAGTGACTACGAGATCGCCGTGATGATCGCCGAGCGCCTGGGCCTCAAGGAGGAGTACACCGGCGGCAAGACGATCCCCGAGCTCATCAGGTACGGCTACGAGACCTCGCGCTGCGACGACCTCATCAGCTGGGAAGAGCTCAACGAGAAGGGCTACTACGCGGTGCCCACGGCCGACGGCTGGGAAGATGTGCCCGCCGGCTTCTACAACTTCTACAAGGACCCCGAGAAGTACCCGCTCACCACGCCGACCGGCAAGCTGGAGTTCGAGGCCACGGGGCTCCTCGAGCACTTCCCCGACGACCTCGAACGGCCGCCGGTGCCCAAGTGGGTCGCCCAAGGCATCAGCCACGAGGAGACCATCGGCACCAAACGCTCCGAGAAGTATCCGCTGCTCGTGATCTCCAACCACCCGCGCTGGAGCGTGCACTCGCAGCACGAGGACATCACCTGGCTGCGCGAGATCGAGACCTGCAAGGTCACCGGTCCCGACGGCTACCAGTACCATCCGGTGTGGCTGCACCCGAGCCAGGCCGAGGCGCGCGGCATCCGCCACGGCGACATCGTGTCGATCTTCAACGAGCGCGGCACCGTGCTCGCCGGCGCCTACGTCACCGAGCGCATCATGCCCGACGTGGTCTACATCGACCACGGCGCCAAGTGGGACCCCATCGTCCCCGGCGAGATCGACCGCGGCGGCGCGATCAACACCATCGTGCCGCGCAACACCACGTCCAAGAACGCCGTCGGTCACGCCGTGAGCGGTTTCCTCGTCGACATCGAGCGCACCGATATGGACGCGCTCAAGCGCAAGTACCCGGAGGCCTTCGAGAAGCCGTTCCACCCCTGCGCCGGTCCCGGTTTGGACGCCTGCATCATGGGGGTGGAGTGATGGGCAAGGTCCTCGTCATCGATCTGAACATCTGCAACGGCTGCTACAACTGCCAGGTGGCCTGCAAGGACGAGCACGTGGGCAACGACTGGTCGCCCATCGCCAAGCCGCAGCCCGACACGGGCCAGTTCTGGAACAGGATCACCGACATGGTGCGCGGCCAGGTGCCGAAGGTCAAAGTGACCTACCTGCACAGCATCTGCCAGCACTGCGACGAGGCGCCCTGCATCCCGGCCTGCAACGCCGACGCCGTCTACCGGCGCGACGACGGCGCCGTGATCATCGACCCCGACAGGTGCCGCGGCAATCAGCTCTGCATCTCGGCCTGCCCCTACGAAGACGTGATCTGGTTCAACGACTCGCTGAACATCGCCCAGAAGTGCACCTTCTGCGCGCACCTCCTGGACGACGGCTGGACCGAGCCGCGCTGCGTGGACGCCTGCCCCACCGGCGCCTTCTCGTTCGGCGACGAGGACGACGCCAAGATCAAGGAACTCGTCGCCAGGGCCGCGCCGCTCAAGCCCGAGCTGGACGTCAAGCCGCGCGTGTACTACATCGGCCTGCCGCAGCCGTTCATCGCCGGGGCCGTCTTCGAGCCCGACGCCGACGAGTGCACCGAGGGCGCCAGGGTCACGGCCATGAAGGTCGGCAACGGCAAGGTCTACGAGGCGGTCACCGACAGCTACGGCGACTTCTGGCTGCGCGACGTGGAGCCCGGCGAGTACACGATCCTCGTCGAGAAGGAGGGCTACCTGCCGCAGAAGATGGGGCCGGTGGACGCCGCGAAGGACGTCAACGTCGGCGACATCGCGGTCTGGAAGGCCTGAGGCGAGGCGAGCCGCGCCGCCCGGCGCCGGGCGGCGCCCCCGCGGAGCAGACCGGAGGGGCCGGGCCGAGAGGCCCGGCCCCTCCTTCGCGTCCCGGGTCAGCGGTCCGCCGGCTCCTGCCGTCGGCAGGTGAGGATCGGCATCTCTTCGCCGCAGCATCTCCTCGCCGGAAGCGATGGTGAGAGCGCTGGCGAGGCAGGAGCTCTCGTGGGCTCACCAGCACGAACACGCATCGATGGAGCTCGGAGGCGCTCGACTCTCGAGAGCCGAGACCAGGACGGTCTACTCCGCGCCTCGTACCAGCCTCACGAAGTTGTCGATCCGCCGCGCGTCTCCTTGCGGCCCGAATCCGTCGGGGTAGTCGGAGGCGCTGCCGCTCTTGGGGTCGCTGCGCTGGCACCCGGCGCCGTGGACGTCCATCCACAAGCCGAACATCTTGCCCATCCCCCGTCCGAAGGAGATGTAGGCCGCTTGTTCGCCGCTGGGAGTCTGGGTTGCGGATGCATTCGGGGCCGGAGCTCCGGAGGCGCTCGGGGCCGGAGTCCCGGCGGCCTTCGTCGGCCCGCCGCCCCCTTGGGCCAGATGGGTCGTGGACGACCAGAAGTAGGGGTAGTCGTCCTGCCCATCCTCATTGGTGATCCTGGTAGTCTGGAATACCGGGTCGATGGCGGGCGAGTCGGTGGTCGCGGGGGAGCGGGAGTAGTCCACGATGCTCTGCAGCTCCTTGATGCTCGGCACGCGCCAGTCGTCGTGGCCGAGGTAGTCCTCGGCGTTCTTCTGCTGTGCCCAGGCGAGTGCGTGCTCCCAGTCCATGCCGCTGCCGCTGCCGGCCTGGGACCACATCAGCTTGGTCGCCGTGTCCGTGACCGTGCCGTCGGCGTTGTCCGTGAAGCTGTTGACTCCGTAAGCAGGATTCCCACGGACGTAGTAGGCGTAGAAGGTCTTCTCCGCGAACGAACCCATGCCGATGGCCGGCGGGTACCCCTTGATGCGGCCGTCGATGAAGTTCGTACCGAACATCGTCTGAAGGAAGATGAAGGTCTTGCCGACGTACAGCGTCGACGTGGCCATCTGTGCGTCGATGATGCGATCGCCGGCGCCGATGTCGCCGTAGCCGAACGTGAAGTACTTCGTGTCGATGAAGGGCGTCATGCTCGCCGTGTCCGTATCGGTGAGCTTGGGATCGACACCGTTGAAGTCGATCAGCGAGTACTGCTCCTTGATGGTCGGCAGCCGCCAGTCGCTGTAGCCACCCACCCGCAAGGTGCCGGCGCGCTCGATGGCCTGGCCCAGCGTGAGCTTGTCGGATGCGTCGATCGTCCCGTCACCGTTGACGTCGGGGGATTGCGTCCACATCAGCCCCGTCACCTGGTCGCTGATCGTTCTGTCGCCGTTGTCCTTGTAGCTCGGCGTGGTACCCGGGAACTGCGCATCCTGGCCGTAGAAAGGCGCGCCCTTGGCGGGCGCGCTGATCTCTTCGCCGGCACTGTTCCAGAACGTCAGCTGGCCGGTGCCGACGATCGCGTAGGACCCTGCTGTCGCCAGTGCGCGCTCGACGGCCGGCACCTTCACGGTCCTGCTTTCGTAGACGAGGACGACGGCGCTCGCGACAGCCACCAGCAGCAGGGCCAAGCCCAGGAGGACCCACAGGACGATCTTCACTGCTCGCGGCATTCTTCGTTTCATGTCGCCTCCCTTCTCACCGCGACAGTACCGCAGTGGTCAGGGCCCGCGCCAACGTGATCCAGATCGGGGGCGGGCCGGGGCCTCCGGCCCGCGGGCCGCGAGGCCCGGCCCCGCCCCCCTACGTCTACGCCCAGCACGTGACGATCGGCATCGCCTTGTCGGAGGTGATCGTGATTGCGCCGACAGGACAGTAGTTCTCGCACATGTGGCAGATCTGGCACTCGCTCGGATACGCGGCGAGCGCGCGCTTGGTCGCCGTATCGAGGCGGAACACATCGGTCGGGCAGGTGACCACGCACGTCCTGCAGCCGATGCAGCGGCGCTGGTCGACTTGTTGGATGGCCATGGGTCATCCTCCTCTCTACTCGAGCCCGAGAAAGGCCAGCTCGTCCGGGAAGCGCTGCGGGTAGCGGGTCTCGTAGGGCGTGCTCTGGTCGGGCTTCCAGGCCTCCGGGATCGCCTGCTTACGCAGCCCCATGCCTCCGTCGGCGCGGCGCTGAAGGAGCACCCAGGCCAGCCAGTTCTTGTCGTCGCGCGCCGGGTGGTCCTCGCGGTAGTGCGTGCCCCGGCTCTCGGTGCGGAACAGCGAAGCGCGCAGCTTCATCTCGGCGTTGAGCAGCATGCTCGCGGTCTCGTGGGCCAGCTTCAGCTCGTGGACGTCGGAGGCGACCAGCAGTGGCACCATGTGCTCCTGCAGAAACATGACCTGGTCGAGGGCCGGCTGGAGGCGGTCCGGTTTCTTCACGTAGAGCACGTAGTAGGGAAACATGGTGTTCTGCAGCAGCTGGAGCACCCAGTTGGGCGAGAACCCGCTCTCGCGGGTGCGGGGAGCGAGCACGGCGCCGCGAGCCTCGGCAAGGGCGGCGGCGGAGAGCGCTGGCGCGGCGGCGTCGGCGGCGAACGCCGCAGCCGCCTCTCCGGCGCGCGCGCCCTGGACGGCCGACCCGGAGCTCGAGAGGCCGACGCCCGCGTAGCTCGCGCCGCAGAGCATGGAGGCCAGCGCATCGCCGGCCGCCCACAGACCGGGCACGCCGCCGGCGCCGGTCAGATCGGCCGGCCACACGCCCTCGGCCTTGTGGATGCCGAGGCCGGTGGCCGCGCCGAGGACCTGCGGTCCCGACGACGTGCCGGGAGGACCGCCCGAGGCTCCGCCGGCTCCGCCGCCCGGAGGGCCTCCGCCGGCAGGCGGAGCGCCACCGGCGCCCGACGAGGCTCCGCCGCCGCCGGGAGGTCCGCCGCCGGGAGAACCGGAAGTGACCTTCTCGCCGGCGTGCACGCTGAAGGCCTGCGACAGCAGCATGCCGCCACCCTGCGCCCCGTGCGTCTGCGACACGCCCGACACCCACATGGGTTCCCACTGGGCCCAGCAGTCGGCAGGGTGCGCGGCGCTGGTGAAGTGGAAGTCCGTGAACTCCTTGCCCGAGATGGTCGCGCCGGCACGATAGGCCATGGCGTCGCCGTCGAAGGTGAGACCCTGGATGGGGAAGCCCGAAGCCTTGTACGACCCGGCGCCGGCGCAGAGGACGGTGGCTTTGGCGACGACGGCCACCGTCTCTTCACCGTCGAGAGAGAAGCCGATCGCGCCGACCACGGCGCCGTCCTTGGTCAGCAGGTCGGTCACCGCGGTGCGCTCCAGGAGGCGCACGCCGCTCTCGACCAGCTTGTCGCGCAGAGCGAGGTGGGGATGGCGAAGCTTCGCGTCGAGGATCCCCCACTCGACCAACTCCTCCCAGCGTGCCTTCGAGTCGTCGAACTGAGCGTCGAGCCAGTCGCGGTTGTTGACGTACTCGCTGGACGCGGCCACGGCGGCGATCATCTCGTCGCGGTCGTCACCCTTCGCCTTGTCGAACACGTTGAAGCCGTTGGCCCACGGCGTCATCCCGGAGCGGCCCACCGTGCCCTTGTCGACGAGGACCACGTCCAGGCCCTTGGCCCTGGCGGCGACGGCCGCGAACACGCCGGCATAGCCGCCGCCGATCACGAGCACGTCGGCTCCGGTGCGGGAGAGCGGCATGTCTTCGGTGGCAGCCACGGCGACGTTCTCGGCGAACCCGCCGAAGAGCTTGGCCGCCGACAGAGCGGCGACGCTCACGCCGGCCGCCTTGAGGAAGTCGCGCCGCGTCATCATGACTCCGACCTTTGCGCGGCGAGGCTCTGTGCGTCGTCGCGGACGGCACCCCGGCGCCGGGACGACCACGGCAGCATGCCTCGGGCGGTACGCATCATCCAGTGCCAGTGCAGCGACACGTGGACCACGAGCCCCACGATCATCACCAGGCCGCTGTAGGTGTGGACGTCCACCCAGACGCGATAGTCCACCCCGAGGAACGTGGGCGTGACGCTCGCCGTGGCGAAGTCCATGAAGCGCGCCGGGATGAAGAACACCAGCCCGCTCACGGCGCTCACGATGAACGCGCCGAAGATGGCGAGATCGATCAACAGAAACATGCGTACTCGTGTCATGGCAAGTGCCCTCCCCACGTCGTTGCGGCGAGACAGCACGGGTGCCGGCCCGACCGCCTGTTCTTCGTCCGATGGACCTTAGGTCCGCTTCCTGTGAGACCGCTGAAGACTGCCTGTGGACCTCATGTGACTTCGCTGAGACGTTCGCTCCCGGTCGGTCAGACGGCTGACGGCCGGCGCAGCCCCGCCGAGCCCTTGGGCAACCTGGCCGGGCCTGAGCCGTGGCAAGAAGGCGCGAGGAGGGAGGGGCCGCCCGCGAGGCCGGCCCCTCACCGCTCCCCCTCAGCACTTGCATTCCGCGGCCGCCGCACTATGATGCAGGTGTTCCACCTTTCGGATAGACGGTCCATCTAGCGGAACGAGAGGGAGGGCGCGTGGCGAATCCCGATCGCGACGAGTCACTGGCGGAGATCGCCCACGACCTGCGCGGCTTGGTCGTCGAGACCCTTTGCCACGCGCAGGCGGGCCATCCCGGCGGTTCGCTGAGCGCCGCCGAGATCCTCACCGCGCTCTTCTTCTCGGTGATGCGCATCGACCCGCGGCGCCCCGACTGGGTCGAGCGCGACCGCTTCATCCTTTCCAAGGGCCACGCCGCGCCCGTCTACTACGCCGCCCTCGCGCGGCGCGGCTACTTCCCGGAGGAGATGCTGCAGACCTACGACGAGCTCGACTCGCTGCTGCAGGGGCACCCCGACATGCGCTGTCCCGGCGTGGACATGAGCTCGGGCTCGCTGGGCCAGGGCCTGTCCGTCGGCCTCGGCATGGCGCTCGGCCTGCGGCTCAAGGCGATCGACGCCCGGGTCTTCGTGGTCCTCGGCGACGGCGAGCTCCAGGAAGGCCAGGTGTGGGAGGCCGCCATGGCGGCGCCCAAGTTCGGCCTTGACAACCTCGTGGCCATCGTCGACGACAACCGTGTCCAGCTCATGGGCGACACGGCAGCCGTCATGCCGATCGAGCCGGTAGCCGAGAAGTGGCGCGCCTTCAACTGGCACGTCCTCGAGGTCGACGGCCACGACCCCGCGGCCATCGTCGAGGCTTGTGCGGCGGCCGCTCGCGAGAAGGGCCGCCCCACGGCCATCGTCGCGCGCACGGTCAAGGGCAAGGGCGTCTCGTTCATGGAGAACACTCACAAGTGGCACTGCGCCTTGGTCACTGGAGACGTCATGGAGAAGGCCCTCACCGAGCTCTGCGTGCGCGAGGTGCGGTGATGGTCGAGATGGTCGCCCTGCGCGACGCCTACGGCCACGCGCTCGTCGACCTCGGAGAGCAGGACGAGCGCGTGGTCGCCGTCGACGCCGACCTCGCCTCCTCCAGCAAGATGAGCCTGTTCGCCGAGGCCTTCCCCGAGCGCTTCTTCCAGATGGGCATCGCCGAGCAGAACATGACCGGCGTCGCCGCCGGCCTCGCGGCCGTCGGCTTCGTCCCGTTCACCAACTCCTTCGCCTGCTTCGCCACCCTGCGCGCCACCGACCAGATCAGGACCTCGATCGCGCAGCCCCGGCTGCCGGTGATCATCGGCGGCGCCTACAGCGGCCTCCTGGCGGGCAAGACCGGCAAGACGCACCAGGCCATCGAAGACATCGCCGTGATGCGCGCCCTGCCGAACATGACCGTGGTGGCGCCCGGCGACGGCGTCGAAGCCCGCAAAGCGGTCTTCGCCGTCGCCGACTACGGCGCCCCCGTGTACCTGCGTATGACGCGCGACCCCAGCCCGGTGGTGTTCGAGGAGAGCTACGACTTCCGCATCGGACGCGCCGCGCTCGTGCGCGAGGGCACGGATGTCACCGTGATCACCACCGGCGTCATGGTCGGCCGCGCCGTCGCGGCCGCCGATCTGCTCGCCGTCGAGGGCGTTTCGTTGCACCTTCTGCACGTCCACACGGTCAAGCCACTCGACGTCGCGGCGGTCGTCGCGGCCGCCGAGAAGACCGGGCTCGTGGTCACCGCCGAGGAGCACAACGTCATCGGCGGCCTCGGCGGCGCCGTCGCCGAGGCCCTCGGCGAGCACCGCCCCACGCCCATGAAACGGGTCGGCGTCGCCGACGTCTGGAGCGAGTCGGCGGCCAACGACGACCTGCTGCAGAAATACGGCCTCACGGCCGGCCATATCGTCCAGGCCGCCCGCTCCCTCATGGAGCAGCGGGCGGCCCCCACGCAACCGTAAGCCGCAAGGAGGAGACATGGACCTGCTGACCACCGACCAGCCGGACCTCTTTTTCGAGGACACGCCCGTCGGGCGCAAGTTCAAGGAACTGTGGGAGGCCGACGACGCGGCCATCGACGCCGTGCTCGAAGACTACGGCGTGCCCTCGCCCTGCGAGTGGGCCAAGCCGGGCAGCTACCTGCAGACCACGATCCGCAACCAGGTGGAGCAGCAGCGCCGCCAGAACGACGTGGTGCTCATCCCGGTGGGCTGCACCGAGAACCACGGCCGCCAGACGGTGAGCGCCATGGACACCCTGTTCGTGAGCCACCTCTGCGAGGCCGTGCGGCGGCGCTCGATCAAGCACCACGGCCACGGCCCGGCCATCGCCCTGCCGCCGCTCATGTACGGCGGCCATCCCTACCACCACATCGGCATGCCCGGCACCGTCATGTTGCGCGAGTCTGTCGTCGAGGAAACCCTGGTCGACGTCATGCTCGGCCTCTGGAACGACGGCTTCCGCAAGATGATCATCGTCAACAACCACGGCCACCTGTGGATGCTCGAGACGGCGATGCACAAGTTCCTCAAGCGCTACCAGGTTCCCACCGTCACCCGTGTCATCGACTGGCACGTCTCCGTCAAGGACTTCTTCCGCACCACCGAGCAGGGCGGCTGGTGGGACACGCCGTTCATCCACGCCGACGAAGCCGAGACCTCACTGGGGCTGCTGCTGTTCCCCGAGATGGTCGACATGGAGCAGGCCGTGGAGACCGAGACCAGGCAGTACATGCCGCTCGGCCACTTCAACAACTCGGTCGACGGCTACCACCGTCCGCAGCGCTGGTCTCAGGCCGAAGGGCACTTCGCCATCGAGTTCTTCGGCACGCCGGAGGGCGTCGTCGGCAAGCCGACGCACGCCGCCGCCTGGAAGGCCAAGCGGCCGGTCGCGGCCTTCTGCTCGTACCTCACGATGATCGTCGATGACATCCTCGCGACCTTCCCGGCCGGTGCCGTGCCGCCGGTCGAAGAGACCACGTTCCGCACGGCCGCCGACATGGAGCCCTTCCTGCGCGAGCCGCTCAGCGAGGGCTGGAAGCCGATCTTCGCGCTGCCCTGGATCGGCCAGCACTGACGGGGCGAGGCGGACCGATGAGACCGACGAGCGGAGGCGACTCGTGACCTGGAAGGCCTGCGTGACCACGGCGTCCGGGCCGACGGGCTTCGGCCCGATGCTGTTCCCCGGCCGCGTGCGCGAGGCCGCGCTCGTGTCGCGCGAACTGGGCTTCGAGGGCCTCGAGATCGCCATGCGTGCCCCCGAAGAGCTCGAGCGCCGCGAGCTCGAGGCCCTGCTGCGCGAGACGGGCCTTCAGCTCGCGGCGCTGGGCAGCGGCCGTGCCTTCTTCGACGACGGCCTCTCGCTGACCGACCCCGACGAGGCGGGCCGCGCCGCCGCGGTCGCGCGCGTCGCCGAGCTCGCCGAGTACGCCGCGTCGTTCGGCGTGCCGCTCATCATCGGCCTCGTGCGCGGCAAGGCACCCGCCGACGGCGATCTGGAGGCGGCCCTCGGCCGCTTCGCCCAGAGCATGCGGGAGTGCGCCGACCGCACCGCCGCCTGCGGCGGCCGCTTTCTCGTCGAGGCCATCAACCGCTACGAGACGCCGCTGCTCAACACGGCCGCCGAGACCGTCGCCGCCGTGGACAGCATCGGCCGCCCCGGCGTCGCCGTCCTCCTCGACGCCTTCCACATGAACATCGAGGAGGTCTCCATCGGGGCGGCGATCCGCGCGACCGGCGCGCGCCTCGGCCACTTTCACATCGTCGACAGCAACCGCCGCGCGGCCGGTATGGGTCACGTCGACTTCGCGGAGGTCGCCGAGGCGCTCCGCGACATCCACTACGAGGGTTGGCTCTCCGCCGAGATCCTGCCGCTGCCCGACAACCGGGCGGCGGCCGAGCAGGCGCGGCGTTTCGCCGCCGCCATCAGTGAGACACCCGTATCCGAATCCGACTGAGAGGGGCGAGACTATGGCCGACATCCCGAAGACCATGAAGGCACTGGTCCTCAAGGGACCGAACGATTTCGAGCTGCAGGAGCTGCCGACCCCGGAGCCCAAGGGCGACGAGGTCCTCTGCCGCGTCAAGGCCGTGGCCATCTGCGGCACCGATCCGAAGATCATCGCCGGCAAGTTCCCCGGCTTCTGGCCGCCCAGCTTCCCGGCCGTCATCGGCCACGAGTGGGCCGGCGAGGTCGTGGCCGTCTCCGACGAGCTGAAGGCCTCGCAGAAGGTCGCCGCCAAGTACGCCCTCGGCACGCGCGTCGCCGGCGAGGCGCACAAGGGCTGCGGCTTCTGCCTCAACTGCATGACCGGGCACTACACGGTGTGCCTCAACTACGGAGACAACGCCGCCGGCCACCGCCACTACGGCTTCACCTCGCCGGGCGCCTACGCCGAGTACATCGTCACCTCCATCAAGTCGGCGACGCCGCTGCCCGAGAACCTCACCTACCACCAGGGCGCCATGCTCGACTCCGCCGGCGTCGCCCTGCACGGCGTGCAGCGCGGCCGCGTCACCACCGGCGACACCGTGCTGGTCACGGGGCCCGGCGCGGTCGGCCAGTTCTCGTTCCAGTACGCCCGCGCCTCCGGGGCCAAGTTCGTCATCGTGATCGGCCGCGGCCCGCGCCTCGCGTTCGCCGAGAGCCTCGGCGCGATCGGCATCGACTACGAAAAGGTCGACGACCCCGTGGCGAAGGTCATGGAGCTCACCGGCGGCATCGGCATCGACTGCACCGTGGAGTGCGCCGGCACGCAGGCGGCCATCGACTACGCCGTCAAGGGCACGCGCAAGGCCGGCCGCATCGTCATGGCCGGTCTGCCCACCGAGGCGATCACGATTCCCTGGGGCATGATGACGCTCGCCGAGCTCGACATCCTCGGGGTGCGCGCCAACCCCAACACGGCCGCGCCGGCGCTGGCCCTGATGGCCAACGGCGCGGTGACCACCGAGGGCATCCACACGCACACCTTCCCGCTTGACCAGTTCGCCGAGGCGCTGGCCACGTTCGTAGAGCGCCGCGACGGCGCCATGAAGGTCGTCCTCGAGCCGTAGCACGAGTCCGCATCCCTGACGAGAAAGGAGCCGGCGATGGCTGAAGCACCTCGCGGCAGAGTCTTCAATCAGAAGAGCGTCGAGTTCACGCAGGATCCGCCCAAGCACGAGAAGACCCGCGGCTGGCCGCTGGTCAACCCCAGGTCCTGCCCCGGCGCGCAACTCGAGTTCCACGTCACCGAGATCATGCCGGACGGCGCGGCGCTCGACGACGTGCATCCGGACGAGGACCACGTCTTCTACGTGCTCTCCGGTCGCGCCAAGGCGCAGGTCGGCGAGGAGGAGTTCGAGGTCGCGCCCGGCGACGCCCTCTACGTCCCCAAAAACACGCTGCACAACTTCACCATCCAGGGCGGGGAGGTCTTCCGCATCGCCGTCGTCTTCGCGCCGGCACGCGCCTTCTGGACCGCCTAAGACCGACGCACGCGACCAGCCCCGCCCGGTCGCTCCACCACGCCGCCGATAACGGGGGCGTCGCGCCATTCGGCGCGACGCCCCCGCGTCACTCCCCACGTTCGCCGCGCTACGCCGGCCGCTCGTCGATGAACAGCGGGCGCAGGTGTCGCCGGAAGATGTTGTCGGTCACGTTCCGTGCGATGGGCTCCCGGCAGTCAGCCAGCAGCTCCGTGAAGCGGCTCCCCATCTCGGCAGCCACCTTGTAGCCCACGTGCATGAGCTGGCGCACCTCCCGGTCGTAGGCCGGTTCCCGCGCGTCGTGGCGCACCGCGGCGACAAACTGCTCGGAGCTCCAGCGCCGCACCTCGGCCGGCGTCGGCAGACAGGCTGGGTCGATGTCGATGACGCTCGCGTAGGGCGCGCACAGCTCCTCGCGGCGCGCGTAGGCCCCGGCGTAGACGTCCCGCACCAGGGCAAGGCCCTCCCCGCCGGCTTCGGCGAGCCCGATGACCTCCTCGAGCCACGTGGTGCCCGAGGTCTTCACGTGGACCCCGGCCCCAGCCTGCCTGATGGCCTCCCCGATGAGCGGGAAGATCGAGAACTTGTCGCTCCCCGAGTGGACGCTGAGCTTGAGGTCGGCCGGCAGGCCGTACGTCCCGACGGCGTGTGTGACGACGGCGATGTCGGCGGCGAATTCCGCGGCGAAGCCGGCCACGTCGCCGACGTAGTCGACCCCTTTGTTGAAGCGGCCGCTGAACCGGGGGGCGATGGTGCGCACCGGGATGCCTTCATCGGCCAGAGCCGCGAGGATCACCAGCAGCTCCGCCGGCGTCTGAGGCGCATCGGTTTCGTCCATCGACACCTCGGTGAGAAACGTCCCCGCGCCGCGGTGAGCGACGATGAGGCGGTACAGCCGCCCCGCTTCCCCGGCGGCGTCCAGGTAGTGGCGCGCGACGCGCGCCGTCGCCGCGCGCGACAACGCCACGGGAGCGTCGATGCCGGCCACCTCCACGCCGGCCGCAAGCTCGCTGTGGCGCGAGCAGAACGCCTCGACGGCCGCGGCCGCGGCCGGCCGGCCGATCGCGCCGGCGACGTCCAGGGTGAAGAAATCGCACGGCTCAAGGAAGCGTTCCGCCGTCGTGGCGGTGATGTGGTCGGCGTCGACGAAGTACGCCCCCCGCCAGCCGACGGCGCGCACCGCCGCGTCGGCGGCTTCGCGCACGCCCGCCGGCGCGGAGCCGACCACCAGGTGCTCGCGGTTCGACTTGTTCCAGACGGGAGTCACGTCGACGCCCAGGCGCGCTGCCTCGACGAACGCCATGAGTTGTGCTTCAGCCTCATGCGCGAAGCGATCGCCGATGCCCAGCGAGTACCTCCCCAGACCATGTACATCGGCGCCCATCGGCCGGCTCCCTTCTCCTCCGTCTCGCGGCGCGACGCGCGCCGGTCCGCGGCGCGCGCCCGTCGCCGCGCCTCCGCGAGCAGCGCGGCGTGGAACCCAGAGTGGTCGCTGTCGTACCGCTGCTCGCGCCGGTCAGTATCTCGCAGCGGGGCGCAGGCTCACCACCCTGGGGCCGCGGGTCGCGGGCCTCCGGCTCCGGCGCGTCCGCCAGCCGCCCGGTCCTTCGGGGCTCGACGCCTCCCGCGCATCCATCGCGTCGTCCGCCGCCGACTTGATTGCTGCCGAAGCGAGCCGTAGAGTGTCATCAGGTCCACCCTACGAATCCTGCCCAATCGCGCCGCCGTCCGCAGCGCGCGCGGCGAGCACCTCAGGAGAGTGATATGCCGAACATCG
>Ga0194057_10000360_pt1 | contig 23538 bp, 26 predicted proteins | sample SepL4415m_MetaG_FD_155474 | JGI IMG/M metagenome (GOLD analysis project Ga0194057, IMG submission 155474) | Anoxic zone freshwater microbial communities from boreal shield lake in IISD Experimental Lakes Area, Ontario, Canada - Sep2016-L442-15m | ecosystem: Environmental > Aquatic > Freshwater... | reverse complement strand
GTGTCGAGTACGGCCTTGCCTCATCGGTGTGGACACGCGATTTTGGTCGGGCGATGCGCATGTCGAAGCGCCTCGATTTCGGATGCGTGTGGATTAACACTCACATTCCACTCGTGGCCGAGATGCCACACGGCGGCTACAAGAAGAGTGGCTATGGCAAAGACCTGTCGGCCTACGCGCTCGACGACTACACGCGCATCAAGCACGTGATGGCCAACATCAACAGTTGAGGCCGATCACGAGGCTTCGCTTTCAAGCTGTTCTTGAGACGCAGCGATCGCCCGTTGCACAAGTTCTTCCACGTGTTGTAGGTCGATCTTGAGAGCTGTACCGATGTGCACCGACCAGATCTCTGAACGCAGGTTGGCCTCAAAGTCGAGACGACTGCGAATATCGGAGCGGGCGGCCTGACGGTTCTGGCTGATCATCACAAATGTGGCTAAGAAGATGGCCTCAAGCGACACGATCATTGTGAGCAAGCCAAAGGGAAACTTGTCGAACTTGGCGCCTGCACCAATGAGGCCGACGTTGAGGGCGACCCAAATTCCAAACCAGATGCCGTGGATATACACGAACTTCATTGATCCAGCGAAAGCGGTGACCCCATCGGCAATTGAGCCTTCCGCCTTGCGAAGCGTGGTGAACAGCGTTCGTTCGTCGAGGATTTTGTAGTGGCCGGGCTTTCCGAGTTGGCCATCCTCAATGCCATCGAAACGGTCAACGATTCGACAGGCCTCGCAACTGTGATCAAAGGTTTGGTGATCGGTGTTCGACATAGCACCTCAGCTCTGTTGTTGAATTGTGAACTTGTACCGAGCGAATGCTTAGCGCTCGCGCTCTACGCCAAGTGGTGATGGTCAGCGCCCTTGCAATGCTTCCCACGCGTTGTTGAACACCTCAACGACCGTGTCGCCGATGAAGCGCAACTCGTCGGGCCCGCATGTGAGCGGCGGCGAGAGCACCACTACCGGATCGGCTCGATCGTCGGCGCGGCAAAAGAGTCCGGCCTTGTACAGCATTGGTGAGAGATAGCCGCGCAGCAGCCAGTCGCATTCGTCGTCGGTGAACGTGGTCTTGCTCTGCTTGTCCTTCACGAGTTCGGCAACACGGAAATAGCCGCAGCCGCGAACCTCGCCAACAATTGGAGTCTCGGCGATGCGAGCCATCACGTCGTCGAAGATTGCTTCGTTACGCAACACATTTCCGGGTAGGTCTTCGCGTTCGAGAATGTCGAGGTTGGCAAGGGCTACAGCGCAACTCACCGGGTGGCCACCAAAGGTGAGACCATGCAGAAAGGTGCGGCCCTCTTCAAGAAACGGGGCAGCGATTCGGTCGCTCACGATCACGCCGCCCAATGGGGCATAGCCGCTCGTGACGCCCTTTGCGAAGGTGATCATGTCGGGCTGATAGGAGAAACGCTCGCAACCGAACCAATGTCCGAGGCGACCAAACGCGCAGATCACTTCGTCGCTGATGAGCAGAACGCCGTAGCGATCGCATATTTCGCGCACCCGCTTCCAATATCCCGGGGGAGGCACGAGCGCTCCGCCAGTGTTCTGCACCGGTTCGAGGATGACGCAAGCAACCGAATCAGGGCCTTCCATGATGATGCGCGTCTCGATGTCGTCGGCGCAGGCCAAGGTGCATGATCCGGCAGCGGCGCACATTCCGCAGCGATAGCTATTGGTGTTCACTACCTTCACGGTGCCCGGTAGCAGCGGCTCCCACGGATTCTTGATGGCTGGAATACCCGTGATCGAAAGCGCTCCGAGCGTGGTGCCGTGGTATGCGTAGTGCCGGCTGATGATTTTGCGACGCATCGGTTGGCCAATCTCGGCGAAGTATTGCACCGCCAATTTCCATGCGCTTTCGACAGCCTCGCTTCCGCTTGATGTGAAGAACACACGGTTCAAATCGCCGGGAGCCAGCTCGGCAAGACGAGCAGCGAGCCGAATGCCGGGCTCGTGACCGAAACTCCATAACGGGAAATAGGCCAGGGTGGCCGCTTGTTGCGTTGCTGCCTCGGCGAGCTCGCGGCGCCCGTGGCCTACCTGCACTGTGAACAGTCCGGAGAGTCCGTCGAGCAGCCGATGGCCGTGCTGATCAAAAACGTAGTTGCCCTCGCCGCGCACGATGATGGGCAGCGGTTCTGTCTGGAATCCACTGAGTTGGGTGAAGTGTCCCCACAAATGGCGTCGCGCTGCTTGCTGCAATGCCTCAACGCTGTCTGCGGCGGGAACGTTTTGTTGGTCCATGAGTGTCGATACTGCACCTCTGCTCGTGGAAGGGCAAACGAATTGAGCTGTTTCGGCAGCGTGAAATGGTCCGGCACGAGACGTAGCTGGTTCGTTTGCCGTTGAGCGCGGTGTCTACACTAACGACAACGTAAAGATGGGGGTTCGAGGGTATGAGTCAAGACCGCGGCAGCGTCGAACTCGTCGACGTCACCAAGCGCTTTGGCTCGATGGTGGCCGTCGACAAGCTCAACCTTGACATTCGTGCAGGCGAGTTCCTGTCGTTGTTAGGCCCTAGCGGCTGTGGCAAGACCACAACCCTTCGCATGCTCGCTGGCTTTGAGCAACCCGACGAAGGTCACATTCGCATCAGCGGCGAATTCGTGCAGGGTGTTCCGCCCTACAAGCGAGACGTGAACACCGTCTTTCAGCAGTACGCATTGTTTCCCCACATGTCAGTGTCCGAGAACGTGGCATACGGCCTGCGTCAACGCCACGTCTCTAAAGCCGACATCGCCGTTCGGGTGGCCGAAGCGCTCGACATGGTGAAGATGACCAAGCTTGCCGATCGCAAGCCTCGCCAAATGTCTGGTGGCCAGCAGCAGCGCGTTGCGCTGGCCCGTGCGCTGGTGAACCGACCCAGTGTGCTGTTGCTCGACGAGCCGCTTGGCGCGCTCGACCGCAAGCTTCGCGAAGAAATGCAGATAGAGCTCAAGCTGCTTCAGAGCCAACTGGGCATCACCTTCGTCTTCGTTACGCACGACCAAGAAGAGGCGATGGGTATGAGCGATCGCATTGCGATCATGCTCGACGGTCACATCGAACAACTCGCCGATCCAGAGACCGTCTACGAGCGGCCATCGTCGGCATTTGTTGCTGGCTTCATTGGTCGCAACAACTTCTGGCGCGGTGTCTCTACCGGCCAAGGTGTACGCGCGAACGACGGCACCATCTTCGTGTCATCAACTCCCGAACAGCGCGTTGCGCAAGGCCAGCCAGCGCTGGCCGCTATCCGCCCCGAATGCATTCAGCTCAGCAGCGCCGATCCCGGCCGCGCTCACAACGTGATTGCGGGCACTGTTGCGGGTGTCTCGCATTATGGCGATGTGCTGCAATACGTGGTTCGCACCGCCGAGCGCGATGTGCTCTCGATGCTTCCCCGCCAAGGCGCGCCGCGCTTGGCTCCCGGCGATCCAGTGTTTTGTCACTGGGACGACTCCGAGGTGTATCAATTCTCCGCCGAGCAGGCCGATCTGGTGCTGCCCGATCCAGCTGAGGAAATTGCTCTCGAATAGTCGTCGGGTTCGCCGACAATCCTGTCAACTCACCTACATTCCACACTTGGCCGCACGTGCCGAAGAGGTCTCCAGAAAGGGCCATACGCAATGAATCACTCAGACGACACCACTCGAATTCTGATTTCGAAACAGGCAGCTCAGCGCGTGGCTGCCACCATCAACCGTCGCCGATTCTTGGCACTCGGCGGTGGAGCCGCTGCACTCGCTGCGCTCGCTGCATGTGGCAGTAGCTCAAGCTCGAATACCAATGCTTCGCAGAATTCGGGCGGCACGGAGCCGAAGAAGTTCGCCAAGAATCTCAACATGTTTACGTGGGCCGAGTACGACGATCCCGATCTGTTGAAGAGCTGGGGCAACATCAGCCTCACCATCTTCAACTCAAACGAAGAGGCCATTCAGAAGCTGGTTCAGGGCGGCGGCTCGTCGGGCTTCGACATGGTGGTTCCTACTGGCGTGTACATTCCGCAACTGGCCAAAGCCGGCATGCTTGCTGAGCTCGACAAGACAAGAATTCCTAACTTCTCGAATCTCGATCCTGCCTATGCGAACCAGACATGGGACCCAGGTAATAAATACAGCGTCTGTAAGAACTGGGGCACCACTGGTTGGATCTATGACACCACCATTGTGAAGACCGAGATCAAGACGTGGGCCGACTTCATCAAGGTGGCCCAGACCGAAGCCAGCGGCAAGACCAGCGTGATCGATACGCCGCCAAACCTTGCTGGCATCTACTTCTGGGCCAACGGCATCGACTGGACCACCGAGAAGACCGAAGACCTCGATGCGTGTGCAAAGTTCATGGTGAACGAGTTTGCTCAGCACATCAAAGCCTTCGACTCGTACCCAGGCGTGAACCTCACCACCGGCAGCTACGCGTTGTCGCAGGTGTGGAACGGCGACGCTCGTCAGGGTCTGCTCAGCGTTAAAGAGGCCAAGGACGACCCAAGTCGTTACAAGTGGGGCATCGGCACTCCAGTGACCGAACTCTGGATGGACAACTGGTGCATCCTCAAGAGCGCGAAGAACGTCGATGCTGCATACGACTTCATCAACTTCATCCTTGATCCCGCCAACAGCGTGAAAGATCTCAACTTCCATGGCTACAACACCGGCATCAAAGGCGTCGATGCCCTTGCGGCCGACATCGATTTCAAAGACATGGTCTTCTTCGACGATGCGCAAGTGGCAACCATGCGTTCGGGCGCAGTGAACTCGGCGCAGGAGAAGATTGTGAAGATCTACAGCGATGTGAAAGCCAAGGCTGGCGGCTGACCCATGGCGGCAACACTCGGAGCGCAGCCACGGCAGCAACGCACGTGGCTGCGCGCCCCGAAGTTCCTTCTCGCGATTCCATCGTTTGTCTGGTACGTGTTTCTCTTTGTCGTGCCGGTGTGCCTTGTCATCGTCAATAGCTTCGGCCGCAAAGTCACCGGCTCGCCCGGCAAGGTTGATCTCAGTTCGCCCAGCCTCGATCGCTATCACGAGGTTGTCAGCGGTTCATTTGCGTCGCTGCTCAAGCAGACGATGTTCACATCGATTCTCGGCACGGTGCTGTGTCTGCTGATCAGCCTGCCGGTGGCCTATTTGCTTGCATTCAAAGTTGGCCCGAAGGCAAAGACAGCGGTGCTGGCGTTGCTGATGGTTCCGTTCTTCGCCAACTTTTTGTTGCGCACCCTTGCGTGGCGAATCGTGCTGCAGCCGCGTGGTTTCGTGTCTAACTTTTTGCAGTCGGGTCATTGGTTCACGTTCGGTCAAGCATTGCGCAGCGGACCGATTCAGATTCTTGATACGCGTACTGCGGTACAGATCGCCATTGTCTACAACTACTTGCCGTTGATGATCTTCCCGCTGTGGGTGGCTCTCGACCGGGTCGAGTTGCACCTGCGCGAAGCCTCGAAAGATCTCGGCGCCAATCGCATTCGAACGTTCCTTCAAGTAACCCTGCCGTTGGCTGGGCCCGGAATCGTTGCTGGTTTGATCTTGGTGTTTGTGCCGTTGTCGGGCGACTACGTCACAGCGGCGCTGCTTGGTGGAGCCAAGGGCAACATGATCGGAGCCGAGGTTGCCAACCAGTACTTCAAGGCGCAAGACGCGGCCTCTGGCTCTGCAATCGCAGTGTCACTGATTATTTCGATCCTTCTGGTGCTCGGTGTGCTGGCTACCTGCTTCTGGTTCATCTCAAAACTGCTCAAAGCAAACCGAGCAGTAGCCGTGGTTGCGCGATGAAGAAGTACTTCAGCATCACCAACGCGCTCGGCGCATGGGCTGCGGTTGTCATCGCGTTTTTGTTCACGCCCATTTTGTTTCTTGTGGCGATGTCGTTCAACGAGTTCAAGAGCATCTTCAAATGGACTGGCTTCTCCACCGTGTGGTGGTCGCGCATGCTCGACAACACCACGCTCACGAGTTCAGTGAAGGTGTCCATTGAGGTAGCGGTCATCAGCACGTTGCTTGCGTTAGTGCTCGGCACGTTGGCCGGACTCACGCTCGCCCGAAAGCCGGGCAAGTGGACCGCTGGCTTCGTTGGAGTCATCCTGCTCATCTTGGTCACCCCCGAGATCGTCGATGGCGCTGGGCAGCTCAGTTGGTTCGTGCGTCTCGGTGGCCCGTTCCGCGAAGGCCTCTTGCCGATTGTGCTGGTGCATACGGTGTTCAGCTCTGCTGTGGTCACGCTCATCGTTCGTGCTCGCGTTTCGGGGCTCGATGCTCGCCTCGAAGAAGCAGCCGCCGACCTGTTCGCTACTCCCACACGCGCCTTCTGGCAGATCACCTTGCCGCTGGTGATGCCCGCTGTGTTGTCGGGCGGAATGCTCGCCTTCACGCTTAGCCTCGACAACGTTGTGTCCACCAGCTTCGTGAGTCCTGCCGGTGTCACAACGTTCCCCAACTATGTCTTTGGCTTGTCGGGTGGAATCATTCGCCCCGAGGTCGCGGCAATGGCCACGCTGTTTATTGGCGCCACCTTGATGGCGGTCGCGATTGTTGCTCTGGTGCTTCGTCGGGGCGGCCAATCGGGCTCCGAAATCGCCGCTACCTTCACCGGCAACTGATCCGCCAACATCATGCGAATTGTTGTTGTGGGCGCAGGGCTCGCTGGCCTGACGGCCGCCGAGCTGCTGCACAACGCCGGATGCGAAGTCACCGTGCTCGAAGCCTCGAACCGAGTGGGCGGTCGCGCCTTCACCCGTAGCGCCGAGTTCATCAATGGGCAATGTGCTGAGGCGGGTGCCGAATGGGTCGACAACGTGCATTCGCGTATGCGTGGCCTCGTCGATCGGTTCGGCCTGCGCATGGACGACAACGCCACCGCTTGGACAACCATTCGGCGCTGGTTGTTCCGCGACGGAGCGCTGCTCGGCCCAGCAGACCTCGCTCGCATTGACTCACAGTTAGGCGATGAACTCGATCGCCTCGAGGACTTCTTTGCCTCGGTAGCGGTGGGTATACATGACCCCGCCCAGCCTGGGCTGCATCCGCAGGCGGCGCACTTCGATGCGTTGTCGGCAGCCGACATCATCGATCAGCTCGAACTCGGCGAACTGGCCCGGCTATTCGCAGCACGCAATATGCAGGGCGAGTTTGCGGCTGAGCCACGCGAGGTGTCGGCGCTGTTTATTGCTCAGCAGCGAGCGCTCTACGAAGCGGCTGCCACACCGCATCACGAGGTGGTGGCGCAGCGCATTGTTGGGGGAGTCAGCGGTGTTACGGCTGGGCTCGCTTCGGCGTTGCCGGCGGGAATGATTCGGTTTGGCCAGCCGGTCGAAGCAATCACCATCGACGAAACCGGGGCTCACGTGCGCTCGGTTGCGAACACATATCACGCAGATCAGGTGGTGCTTGCTTGCTCGCTGGTGCCGCTGCGCTCTGTGTTGTTCGACCCGCCGTTGCCTCAGGCGCTCGCAGCGGCCGTGCACGGTCTTGGCTACGGCCGTGTCACCAAGACAGCGTTGCAATATCCAGAGCGCGTGTGGCCCGCCGGCTACGCCACAACAACTGGTCGGGCGCAGCGCGTGTATGAGCCAACCGTTGGTGATCCGGCCGAGTCCGGAATCTTGATGGGCTACACCGGTGGCGATGGCGGAACGCGTTTGGCCGAGCTCACCGAGAGCGAGCGCATGAGCGCGATAGAGCTCAGCCAACGCGAGATGTACCCAGTACTGCCGCCGCCGCTGGGTGGCTTCTCGCAAGCATGGTCGGGGCTGCCGCTGTTTGGCGGCAGCTATTGCGTGTACCGCCCTGGCGAAGTCACTCGTTTTTGGGATCTACTGCGACAGCCTCACGGATGCATTCACTTTGCTGGTGAGCACACGGCAACCTGGACGGGCTACCTCGAGGGAGCGGTCGAGAGCGGCGAGACAGTTGCGTCGCGACTCCTCGCGAACCGCTAGCGTTTCGGCATCATGCCAAGTACCAACGCGCCCCGTGTCGCGCTCGGGCCCTCGTTCGCTCCGTCTTGGATGGCCGATGCCATCGTCGCCGGCGGCGGAGAAGTTGTTGATCTTGCCGATGCCGAGGCATTGGTCTGGGCGAGTGGCAAAGATGCCAATCTTCTTGCCGACACGCTCGCCGATGCCGATCACATTCGGTGGGTGCAGTTGCCCTTTGCTGGCATTGAGCCCTTTGTCCATCTGATCGACCACGATCGCCTCTGGACCTGCGCCAAGGGTGTCTTCGCCGAACCCTGCGCCGAGATGGCGCTCACGCTGGCGTTGGCGGGCATGCGCGGCCTCAGCACCTATTCGCGAGCCGCCTCGTGGGGTCGCCCACAGGGCACCAACCTCACGGGTGCCCGTGTCACCGTGTTGGGCGGCGGCGGCATTGCCGAAGCGTTCCTGCGTCTCATCAAGCCGTTCGATTGTCACGTCACTGTTGTGCGCAACACGGTGCAAGAGATGGATGGCGCCGACATCGTGGTCGAGCCCGACCAGTATGCGCATTGCTTACCCGGCGCCGACCTTGTGGTGCTTGCGCTAGCCCTCACCCCCGATACTGAGGGCATGATCTCGCGCAGCGAGCTTGAGATGATGGAGCCGCATGCGTGGCTCATCAACGTGGCGCGTGGCCGGCACGTTGTCACCGACGATCTCGTGTGGGCGTTGCAGAACAACATCATCGGCGGCGCTGGTCTCGATGTCACCGACCCTGAGCCGCTTCCCGAGGGGCACCCGTTGTGGTCGCTGCCGAACTGCATCATCACGCCGCATGTGGCCAACACTCCAGAGATGGCTGTGCCGTTGCTGTCGGCACGCATTACCCAAAACGTGCGGCTATATGCCGAGGGTGCCGAGCTCATCGGTCCGGTTCATCTCGATCGCGGTTACTAGTCCACTCAGCGATGCGCTCGATGCGTTGCCTGTCTAACGTAGGCGCATCGTCAACCATTACGAATGCCTCGGAGTATCGCCTGCAGCAAGTCGCGAAGACATTCGCGTTGCGTATCGCACTCTCGCGCGGCGGTTTCACCCAGATGCCAAAGGCGAGTCATCGGCCGTTCGGATGGCTGAGATTAACAACGCATGGAGGGTGCTCTCTGACCCCGCTTCACGTGCTGCCTACGACCTGAGCCTCGACCGTGCTCGTCGGGCCGCCTATGGCAGCGCTGCGCAAGCAGGTGGGGCGACCCCTCGGTCTGGGTACAACGCTGCCTCGGCGGCGCAGCACGTAGTGATTGCGCCGACGCCATCAAAGTTTCCTTGGCGGTTCATGGCAGTGATGGGTGTGCTCGGAATTGCCTTCGTGTTGGTGAATGCAGCGTTCACAAAGCCAGGTTCTCCGATCAAACCCGACAACCTCATCGAGGCCGGCTCGTGTGTTGATATCGCCGACAACGGCGATGCCATTGAGGTGCTGTGCAATGGTGCCAACGACGGCGTTGTGCAGTCGCTGATCTCATTCGATGCGGTGTGCACCCAAGGAACCGAGTCTCACCGAGACCGTCAAGGCATGGGGCAGGTGTGCGTGCGGTTGGCTCAGTCGCGATGATCGAATCAACGAACGCGGCGTTGGTCAACGAGTAGGCGCTGCGGCTGTGCGCTGCTACCATACGAGCGCCTTCGGGCGATTAGCTCAGTTGGTAGAGCGCTACGTTCACACCGTAGAGGTCATCGGTTCGAGACCGGTATCGCCCACAAACAAAGCCGCATATTCTTGCGGTTACGACGCTTCAGCGGCCCGTACTTCGGTGGCCAAATCGGCTCGAGCTCGGGCCACGCGTGAGCGCACTGTTCCTACCGGGCAGCCAATCGCGGCTGCGGCTTCGTCGTACGACAGTCCCGCCACTTGGGTGAGCACGAATGCTTCTTGGCGGTCGGGATCTAGGCGCTGAAGAATCTCCCAAACGGCAGGGTCTGAGTTGGCGAAGACGATGTCGGTGGCGTTGGTCGTGAGGGCATCGACCAAGCGGCGATGGCGCTTGCGTGAACGAATATGGTCGGCGCACACTCGCCGACCGATCACCAGCATCCAACCAGTTACCGAGGCCTCGCCTCGGTAAGTCGGTAGCGAACGAAGCACTCGGATAAACGTCTCTTGAACGAGGTCGTCTTCTTCGCCGGGCGAACCAAGTGCTGAGCACATCCGCCAGATGATGGGCTGGGTGGCGCGGACCAACTCGCGAATGGCCACGTCGTCGCCTTCAATTGCTGCAGCCACATAGCGGCGTAGGCGCTGGTCCAGATCGCTCATCGGCGTCAAGTTTGGCACATGGCGCTCTGATCGCAACTCCTTTCGCGCAAATTGGTTCGATCGGCCCACGTCATGAAAAGTTTGTACCCTCGTGAACGCAACGTTCTACGATGGCCCGATGAGCAACGACGTCATTCAGCGGGTCACAGGTCTTCTCCAGGGTTTCGACGCACGAGTGCGCGCAACCGACTCAAGCGCCTGGGGCAATCAGTCGCCGTGTGGCGACTGGACTGCTCGCGATGTTGTGGTACATGTGGCCAACAACCTCAGCCGCATCGGCGCGCTGCTCTCCAGCGGCGCTCCGGTTGAGGTTGCTGCTGACGCAGATATCGCGGCCGCATGGTCAAGCGCACAGGCTCAGTTCATCTCTGGCCTCAGCACCGGCGATCTCAGCCAGAACGTGCCGGGCCCGTTTGGTCCGATGCCTGCCGAGCAACTCATCGGCCGACTGATCTGCAACGACGTGTTGGTGCACACCTGGGATCTGGCCCGCGCCGTGGGTGGCGACGAGTCGCTCGATCCCGCGGCGGTCGAAGGCGCGTTGTCGGGTCTCCTTCCGCTCGACGCAGCGATTCGCCAGCCCGGCGTGTTCGGTGCCAAGGTCGAAGCGCCCGCCGGAGCCGATGCGCAGACTCAGTTGCTCTGCTTCCTCGGCCGCCAGGTCTAAGCACTTCACGACCGAGCGTCGATGAAACTCATTCCGGCTACGGCGCAGTAGTACGTTTGTCGTCATGGGTCGCCTCTGTGAACGTCCAGGATGCTCTGCGCCGGCTGGCGTTGCCTATGGCATGGACCCCGATCGCCTGTTGGTCTGGCTCGATACCGTGCCCGATGGTGCTCCGCCGCTTCGCGCTGGCGTCGTGTGCCGTCGTCATGCCGACGCAATGGTGGTGCCGCGTGGCTGGACCCTCGACGATCGGCGCGAGCCGCGCCCTCGCTTGTTCAGAGTTGCCGACCGCGATGCCACCAGCGAGCTGCGTCGCATTCGTCGGCCAGTTCGTAAACCCAACGAAGCAGCGACGGACGAACCGCAACTGGCGTTTCCCGCTGCGGCGTCATCGGACGACAACGAAGTTGCCGATGTGTCGGCCGTTGCGCAGGTTGTGCCCGAAGAACTACCACCGTTGACTCCCGTGCTGGTCGGCGACTTCGTGCCGCTCGTGTCATCCGATCCTGACGAGACTCGTGCAATGCCGTGGCGTCCCGTTTTCGACGATGCCGACGATCTCAATGGTTTGCTGAAAACCACGAGCCCGTTGTTGTCGAGGGCGTTTCGCGGCCAGCAACGAGACCCTCGGGCCAAGGGCTAGCTGAAAAACAGAACCGGCGCCCCACCAGGCAGGGGCGCCGATTCAGATTGTTTGGGTGTAGCGACGCCCCAACCAGGCATGGGGCGCCGCTACTTGTGTGGGGGTCTCCCGTCGGTTTGGGCTTATGGCGCCACCACCGGGGTTGTCGATGACGGGGTACAGGTTGGGCGCACCCGACTCGCCTCTTTGGCGATGCGACCGTTGGTCTTGGCGATATCGCGCTGCAGTTCAGCAATGCGATGGTTGATCTTTCGAACGCCCTTTGGCGAGGCGGTTGCCTTGGCTCCGTTCAGCGAATCGATGCGAGCGGTGAGGCTCGTGATTACGTTGTTCAAGCGGGCGGTGCGGGCAGCGACACGAGCGGGAGAGTGCGACGACTCGCACGAGTTCGCTGCGTGGTGGTTGGCCTCATGGTTGGCCTCGTGGACGCTGCTCGATGACGGAATGCTGCTCGATGACGGAACGCTGCTCGAGGTGTGTGGGTGGTCATCCACGCCGCCACGACCAGTGCCAGCACCGAATGCGGTTGCCCCACCATGGGCGATCAGGCCAAGCGACAAGGTGACGACTGCAACTTTTGATGTGAACTTCATGATGTCTCCCTCAGTAGATGTTCGGAGATGACACGTCGCTCGCTTGAGAACGGTTTGGCTGACACGAAGTTTTCTTCTGGTGCGTAAAACCGGCGATACTGCACGGGTGGATATCAACGCCGACCTCAATGCCGCATGCCCCCCTGCCGGGCTTGTTCGTTGGGTCGACGATCTCACCGTGTACCCGCGATGGATGGGTCTCGTGCACCGCGCTGAACCCCTGAACAGCGATGCGCTGGGTCGGCCGACCTGGAACATCGAGTTAAGGGCTCGGCTTGGTCCGTTCGCTCGATCGAAGCGGCTCACGATGGTGCGAACTGAATACGCAAACATCGCTCAATCGGGTCACGCCGAGAATTGGCGCGTGGTGTTTGAGCGCGCCGAGCCCGATGGCCGCAAGCACAGTGTGTGGCGACTCAGTGTGCAGCTCGCCGCGGTGTCAGCTGGCAGTCGTCTCGACATGAACCTGCACTATGGCGGTGGTATGTGGGTTGGTGGCCTCGTTGAGCGGGCGCTCGAAGATGAGATCGCTGCCAGTCGCGAGCGCTTGCTCACATTGATCGGCGAGACCACGCCGTAAGCCGCCCGTCGCTGCGTCGCTCTACGTTGAGCGCGATACCGAAGCATTCGCTCAGTGACTCGGCAGTGAGTACGTGGTCGATGGCGCCAGTGGTGAGCACCTTGCCGTCGCGCAGCAACATCGCGTGGGTCATGCCTTGCGGCACTTCGTCGACATGGTGGGTCACCAAAATCAATGGTGGCGCAGCGGGATCGGTGGTGAGCTCGGCGAGTGCGTTCACGAGCTGCTCGCGGCCGCCAAGATCAAGACGGGCGCTGGGCTCATCGAGCACCAGTACGCCTGGTTCATTCATTAACGCTCGGGCGAGCAACACGCGCTGCTGTTCACCCGATGACAACGTGCCCATGATTCGCTCGGCATAGTGCTCGACTCCCATGCGGGCCAGGCATGCGCGGGCGAGCGCGTAGTCGGCGTCGGTGTACGTGTGCCACCACGTTTCGAGCGCTGCGTACTTGGCGGTCACCACGGTGTCTTGCGCAGTGAGTTGGGGTCGCAACTGAGCGCCAAGCGCGGCCGACATCACACCGATGCGGCGCCTCAGCATGCGCACGTCGGTGCTGCCCAGTGTCTCTCCGAGCACGGTGACGCTGCCAGACGACGGGTGCTCGTACATCGATGCCATGCGAACGAGAGTGGTCTTGCCGGATCCGTTGGCTCCGAGAATGAGCCACCGTTCGTTGGATCGCACCGACCAGTTGATGTCGTCGAGAATTCGACGTTCGTCGCGAATGAACGTGACACGTTCGAAACGCAGTGCCTCGCTGCCAGAAAGAGTCGTCATGGTGCGCTCAGGCTAGGGCACGTGGTGACATCTGTTGCTGCCGCAATGACGATACGCAAACGGCGCAAGCAGATACCATTCGCCAAGTCATGCGCAAATTCGGCGGAGTATTGGTGGCGATGTTGTTGTCCTCGGTGGGCTTGCCGCTCGTCGGGTTCAACGCTGCCCATGCCGACAACGGTGCCGGCTCAGCGCAAGACGCGGCCCGTGAGATCGCAGCAGCGAGAGATCGAGCCAACGCTGCCGCTGAGGCATGGACCCAGGCCGAGTCGAAGCTCGATGGCATCAGAGACGAAAAGACCAAACTCGATCAAGAGGTTCTGGCGTTGCAGCAGCGAGCCAACGACTTGCAAGCAACCGTTGAGTCGGTAGCGGTCAACCGCTACATCGGCACCGGCACTACAGGCATCGGCTTGCTCACCGGCACTGCTGGCCCTACCGAGTTAGCCCAGACCGCAATGTTGATCGGCATTATCAACGAGGCATCGGCCAGCAGCCTCGACGAATATGCCGACATCCACAAGAAGCTCGACAAGAAGAAGATCGCTGCCGACAACACCTCAAAGAAGTTCGAAGCGGCGCAGGTCAGCTTCAAAGCCCTGCAGCAGAAAGCGCTCGATGAAGTAGATCGCTTGCGGCTGGTCGAAAAGGCTCGGCTGACCAGCGAGGCGGTCAAGAAGGCACTCGATGCTCAACGTCAGAAGGCCAACGAGAAGATTGCCCAAGACGCCGCCGACAAGCTCAAACGAGATCAGCAACAGGTCGTAGGCGCTGGCTCCGATGGCGGCGATATTGGCCATGGCGTCACGTCTGGCAACCGGGCGTCGGGCGGATCCGCGGGCGGTACCACCGGATCAGGCGGCGGTGGCGGTCACCCAGGGGTCACCATCGATCAGATCTACGGCAGTGGCGCCGATTGGGTGTGCCCCATCCAAGGCTCTACGGCGTTTGGCGATACGTGGGGTGCTGCCCGATCGGGTGGACGCAAGCACGAAGGCGTCGACATGATCAGCCCACGTGGCACGTTGATTGTGGCAGTGGTCGATGGCTTCGCCGAGGCACAGCAAAACGAACTTGGTGGAACCACCATCTGGTTCAGCGGCGCCGACGGCAATAAGTACTACTACGCGCATCTCGACGGGTACGCGACCTTGGGCCAAGTGGTCAAGGGAGAGGTCATTGGCTACGTGGGCGACACCGGCAACGCGCGTTTTTCTACGCCCCACTTGCACTTTGAGATTCATCCCCTTGGCGGGCCCGCCGTGAACCCGTACCCCACGGTTCGCGCCAACTGCTAGTCAGCCAGTTGCAACGCGAGCAGCGCGTTATGCGAGCCTAGGCAAATGGCCAACGACGATCTCGCTGCATCATTGTCTGCGGTGTTGGGCGGTGCTGCAATCGCCAATCTGTCACGTCTGTCTGGCGGTGCGTCACGCGAGACATGGCAGTTCAGTGCCAACGAACGGATGCTCATTCTGCAACGTCAGCGCGGCGGCGACATTCGCGATATGGGCAACGAGTTCGCAGTGTTACGCGCTGCTTTGGCTGGCGGGGTGCCGGTGCCCGAGGTGATTGCGGCATCCACCGACAAGAGCGACCTCGGCGCTGCCTACATGATCCTGAGCCATTTCGAAGGTGAGACCATCGCCCGCAAGATCTTGCGCGACGATCAGTTCGCCAACGCTCGCACTCATCTCGCTCACGACTTCGCAGTGGCGCTGGCGCGACTGCACAGCATCGACCCTTCCGCAGCACCGGGCTTGTTGCCAACCGATCAAGTCGTTCAGTACCGCGAGGTACTCGATGCGCTGAAGTATCCGCACCCCACGTTTGAGTTGGTGTTTCGCTGGCTTGAGCAGAACCGTCCGCCGGTTGGTCCACAGTGCATCGTGCACGGCGACTTTCGCTTGGGCAACATCATGGTTGGCCCCGATGGGCTGCGGGCAGTGCTCGATTGGGAACTTGCGCACATCGGCGACCCCATGGAAGACCTTGGTTGGCTATGCGTGAAGGCGTGGCGTTTTGGTGGTCGTAAACCGGTAGCTGGTCTTGGCGAGTACGACGAATTTTTCGATGCCTACGCGCGTGCCGCCAACGTGAACGTTGACGCCGACGTTGTTCGTTGGTGGGAAGTTCTCGGCACCTTGAAGTGGGGCATCATGTGCATCATCCAAACCCAGTCGCATCTCGGGCGAATTACTCGTAGCCACGAGTTGGCGGCTATTGGCCGCCGGGTGTGCGAGAACGAGCACGATCTTTTTCTGGCACTCGAGGGCAAGTGGTGATGCCGCACGACGTTCCAACGGCTCAACAACTTGTTGAGTCCGTGCGTGAGTGGCTCGAGCGCGATGTGCTTGCCGGTACTACGGGCCGTCTGCAGTTCCATACCCGGGTGGCTATCACGGTGCTATCCATGGTCGAGCGCGAACTCGAACTCGGACCAGAGCAGGCCGAGCGTCATCTCGAACGGCTGCAGGCGTTGGGCTTTGGCAGCGACGAAGAACTAGCACGCGCTATTCGTGACGGCGACGATCGCACCGACTCGTCTGCCGCGGTCCAAGAAGCGGTTCGCGCTGCTGTGTGGCAGAGCGTTCGCGACAAGCTTGCGGTGGCTAATCCGAAGTACTTGGACGCCGACCCAGGCTGACCGGTTGCACGGGTTGCCCGGCGGCGAGCTGCCCACATGCGGCATCGATATCGGTGCCGCGATTGCGGCGCACCGTTGCGTTCACACCGAGCTCTTCGAGGCGATCGCGAAACTTGTGAACGCGTGAGATCGGTGTGCCGCGCGTGGGATAGCCGGGCGTGGGGTTGAGCGGAATGATGTTCACGTGTGCGGGTAGAGGTAGCGAGCGACACAGCGCTGCCAGCTCGCGCGCATCGCTGTCGCGGTCGTTGACGCCATCGATGAGTGCCCACTCGAAGCTGAGTCGGCGGCCTTTGGCATCGAGGTAATCGGCGCACGCATCCATCAGCGCCCGCAGCGGGTAACGGCGGTTGATGGGCACCATGTCGTCGCGCAGGGTGTCGTTAGCTGCGTGCAACGACACGGCCAAGTTCACTTGCATGGGCCATTCGGTGACCCGCTTGATACCGGGCACGAGGCCCACGGTGGACACGGTGATGTGGCGGGCGCCAAGGCCGATGTCGTTGTTGATGCGCTCGATCGCTGCCCACACCGTTGGCTCGTTGGCGAGCGGTTCGCCCATTCCCATGAACACCACGTTGGCTAAGCGGCGATTGAGTTCGCGCGCCTTTCGTGAGGCGCGAACTACTTGTTCGACGATCTCGCCGACGGTCAGTTGTCGGGTGAATCCGGCCTGACCCGTGGCGCAGAATCCGCAACCCATTGCACAGCCGGCTTGGCTGCTGACGCATACCGTGACGCGGTCGGGATAGAGCATCAACACGGTTTCGATGCGGCTGCCGCCAGCGAGTTCGAAGAGGTACTTCACGGTGTCGCCATCGTCGTTGATTCGTTCGACAACAGTGGTGAGCGCCGAGGGCAGTTCGGTCTCGAGTCGAGCGCGCAGCGCCTTGGGCAATGTGGTGAGTTCGCTGGGCTCGCTCAGTTGCTCGTAGAGACCCTTCCAGATCTGGTCGACTCGAAAGCGCGGTTCACCGGCAAGCTTCTCGCCGAGTTCGGCTCGGGTGAGGTCGTAACGGGTTCGAGTGGCGGTCATGTTCAGAGGCCCAACTCGGCGCTGAGGCGTTCGTACTCGTTGATGCGTGAACGCAAGACGTCGATACTCGCCATCCAGAACCCAACATCGCTCACATCGAGCGCAAACGACTGCCCGAGTTCTTCGGCGCTGTTCATGCCTGCCCGTGACAGCAGATCGTCGTAACCGCCACGAAACCGATCGGGGTCGTCTTGATAGCGAGCAAAGAGGCCAAGCCCGAACAGCAGGCCGTAGGTGTAGGGCCAGTTATAGAAGTGTGAGCCGTAGTAATGGCCCTTCACCGCCCACATGTATGGATGGGCAGTGCTCTGGTCGAGTCCGTCCGCATATGCGGTGAGCTGGGCTTCGAGCATCAACTCGTTGAGTTCGGTCACGCCAAGCGTGCGTCGCTGGCGTCGAGCGAAGACCTCGGTCTCGAACAAGAAGCGACTGTGGATGTCGACCACAACCTGTGCCGAACCCTGGAGGTCTACATCGAGTAGCGCGAGGCGGTCGTGGCCCTGAAGGTGTTGCAGGCCCTCTTCGACCACAAGCGTTTCGCAGAAGATGCTGGCGGTTTCGGCCAGTGCCATGGGCAGGCGTCGCTGCAGCGGCGTGCGATGCGCCAATTGGGTGTTGTGGTAGGCGTGACCGAGTTCGTGGGCGGTGGTCTGGGCGGAATCGACGCTGCCTGTCCAGTTGAGAAAGACCAATGAACGATCGCCAACGAACGGGGCGCAAAAGGCCCCGCCGCTCTTGCCTTGGCGTGGCTCGGCGTCGATCCAGCGGCCATCGATGGCGCGGTCGACAAGGCCGTGCAAGGTTCCTCCGTACGATGCGAACGCATTGCGAACAATGCCGAGGCCGTCTTGCCATGAGATAGATGCCGGAGCAAATGGCAACGGAGCAAACAGGTCGCGCCACTGAAGCGCGCCACTCTGGCCGTGCAAACGAGACTTGACGCGCATCCACCGATGAAAGTCGGGAAGCGCCGACTGCACCGCGGTTTGCATTGCGTCGAAGGTGGCGCGGCTCACGCTGTTTGCATAGAGCGATGCGTCGAGTGGCGATGCCCAGCGCCGACGACTGTTGACCACGTTTGCTTCGCCCTTTACGCCGTTGAGCGCTGCGGCGCACACCACCGCAACGGTAGGCCAAGCGCTCATCTCTGCGTCGTAGGCCGCTTGACGAACGGCGGGATCGGCGTGGGTGGCCAGCCCGCGAACCGCAGCCATCGGCAGGCGTTGGGTCTCGCCGTCGGCCGAGTGCACATCGGCTTGCAATTGTGAGGTGACGTCGGAATGCAGGCGACCCCAGGCGGCTGAACCCGAACGTGAAAGCTCGGCGTAGAGACCTTCTTCGATCTCGCTCATTTGGTGCTCGGCGCGTGCGGCCAAACGAGTGAGCGGGCCGAGGTGCTCGTGAGCTTGTGGACTGACTGCGGCAAGTGCTTCAGCGCCGAGCGCTGCGACCCAGTCGACCAATCGGGCCATCAATGGCTTGCCGCGCGAGTACAGCGTTTGCAGTTCGTCGGCGAGGGCCTGGGCTTGTTCGTCGTAGCTGTTTGTCGACACGGTGGCTTCCACGTACACCGAGAGCTCTTCGAGTTGCTGTTGCCACTCGTTGATCGCAGAGATCACGGCGTCGGCCACAGTGCCATCGTGGGCTGTGACAGCGCGTGCTTCGACCGAGCGAACTCCGTGCTGCTCGAAGAGTGCCTCGAGTCGATCGGTGTCGGCGCCACAGCGTTCGCGCGCGGCAAGGAACGTGCGAGCCTCGAACGACTCGTGCACATCGGAGACATCCCAGCGGGGGAGTTCTTCTGTGGTGCTCATCGGGCGTCTCCTTGCGGGGTCAGGTGGGGGGCGATGGTGCCTTGGTACATGCAGTCGACACGGTGAATCGCGAAACCAAGCTTGGTGTAGAGCGCCACAGCGCCTGTGTTGTCGGCATCGACGAACAACATGCCCACGGTGATGCCACGCTCGGCCATGTTGTTGAGTCCGGCCAGCGTGAGGGCTCGTCCTAATCCGAGACCGTGAAAATCGGGGTCTACCGCGATCACATAGATCTCGCCGAGTGCTGGGTTCGTATCGCTGTGAATCTTGGTCCAGCAAAACCCGGCGAGGCGGGCGTCGTGCTCGTGCAATAGAAATCCGGTGGGTTCGAACCACGGCTCACTCATTCGTGACCTGAGTGTGTCGTGGCTCCAATGGCCCTGCTCGGGGTGCCATGCAAAGGCGCGGCGGTTCACCTGGAGCCACGCGTCGTCGTCGGCGCCTGGTCTGAAGGGGCGAGTGCTCAACGTGAAATCGATATTGGTGGGCAAAGAGCGTCGCATTTGATAGAGCCGCCGGCGCGGTGCCAAACCAAGGTTCTCGGCAATGGCGTCGTGCGTAGGGGTTGGCGAGTAGACCAACCAACTCAGATCAATGGGTTCGGTGGTGCTCGCACTGACGGCTTTGATGGCGGCGTCCATCATCGTGGGGGTGATGGCTTCGAGTTCGCTGCGGCGATCGGGCCGGACAACAAGCTCGACTGACCACGACGCTGCGGTGGGTGACGCCTGCGCATAGGCGACGGGAACCGGGGAGTCGGAATCGGTGAGTCGAATCCGGAGTACATCGCTGCGTGTGTCGCTGGTGAGATCTACCCAGAACTGGTCGGACACGGGTCGGTATCCGTCGGCAGCCTCGGCGAGGCCGATGAGATCGAGCACGGCCGATGACGCCGTCGCGTCAAGGTGCGCCGAAACATCGATCGATTGCATTGGGCTGAGGATACCTCGTCACCCCAACTGCCGAACGGAAGCCCCTAGGGTGACCGGCGTGAGTTCACCACGTACCCCCAAAGGCCGCGCCAAAGAAGTGGCGCGTCGCCTCACTGTCGAATACCCCGAAGCAGTTTGTGAGCTCGATCACCGCAACGCGTTCGAGTTGCTGGTGGCCACAATCATGGCGGCGCAGTGCACCGACGTTCGGGTCAACATGGTCACCCCTGCGCTGTTTGACCGCTATCCAACGGCACACGATCTCGCCAGTGCCAACCCCGCCGACGTTGAGGTCATGATTCACTCAACAGGCTTCTATCAAGCCAAGACCCGCAACATCATCTCGATGGCGCAATCGTTGGTAGATCAATACGGCGGTGAGGTCCCCACCGAACTGAAGGATCTGGTCACGCTGGCGGGCGTTGGTCGAAAGACCGGCAACGTGGTGCGTAGCGTTGTGTTCAAGCTGCCCGGTCTGCCGGTAGACACCCACGTTGGGCGACTGAGCCGCAAACTTGGTTTGACTGAGCAGGAAGACCCCGTGAAGGTTGAGCGCGAACTTAATGAGTTCCTGCCGCCTGCCGAATGGGGCGATTTCAGCTTGCGGGTCATCTTGCATGGTCGCCGGGTATGCGACGCCAAGAAACCCAAATGCGGCGAATGTGTCCTCGAGGACATCTGCCCGTCGTCGTTGCTGCCACGCAAGCGGGCCGCTTCGCCAAAGTAAGTGCCGGTCATCCACCTTGCGGCTCAAATTACGTCGAAGTTTTTCTTGCGTCGATGATTGCCCAGTGCAACAATGTTTTCACCAACCAGGTCCCGCCACCTGGATTGTGGGTGTTGCCGGGATCCGCCGCCTGGCTTCACAGCACAGCGACCCCGCAAGGGGTCGTTGTCATTTTTCGACACAATTGCGCAGTATTCAGCGCGCCAACTTCATCGCCCGCTGCATCGCCCGATGCGCGTTTCGCAATGCTCGTTCGGCTTCGTAGAGAGCAGCGATGAGATCGTCTTGTGGTGTGCCAATCAACGGCTCGGCCAGACCCGCCACCCGGCCCCGATACATGTTGATGCCATCGGCGATCACGCTGATTTCGGCAGACGATGAAGAACTCATCTCGGCATTCTGGCCTACGCGGTCTCTCGATCCGCCACGCATCGCTGCAAACAATGTGTTCGTGTGTTGAACAGCGTGCTCGCTAGCCTGCCCGTGTGGCTCGCATAGCTGTACGTGATGATCTCAAGGCTCTCGAGGGCTACCACTCGCCACAGGTGTCGGTTCGCGTGCGTCTCAACACCAACGAATCGCCCACCCCGCCTCCCGCGGCGTGGAGCGATGCGTTCGCTGCCGAGGTCTCACGCATCGAGTGGCATCGCTATCCCGACCGAGCCGCCACCGAACTTCGCGCAGCCATCGCCGCGTTGCACGGTGTCGAGGCGAGCCAAGTGTTTGTGGCCAACGGCTCTAACGAGGTCTTGCAAACGCTGCTGCTTACCTACGCCGGCCCGGGTAGAACCGTGGCCACGTTCGAGCCCACGTACCAACTGCATGCTCACATCGCCCGACTCACGGGCGCCACGGTCGTCGAAGGCGAGCGCAACCACGACTTCACGCTCGATCTCGCCGAAGTGCGCCGCGTGTGCGAGACCGCTCAGCCGATCATCACGTTCTTGTGTTCACCCAACAATCCAACGGGCTTGGTTGAGCCAGAGTCAAATGTGCGCGAGGTCATGGCGATGGCGCCAGGCTTGGTGGTGGTCGATGAGGCCTATGGTCAATTCGCCGACTGGACTGCGCTCGATCTCATCGACGAAGAGACACCGTTGGTGGTCAGTCGCACGTTTAGCAAGACATGGTCGATGGCGGGCGCACGGCTGGGTTACCTCGTTGGTCCCTCGTGGTTGGTGGCCGAACTCGACAAGGTGATCTTGCCGTACCACCTCGATACTGCCAAGCAGATCGCGGGTCGCCTTGCGTTGCGTTACGTGAACGAGATGCAGCAGCGCATCGACCTCATCGTGTCCGAGCGCGAGCGCATTCAGACTGCATTCGCCGTGATGCCGGTGCACTCGTGGCCCAGCGGCGCAAACTTCATTCTGTTCAGGCCCACCGCGCTTGCGGGTCGAGACGTGTGGCAGCGACTTGTGGACCGCAGCGTGTTAGTTCGCGATTGCAGCGGTTGGCCACGCCTCGAAAACTGTCTGCGGGTCACCGTGGGTACACCCGAAGAGAACGACGCATTTCTCGCCGCACTGCAGGAGGTTCTGGCATGACTCGCACAGCAAGCCGTGTTCGCAAGACCAAGGAGACCTCGATCGAGATGTCGATCGACCTCGACGGCACCGGTGTCACCAACATCTCAACCGGCATCCCGTTCTATGACCACATGCTCGATCAGCTTGGTCGCCACGGTGGTTTCGATCTCACCATCCAAGCCGTTGGTGACCTGCACATCGACACCCATCACACGGTCGAAGATGTGGCCATCACTTTGGGCGAGGCGTTCCGCGAAGCCGTTGGCGACAAGGTTGGCGTTCGTCGCTTTGCCAGCGGGCTGTATCCGCTCGACGAAGCGCTCGTCGAGGTTGCTCTCGACCTCTCCGGTCGTCCATTCATGGTCTGGGATGTACCCACGCTCGAGTGCCTTCCGCTCGGCAACCCTGCGTTCGATCCCCAGTTGGCCGAGCATGCCATCAGCAGCTTCGCCACCGCTGCGGGAATCACCCTGCACATGTCGTTGCGGCGCGGAACCAACGTCCATCACATCATTGAAGCTGCGTTCAAAGGTTTGGCGCGTTGCCTACGCGACGCCGTACGCGTCGAGGGCTCATCGTTGCCCTCTACCAAGGGTGTGTTGTGACTTCACGCCGTCCGGTTATTGCTGTTCTCGACTACGGCATCGGCAACTTGCGCTCCGCTGAGAAGGCGCTTCAGCGCGTCGGTGGCGATGCGTTGCTCAGCGCCGACCCCGGGTTCATTCGCGATGCCGACGCGGTGGTGCTTCCTGGCGTCGGAGCGTTTGGGGCATGCATGAATGCACTTCGGTCTGCCGGCCTCGAAGAGAGTGTGCACGACGCGGTTGATTCGGGTCGACCGTTTCTCGGTATCTGCGTCGGCATGCAAATGCTTTTCGACTCCAGCGAAGAGACGGCCGATGCGGCTGGTCTCGGCGTGCTGCCCGGTGTGGTGCGGTGGATTCCTGCCGGCGTGAAGCGACCGCAAATGCAGTGGAACAAACTGCGCATCAGTAACTCGGGCGACACGATGCTTGCTGGGTTGGGTAACGACTCGTGGATGTACTTTGTGCACTCGCTGCACGGTGTCCCCGACGACCCAGCGATGGTGGCGGCCACTGTCGAATATGGCACCGAACTCAATGCTGCGTTTCGCAACGGCAACGTGTTCGCTACGCAGTTCCATCCTGAGAAGTCGGGTACCTCGGGCCTTGCGTTGCTCGCCAACTTTGTGAAGTCGGCCGCAGCATGAAAGTGGCACGCGTCATTCCTTGCCTCGATGTCACCAACGGGCGCGTTGTGAAGGGCGTCAACTTTGTTGGCCTTCGCGACGCTGGGGACCCAGTTGAACTTGCAGCGCGATACGACAACGAAGGCGCCGATTATGT
>Ga0194057_10000356_pt1 | contig 23658 bp, 21 predicted proteins | sample SepL4415m_MetaG_FD_155474 | JGI IMG/M metagenome (GOLD analysis project Ga0194057, IMG submission 155474) | Anoxic zone freshwater microbial communities from boreal shield lake in IISD Experimental Lakes Area, Ontario, Canada - Sep2016-L442-15m | ecosystem: Environmental > Aquatic > Freshwater... | reverse complement strand
ACGTGAGGGCGCGCACGTGAGGGCGCGCACGTGAGGGCGCGCACGTGAGGGCGCGCACGTGAGGGCGCGCACGTGAGGGCGCGCACGTGAGGGCGCGCACGTGAGGGCGCGCACGTGAGGGCGCGCAGATGAAGCGCCTTGGGCTGATCGTCAACCCCGTCGCCGGGGTCGGCGGCCGGGTAGGCCTGAAGGGCAGCGACGGGGCGCGGATTCTGCGCCAGGCGCTCGCGCTGGGCGCCGTGCGCGACGCACCGCGGCGCGCCCGGCTGGCGCTCGCGCGCCTGGGGCGCGTGCGTGACCATGTCGAGGTCGTCACCTGGCCGGGGGAGATGGGTCAAGATGAAGCACGCGCGAGCGGCTTCGAGCCGCGCGTGCTGGGCACGTTCCGCGGCCGCCCCACCTGGGCGGCCGCGGAACGCAGTCACGGCCATGACGAGGCCGCTCTGGGCGCGGCCGGCGAGTTCGTGCTCACGTCGCCGGCCGACACCGAGCAGGCGGCCCGCGAGCTTCTGGCCGCCGGCGTCGACCTGATCCTCTTCGCCGGCGGCGACGGCACGGCGCGCAACATCTGCAACGCCGTGGGCCAGCGCGTGCCCGTGATCGGAGTGCCGGCCGGCGTCAAGATCCACTCCGCCGTGTACGCCACGACCCCGGCCGCCGCCGGCGACGTGGCGGCGCTCTTCCTCCACGAACGCCCGGCCGCCGTGCGCCTGCGCGAGGGCGAGGTCATGGACATCGACGAAGAGGCGTTTCGCGAGAACCGCGTCTCGGCGCACCTCTACGGCTATCTGTCGGTGCCGTATGCCCGCGGGCTCACGCAGAGCGCCAAGGCCGGTGGGGTGGCCGGCGAGGAGCGCGCGCTGAACGACGTCGCCACCGACGTGATCCGCGACATGAGCCCGGGCGCCCTGTACATCCTGGGCCCGGGCACGACGACGCGCACGATCATGACCCGCCTCGGCCTCGAGAAGACGCTGCTCGGCGTCGATGCCGTTCTGGGCGGGGCTCTCGCCGGCAAGGACGTCACCGAGGAGGATCTGCTGCGCCTCCTGGATGCGCACCCCGAGGCGCACATCGTGGTCACCGCGATCGGCGGCCAGGGCCACATCTTCGGGCGCGGCAACCAGCAGATCAGCCCGGCCGTGATCCGCCGCGTGGGCACGGCCGCGATCACCGTCATCGCCACGCAGACCAAACTGCTGTCCCTGGAGGGCCGACCTCTGCTCGTCGACACCGGCGACCCCGCCCTCGACGCCGAGCTGTGCGGCTACGCCAAAGTGGTCAGCGGACTCGGCGAACGCACGATGTACAAGGTCGGCGCATAGACACACGTTCCCCCCTTCCCTAGACGCTCGTCCCATCGCCCTTTGGGCGCCGAGCGCCGAAGCTTTTGGGACGGGTGGCAATGAGGCCGCGAACTTGTGAGGCGACGTTGAGCGACTGGGCGAAGATGTTGATGGAGGATCAGGGTCCCTCCCCGGATGGGCTCGGGCAGGAGTACTGGATGACGCCGCAACTGCCCTACGAAGTGCGCCGGCGCATCGAGATCGTCTTCGAGGTGCTGTCGCACCTGCCTCTCAAGCAGCCCGTGGCCGTGGTCTCGGCGGCCGGCAAGACGATCGCCCTCAACACGCCGCTGCTCGAGCTCGTGGGCGGCGCGAGCGGCGATCTGCTGGGGCGCCAGTGGTCCAGCGTCATGCCCGCCTGGCCCGAGCGCGCCCGCGGCTTTCGCCGCGAGGGCGAGCAGGTCTTCGAGGAGCACCTCGGCCGCCCCGACAGTGAGCGGGTCTGGGTGCGCGTCTCCCTGGGGCCGGTCGCCGAGCGCGGCGAGCCCCAGGCGATGGCCTACGTGCTCTTCGTCAGCAAGCCGGACGTGGAGACCATCGACCACGACGAGGTCCGCCGCCTGCGCAAGAGCCTGCAGCTGCTGGCCGACATGCAGACCGACTTCGTCGTCGAGGTCGACCGCGACGGCGTGATGACGTTTGTGAGCCCGTCGTTCCGCCGCGCCGTGGGCGCGGCGGAGAAGGAGCTCGTGGGCCACGAGTTCATGTCACGGGTGTGCATCGACGACCGCGCCGCCGCGCAGTCTGCGCTCGAGGAGGCGCTCAAGCCGCCGTTCAGCGGCGAGATGAGGGCGCGCCTCGCCGCCGAGCCGGGCAAGGCGCTGGCCTGGCAGATCGACGCCGTCATCGGCGACGGCATCGTGGGCCTCGACCTGGTGGGGCGCGCCGAGGCCGCGGAACGGCCGGCGGAGCCGGCTGCCCCGGCCGTCGCCGCGGAGCCCGCGGCCGACGCCGCGCCGTCCGCGCCGCCGACCCCGGAGGACCCGCGTCTGGCGGCGATCCGCGAGCGTCTCGAGGCGCTGACTCCGGGTGACCAGGACGGCCTCATGGCGCTGGCCAGGGCGGTGGCCGACGCGGCAGGCGCCGAGTGCGTGCTGTACAACGTCATGCACGGCGACGCTGTGGAGACGGCGGTCGGCTGGCGCCTGCCGCCGTCCTGAGCCGGGCGCGCGGCGGCTCATTCGCGCGCCGACACTGCCGGGTCGCCAGAGCGCGGCCCACGTGCACGGCGCCGCGGCTCAAGATCTCCGCCGGCCCTGATCGGCCGGGAAACCTTGACGAGGGGACCGGCCGGTAACGAGGATAAGGGCTCAGACGGATCCCACCTGACGCCGCCGAGCATGCTGCTCGCCGTCCGCCGGACGAGACTCGAGGAGTCGTGGCAAGAATGGGGTGGTTCGTGGAACAGCCTGCATCCACAGTGTTGAGTGAGAGCGAACGCGCGTTCGTCCACGAGAAGACACTGTGGGTACTGGAGAACGTCGGCGTCTCGATCCCTTCAAAGAGAGCTCTCGACCTGCTGGCCAAAGGCGGCGCCGCAGTCGACCGCGAGCGTCACCTGGCGCGCTTGCCGCGGCAACTGGTCGAGCACTGCCTGAGCAGCGCTCCGGGCACTGTGTTGCTGGCCGCCCGCGACTCGTCCCACGACATCGAGCTTGGCGGCGGGAGCCGCCTGGTGTGCTGCGCGGACGGCGAGGGCACGCTGATCGCGGACGATGATACGGGGGCCATCCGCGACGCGACAGTCGACGACATGCGCGACGTTTGCCGTCTGTACGACGCCTTGCCGGAGATCGACTTCCTCTGGACCTCACTGGCGGCGCCGTCGCTCGATCCCGTGGTGGCTCCTCTGGTGGTCGACGCCATCGCGCTTCGTGCGTCGTCCAAACACCTGCAGAGCGTGTCTCCCAAGACGCCGCGCATGGCGCCCACCCTCGTGGCGATGCTCGAAGCTGTGGCGGGCGGTTCTCTCTTCGAGCGTCCCATCTACTCGTTTCTGCATTGCACGGTGTCTCCGCTGCAGCACGATCCGCACGTGACCGAGGCGAGCCTCGATCTCGTCAGGAACGGCGCCACGGTCTGCCTCACCTCGATGCCGCAGATGGGATCGACCGCGCCGCTGAGCGTCACGGGCATGTCCGTCGTCATCATGGCCGAGTTGCTCTCGGGGGTCGTCCTGTTCCAGCTCGCGCACCCCGGGTGTCGGCTGGTCGCCGAACCCATGCCGGCCGCCACGGACATGCGTACCGGTCAATACCTGGGCGGAGCGCCGGAAGTCGCTCTCGCCAACCTGGTGTGCGTCGAGATGAGCCGCTTCTACGGCCTCCCCACGATCGGCAGCGGCAGCACCACCGATGCCAGGGGCGTCAACTTCCAGGCCGGCGTGGAGGGCATGCTCCTGTGGCTGTCCGTGGCGCTGGCCGGCGCCGACGGGCTGGTCGCCAGTGCATTCTTCAACGGCAGTCGCGTTCTCTCCCCGGCCAAGGCGGTCCTCGATGCCGACGCCATCGGGATGCTGCAGCGCTTCATGAGCGGCGTCGTCGTAGAGGAAGAGGCCGCTCTTCTGGACGACATCGCCGAGGTCGGCCCGGGAGGTCACTTCCTGGGACGCCGCAGCACGCGGACGAGGGCGCGGTCCGGCGAGCTCTTCCAGCCGCGCGTCTTTCACCGCGAGCGGTGTGAGGGCCACGTGGACACGGCGCTGATCGCGGACGCCGCGACGCGGGCTCGTGAGATCCTCGCCGGGCATCACGTCGAGCCGCTGCCGGAGGAGGTCGACAGGCTCATCGACCTGGCGATCGGGGAGTACCGGGCAACGGTCGCGTGAGCCGCTCGGAGCATGGCATGCCGAGCGCAGGCTGCGAGGCGGTGGCGTCGCGTGGAAGGCGGATGGGAGGTTGTGGATGAGCAGTGAGAGTCGGATCCCGACACGGATGGGTGACGGGGAGCTGGTGTACATGACCCGCAGCGAGATCCGCGCGGATCTTGAGGCGGGCACGGAGGCGGCGGCGCGGCGCGCGAAGACGCCGCCGCTGACCGAAGACGAGCTGGAGCACCTGCTCGACATCTATGGGTCGCCGGCCCGCTTCACCGGCGTCGACATCGGCGCCGAGGTAGTGCTCTCGTACGACGGCTCGGGCATGAAGACCATCGCCTCGCGGCGCCAGGACCTGCAGATCTACGAGCAGTGGTTCGGGGCGGACACCATCGAGCTGCACCACGTCGACTACTCGTTCAAACCGGTCAAGGCGATCGCGCCTTTTGAGGCGCAGGAGATGCACGACGTTCTGCTGCGCACCGTCGCGCCGGTCCAGTACGGTGCGCAGCCGAACCTCGGCCTGTACTCAAAGCCCGACGGCCCGTGCGACAACTGGTCGGAGCTCCTGCCGCTGACGCTCATCGCCGAAGCGCGAGCCGCTCAGGAAGAGGCGGTCCCCATGGCCGTCAAGGACATGGTCTACGTGTGTGAGGCGATGTACGAGGCCGGCGCCGATGGGGTCGATCTCGACACCTCCGCGGCGGCGGGGGACGCCGACTTTCTGGCCACGCTCCTGGCCGTTGAGGAAGTGCGCCGCAGGTGCCCGGAGATGGGCATCGAGGTCGGCATGTCGGGCGAGTTCGTCCTCGGGATGCACGGCGAGGTCGAGTACGACGGTGTCCGGCTGGCGGGCCTGTGGCCGCGCGAGCAGATGAAGCTGGCGGCGCGGGCCGGGGCGACCATCTTCGGACCGGTCGTCAACGTCACGACCGGCAAGTCCTGCGCCTGGAACATCGCCCGCGCCTGCACGATCGTGAAGCCGTGCGCCGCTGAAGCCACGATCCCGATCCACATGAACGTGGGCATGGGCGTGGGCGCCGTGTGCATGACCAAATACCCTCCGGTGGACGCGGTCAGCCGCGCCTCGCGCGCCTGCGTCGACATCCTCAAGGTGGACGGCTTGTAGGTGGGCTCCGGCGATGCCTACGGCATGCCTTGTGCACACACGATGGCGTCGGGGATGGGAGGCATGCGAGCTGCTGGAGATCTGGTAGGTCGCATGCAGATGACCCGGGGCATGAGATTGCCGGAGGCCAAGGCGCACGTGGCGGAGAAGCTGGGTGTGTCGCCGCCGGACTTGTCGGACCCGGTCATCATGAACGAGATCCGCGAGAAGCTTGGCTTCGGGCGGATCACCACCTTCGAGATCAGCCACCCGACCCAGCCTGTGGCCATCGAAGCGAAGTTCAACATCGAGGAGGCGCTCGGCGTACCGATCAACAGCGTGCGGCGCTTCGCAACGAGACGCGTACGCGGTGCGCCGCAGAGCGAGCGCGCCCGCCCGAACCGGAGGTGATGCGACGTGGTGGACGCCGAGATCGCGCGCCTGGTCAAGCGCACGGTGAGCGGCATCCCCGTGAGCGACGAGACGCTGGCCATCGACGACATCGTCGGCGTCGGTTCGTGCGGCGACTTCTTCAGCCTGGACGCGACCCTCAAGCACATGCGCGACCACAGTCAGCCAGAGCTCATCGATTGTCGCGTGCGAGAAGACCGGGTGACCGGCGGCTCCACGGACATGTACGCGCGGGCACGCGCCAAGGCACTGCGGATCCTGCGTGAGCATCGTCCGCCGCCGCTCCCCGATGAGGCGACGACGCAGATCGCGCGCATCATCCACGAGGCCGAGGCCGAGCTCACGCGCTGAAAAACCTTCACCGCTGCTAACTTGACACTGGAGAGCAGCGTCAAATGTTATACAATATCACTCACCGGGCGCCTGCGGAGGGTTCTGGTCGTGTGACCGCAGGCGCGAACGCGTCACCTCAAGGAGAAGGAACAGCATGAAGGTCCTCATCGTCGGTACCGGCGGCGTCGGCGAGTCCATGGCCCAGATCGCGAAGCGTCGCGACCCCAAGGGCGAATGGCTCGAGAAGATGATCCTCGCCGACTACAACCTCGGGAAGGCGCAGGCCGCCGTCGACAAGCTCAAGGATCCGCGCTTCGTCGCCGAGAAGGTCGATGCGAGCGACCCGGACGACGTCGCGGCGCTCGCCAAGCTCGCCGAGGTAGACATCATCTGCAACATGTGCGCCCCCGAGTTCAACCCCATGCTCCTGCAGGCCGCCCTCAAGGCGCAGACCCACTACCTCGACACCGCCATGACCGTGTCCGAGCCGCTCCCGGGCGGCGAGATCGGTCCCTGCGGCGTCAAGCTCGGCGACAGGCAGTTCCCCCTCGACCCCGAGTTCGTCAAGATCGGCAAGCTGGCTCTGTCCGGCTTCGGCGTGGAGCCCGGCATGGCCGATCTCTACGCGCGCTACGCCGCCGACCACTTCTTCGACGAGATCGACGAGATCGGCATCCGCGACGGCTCCAACCTGGAGATCCCCGGCGCCAAGGGCATCAGCTTCGGCTTCTCGATCTGGACGACCATCGAGGAGTGTACGCAGCCAGCCATCATCTGGGAGAAGGACAAGGGCTGGTACACGGTCGAGCCGTTCGCCGAGCTCGAGAAGTTCTTCCTCCCCGAGGGCATCGGCGAGGTCGAGGTCGCGCACGTGGAGCACGAAGAGGTCATCTGCCTGGGTCGCTCCGCCGGCCTGCTGAAGGGCAACAGGAAGGCCACCTTCAAGTACGCCCTCGGCGACGAGTTCATGCAGGCCATGGACATCTTCAAGTCGGTGAACATCGACTCCAAGGAGCCCATCGACGTGAAGGGCGTCCAGGTGGCGCCGCGCGACGTCATCGCCGCCGCCGCCCCCGACCCCAACGAGATCGGCAAGAAGTACATCGGCCAGACGGCCGCCGGTACCTGGGTCAAGGGCAGGAAGGACGGCATGGGGCGCGAGGTCTACCTCTACCAGGTCGCCGACAACCAGGAGTGCGTGCAAAAGTACGGCACCCAGGTCGTCGTCGCCCAGACCGCCTTCACGCCCGTCGTCATCCTCGAGCTGCTCGGCACCGGTCGGCTGCAGGGCTTCAAGGGCAACCCCGAGGCGGGCGTGCACGTCCCCGAGGAGTTCCGCGCCGACGAGTTCGTGGGCCTCATGGAGGCCTACGAGTTCCCCGGCGGCCTGCTCGAGATGGACTCCGAGTACAAGCGCCGCGGCGACTTCAAGGGTCTCACCGCGCCGCTCGGCAAGTAACACCCGCGCCGCACGAGTCGCAAGCCCACGGCCGGCCGCCTCCCTCGAGGCGGCCGGCCGTTTCTCTCGGCGCGTCCCGCGCGTGCGCCGACAGGGGCGCCTCCTGTGCGCGCGCCGAGCGTCGCGCTATACTCGGGGCACACAGCCGGTCGATCTTCGGGGCGCCCTCGTTGTCTCGCGTCCGCCCCGCCGCGACCGGCGCTTCGGGCGGCGGCCGTCGGGCCGCCGCGGGGACGATCCAGGGGGACCTCGATGACTCACCCCGTTCCGCCACTCGGCAGTCGCCTTCGTCTGCAAGCGCTCCTCCTGCTGCTGGCCGCCGCGGTCCTTGGGGCCGGCCTCGTGTGGGGGCTGGGCGGGGCGCTCGCCGCCGACCCCAGCCCCTCGCCCTCCGCCGACACCATCACGCTGCGCATCGCCTGGACCAACGACCCCGACAACCTCAACCCGTTCATCGGCGCCGAGACCTCGTCCTACGAGATCTGGCTGCTCAACTACGACTTCCTCGTCGGCTACAGTCTCGATCTGGAGCCCACTCCCGACCTCGCCACCTCGTGGGAGGTGTCCGCCGACGGCAAGGTGTGGACCTTCCATCTGCGCGAGGGCGTCACCTGGCAGGACGGCGTGGCGTTCACGGCCAAGGACGTGGCCTTCACGTACAACTACATCATCGACAACCAGATGGGCGCCTACTCGAGCCTCACGACGTTCATCGACAAGGTCGTGGCCGTCGACGACACTACCGTCGAGATCAGGTGCAGCAAGCCCAAAGCCAACATCCTGCGCACCTGGATCCCCATCCTGCCCGAGCACATCTGGGCGCAGGTCAAGCCTGCTTTCGCCGGCGCCGGCTACCGCAACAAGCCGCCGATCGTCGGCACGGGCCCGTTCCAGGTCACCGAGGTCAAGAAGGGCGACTACGTGCGGATGGTCGCCAATCCCACGTTCTGGGGCGAGAAGCCCACCATCGACGAGATCCTCTTCATCACTTACCAGAACCCCGACACCATGACCCAGGACCTGTTCTCCGGGACCGTCGACGCCGCCTGGGGCATCCCGTCGGCGCAGTTCCCCAAGGTGAGCGCCGACCCCGCCATGGAGGCGATCGCCTACAACCTGCTCACCTGGGACTACCTGGCGATGAACTGCTACACGGGCGAGAGCCGCGGCGACCCCGTGCTCAAGGACGCCGCCTTCCGTCAGGCCCTCAACTGGGGCGTCGACCGGCAGCGCATCGTCGATCTCGCCTGGGCGGGCAAAGGCGCGCCCGGGTCCACGATCATGACGCCCGACTCCTGGGTCGACCCCGACTATCACTGGCAGCCGCCGTCCGACCAGCTCTTCGTGTACGACCCGGCCAGGGCCAACGACCTGCTGGACGCCGCCGGCTACAAGGACGCCGACGGCGACGGCATCCGCGAGGGCAAGGACGGCAAGCCCATCAAGCTGCGCCTGTGGGCGCGCGCCGAATCGCCGGAGAGCCAGAAGACCGGCAGCCTGCTCACCGGCTGGTTCCGCGACCTGGGCCTGAAGATCGAGTACCAGGTCATGGACGACGGCATCTACTACGACAGCATCTGGGCCTACGAGGGCGACACGTACAGCCCCGACTTCGACATGTACCTCTGGAACTACGACGGCTACGCCGACCCCGGCGACACGCTGGCCAGCTTCATCACCGCGCAGATCGAGAACTGGAACGAGCCCTGCTGGTCGAACGCCGAGTACGACCGCGTCGTGGACGCCGCCAACAGCGAGCTCGACCCGCAGAAGCGCAAAGACCTCGTCTGGCAGGCGCAGCAGATCTTCTACGAGCAGTCGCCGCAGATCGCCCTCGACTACCCGCAGAAGCTCGAGGCCGTCAACACGGCCAGGTGGGACGGCTGGACGCGCATGTACGGGGGCAAGGGCGCCGCGTTCTACACGAGCTTCGTGCGCGACAGCTACATCAACCTCAAGCCCAAGGTCGGCGGCACGGTCGCGAAGGCCGGGAGCTCGACCGTGGTGATCGTGATCGGCGCCGCCATCGCCGCGATCCTGCTGGTGCTCATCGTGGTCTGGCTGCTGCGCCGGCGCCGCCTCGCCGAGGAGGAATGAGCCGGTCCGCCTACGGGCGGAAGACCGCCACCCGGTCCTTGCCCGCGCGCTTGGCCACGTAGAGCGCGGCGTCGGCGCGCGCCACCAGATCGTCCATGTTCTCGGCCATCGCCGGCCATGTGGCGATGCCGATGCTCACGGTGAGGCGCGCCGGCTCGCCGCCCTCGCCTACGCGGAGCTCGCAGGCGGCGATGACGGCGCGCAGGCGCTCGGCGAGGGCCACCGCGCCCTCGCCGTGTCCCTGCGCGGGGGCGCCGCCGTCGGGCCGCGCGCTCGGCTCATCGCCGGACTCGCCGTCACTGTGTGGGCCGGGCGACGTGGGCGTGTTGGGCAGGATCACCGCGAACTCCTCGCCGCCGTAACGCGCGGGGAGGTCCACGTCGTGACGGAGCTGCTCGGCGAGCACGCCCCCGAGCAGGCGCAGCACCTCGTCGCCGGCCGGGTGCCCGTAGGTGTCGTTGAGCGCCTTGAAGTCGTCGATGTCGAGCATCAGCAGCGACACCGGCGAGCCGTAGCGGCGCCCGCGCGCGAGCTCCTGGCCCAGGCGGTCGTAGAAGGCGCGGTGATTGGCCAGGCCGGTCAGGTCGTCCGTCGTGGCCTGCGCTTCGATGGTGGCGTACAGCCGGGCGTTGTTGAGGGCGATGGCCGCCTGCTCGCCGAAGGCGCGCAGATACTCGAGCTCGGCGGGCGTGTAGGTCCGCTCAGCCTCGGTCTCGATGAGCACCAGCATGCCCAGCGCCCTTCCCTGAAAACGGAACGGCACGTTGACCAGGGTCTTCTCGCCCCAGGCGATCATCTCGTGGCGCACGAAGCCGTCGAGGCCCGCATCGGAGAGCGTCTCGACGAACACCTCACCATCCTCGAGGGCTCTGCGGTCGTCGGGAGCGTCGGCCACGCTGAACACGTTGCCGATAGGGTCGTCACGGCCTACGTCTTCGGCCCCGTAGGACGCTCGCGTGACGATCACGTCGCGCTCAGCGTCGTACTCGTAGATGAAGGCCGCCCTGGCGAGCACGGATTCGGCGGCCAGGCGCGCCACACTGGCCAGCAGCTCGTCGGCCTCGAGCGTCGAGGCAACCACGCGCCCGGCTTCCACGAGCGTGCCCAGCCAGCGGTTGCGCTCTTCCTGGCGGCGGTGCAGACGGGCGTTGCCCAGAGCCACCGCCGCCTGCGCGCCGATGTCGCCGGCCAGGCGCACCTCGTCGGCGCCGAAATCGCGCTCCGCCGCGGTCTCGATGAGGATCATCACGCCGATGAGCACGTCGGCGGACACGAGCGGCACGGTGAGCCACGTCTTCTCGCCGTAGCGCTCCATGTCGTAGCGGTCCTGAGCGCGGATGTCGGGGGCCGAGATCGACTGCTGCACCACCGTGCCGGCGCGCAGGGCGCGCATGCCGCCGCTGTGCGTGGTGATGTCGTAGGAGGCGCCCTCCAGGCTCTCCGCGAGCCCCGGCTCCGGCCTTCTCTCCCACAGGCAGCGGAACTCGGCGCGGTCGCCCTGGGGCGTGTACTCCCAGACGATGCACTGCGGGCTCTCAAGGGCCTCGCCAGCCGCGCGCGCCACCTCGCGCAGCACCTCTTCGTAGTCGATGCTCGAGACCATGGCGCGGCTGGCGCGGAGCAGCGCGGCGAGCTCCGCCGTCCTGCCGCGCAAGGCGGCGAAAGCCAGGCGCCGCTCGAGGGCCGCGGAGAGCGCCGTGGCGGCGGTGGTGAGCAGCGCGACCTCGGAGAAGTCCCAGAGACGCTCGTCGCTGCAGTTGTCGAAGCCGATGTAGCCGAAGAGCTCGCCGCGGACCATGAGCGGGAGGACGAGCAGGGAGCGGATCCCGAGCTCCTCAAAGCTGGAGCGCGCGGGCTCCGGGTAGTCGGCGATGTGGCCCATCAGCGGGGCGCCGCTGTGCAGGGCCTCGAGCCACTCCGGCCCGAGCGCTTCGTAGGGCCGTCCCTGCAGGTTCGGATTGTCCGCCTGAGAGGCGATTCCCGGGCGCGCGGCCTCGGCCAGCTGGTCGGCGAGCAGCCGGCCCTGCTCGTCGGTGCGGTTCTGGAACACGTAGACGCAGTCGGCGCGGGAGGCCTCCAGAAGGGGCGGGAGGACGAGCTCGCACAACTCCCGGGGGCCGTGGGACTCGTCGGCGCTCAGCAGGCGCCGCTGAATCTCGGCGACCGCCGACATGTAGTCGGCGCGGCGTTCCCGCTCGGTGACGTCGCGCACGGCCTGGGTGATCAGGGTACGGCCGGCGAGCGCGCTGGTGGTCGCCGTGACCTCGACGGGGAACGCCTCGCCGTTGCGGCGCCGGTGGTGGCGCAGCGGCGCGAACGCGGCTGCCGCGCCGCTCGCGGCGCCCACCGCCTCGCTGGTCGCCGCGGGCGCGGCCGCCAGGTCCGCGGTGCTGAGGCCCAGCAGCTCTTCGCGCGAAAAGCCGTACATGCGCGAGGCGGCCGCGTTGGCGTCGAGGATGCGGTGCGTCGCGCTGTCGACGACGAGCAGCGCGTCCGGGTCGAGGTCGAACATACGCGTGTAGCGCTCCTCGCTGCCGCGCAGCGCCTGCTCGGCGCGGCGGCGCTCGTCGATCTCGGCGAACAGCGCGCGGTTGGCGGCCGCGAGCGCCTCCGTGCGCGCGGCCACGGCGACCTCCAGTTCGAGGCTCAGACGGCGCACCTCCTCCTCGGCGCCGCCGCGCTTGACCAGCTCTCCGGCAACGCCACCGATGGCGAGCAGCGCGCTCACCAGCTCCTTCGTGAGCTCGCGCGGTACGCGGGACGCCAGGCCGAGGGCGCCGAACACCGCGTCGCCGGCGCCGAGCGGCACGGCGACCATGACGGCGAAATCGGCGAGCACCGGGTCGCCGCACTCGCGCGAGCGCAGCAGCGGCTCGCCGCGCGTCAGAACGTCGTAGGGAGGCTCATCGACGCGGAGCTCCTCAAAGCGCCGGCGGACGTCCTCGGGCAGACCGCGCTCGGCGGCCAGATGCGCGGTCTCGCCGCCGTCGTCGAAGAGGATGACCGCGCCGGCCTCGAAGTCGAGCGTGGCCATTGTGACCGCGAGGACGTCGTCGAGGCCGTGGGCTGACCCTTGAGCCCGGCTGACCGCCGTGATCACGCTGTCCAGCAAGGCCAGCAGGCGCGCATCGCGCAGGTGCGCTTGTGTCAGTCGGGCCGCCATGTGCCTCCGTAGCATTGCTTCCTGTTGCAGTATAGTCGGCAACCGTTGTCTGCCGGAGCCACGCGCGGGTGACCGCCGGGGGCAGGCGTGCGAAGATGGGGGTGCGCGGAGCGGCTCGTGGTCCGGTGACCACCGCGGTCTTCAAAACCGTCTGCGGGGCAGTGCTCCTGTCCTGGGTGGGTTCGACTCCCATGTCGCTCCGCCAACGTGTCTCCGCGGCCGCTCGTCTGGCGCCCGTTCGGCGCCGTTTCCGCGCCACCGCCGAAGAACGCCGAGCCGCCGGCGAGGCATGGTCCGCACGAACCCCGGATGCCACCGTCTTGACCCGACGACGGCTCCCGAATGGAGTTGACAGGGGCAAGTCTTATTAACCCAAAGGGTTATGATAACTGGCTTGTGGAATAGTCCCTGGTGGACCTTTCATTTGACAGTGACAGACAGCGGCGGTTCTTCAACGACCAGCGAGCTCTTCAGAAGAAGCACGGGGCGAAAATGGCTCGTCGCGTAGGCCTGAGGCTCGATGATCTTGCGGCAGCAGAGACGTTGGAGATAGTGCGCGTCCTTCCAGGACGCTGTCACGAGTTGCACGGCGACCTGGACGGCGTCTTGTCCCTCGACCTCGACCATCCATATCGTCTCCTGTTCGAGCCGACGGAGCCGCCGCCGAGGCTGCCGGACGGCGGCCTCGATCAGGCGGAGGACACCCACGAGTAGCCGCCAGAGCGAGTATCTTCCAGCGACAGTCTCGCCGCCCGGCGACACGCTGCTGGAGCTCCTCGAAGAGCGGCACATGTCTCAGGCCGAGTTGGCCGATCGCTGCGGCCGGCCGAAGAAGCTCGTCAACGAGATCGTGAGGGGCAAGGCTTCGATCACGCCCGAGACGGCGCTGCAGCTGGAGAATGTCCTCGGCACGCCGGCAGCGTTCTGGATCCAGCGCGAGAGATCGTTCCGCGAGGCGCTCGCCAGACGCAAAGAAAGGGAGGAGTTCTCGCGGCACGTCGGCTGGCTCAGCGGCTTTCCGGTTCGCAGCATGACGAATGCGGGTTGGCTCGCAAGGCGCGATGACAGGCTCGACCAATTGCTCGAGCTTCTGCGCTTTTTCGGCGTGGCCTCGCCGGACAGATGGGAGTCTCAGACGCTGCTCTCAGCCTCGCTGCTTCGCGCCTCACCTGCCGTCGAGATGTCGGCGGCGGCCTTGGAAGCCTGGCTCCGCATGGGCATGATCCAGGCTCAGAAGATGGACTGCGCACCCTTCGGCGCAAAGGCCTTGAGGCAAGCATTGACGGAGATCCGGCTCCTCACTGTGCGGCCGCCCGAGGCGTTCTGCGAGCCGCTGAAGCAGAGGTGCGCCGAGTGTGGCGTCGCTGTGGCGCTGGTGGCGGGGATCCCTGAGACGCATGTCAGCGGGGCTACTCGCTGGCTCGGCCCCGGAAAGGCCATGATCCAGCTCAGCTTCAGACACGGGACCGACGACCACTTCTGGTTCGCCTTCTATCACGAGGCGGGCCACCTGCTGCTTCACGGCAAGCGGGACTTCTTCGTCGAGGGGCTCGACGCGTCTTTGGCCGGCGCTGTCAGACCGGGAGATTCGCGACGAGAGGACGAGGCCGACGATTTCGCCGCCGACCTGCTGGCGCCGAGGTCCGTCGTGCGACGGTTCAGACAGCTCAAGGGCCACGTGAGTCGGGAGCAGGTCATTGAGGCCGCGGCCGAGCTGGGTATCGCTCCGGGGATACTGGTGGGACGGCTTCAGCATGACGGCCTTGTCCCCCATTCGCGTCTGAATGGGCTGAAGCGACGGATCGCGTTGTCACGCCAGGCGTGCTGAGGGGGTCCGGCTCGCCCCGGTGCTTCTGCACGGCGCCGCTTCACGCGGCGAAGGGATCCTGCACAGTCACGCCCTGGCGCGCGCGGCCGTGCTGCAGGTCGTCCGAGTACACGGTTGCGGCGCCGGCCTCCACGGCGGCCTCGAGGATCGGCGCGTCCCGGTACGCGACCTGGTCGGCGACGGCGCAAGCCGCGGCGCGCTGGACCAGCGCGGCGTCGATGGCGATCACTGGAAAGACGGCCAGATCGGTGAGCGCCCGCAGCGCCGCCGTGCGCGCCTGCAGCCGGGCGGAGCCGGCATACGCTTCCAGGTACTCGCGCAGCAGCGCGTTGACCGACGTGCCTTGCTCGAGAGCACGCATGCGGGCGCGCTTGAGTAGCGCGTCGTCGATAGTGATGGCCAAGTTGGCCATGTCCCGATCAGTGTAGCTCGGAGTCCGTGTCACACGGCCGTTCATGGTGCGACTCGTCGTTGTGGCCCGCCCGCTACGAAACGACCTCCCAGCGCGCCCCGCGGCCTCTGCCGAAAAGGCGGACCTTCTCCTGCTGCTTCAGCTCCGCGAGCACCTTCTTGATCAGTTGCGGGCTGGCCACCGGCGCCTGGGCAACCAGGTCGCTCAGAGTGAACTGCTCCACCTGGGTGAGGATGGTCTGCCGCACCAGGTCGCTCTTGGCGGAGCGGGCCTCGACCGCTCCCATCTGCAGCTCGAGCTCATCGTAGGCGCGGCGCAGCACGTCGAGGAAGTAGTTCCACCAGGGGACCACGGCGTTGTGGCCTTCATGCCGGCCCTGCGAGCATTCGGCCAGGACGCGGTAGTACTGGTCCTTGCTCTCCTCGACGAGACGCTCAGGGCTGACGAAGCGAGCCGCCTGGAAGCCGTTTGCCTGGAGCAGGAGCGTCGTGACCAGCCGCGAGACGCGCCCGTTGCCGTCGCGGAAGGGATGGATGCAGAGGAGATCGAGCACGAAGGTGGCGACCACGAGAAGTGCCGGAACACGTTGCTCATCGCTCATGTCCCGGTAGTTCAGGCAGAGCGCCGCGACAGTCGTCGGCGTGTCCTTCGCGGACGTGGGGACGAACCGCACCTTCCTCTCGCCATTGGGCAGAATCTCGATGATCTCGTTGTCGCGCTGCTTCCATGCCCCAGCGTCTCCGGAGAGGCCGCCCTGGGCGTGGGCATGAAGCCGCTGGATGAGCGCCGGCGTGACCGCGACCTTGCGCTGCCGCGAGAGGATCCAGTCCAGCGCCTGACGGTAGCCCGCGAGCTCCTCTTCCGAGCGATCACGGGGCGCGGCGTTTCCGAGAACTAGAGGACGAAGCCGATCAGGCGCTACCGTCACCCCCTCGATGCGGTTCGACGATTCCACGCTCTGGATGAGGGCCTGCTCGCGCAGGACCGCCAGGACCTCCGGCTTCTGCCTGATCCAGAGGTCCTGCCTGCCTCGAGCCTCCATGCAGGCGCCGAGCAGCCAGCCGGCGCCGACCGGGATCGACATCTCCGCCAGCCGATCGACCACCTCCCTGCAGCGACAGCCTGACAATAGTCTACTATTTAGATAGTAGCCTATTCTCCTCTCGGGGAGATCGAGGCGCCCGGGTGCAGCGCTGAGGTCGGCGCTCAGATGGCGACTGGGAGCGGCGGGCGTCGCGCTCAAGGATAGGCGCCGGCCGGCATTGGGCGAACGGCACGGGCAGAGGCGGAAGGATGACGTTCCCTCTGCCCGCCGGCTTCGTATGTAAACCTGGGAAAAGCATGGCATGCGGAGTAAGATGCCTCTATGACGCACGCCACACAGATATCGGCTCAGGTTTCGGCCTCGGCCAAACAGCTGCTCGACGAGCTCTCGGCGGTGAGCGGCGTCAAGAAGAGCCGCATCGTGGAGGACGCGCTGTGGTTCTACGTGCGCGCGCGCCAGGAACTGCCCGAGAGCGCGATCGTGCCGGCGCGCATGGTGCTCACCGAGCGCGGCGCGGCGGCTGTCGAGCACAGCTTGACGCAGCCGCCGCCGGCGACCCCGGCGCTCGTCAGCCTCATGCGGACGCTCGCGCGACCGGACGAAGAGTAGCGCCGGTGACCGAGCCGGCGATCCGCCGGCTCCTGGCCGGCGACGACACGAGCTCCTTTCGCTGCGGCGACCCGGAGTACGATCTCTTCCTGCAGCGCTACGCCGGGCAGAACCAGGATCGCCTGTTCGTCGGCACGACCTATGCCGCCGTCGAGGGTCCACGGGTGGTGGGGTATGTGACCGTCGCCGTCGGCCACCTCGACCGCGACGACGTCCCCAGTCAGGCCCAAGGCGGCTTGCCGCGCTACCCCCTGCCGGTGCTCCGGCTGGCGCGCCTCGCCATCGACGAGGCCTTTCAGGGCCGCGGACTCGGCCACCGTCTGGCGGCGTACGCTTTCGCTGTCGCGCTCCAGGTACGGGGCGCAGCCGGCTGCGTCGGCGTGGTGGTCGACGCCCTGCCGGATCGGGTGGGTTTCTACGCAGATCTGGGCTTCGTCGAGCTCGAGCTCATAAGCGGGCAGTCGCCCATCCGGCCGCAGCCTGTGGTCGTGTTCCTGCCGATCGCCGCCGTGGAAGCAGCTCTCTCCATCTGACCGCTGGAACATGGGTCTGGCACGGAGGCACAGATACCGTGGACCAAGCGGCGACGGTGTCTCACGCCGCGGCGGGGTCTTGCGGGCTCACGCACTCGGGCGCACGCCGCGCTCGCGTACACCCTCGGCAGACCGAGCGCGTCGAGTGCCTCTCGCATGCTGGTCGTCTTCCCGCTCCGCCGGGGGCCGAGGACGGTTTCCAGGGACCCGCGTCGCCCGGCAGCGGCGATGAAGGCCGGCGCCGCCTGGCTCACCCCTCCGGATAGTCGATCGCCTCGATGGTGAGCTCGCGGTTGCCCGCCGGGCGCCGCCAAAGCACCGTGGCGCCGACGCGCGCCTCGAGCAGCGCCTTGGCGAGCGGCGAGACGTAGCTGATCTTGCCGGCCTTGAGGTCGGCCTCGTCCTCGCCGACGATGATGAAGGTGCGGCGCGCGCCGTCCGGTTCGGTGACGGTCACGGCGGCGCCGAACTGCACCATGCGCCGCGGCTGGCGCCGCGGGTCCACGAGGATCGCCGTCTCAAGGCGCCGCGTGAAGTAGCGCAGGTCGCGGCCTGAGTAGTCGAGCCGGCCGCGCGCCAGGGCGTCGTCGTCCGCGGCGGCCAGCAGCTCCAGGCGCCGCTTCTCGAGTTCGGCGAGCTTCTGCTGCAGTTGGCTCAGGCCGCAGGGGGTCACGTAGTTGGGGTGGTCGCTGATCTGCCGCTCGGGGAGCCCCTCTTCGGGCGCCCCCTCGTCGGGTTCCTTGACGAAGGCTCGGCTCATCTCGTCACATCCGCGTCGGGGTCGCAGCACGTCTTCGACACGCCGCGGTTTAGTCCCCCCACCCCGCGTGGGTACATAGGTGGCGATGCAGATGGCGATGGGCGGCCCGCGCGGCGGCGCCGCACCGAGAAACGAAATCGAGGATGGGACCATGCTGGACACGAAGATGCAGGACGCGATCAACGAGCAGATCAACTGGGAGCTCTACTCCGGGTACCTCTACCTGTCCATGGCGGCGCAGTTCTCCGAGATGGGTATGTCCGGCGGGCAGAACTGGATGACCGTGCAATACCAGGAAGAGCTCGCGCACGCGCAGAAGATGTTCGACTACGTCACCACGCGCGGCGGCCGCGTGACGCTCGAGGCGATCGCCAAGCCGCAGACGGAGTGGGCCGGCGGCCTCGACATGTTCAAGGAGGCGCTGGCCCACGAGGAGAAGGTCACGGCGCGCATCTTCGACCTCGCCTCGCTGGCCCTGGAGATCAAGGACCACGCCACGTACAACTTCCTGCAGTGGTTCATCGCCGAGCAGGTCGAAGAAGAGGAGAGCGCCAACGACATGGTGCAGAAGTTCGGCATGGCGGGCGATCAGCCGGGCGGTCTGTACCAGCTCGACAAGGAGCTCGCGACGCGCGTGTTCACGCCGCCGGCGCCCGCCGGGGGCTGACCGGGGCGGCGCCGCGGCCGCAGGCGGACGGCGGCGCAGAGGCAGAAGGCCGGGGGGCGGGCGCCTGCGGCGCCCGCCCCCCGGCCTCACAGGGTCCTCACCATGAGGAGGCAGGGGTTCTCCGGACCCCATACCTGCGGCAGTTCCTCCAGCGGCACGAAGCCGACGGCCGCGTAGAAGGCGCGCGTGGCGGCGTAGCTCGGGTCCGGGTCGCTCGGCGCGAGGGTCTTCACGTGGAGCAGGGCATAGCCGCCGGCGCGGGCGTACGCGGCCGCGCGCTCCACGAGCGCGCGGCCGACCCCGCGCCGGTGCTCGCCGGGCAGCACTGCCATCACGTGGACCTCGATGGCGTGGGCGCTGGTCGGCTTGAGGGTCATGAAGCCGACTGCCTCCCCACCGGCCTCGGCGACGAAGGTCGGGCCTTCGCCGGCGGCGCCGGCGTAGTCGATGATCGCCTGCTCGATGCCGAACCAGTCGGGCAGGGCGCGCAGGATGCCTTCGGCGAGCGCGCCCTGCCCGCGCAGCGGTCCCTGGATCGTGAAGGCCTGGCGGTCCATCAGTCGGCCCCTGGCTCGAGCGTCGCGCCGCCGCTCAGGTGACGTCGCGGCGCAGCGAGATGAAGACGGCCGCGACGCTGACGATGGCGATGTAGGCGATGCTCACGAGAAACGCCTGCGGCCGGGCGAGCATCTCGCTGGTGAAGGCGGGGTCCGCGCCGTCGCCGGGCATCTGGCCGGCGCTCACCTGGTTGAACACGATGAACGGCAGCCACGTGCCCACGGCCGGCTTGATGAGGCCAATGATGTTCTCGATGAAGAGCGCCCAGATCAGGGCGGCGGCGACCGTGATGACCTGCGCGCGAAAGAGGGCTCCGAGCGCGACACCGAAGGTCGTGATGAGGCCGGCGACGACGATCTGGCGGGCGTAGTCGCCCCAGGTGGACCCGCCGCTTGCGTCGATGTCGATGCCGCGGATGGCGCCGCCGATGCGGATGACGACGTAGACGAGCACGACGGCGAGCAGCATCGTCACCATGCCGACCAGCGCGTAGATGACGAGCTTCATGACCATGACCTGCCAGCGGCGCGGCGTGACGAGGTACGCGTAGGTGATCGTGCCGTGCCGGTACTCGTTGGTCATGCCGAGGATGCCGAACACGAGCAGCACCAGGGGCACGAGGGCGCTGGCCGTGCCGAGAAAGCCGGTCACCCCGTCGGTCGCGAGCCAGTCCTTGGGGAGCAGCGAGATGAGGAGGATGAGCGGGAGCAGCGTGACCACGAGGATCACGATGAAGAGGCCGAGGGCCGTGCGCGTGCTGCGCAGCTTGAGCAGCTCGGCGCGGGCGAGGGCGATCACGACTCCCTCCTCGTGCCGGCGATCTGCAGAAAGAGGTCCTCGAGGCTGGGCTGCTCGGTGAGCAGCTCGTGCAGGGCGACGCCGTGGGCGTGCGCCAGGTCGCCGACCTGCGCCGCCGAGGGCCCGCGGATGGCGAGGGCGTCGCCGAGGCGGGTGACGGCCGCGCCGGAAGCGCGGAGCGCGGCCTCCAGCTTGTCCGGGTGCGGTGAGCGCACGCGGATCACCGGCTGCGCCGAGGCGGTCAGCTTGTTGATGGGGCCTTGCGCCAGCAGCTTGCCCTTGCTGATGATGAGGATGTCGTCGGCGGTCTGCTCGACCTCGGCGAGCACGTGGCTCGAGACGAGGACGGTGCGGCCGGCCTCGGCCTGGGCGCGCAGAAAGGTGCGCAGCCACAGCATGCCCTCGGGGTCGAGACCGTTGGCCGGCTCGTCGAGGATGAGCACCTCGGGGTCGCCGAGCAGCGCGGCCGCCAGGGCGAGGCGCTGCTTCATGCCGGTGGAGTAGCCCTTGACGGCGCGCCTGGCGGCGCCGCCGAGCTCGACGAGCTCGAGGACTGTCTCGACGCGTTCGTTCGGGATGCGCGCTCCGGTGGCGAGCACGCGCAGGGCGTTGCGTCCCGAGCGACCCGGGTGAAAGCCCGAGGCGTCGAGCAGCGCGCCGACTCTCCCGGCCGGCGCGCGCAGATCGCGGTAGCGGCTGCCGAGAATCTTGACGCTGCCCGCGGTGGGCCGCACCAGGTCGAGGATCATGCGCAGGGTCGTCGTCTTGCCGGCGCCGTTGGGCCCGAGGACGCCGGTGATGGTGCCGGCCTCGATCGAGAAGCTCACGTCATCGACGGCGAGAACCTTCTTGCCGAAGCGCTTGGTGAGATGTTCGGCCTCGATGACGGGCATATGGCCTCCTGGTCGTGGGCGCGGCGCGGCGCCCCGCGGAGTCTACACGAGGACGCCCCGTCGAGCGCCGCGCGCCGGCTTCACTCAGTCTCCGCGCGCCCGCGGGCGCGGCGCAGCAGCAATACCGCCGCCACGACCACGACCAGCGCCACCACCACGATGACGATGATCAGCATGGTGTTGCCGGACGACGTGGTCGCCCCGACGGGCGTCGTCTTGGGTTCCACGAAACGGTAGGTGTCGATGTTGTTGTAGCTGTAAAGCACGGCGCCTTGCTGGCCGCCGGTGGCGTCGCCGGGCACGTGCACCCAGCCCTGCCAGTCGGCGGTGTTGAAGGCCTCGAGCTGGTACGGGTAGCTGAGGACGGCGTAGGGCGCCGCCTCGTAGAAGATCTGCTGCATCCGGTCGATGATCGGCTTGCGCGCGGTCTCGTCGATGGTCTGCAACTGCTGCGTGTTCAGCTTGGTGTACTCGGGGTCGGTCCACAGGCAGTCGCTCCAGCCCTCGATCTGGGCGGGCGTGTAGATGTCCACCTGGAAGTTGGGATCGACGTCCTGGGTCCAGTACCAGATGAACAGGTCGAAATCGGGAGCGTAGGTGTCGCCCTTGTAGTTGTACTGGGCGTCGATGAGTGCGCCGACGTCCATCACCTGGAACTGCAGCCTGATGCCGACGTCCTTGAGCCAGCCGACGATGAGCTTGCCGGCGGTCTGGTTCTCGGGCGAATCCGAAGTGGCGTAGAAGCGCAGGCTGAGCTTCTTGCCGTCCTTGGTCTCGCGAAGGCCGTCGCCGTTGACGTCCTTGTAGCCGGCCGCGTCGAGGAGCTCGTTGGCCTTGGCCGGGTCGTAGGTGAACAGGCTGTCCGCCGGCGGCTCCCAGTGGTATTTGGAGTAGGGCACGATGATCGTGGAGCCCACGGTGGCGTAGCCCTGGTAGGCGATGTCGGTGACCTTCTGGCGGTCGACCGCCCAATTGACGGCCCGGCGGAGCTCGGGGTCGAGCAGCACGGGGTTGCCGAGGGAGCTCGGGTTGTCGTAGCAGTTCATGCCGATCTCGATGAAGCGCCAGCTCGTGGCGTTGTTGGCCTCGAGGCCCGGCTCGGAGCTGAGCGGTTTGAACTGCGCCGGCGGCACGTCGAGGGCGCCGTCGATGGTGCCGAGCTTGAGGTCCTGCACCATCGTGTCGGCGTTCGTGTAGAGCTGGAAGATGACTTCGTCGACCTTGGGCGCGCCGCCCCAGTAGTCGGGGTTGGCCTCGAGGCGTACGAACTTGCCCTTCTGCCATTCGACGATCTGGAAGGGCCCGTTGCCGACGATCGGCGGCGTGTTCTGGTAGGTGCTGGTCGCCGCCTTGCCGCTCACCTTGCTCCAGATGTGCTCCGGCAGGATGGGCACGACCATGCGCAGCATGTTGGCTTTGGGCGCGTCGGTGTAGATCTTCACCGTCGTGTCGTCGATGGCCTCGGCCTTGACGATGCCGTTGGTGTACGTGGCCAGGTTGAGCAGCTCGTTGTCGTGGATGTAGTTGAAGGTGAAGGCGACGTCTCCGGCGGTCACCGGTACGCCGTCCTGAAAGGTCGAGTCGCCGCGGATCGTGAAGGTCCACTCCTTGCCGTCGGCCGAGACATCCCACGCCGTGGCCAGCTCGGGGCGCGGCTCCAGGGTCCTGGCGTCGAAGCCGACGAGGAAGTCGTAGTTCAGGTGCCACAGCATGTAGTCGGTGCCCTGGAGGCCGATGAACGGGTTGAGGTTGTCGACGTCCTGGACCCAGCCGATGTGCAGCGAGATCCTGGCGTCGGGGGACGGGCTCGAGGCGGCGAGGGCGACGGCGGCCGGCGCCAGGGCGGCGGCGGCGGCGACCAGGAGAAGAGTCAGGAGGAGCCTCCCGCTGTGGCGGACGCCCCCTATCGTGAGGTGGCTCATGCTTGCTCCTTTCGTGGGTGGGCAGCGAGATCGTCGAGCGCCGAGATCGTGGCGGGGTCGAGGGTGAAGGCGGGGCCGGCGGCCAGCAGTTCTTGCAGGCGCCGCCGGACGCGCTCCAGAAGCGTGCCCTTACCCTGGGCGAGCCAGCGCTCGTGGGTGTTCTGGTCGATGAGGTCCGGGCGCCAGAAGCGCCGGTGGCGGGCGCGCGTCATCTTGCTGCCGAGATGGTTGCCGCCGGGCCCGGCGGCCGCGATCTCGGCGAGGGCCAGCGCCTCGTCGTCCACCGGCGCCTCGGCCATCAGGGCGCGCGCGTAGCCGGCGATCTCGTCGCCGAGCACGACGCCCTCGAGGGCGCTGTGCAGCCCACTCTCGAGGTAGCCGACGTCGTGGAGGAGGGTCGCGCGGGACAGCGCGCCGAGGATGGTGGCGACGCCGAGCTCCAGCGACCACTGCTCGTCGAGCAGCTTGCTGTCGGAGTGGCCGGCGTACGACCAGCTGGGCAGGCCGTAGACCCCGTGGATGAGGTCCAGGTGCGCCTGGTTGGCGAGGAAGACGCCGGGCGCGTTGTACACGTCGACGACGGTGCTCATGTTCATGACGCCGGTACCGACGCCAAAGACGAACGGCGCGCCCGGCCGGGCAAGCTGGTGCACGACGAGGGCGGCGAGCGCCTCGGCGTTGACCACCGCGACGCAGGCGGCCAGCGACGCCGGGCCCTGGGAGCCGACCGACACCGAGCCGGCGAGCACCAGCGGTACCTGCAGGTCGGCGCAGGCGAGCGCCTTGTCGCAGCAGACGTCGTCGAGCATCAGCGGCGGCGACGACATGGCGAGGCAGGCGAAGCTGCCGGCCTCGCCGCAGGCCGCCGCCATCTCGTGCATGGCGTACAGCGAGGCGCCGC
>Ga0194057_10000354_pt1 | contig 23737 bp, 22 predicted proteins | sample SepL4415m_MetaG_FD_155474 | JGI IMG/M metagenome (GOLD analysis project Ga0194057, IMG submission 155474) | Anoxic zone freshwater microbial communities from boreal shield lake in IISD Experimental Lakes Area, Ontario, Canada - Sep2016-L442-15m | ecosystem: Environmental > Aquatic > Freshwater... | reverse complement strand
TTGCATTGCGTAGCAATCTCTCCCCATGTCGGACTAATCTAGAGATGGAAAAATGAACAGCATACGAGTCCTGGTGGTTGATGACTCGGCCTTTCTTCGCCGAAGCCTTTCGCGCATACTGGAAACCGAGCCACGAATCAAGGTGATCGGTACGGCTGCAAACGGCCAAGAGGCAGTTGAAATGGCAAACAGTTTGCGTCCGGATGTGATCACCCTCGATGTGCTGATGCCTATCATGGATGGTATTACGGCCCTCAGACATATAGTGAGGGATACAAACGCCAGGGTGGTCATGATTAGTTCGGTGACCCAAGAGGGCGCCGGTCAAACTATTGAAGCTCTTTCATTAGGAGCTTTTGATTTCATTGCCAAGCCTTCAGGGCCGACATCTCTTGACATCGGGAAAGTCAGGAGCGAGTTGATCCATAAAATTATAACAGCATACGAGGGTAAGACGAGACGGCCGGTTCCAGGAGATGTTGCGGCCCAGAAATTAAAGCGGATAGTATCAGAAACGTCAGCAGTGGCATCGGCGTTTCCTGATAGAACCACGATTTCGGGCGAATGGGCAAGAAACAAGAAGGAGTTGATCGCTATAGCAGCTTCAACAGGCGGGCCGGCAGCCCTTCAAGTCGTACTGGCCGGTCTCCCTCGGGACCTTCCAGCAGGCTTGGTGATGGTCCAGCACATGAGCGATGGTTTTACCAAAGCGTTGGCGGAAAGGCTCGACAGTGTTTCACCACTGGAAATAAAGGTTTGCGGCACTTCAGAAATGATTCGTCCCGGCGTTGGGTTACTGGCTCCAACTGGAAGCCACTTGACGGTAAAAAGAATCCTCGGGAAGCTTCATGCCATCCTGAGTTCGGAGCCGGCCCTCACGTTGCATCGCCCATCTGCGGACATTCTTTTTCGTTCTGTTGCGGAGGCCTGTGGTCCAAGCGTATGCGCGGTGATTTTAACAGGCATGGGCAATGACGGAGCCGAAGGAATGAAAGAGATCAGAGCACGCGGCGGGACAACTATTGCGCAGGATGAGGCCACGTCAGTCGTCTTCGGAATGCCCAAGGCTGCCATCGAAAAGGAAGGAATCCAAATTGTCGCTCCCCTGGAAAACATATCAGAACAAATTTTGGCATCTCTGTCCTGACAGCAAGAGATCGAATCGGTGGTGTACTCTTTAAAGGGGACTGGAGGATCAAGAAATGGCTGACCCTTATGCAAGCCTCTGCGACCAGTTAGCGCATCTGAAGCGCTTCGTCTACTCCATGCCCCAACTTCACGTAGAGCGTGAGTCCCTGGCGGTTCTTCTTTCCAAACAGATGAGGGATCAGACAGGTGGAAAAACCAATGGCATATGGTTGGTGAGTGGCCCAGAGAGCGTGGAGCAAACGGCCCATAATGGTGAACCGGTAGGGCTGGACAAACGCCGCGTGGTGAACATCGACTCCTTTGAGCCGATTCGACTTGTCATTCGGGATCAGCCAGTGGTATGGCCCAAACCTTGCGACGATATGAGCACACTGTTTCCAGAATTCCAGCAGCCCACACTGTTAGCCATAAGGGGCCGATCCCAGACTCAGGGGTTCTTGGTATTGGACCAGGCAAGAGCGGAAGATATGGACATGTACCAGTTTACCCTGGAGTTTGCGGGGTTGATACTCAACATCTGTAGCCTCCATATGAAGGTTGAGGAACAAGAAAAGGAGCTGACCGATGTGACACAAATGCTGCTCGCTGCTCACGCTCAAATGTCAGCCATCCATAATGTGGGGATGAACGTTGCCGCGGTTGAGGATCCGAATCGATTCTGCCAAATAGTGGTCGACGCACTGGTCACCGAGTTTGGGGTCGGCAAGACCGCCGCCTTCGTCCTAGACCATGATTCCAATGAATTGGTCAGCGTATCACAAAGCGGAGGATCTAAAGAGATCGCGGGATTGAGGTTTCCCGTGGATGAGAACATTGCTGTAAAGCGATGCCTCGATTCGTCAAGAATTGTCACTCACCGAGACTATCCGGGCGAACTGCAGTTGGGGTCAAACCGACTGCAGGATTGGGTCCTGTTTCCCTTCAAAGGCAGGCGGCGGGTACTCGGTGTCCTTGGAGTAGAGATCGGGGATGAGGATGCCAGTGATTCGGTATCCGTTCTAGTTAATCATGCCGGTCAGGTACTGGAAAGCCTTCTGCTTCACCAAGAGCGTCAAAGGATCAATGAACGGTTGATGGTACAAACAGACGAACTGACCAGATTGAATGAGCAGCTTCAACAACTCTCTTTGGCCAACCTCAGGGCCAAAGAAGATGCCGAAAAAGCCAGTCTCGCAAAAAGTGAATTCCTGGCAAATATGAGTCACGAGATTCGGACACCTATGAACGGCGTCATTGGCATGACCGATCTTGCTTTAGGTACCGAGTTGAATGACGAGCAGCGTGAGTACTTGGAGGCTGTAAAGATGTCGGCCGAGTCATTGCTCACTTTGATAAACGACATTCTGGACTTTTCCAAGATTGAGGCCGGTAAATTGGAACTCCTGCCGATCGACTTCAGCCTGAGAGACTGCATAGCAAACACCCTGACCACTCTTGCCGTTATCGCTCACAAGAAAGGGCTGGAATTAATTTATGACATCCCTGCGGAAATTCCCGATGCTGTGACGGGAGATCCGGGACGCCTCCGACAAATCCTTGTGAACCTGGTCGGGAATTCTATCAAGTTCACTGGAAAGGGTGAGGTATCTGTTAGAGCCCGATTGGAATCGGAAACCGACTCTGAAATATCTTTGCAGTTTTCCGTCACAGACACGGGTATTGGAATCCCTTTAAACAAGCAAGAGAAGATTTTCCACTCTTTTGAGCAGGCCGACGGGACTACAACAAGAGAATATGGTGGGACGGGCCTTGGTCTGGCAGTCTCCACTCAACTAGTCCGAATGATGGGTGGGAGAATTTGGGTTGAAAGCGAGGTCGGCAAGGGTAGCACATTCCGCTTCACTGTTCGTCTTGGAGTACAGACCGAGCCGACAGGTATGTCGATTTGCGTCGAATTTTCGAGTTTGAAGGATGTTCCGGTGCTGGTAGTTGACGACAATGCAACAAACAGACGAGTGCTGGCCCAGATGTTGACGGGATGGCATATGAAACCTGTTTCTGCGGATCATGCTGCGGCCGCTTTAGATGAGATGAAACGCGCTTATGAGAGAGGCACACCCTTCGCAGTCGTTCTGATCGATTATATGATGCCTGACATAGATGGATTTCAGTTGGCCGAGCAGATTAAAGGCGATCAAAATCTAAGAGAATCGACCCTGATTATGCTCACCTCTGCCGGAGAGAGGGGCCATGCGGCGAAGTGTGTGGAACTGGGTATAGCTGCCTACTTGCTGAAACCGGTGCGGCAGTCTGAATTATTCGAGATTATTTGCTCGGCAATGCAAAAGAGTGCCCCTGGGAAAACCCGCTCGTCCCTCATGACACGGCATGCAATAAGAGAGAGCAAACGACGTCTGAACGTCCTTCTTGCTGAAGACAATCCCATCAATCAGAAATTAGCGCTCCGACTGCTGCAAAAGATGGGTCACAGTGTAACGATTGTGGAAAATGGTCGACAGGCACTGGCGGCTCTCATGAAGAACCAGTTCGATGTGGTATTGATGGATATCCAGATGCCCGAGATGGATGGGTTCGAAGCTACTTCTGCAATCCGGGAAAGAGAGAAGTCGCAAGAGGGTTTTCATGTTCCCATCCTAGCCATGACAGCCCACGCCATGGCAGGTGATCGCGAACGGTGCCTAGAAGCCGGCATGGACGGGTACGTATCAAAGCCTATCAACGTACAGGAACTAACCGAGGCATTGGAAAATCTTACAAGGGCGATCTAAAGTGCAATAGCTTGAACATGTCTGAAAGTGATGACAGGTCAATTGTTATGGTCCACAAAGAATAGTTTCTTATTCTAAAGCCTCAGAGGACAAGCGATGCAACTGACAAGCGCTCATGGGAAGCTATAAACGGTTATTTTGAGCAGAGATCCAGACTATACTTGAATTCGGTGATTCAGAAGCTGAAAGATTAGGGATGCGAGGAAAGAAATGTTCGAAAAAGTCACTACAACGATCGATCACGATTTATGCACTGGCTGCGGCCTGTGTGTCCAAGTGTGCCCCGCCAGAACTCTTTCAATGCACAACGGCAAGGCTGAGGTAACCGGTGACCGATCGTTAAACTGCGGGCACTGTCAGGCCATTTGCCCAGAGGGAGCAGTGACCGTGAGTGCGATCGACGGAGCTATGTCGCGATTCGTCAATTTCCAGCCCGATCAGAATTGGCTTCGTTATGGAGATTTCGACACGGCACAACTGGTAAGACTAATGGCGTCCAGACGCTCATGTCGTACTTTCCTCGATAAACCTGTCGATCGGTCGATCCTGGAAGATCTGGTGAAAATCGGATGTACAGCACCCTCAGGCACGAACTGTCAACTGTGGACTTTTATGATATTGCCGACTCGAAAAGCAGTCATGGCGCTCGGCCAAGGAGTTCGAAACTTTTACGTGAAATTAAACGCTATGGCAAACAACCGGTTGCTACGACTATTCCTCAAGTTGATTGGAAAGCCCGAGCTAGACGCTTACTATCGGGAATATTACGAGAGTGTAAGAGAAGGGCTGGACGAATTCGACCGCACTGGCCTTGACCGGCTGTTTCACGGCGCGCCAGCAGTTATTGTGGTGGGATGTAAGGCCCACGCCACTTTACCGAAAGAGGATGCCTTGCTCGCCTCTCAGAACATACTCTTGGCTGCTCATAGCATGGGCTTGGGAAGTTGCCTGATCGGAATGGCCGTTGAGCCTATGAAAAGGGATCCCAAGCTCCAGAATGCGATTGGCATCCCTCATGACGAGAAGGTCTACACGGTGATAGCCTTGGGCTATCCAGCAGAAATCTACCAACGGCAGGCCGGGAGAAAAAAGACTGTTGTGAGGTCTTTTGAACCGTAGTCACTGACTCGTGGCCCCTATGTCATCGATTTCAACAATAGTTGCAGCGTGCTCCTCCTGGACTAAGCCTATCCTTCGCCGGCGCATGTTACGGGTCGGACTGCCTTGCCGATGATTCCTGTTAGTCCGTCAAGGCGGCGCCGGTTCAAAAAGCTGACGATATGGGAAACGTATTCCTCCGGATACTCGTCATAAGTGTTGTGTCCGCAGTTGGGAAGCACAGCCAATTCCCCTTGAGGAAGATTTCGATAAAAGGCTACTCCCTGTTCTACCTCAAAAAGAAAACTCCTATCAGGATAGAGGACGAGAGTGGGGCATCTCACTTGCCGGAGAGTTGGCCTCAGATCGAAAAGATCCTTTCCATAAGCTCCTCCAAAGAGTCGAAATTGATTAAACAAAGATTCTGCCCTCTCTCCATGCCAACCTATTAACTTTACTATGATTTCTTGGTCCAACTGGTCAAACGTCTTTGCAAATTTCGACATGTTAAACTCGTGCATACTGGTAGCGCTATAACATAGCGTGCTCGATGAAACCATGTTCCTGACACGGTCAGGATATCTGGAGGCATAGTGTGCTGCAACAACTCCACCTTCGCATTGGCCAACGACATCGAATGAATCAACTCCGAGCCAATCGCGAAAGGATTCCATCTCTATCACGCTCTCAGACAGGAATTGATCGCTGACGTAAAAGTCTAAAAACCCCAATCCTTCTTCAGATTGTCCAAAACCCCTCCTATCATAGCAAATTACCTTGCAGCCACTCTCGACCAACCTTGGCGCGATTTTGTCCCACATTCTTGTACATCCAAAACCATGATGGAGTAATAAAAGCGGCGTTCCATGTCCATGAATTTCATAGTAAAGCTTTGTTCCATTTATCTCTACAAAAGGCATGATTAAACGACGGCCTCCGTTTTCTATCAGAAATGAATCGCTTTCTATGGACAACCAAAAGAGATCTCTAAGTGATCGGCTGCCCAGTTATTCTGTGCCTGGTCCCAGGGTAACGCGTGTCACCAGGATAGCACATTTATGATGTCATCGGCCGAGTGTGTTGGAGGATTTAATTGAAAAATTGAGCAGCTAAAATATTTTTCGGCTCCGTCTTCTTGACTATTTCTATCCTGGTGGGTATAAAATCGCTTATCTTTGCAGTAATTTTAAATTTCAGCGATAGTCAGGAGGTTTTTTCATGACTAAAAAGGAACACGTCCAGACAAAAGCCATAATCACTATTCCTGACACAAAAACACCCGCCTTCATAGCATCTCAAACGTCGAAGGACATCGTGAAGGGAACCTAGGAATGACATGCGAACAAGGATGAATAAAACGGAAAGATCTACCAGTATGAGCAAATCAGAACTTGTTGAGTTGCTGAGCAGAGACATCGACATACCCCTTCGGAAGGCGGACGATATTGTAGACAAATTCTTCGAAACAATGTCTGAAGCGCTCTCATCAGGTGATAGAATAGAGATAAGAGGATTCGGGACCTTTGAGGTCCGGGAGTATGCAGGATACACAGGCAGGAACCCAAAGACCGGTGAGGAGACAGCAGTCTTGTCGAAGAAACTGCCGTTTTTTAAGGTCGGTAAAGTTTTCAAGGAAAGGGTGAACCAGAAGTAAATGGGTAAGAAGCCGAAAAAGGAATCAACTGCACGGATAACTCCCAGCAGTCTCGTGTATCAAATGAAGGTGACTCTTAAAGGAATCAGACCACCGATATGGAGAAGGATTCAAGTCCCGGCCAACTTCAAACTTAAGGCTTTTGAGGTAATTCTACAAACCGTCATGGGCTGGGGAGGAGGACATCTCCACGAATTTGATATCCATGGGGTGAGCTATGGTGACTTGTCACAATTCGAAAAAGGGGATGTGTTAGACGAGAAGAAAGTCCGTCTGGATCAGTTGATTACCACTGAAAAGGAGAAGTTCTTCTATGTGTATGATTTCGGGGACAACTGGGAACATCAAATCCTATTGGAGAAGATTCTGCCTATTGATACGGGAACTCAATATCCGGTTTGTCTGAGTGGCAAACGCTCCTGTCCACCCGAGGATTGCGGAGGTCCCTGGGGTTATGAAGAACTTCTGGAGATTATCAAGACCCCTGAGCACCCGGAACACGAGGACACATTGGAATGGCTAGGAGGCCATTTTGACCCCGAGCGGTTTGATCGTGAGACCATAAACATGCAACTGGAATTGGTTCGGAACACAAAAAGCCTCACCCGCCGTTGGGACAACGGGTGAAACTGATGCTACGTGTTGACTGAAAGCATATAGGCGGTCTTAGCTGGACTCTTTAATTATTCCACTGTGAAAGACTATGGCTGTGTTGACATCTCCACCTGGAGGTCTGGACGATACTCGTCGCAATCTCCTCAACCAAAAGCTGACGGTAAGGAGATAATCAATAATAGCAAGCTCAGGACCACTAGTATAAAGTTTTTCATGCTCAGATTCCCTTTTGTCCAATAGATGTTCCCTATTCTTACACTACCTGGCGTCTGAATGTCAATTGCATGAAAATCATTAAGGGAACAAATCGGTTACCAGGGGAACGAACGGTCCGCAATCGCTGATCAGATGAGTGATCTCATGGAAGTGTTTCCAGCCAACAAAACGTTGATCTGCATAGTCCATCGCCTCAACCGTGAGAATATGAGAACCGTTGTAATCGGAAATTATTGTCGAGAATTGCTATGACTCTGCCATGGCAGCCTATCTAAATCCACATTTCCCCCTGAAAGGATGACGCCCACACGCAGACCTGCGAGTTTTATTTTGTGCTCCCACATGATACCCAACGCCACTGCTGCGGATGGCTCCACTATGATTTTAGCTCGTTCCCAGACGAATCTCATTGCAGCCACGATCCCCTCTTCGCTCACCGTCACAATCTGATCCACCCTTTCTTTAATAATGGGAAAAGTTAAGTCTCCTAGTGAAGTCAGAAGGCCGTCGGCGATGGTTTGTGGATTTACAGAGGGGATGATTCTTCCCGCCGCTATTGATCGGAAGGCGTCGTCAGCTCGTTCCGGCTCAGCTCCGATGACTCGAATACCGGGAGAAATTTCCGATGCCGCGATGGCTGTTCCACTCAACAACCCTCCGCCACCCACCGGTACAAGGATCACTTCTAAGTCCGGGACGTCTTCCAACAACTCCAGCGCAGCCGTTCCCTGTCCTGCGATGACCTGATAATCGTTGTAGGGGTGCACCATGGTTGCGCCGGTCTTAGCAATCACCTGCGCTTGCGTTGATTCACGCGCAGCTAGCGTTGGCTCGCAAAAAGTAATTTTCCCACCGTAATCCTCTACCGCTGCCTTTTTCACTTGCGGAGCGCTAGAGGGCATCACTATGTATGCTTCAATTCCACGTAGCCGGGCCGCCAGTGACAGTGCCTGCGCATGGTTCCCCGATGAATGCGTCACCACACCGCGCTCGAGGGCTCTCTTGTCGAGAGAAAAAACAGCATTGCATGCACCACGAAATTTGAACGCACCTGTTTTTTGCAGATTTTCACACTTTAAAAAGACGTGCGTGCCCACCTGCTTGTCGAGGCTGGCGCAAGTAAGCACTGGGGTACGCTTCGCGTAAGGACGGATGCGCTTAGCTGCTAGTCGAATTTCGTTGATCGTGAGTGCAGCCAAGGGTGTCTCCCATATTCATGTATATTCGAGATCTGTATTCGGGAGCCTTTGTTAGGTGCTTTTTCAGTACGTATGGGATAACGTCTCGAAATTACAATAGACAAACTGCGTGATAACGCGACCCGAATCAATCATCGCTCTCAACAAGAGCCTCAGGTCTTCCATATTTGATTTGGACCCAAAATCCTCGAATAATACTTAAGATGGCGAGCGCCATAAACACAGCCGCAATTGGTCGTGTGAAGAAAATCAGCGGCGATCCCCTTGAAATAACTAACGATTGTGACAATGAAGTTTCAAGCATCTGTGCCAGAACCGACGCTAGAACCAATGGCGCCATCGGGAATCTGAACTTTCGCATTACATAGCCAATTACGCCGAAGACCAACGCTACCCAAACATCGAACATCAGGAATCGAATAGAATACGCTCCAATCACCGAAAATATTATGATGAGCGGTCCGAGTATTGGGAATGGAATTAGAGCGATGCGAGCCCACATACCGACAAGTGGAAGGTTGAGAATTAGGCATATCACATTTCCGATGTACATACTGGCGATAACCGCCCAGACGAATTCAGGCTGCTCTTTGAACAGCAGTGGGCCCGGCTGAAGACCGTACATCATGAACCCGCCCAATAGAACAGCGAGAGCCGGACCTGTCGGCAATCCAAATGCAAACAACGGAACAAAACCTCCGCTGACTGTTGCATTATTCGCCCCTTCAGGCGCAGCAACACCCTCGATAGCGCCTTTTCCAAATTGCTCAGGATGCTTTGAAACTCTTTTCTCCAAATCATAGGCCACAAATGTTGTGACTGCCGGCGCGCATCCTGGCAATAGGCCCAAAAAAAAACCAACCACCGTCGAGCGGAGCATCGCTCCCCAGCAACGGTTTATGTCGGCCATGGTCGGCATCCAGTCGATTTTCTTCTTTTCCAAAATCAAACTGATCTTATTCTCTACGTTCGCGAAAACCTCTCCCAAGGCAAAAAGTCCAATGATGACACTAATAAAGTTCACACCCGCCATGAGTTCTTGAATTCCGAAAGTCAACCGAGCAGCCCCCGTAAGTGGATTCTGTCCAATCAAGGAAATCATGAGACCCATTGACGCTCCAATTAACCCTTTTAGAAGCGCCTGACCGGAGAGGCTGATGACCAGGCTTAAGCCCATGAACATGAGCGCAAAATATTCCGGCGGACCGAACAGAAGCGCAAATTCAGATAGAACCGGAGCAAATAGCGTCAGTCCCACCAGGCTCAACGTCCCGGCTACAAAAGAGGATATGGCCGCGATAGCCAGCGCTGGGCCCGCTCTCCCCTGTTTGGCGAGTTCATAGCCGTCTAACGCCGTCGGGACTGATGAAGCCTCGCCAGGTATATTCACCACAATTGCGGTTGTGGAACCGCCATACATCGCTCCATAATAAATTGCCGCCATCATGATGATAGCAGAAGTGGGTGATATCATTGTGGTTAAAGGGATGAGTATGGCGATTGCCGAAGACGGGCCTATGCCGGGGAGAACTCCGACAAGAGTTCCAATTATACACCCCACCAGCGCCCAGAACAAATTGGTCGCGCCTAAGGCCGAGCTAAAACCCTGGAGCAAGAGGTCCAAGGAAAACGACATGCCTCAACCCTCACACTATGCTCAAACCTAGAAAATATTAATCAGCCCAAAATCCGACTGGAAAAGACAATTGCAATAATTTGACGAAAACGATCTGCACAAAAATCCCGACAATAACTGCTATTCCTAAAGAGTGAATGAGTCTACGATCCAAGTAATAAATGAGAGCGCCGGAGAAAAGGAAACTTGCAACAGCGATCCCCAAAGGCTCAATGAGGAGCAAGTATCCCACCAGGCAAACTACAGTCATTCCGAGTCGGGCCCGGCCATCCGGCTCCGGCCAATCCACAAGCAATTGTTCGCCCTTATAATAATAGGCTTGGACACTTAGCAATATTCCTGTGAATACGGTAATGGAACCGAGAACCAACGGGAGAGTCCGTGGAGGCAGGCGCTCACCAAACACGGACTTGATTTGAAACGCCGCCATCACAACAGCGGCTCCGATGACGGCTAAAAGAATACCACTCACAATATCTGCGGATCGCTGAGTCATTATGAATCACCGTCGCCCCAGGCTCGACCTCTATAATTAAACCGCATAATGAAATTATTTCTTTTGTGACGCCTCAACTTCCTTGAACAGGGACTTGTAGTGAGCGGTCAGCTTGTCCAAGTAAGCCTTGGATTCATCTGCTCCCATAGCAACCGGCATGAATCCCTGCTTGGTCATTTCAGCCTGAATTTCCGGATTGTTGGCTATCTCCAGGAAAGCAGCTTCCAGCTTCTTGATGACATCTTCCGGAGTATTCGGCGGAACTATCACGCCTCGGTCAACAGCCTCTACCAGATTGAAACCAAGCTCCTTGAACGTTGGCACATCAGGGAATTCGTTCATGCGCTTATCCGTAGCGAGCGCCAGAATTTTGATCTTGTCCTTGAAGCGCACGAGATCATTGGAAAACGTCATGCCGGCGTCAGTATGGCCACCCAAAAGAGCTGTGATTTGAGGCGCCGACCCCGTGAATGGGACATAACTGAGTTGTATTCCAGCCAGCTTGTCAAGAAGCATCATGGCAAAATGCGGCCCGGAGAAAAAAGATGAGCCTCCGACAGTCAGTTTGCCAGGCTCTTTCTTGGCCTCGTCAATGAAGTCCTTGAGCGTCATAAAAGGGCTGTTCAAAGGAACTGCGAGTCCGACCGGTGTTTTCTGGAACAAGGCCACAGGAACCAATTGCTCGGTTTTATAGCCAACATCTTGTTGAAGTGGCTGCAAAATGACATGAGGAATGTTGAAACCAGCGAACTGGTAACCGTCCGGCTTTGACTTGACAAGTTCCCTCCAGCCGAGCGCTCCCCCGCCTCCAACTTTGTAGTCGATAATTACCTGCTGACCCAATATTCGTGACAAGTGAGACTGCTGTCTACGAGCCTCAACATCTGACTGCCCACCCGGATCAAAAGGAATTAAATATGTTAGTTGTCGATTCGGAAAAGACTTGGATTGGCTCCAACCGGCTTCATTCCAAACAAGCGAGGCAAGAGCCACTAGAATCAACACGAGAGCAAAATGTTTTCGTTGCATGATTTATACCCTCACTAGCCCAGACTGACGCAGTCTATATTCCCAGAAGATTACTGTCAAGCTTGATTTTCCTCAAGAACTTCCTCAAAGCCCAAAAGCCACCCCTTAAGTCTCGTCTAGATTAAGGTCCTGACCATCATGTTATTCTTAAGCGATTTTGAGTGTTCGCGCACCCTTATGTCTAAAATTCACAAAAAAAGGCTCTACGTGGCTTACGTTGATTCGTCCATAGATGTTGGGGAAAAAACTGAAAGGGGTGCCGGCGATAATATGATATGGAGACGAAGAGTCTGACTGAAAGTCATGAGACGGGTATTTCGAGTAACATGTCGGGCAAATATGATAATAGTGACCGGAATCATCCACGTTCCTTAGCCTAAAGCCGCTGCCATTTTGCCTTCCGTGTTTGGGGCAATAGTATGTCTTCATCTCCTACTCCTCCTTAACAAGAAAGTCGTTGTTAAGCACTTTGAAGCTAAGAACCTTGTCATCCAGAATCTTGGATGTTACAGAGAAGATAGTCCTCACGACGATACCCTCCCTGTCGTTTTGTGTGCCTTCATATTTACCTTGTGCCATCTCTAGTAAATCCTGGATAGTGTGGTCGAAAATCATTTGGTGAGATATCGGCACCTGTCTCAGTCCGGCTGACTCACAGTATTCCTGAAGGTTATAAATACTGGAGTAGAGCTTATAGTCTGGGATACAGACATTGAATATGAACCAGTCAACTTCTTTTAATCCTAGTCTATTCTTCTGGATTCCGGGTCCGCAAAGTTCCCCTTGAATTACTATGCCCAACCCATGAATCTTCTCACACAATGCCGGAAGCACTTCCCTTAGATTGTACCTATTTACCACCTGCCAATAGGAATTAGTTTCTGATTCTCTCAAGTCAAGGTTCCTGCTACACACGCCGAACTTACCTTCATACCAATACACGGACATGCTGGTTCCATCAAGTTTAGTGGACACATAAACTTCAAACCAACGCATATCATCTAACAATTCTGGGAATGCTTGTATTCTCACCTCGTCAGTTTTAGGAACGAACCACGGTCTTACGCCTAGAGCTTCCCCAGCTAACTCTACAGGTAGCGGCGGTTCGTACTTTGTGATATTCAATAATTCAGTGACGTCATCCCCTACGTTGCCTACAATATCGAGGTCTTGTAGGGGAAAAACTATGCCTTGCGCTATCTGTCCCCTCATACGCTTAGTCCTGATCCTGAATTTATCAGGTCGTAGGAACTCGAATTCAGGTCGCTCCGGAACTATAGCATCCGGCTCTATGTAGACACAGAGGTCTCCTGCCTTTAGGGTACCCCTCCGTGCGACTGTCTCCCATCCCAGTACTGTGACCTTTTCGATACGGTCAGCGCTCGGTATCGGGCTTACATCCTTTACGACTTGAACACTAGCGAGTTTTCTCATTTATCCTCCCTTTCTCCGATTTGGTTTGTTACTTGTTGGACAGTGGCGCCTTGTGTATCGGTGCGGTGGTCATCGTAGATTATTATACATCAAACCTGAAGAGCCGGAGATATAATAGTCGCAGAGGTGGCTAAAATGGCAATTGTGGAGATTTTATCTTCCAATTTTCTCATAAAATTAAATACTCAATCGGCGTATTTATGGAGTGAATTGACGAATTTTTGATAAATCTCCTTATAGTACTGTTTCTAGGTGCGCTCGGGGTTTCTTGTTCAAAACCGACGACCCACGAGATACGGATCAGTTGTCTCAAGCCCGATATTGCTCCAAAACGTGAACAATGCTCAACAGGGTTTGGTTCACGGGTGTGGGGATACCGTGCCCCTTGCCAAGCTCTACCACCTTTCCGGCAAAAACCTCGACCTCGGTCTTGCGGCCCGCCTCAACGTCCTGCAACATCGAAGTCTTACCTTCGGGAGATAGGGATTTGAGAACGGCATACCATCCATCGAGATCCTGCTCCCCAATGTTCACGCCAATGCGTTGTGCGAGCGCGATGACCTCACGCATCAGCGCTTCCGTCAATGCTTGCGCATCCGGCGATGATTGAAAGACTCCGTATGGCGCGAGCATCACTGCAGAGGCCTGATTCACCCCTACGTTGATCATGAACTTCCACCACAGCATACGTGTCATGTCGGTGGGTGTTTCAAATACGACTCCTGCCCGCTCAAATGCTGCCTGCACGCGTCGGACTCGTTCACTCTGATGGGAATTGTCAAGCTCACCAAAGAAGACTTTCCCGGGATTGGTATAGGTCACCGAGTTTCCCTCACGAACGGCATCTATTCCAACGGCAACTGCATAGAGCACTTTATCCATGCCGTAGACGGAACCAAGGTACTCTTCGCTGTCAAGACCATTCATTACGGAGATAAGCGTCGTCTCACCATCGACCAGGTTTTTCAAATCGTTGATCGCTTCTGGAAGGTTGTAGTCTTTAAGAGCAACGATGATGAGATCGGCAGGCGTGGCGGCCTCATCAGGGTGAACGACCTGAATTGAATAGTGTTTCCCGTTGACCACCAAGCCTTCTGCTCGCAGTCGATCATAGCGTGGGTCCCGGGCGACCAATACTGTGGAGAACAAAGACGCATCGAAAAACCGGGAGGCGTAGACAGCCCCCATCGCTCCTGCTCCAAGGACAGCTACGTTTTTGATTTCCTTCACTGACACCTCCAGGTCCAATTTACTTTCTTGTCGATTTATTTTTTCTACAATTTCAGGAAGACGCTAAGCTAGATAGAGTTGATATTCTTGATGCTCCCTTTCTCTGCTGGTTCTTTCTTGAATCTTTGCATGAACACATACATGACCGGAGTGAAAAATACACCTAGCATGGTCACTCCGAGCATTCCAGCGCACACAGATGTTCCAACTGCCTTTCTGCCGGCCGCTCCGGCGCCGTCCGCAAAGACTAAGGGAAGGACCCCAACGATAAACGCGAAGGACGTCATAAGAATTGCCCTGAATCTAAGCTTAGCGCCCTCCACTGCTGCTTCCAAGACAGACATTCCCTCCGCCTGCTTTGCACGTGCAAATTCAACCACCAGAATGGCATTCTTTGCCGACAAACCTACCAGAAGAACCAACCCCACCTGGGTGTAAAGATTGTTGTCCATTCCTCGAACGGTAAGTCCAACGATAGCACCCAATATTGCCAGTGGAATGACAGCCACTACCGCTATCGGGTCCGTCCAGCTCTCATATTGTGCGGCCAGTATCATGACCACGACCAGCACAGCCAAAGCAAAAACCACAAATATCTGACCGCTTGCAGTCTTTTCCTGATAAGCCATTCCGGTCCACTCATAGTTCGCTCCGGCTGGGAGGATTTCACCGGCCAGCTTTTCCATTGCCTCTAGTGCCTGACCGGAACTGACTCCAGGTGCGCTGTCCCCGAGCACACGGATGGCAGGAAACATGTTGTACCGATCGACCCGAAGGGGAGTCAGTGAGTAATCCACCTTGACAAGCGTGCCCAGCGGGAGCATTTCATTTTCCAGGTTTCTTACCTGAAGACTCTTGATATCATCGGGCCTAGCTCGGTACTTGCCCTCTGCCTGGACCATTACCTGCCACGTACGACCGAATTCGTTGAAATCGTTGACATAGGTTGACCCAAGATAAGCTTGAAGCGTGTCAAAAACCGACTGAAGAGGGACCCTAAGGCTCAGGGTCTTGACCCGGTCTATATCAGCGAACAACGAAGGGACTCCGGCCCTGAAGGTCGTGGTAACACCCTTGAAATCAGGATCCGCTTGAGCCTCACGAACCAATTCTTGGGCGGCTTCGTTCAATTTCCAAAGGCCAATGCCGATGCGATCCTCCAGCCAGAACTCGAATCCGCCGCTTTGCCCAATCCCGTTTATTGGGGGTCGTGAAAAAGGAAACACCACCGCCTCTCGGATTTGAGAAAATTTGTGATTCAGATCAGCCATTATAACTTCTTTGCTGAGTCCCTTTTTCTCTCTTTCATCCCAAGGTTTCAGGGACACGAAACCCAAGCCCAAAGTTGGGCCTATACCGTCGAAGATAGAGTTTCCGGGAGTGACGGAATAGTTGCTGATTCCTTCTGTGGTTTGAATTATTCCCATCACCCTCTTCATCACTGCGTCTGTCCGCTGCAACGAAGCACCGTCAGGGAGTTGAGCGTTGAGCATTATCAACCCATCATCTTCCTGTGGCAGGAATCCTGTGGGCACTTTAGTGAAAGCAATATAAGTAATACCAAGCGCCGCAGCCCATACTGCCAACATGAGGGGAACGTGACGGACGAGATAGAAAATTATTGCCGTGTAATAGTCGGTAATCCTGGCAAATATGGTATCGAATCCTCGGAAAAAAACATTTTTCGGTCCTTGGCGTGGACGGAGCCATAGGGCACACTGGACAGGTTTGAGGGTCAGCGCGTTTATTGCGCTGAGTAGTGTGGTGACTGCAATGGTTAAGGAAAACTGTCGATAAAGTTGACCGGATATTCCTCCAAGAAATGATGCAGGTACGAACACGGCCATAAGCACCAGGGTGATTCCGATTATTGGGCCTGTGATTTCGTTCATTGCCCGAATGGCCGCTTCTTTTCCAGAGAGGCCATGCTGAAGCATATTGCGGTCCACATTCTCAACTACTACGATAGCGTCATCCACTACTATCCCAATCGCCAGGATCAACCCGAACAGGGTAATCATGTTGATGGAAAAGCCCATGATATACATCAGGGCAAATGTTCCTATTATTGTTACAGGAATGGTGGTTACGGGAACCAGCGTGGCCCGCCAATCCCCGAGGAAAATTAACACTACTATGAAGACCAAAATGAAGGCCTCTACAAGGGTAATCACTACCTCACGAATTGAAGCCCGTACAAAATCCGAGGTCTGGTAAACTATCTTGTAATCAACCCCCTTAGGAAAATCTTTTTTCAACTCCTCCAACTTCCGGCGGACTTCATCAGCCACTTGGAGGGCGTTGGACCCGGGAGTCTGGTAAATGACCATGGTTGCCGATGGTTTGCCATTAAGGTACGACATCGTATCGTAACTTTTCCCTCCGAGTTCCACGGTTCCAACATCCTTCACTCGGACAATACTACCCGCTTGACCTGTCTTGACTATGATGTCTTGAAACTGGCTCACTTCAGTCAAACGTCCCAAAGTATCCACTGACAGGTCCAAGACCTGACCCGCAGGAGCAGGCTGCTGTCCGATACGGCCGGCGGCGACTTGGATATTCTGATTCTTAAGCGCATTTACCACGTCATTCGTGGTGAGACTGTTGTGCTGAAGCCTGTTGGGGTTGAGCCAAACCCGCATGCTGTAATCTTTGGACGGAAACAGGTTTATGTCACCAACACCGTGGAGGCGGCTCAAAGGATCCTTGATGGTTGTTGTCACATAATTAGTCAAAAACAGATCATCGTAAGATTCGTCCGGGGAATAGAGGCAAAGGACAGTTACAAATGATGTGGACGCTTTTTTCGTGTTCACTCCCTGGCGCTGGACATCAGTTGGCAACTGAGCCATCGCCCACTGGACTCGGTTCTGCACCAGCACAGTCGCCATGTCATTATCAGTTCCAAGTTCAAATGTGATCTTAAGGTTATAGGAGCCATCACGAGCGCAGGTGCTGTACATGTAAATCATGTTTTGCACGCCATTGACCTGCTGTTCAATGGGCGCCGCAACGGTGTCGGCAACCACCTGCGGAGAAGCTCCCGGGTATGATGCGCTCACCTGGACCATGGGCGGCGTTATCTCAGGGAATTGCGAAATAGGCAGGGAGAATATGGCAACTCCCCCGGCTAACATTATGATCAAGGAAATTACAGAGGCAAAAACGGGCCGATTGATAAAAAAACGGCTGATCATGACATGGCCTCCGTTTACCTGTCTTGTGTTTTCACCGGAGACTCCGAGTCGCTTTTCCGGGTCGCGACAGGCAGGAGTTCAGGGTTCACTTTCGATCCTGGACGGGCTCGTTGTATTCCCTCAACGATAACCCGATCCGTTGATTTCAGGCCCTCTTCAACCACCCTCATTCCTTCAACGTCCTGACCAATTTTTATACGCCTATGCTCAACAACGTTGTCGGAATTCGCCACCAGGACCGACCTTCCCCCCTGGTCGAATTGCACCGCAGCATCGGGTATCAGCAGTGACTTTTGCGTTCCCAAAGGTAGCCTGACACGTGCAAACATGCCGGCCAGAAGGAATCCGTCAGTGTTGGGAAAAACTCCACGTACTTGGATCGTTCCCGTGGCTGGATTCAACTTGGTGTCTACGAAGTCTACAAAACCTTTATGAGGGTACCCTGGTTCGTCAGCCAATCCTAAGTATGTAGGAATATTTTTTGATTTGATCGTACTATGGAGCGACGCCGCATGAGCCCTTCTAGCCGAAAGCAGATCTAATTCACTGAGGCTGAAGTAACAATATACATGTTCATCGTTGACCACCGTAGTGAGAAGCGTCTTTTCCGTAGCTCCAACCAGGTTGCCGACGTCCACGAGGTTCCTGCTCACCCGACCGTCAATGGGTGATACGACCTGGGTATACTCCAGGTCAAGTTTGGCCTTGTCCAAGGCAGCCTGGGCTAAATCTACATCGGCCTTAGAAACCCCGCTCTTGGAAATGGCCTCTTGCATTCTGAGCCAACTCATAGCCTCTTTGGCTTCCAGGGACTTCGCAAGATCTTCGTTTATTTTGGCCAGGTCGTATTGCGCCTTAGTTGCCTCCAACTTCGCTTTGGCCTCATCCACCTGTGCCTTGTATTGACGGGGATCGATCAAGAAAAGAATTTCACCAACCTTCACCTTGGCCTGTGGATCAAAGTTGATCTTTTCCAAGAAACCCGCCACTCTTGCCCTTATGTCCACATATTCCAACGCAGCCGTGTTACCCGTGTATTCCAGGTACTTAGTAATCTCCTGTTCAACCGGAAGCACTACCGTGACTTCGGGTATGCGGACTTGTTTCTTGGGGGCTTTTTCACAGGCGAAAAGGCAAACTAACAAAATTCCAGTGAGAATCTGAATGAGCACCCACGAACGGCTTTGCATGGCACCCTCCTGAGAGGCTCTATTCTGTTCTAAACATTGCCTGAGCAATGGTCTGGTTTCTTTGGACAACCCAAAGAGATTTCTAAGTGATAGACTGCCCAGATATTCTGTGAATGGTCACAGGGTAACACGTGTCCCCAGGATAGCATATTTATGAGGTCATGGGCCAAGTGTGTTGGAGGACTTAATTCAAAAAGCGAGGAATCGTCTTAAATTCAACCGCCATGACGCTAACCATCTAAGGCAGTGACATGACAAAAAATGTCGCTTTTGCAAAAAATTGGGTGGCTAAAAACTTAGATCATCAACATTATTGATCAAATGATGTAGACCGTGTGTGTCAATAAAGAGATCCCACCATTTTTTCTTTGATTTTGAAACTCCACTCTGTTACTAAATAAACTGAGGCTTTTGTGTACCACAGCATTCTGATTCTCTGCAAACATTTGATTAGACGGATATTCATATGCCACCAGTTTACTTGGACGGGATTCGATTGCAGGCAAACCACGTAAGACTCGTGATGAATATTATGGGTACCCTGAATGAAACCTGTGGAAACTGTGGTGGTTCAATGATTGAAGTCAAAGGAATTCTTATTCACTCTAGTGAAAGACCAACCATATTCCATACTTGGTGTGCAACTTGCGGGAGGTTCAATCGCCTCAGTCAGAACTTCCCCATGGGGTTGCTCCGAGTAGTTATTGGCAGGGTTGCTTCAGAACTGAGTTTAGCCAGCTGAGAGTCCTGGTCTACGACCTAAGCTAAATCTCTGCCGTACCTTCTTTCTTTCTACATTGTAGCTGAACACCTTTGGACAACAAGGGGTAAACAATGATAAAAATTCTCTTAGTTGACGATGAAAAAGATATTCGTAAACTGCTGGAGGAGACTTTGAAGAGAAAAGATTATGAGATTCTTCAAGCAGGAACTGGTGACGATGCCTTGGTGATTTCTATAAAAAAGAAACCGGACCTGATTCTTATGGACATCATGATGCCTGGAGCCCTTAGTGGAATAGAAGCTACGAGAAACTTGAAAGCTGATGTGAGGACCAAGCAATCGAAGGTCATTATTCTTACCTCTAGTAGTACTGCGTACGAAGAAGCAATGAATGCCGGAGCAGATGCCTATTTCTCAAAACCCTACAGTCCACTGGAACTGCTTCGAAAAATTGATGAACTCGTGGGTGAAATTTACCTTGAGCGAGATGAAGAAGTGAGATTAAGTTCAAGTCATCTCCGTGGACTTCAGTCTGCTCGAACGGAGAATGCTCCAAACTGAAACACAGATCAGACTAAAACAAGATGACGGATCCTGCCGGGGTTCTTCTTTCGGCTTCAAGTGGTATACTATTGCTCCGCCTCACCGGTAAAATTTTTCTCCGGCCTTGACAATAGAAAAATCTTAGTCGTCGATGACAATGAAGTTTTAGCAGTTCTTAAAATTTTTGCCGATTGGCGGCACTTACTGGAGGCCACATCTTTCCCGGTAATCCCCGCACCCTTCTTTGTCATTCCGTAATCCAGAGGAATAGTAGCCAATATCCAACTTGCTCAAACCGATAAGAGTTTTCGCAATCACTCTAATATTTTCAAACTCGACTTCGGGCAATGTGAGTAATTTTATATTGAGGAAGTCATTCTCAAATTCCAGAAGTTGAGAAATCCTGGATCAGTACCAGCTATGTTCTCCGCGGCAACTGTGCCTCAGCCTTTCAAGAGTTCCGTGAGCAGCTTGCCGGCCAGCCCCTTCTCCCGTATTTTCCTGAGCAGCAGTTCCTGAACTTCTTTATCTTCGCCCAGTTCTGCCATAAGGTTGTCAGGTTCCACCTCATGGAATGCTTGCTTAATGGTAGGCTCTTCTATGGGGAGGGGTACAGAGCAGATCTTCTGGATCAGGTGCAACAGGGTCTCCTCGTTTTGCTTGTCCTCCTGGATGCTCGCCCCAGTGCGGCGTGCCTGGGAGAGGAGGACATCACGGCAGGTCTGGATAAAGACAGAGTCCTCGGCATAGGCGTGCCCACTTCGCACCCGAAGGATCCTGGAGATCAGGATGGCCGGCCGGATGCTGGCGCTGCTGGTCTTGAGCCCGGCATCGCGGAAGTTCCGGACCAGGGCGATGATCCTCTCGACCTCGGCCAGAGGCAGTCCGGAGCGTTCCTGGGTGATGGCTATCTCGGTATCCTGGTCGAACCCGCTCAAGATGATCGTAACCATTCGGTCCAGGAGAGCATCTTGGACGCCGTGCACTCCCGCATAGTCGTCTGGATTGCTGGTGAAGATGATTCGGAAATCGGCGTGAACGGGAATATTCTTGCCGCGTAGCGGCAGCACCCGCTCCTCCAGGACAGAAAGAAGCACGTTATTGGCCTCGGGCCGCGAACGCGTGAATTCGTCATAGACCACGGTGCAGCCTTTCTGGCACGCTTCGGTGAGGGCTCTTCCCACCCACACGGGCTTCACCTCTTCCTCAACTTTAAGCACCGAGTGAATGTACTCGTCGTGTAAATAACTTCGCTTGTAGCCACTGTCTTTACCGACCAGGTCCGCGGTGCCCATCTCGTCATCCCCATGGACCAGCACCACCGAACGACCTAGCTGCTGGGCCACGTAGAGGGCTAAGGTGGTCTTGCCGCTCCCTGCCGGACCACAGAGGTGGACGTGTAAACCCTCCTGGATATAGGCCAGAGTGCGGTCAACCAATTCCTTGAGAAAGGGCGTCTCCACGAAGCGTGACGGTTGAGCAATTCCTGCATGAGAAGGCTGTGCCGCCGGCTTGTCCTGATCATTATTGTCACTGGGGACAAAAGAGAAGTTATTATTACAGAAGGGGCATGTGTAGAGGCGGCGACGCTCAGATTCTACAACTAAGTCTTTATGGCACCAGGGGCAAGGCTGTGTCAGTTTCGCCATCAGTTGTCTCCAGTCTCCAAAGCATCCAGATGCCCCGCTCCAGGTCGCCTGCTGAGAGGGAGCACAGCCATAACCTCTGTGCCAACGCCTGGAGTGCTGTGGACTGCACACTCTCCATTCAAGGCCCCAGCGTAGTCATGCATTGTTGCCATCCCTAGTCCACGAGGAGCGCTTTCCACATCGAAGCCCTGGCCGTCGTCCCGCACTGTGAGACGTAACCAACCTTCTCGAGGCGGGTCCAGCCGTACGGTGACCTTACCGGCCTTTGCATGCTTGACCACGTTGGTTAGTGCTTCTACGGCGATGCGGTACAACGCCAACTCCACCTGCTCTGGAACCAAGTGGCGGTCGGCCTTCTCCTTTCTCATAAACTCTTCATCCAGATCTATCTCAATAGCAAGAGCCGCTTTAAACTGATCACAAAAGGACTGAAAGGTCGGGACGAGCCCGTGGATGAGAATTGAAGGGTAAAGCTGACGGCTGAGAACGCCTACTTGTTGCTCGATCACCCGGTTTAGGCCGTCGATCACTTCGCTGAGGACCCGAACTGTTTCCGACGAGGAGCCCATACCTTTCAGGAGTTCTTGCAGTTGGGTCTTCAGGACTAGGCAATTTGCCTGCACGTCATGCAGTTGGGCAGCGATGTCCCGGCGAACGAGTTCATGAACCGTTATAAGACGCTGTCGCGAGTGCTGCAACTGCCCCGCCTTGGCGAAAGCGACCCCCTGCCGTACCAACGCCTCCTCCGCCGCCTTGCGCGCAATGGCATAGCGCATGGAGCGTGCCAGCAGATTGCTATCCGCTTGTCCCTTAACCAGATAGTCCTGCGCACCCTCCTTCAGTGCCTGATCCCCTAGCGCTTCGTCCTGTAAGCCCGTCAGCACTACAATTGGCACACCGGGCGCTTGCGCCCGCGCCAGGACAAGGGTGTCGATGCCTTGACTGTCCGGCAGTCCCAGATCCAGCAGAACCACGTGGCAGGTCTCTTTCCATAGGTATTCCAGCGCCTCGCTAAGCCGCCGAACATGGTTCATCTGGAACTGCCCAGGAAGGGCTTCCTCTAAGCTCTCGTACAGGAGGCGGGCCTCTCCCCAATTGTCTTCGACCAGCAACACCTTGGTGGGTTCAGATGACATGGCATCTCCTATTCCGATGGCAGCTTCACTATAATAACCCATAAAGCATATTGTGCAACACCTTATCGCTCTTATCGCTCTTTTGTGAGGTGAGTCCCAGAAATCCGGTTTCCTCACAATCCCTTCAAGGGCTAACGGTTAACCGCAGCCCCAAAAACCGTCACAAAGACCCGATACAAAGGTAAATACACAGGGAGGAGGAGTCACCTTACCCAAGTTTTATGAGGAGTTACTTGGAAGGACGAAACTATGGTTCGACCTTTGTGCTAAGGGTGAGTAAGCTCTGGACGAGAACGGCCCCGCGCTTACCAGCCCGAGATATTTCTTGGAGATCCGCATAATCCCGGTCCCCTTCGTGTTTGCGCTGGAGAAGGATCCCAGAAAATCCCAACACCACGTAGAGCAGGTTGTTTAAGTCGTGGGCGATGCCGCGAGCCAACGACCCAACTGCTTCCAATTTCTGAGTCTGGAGGAGATGTTGTTGGAGGATCCTGTGCTCGGTTACGGTGCCCATGAATTCAGCCTTATCCGACTCCAATTCTGATACCCTACTACGCATCTCGTTCAATTCATCAATGAGCTGATCCTTTGTCTTTTCATGGTCTCGCATGGGATGCTCCTCCTGACGGGAAGCTATGCTATTGAGAAGTGGTGGTGGTTTGCAAAATATAGCTCATTTTTATTATCTGGTAAAAACAGGTGCAACTGTCAAATTATTTTGCTTGTGCCGAACCTGATTGCACCAACATATGCAAACAAATGATGTGGACCGCTGTGTCAAGACAGGGAATGGGTCTTGTTAAATTAACAC
>Ga0194057_10000350_pt1 | contig 23804 bp, 1 predicted proteins | sample SepL4415m_MetaG_FD_155474 | JGI IMG/M metagenome (GOLD analysis project Ga0194057, IMG submission 155474) | Anoxic zone freshwater microbial communities from boreal shield lake in IISD Experimental Lakes Area, Ontario, Canada - Sep2016-L442-15m | ecosystem: Environmental > Aquatic > Freshwater >... | reverse complement strand
CCCCCATACTGCTTTCCAAAAATTCCGAAAACTATTTTTGCAAAATGCTTGCAAAAACCCTGAATGTGTGCATAATGAAGTTTACTTTGGAATAGGATAATTCCCTATGCGCGGTCCATTCCGCAAATTCTCCTTCCCTGAACCAAAACACAAACCCACTGCCGTCCCATTGTTGAGAGGTTGCTTTCATGGCGTTCAAACTGAATCTCGTCTCCGGCGTTCGTAAGGTTAGTTCCCGCAAAGGCCGCAATCCGGCCACCCGCCTCCTCGCGGTCCTACTTATCTTGGGGGGGGCGTTCCTCGGTGCTAGTTCGGCAACTGCGGCATCCATTTACTGGGATGGGACAGCAACACCCGCCTCCTGGAACCTCAACACGAACTGGTCCACGGCCTCCGGCGCGACCGCGCCTGACCCGGCAGCCGTCCCTGGCGCCTCCGATGACGCGATCTTCAACATCACCACCATCATGGGGCCGATAAACATCACCCTCGACGCGGCTCAGGCGGCCAAGTCGCTGACCTTCAGCTATACCGGCGCGACGACTCTGACGGCTGGCGGCACGGCCCGTACGCTCACCCTCGGCACCGGCGGCATCACGATCGCCTCGGGTGCTGGAGCGGTCACGCTGGGCGATGGCACTGCAACCAATGATGTCCTCCTCAGTCTAGCCAGCGGGAATCAGGCATGGACTAACAGTTCAACCAACGCCTTCACGATCAACAACACGGTGGCGACCGTCACCCGTTCGGCGGGCGCCACGCTCAATTTCAACAAGGCGAGCACAGGCGATTTCGTCATGTCCACAACCGTGCTGCCGAATAACGCCACCACCGGCATCATCGGCCCCTGGGCCACTTTCGGCACGGGAACCTCGACGACCTATGCCGCGAACCCCAGCGGTACGATTGTAGGTCTCGGATATACGGGCACTACTGACGGCACGACAGCGGCGACGGCGGCCAACGTGATTGATACGACGGGTGCCGTCAACTACTCCGTAGCAGCCGTGGGAGCACTTGGTGCTAGTGCCAACTTCAACACCCTGCGTTATACGGGCGCGACGGGCATCATTACGGGGCCTTGGACCGCCAATGGCCTGATGAATGTCAGTGGCACTGCGTTGACCTTTTCCGGCGCCGGCACGATCGGCACCACGAACGAACTGATCGTCAACACAGCCAACGGCGGCATTACCCTGAGCGCCGCGGTCGGTAACAACGGAAGCAACGCCTCCGCGCTCACCAAGACTGGCACCGGTACGCTGACGCTTTCCACCTCGAACATCTACACGGGTAAAACCTACATCAATGCCGGCACACTGACAGTCAGCAACGCCTCCGCCCTCAATGGTGCCAACGGCAGCGGCATCATGCTTGCGCCTGGTGCCACGTTGGATTTGAATGCCGCCAAAATAGATTTAACCAAGCTCAACCCAGCCAACGGCGGAAGCGGTGTCGTCGCTGGAAGTACCGTACTCGTGGAGTCAACGGTTGGGACCGGAACCGGGGCTACCATTCCGGGCATTGTTTACGGAACCGTGAATTTTTCCGTCAACGGGGCAAGCGCCACGATAGCTGGAATGACTTTCGGCCAGGGCAGCACCTTGATTTCTAATGCAAACTCCAACAACCAATTCACCAGTAACTTGTACCTTGCTGGTGATGCCACGTTCCAAAGCGGCAACATTACCTGGGAGTTCGACGTCCCGATCAGCCCCTCAACGGCCGGGCTCAAAACCCTCACTTTCAAGAGCACTGCCGGTGCCGGAAATTCGCATAAAATACAGTCTGCAAGCGGCCTCATTGATGGTTCCGGCCAACTCGCGGTGAACATCGACAACGGAGCATCTACTCTCTGGATCAACACGGCCCAATACTACTCCGGTGGAACGAACATTACGAGTGGCATCATGCTGGTGGATGCCGGGACCGCCATCGGTCAGGCGACGGGCGCCTACGTCAGTTTCGGACCATCAAGCATCGGCCAACTCCAGCTTAAAGGCGGTTCAGGAACGACATTGATCGGCCTGAATACCGCCTCGACGGGAGCAATTGTGACTACCGCCGCGGCTGGCACGTTGACAGTCAACAATCCCGTAGCCAATGCCTACGCAGGCAGCCTCACAACCACGACCGGTGCTTTGACGCTCACTAAAGGTGGCCCCGGCACTCTCACGTTCTCTGGCGCAACACGAACTTATACCGGCGGCACGAACGTCAACGCCGGTACGCTGCTTTGGAGTGGTGGCGTCAATATGCCCGGAACGGGCACGTTGACCGTCAACACGGGCGGCAATTTCAGCATGGCCGACGGCACGGCGCGAAACATCACCAGCGCTGCCGCGGTCAGTCTCCAAGGCCGCTCCACGGTTGCCTTCGATTGGATTGGCGCCTCCGCCGACAACCTCAACTCAAGCGTCGCCGCGACTACTGCGGGCAACGTAGGCATCATCATCAATGCCCCTAGCACTACCCCCACTGGCTCACCGGTTCTCTTGAACGCCCCGAGCGGCCTGAACACGCCGACCTACTACCTGGCCAACGCCACAAACTACACGGCCACCCTGACTTCTGCCGCCAACTCGCTCTCCATTGGCAGCTATGCCTCTGTCACCTCGCCCTGGGCGAGCAATAATGCCTACTGGATCGGCGGCAAGATCACCGCCGCGGGTGCCATGGCCTACTCGACCGGAGCGGCGACGGACACGAACTGGTCCAGCACCGACCCCGGCACCAGCTATACCGGCGTGAGCGTCGTTCCCGGCTCCAGCAACAACCTGTTCTTCAATGCCAGCGAGACCAATCAGAGCGGCATTTACCTCGGTGCCGACATGACCGTCAACAACGTGACGATCAACGACAACAACGTCACTGCCGTCAACATCGGCGGCGGCGGTGCAAGCAACTACCTCACGGTTTTGGGTGGCGGTGTCACCGTCAACTCGACCGCCACCAATCCCACCATCAGTGCGGGCGTGGTCGTCGGTGCCCCGCAGACCTGGACGGTCGCCAGCGGCAAGACCCTCATCCTGAGCGGCGTCCTCGCCGGCGCGAATAACAATCTGCAACTCGCCAGCACCAATAGCCTGACCATCGCCGGCGGCGGAGCCGTGACCCTCTCGGGTGCCAGCAATACTTATACCGGCGCGATCACCATCGATAACGCCACGCCCGGCACGACGCTCAAGCTGACCAATGCCGGGGCGATTGGCGCCGGCACCGGCTCGGCGCTCAATGTTTCCTCGATCACCGTTAAGGGCACGGGCGCAGCCCTCGACGTGAGTGCCACGCTCAGCACCAATACCGAGGTCTTTTCCGGCATCCTGACCCTCAACGGCATCGGTATCTTTGGCAGCGGCAACGCCCTCGGCGGCACCACCGGCGGCGCGTTGATGAACAGCACGAGTACCGCCGCGACCTATCCCGGGCTGGTAACGCTCGGCGGCCCCACCAGCATCGTCAGCGGCTACGGCGGCACCACCGGTAACATCACCCTCTCCAACGTCGGCACGATCCTCGGCTCAGGCTACGCCCTGACCCTCGACGGCCTCGGCACCGCGAGTGCGATCAACAGCATCATCAGCACCGGCGCGGGCACGGTGACCAAGTTCGGCACGGGGACTTGGTCCCTTACCAGTGCCAACACCTTCACCGGCGCGATCACCGTCTATGGCGGTACTTTGGCCCTCAGCGGCGCTAATGCCACCACCGGCGCGACCGCCATCAACGGTAGCACCCTTTCGCTCAGCGGTGCCGGCTCGATCAACGGCTCGACCGCCATTGCCCTTAACGGCGGCGCTATCACGCTGACCAACACGACCACGGCCGAAGGCTCCGTCAATCGCATCAGCAACTCCGCCGCCATCACCTCCAATGGCGGCACCGTCAACTACACCAACACCACCGGCTATATCTACGCAGAGAATATCGGAACCGTTGCGCTGACCGCCGGGCAGTTCAATGCGGCCTTGACCACGAGTATGGCGACAGGTATCCAAACCCTCTCACTCGGCCTGACCCACAGCGGCGGCTCGTTGAACACCTCAGCAGCCACCTTCTCTTCGGCCAGCGGCCTGAATGCCTTGACCAACCGCATCCAGGTTAGCGGCGCCACGGCCACCCCGGCCGGTCAGATCGTCGGCCCCTGGGCCACCGTCGGCACTTCCGCCTCCGTCCAGACCGATTACGCCGTTTACGACGTTTCCGGCAATGTCCTGGCCGCCAATATCGCCTCGGCCCTCGCCCCCTCGGCCGATTCCACCTGGACCGATCCGACCAAGGCCTATACCACTAGCTTCCTGGGCGGCATCGCGCAGAACGGCCTCGCCGCGACGGCGCATAACATGGCCGCTTTGCGCAATTACCCCGCGTTTGGCGGGGCCGCAACGGCCACCACCATCTACATCCCGACCAACGGCAACCTCAATACCTATGGGCTTTTGAATGCCAGCACTTCGCTCTGGACGATCAATCAGGTTACCGGCAGCACGGGTGCCCTCAGTACGCCTACGGGTGGCGGCGACCTCTATATCAATACCGGCGCCGGCGCGATCACCATCAACGCCCCGATCAATGACAACGGCAGCGCGGTCTCCGTCGTGAAGACTGGCTCCGCCGGAAACCTGACCCTCAACATGGGCGCCAATAACGCCGCCACTTCCAACCTTGTTCCAGCCTACGTCACCAACACCTACACCGGCGCTACCGTCATCGATGCCGGTACGCTGATCTTGAATACCGTCGCCGCCGCGACCGGCGGCAACAACACCGGTGCCCTGGCCGACGGCGGCGTCGGCAGCTCCCTCGGTGCAGCCTCCACCGATGCAGCCAACCTCATCTTCAACGGAGGCACCTTGCAGTATGCTCGGGCCATCTCCTCCACGGGCATCGCGCTGACTTCGACGAACCGGCTCTTTAGCGTCGGCCTCGCTGGCGGGACGATCGACTCTTCCGCCGTGACCACCGCCGCCAACACCATGAGCTTCCTCGGCACCGGGGCGATGGGTTTTGCCGGCCAGAGCGGCCCGCGCACGCTCACGCTCCAAGGGTCGAACGCCGGGTACGGCTCCGGCTCGAACTTGAGCTATAGCACGATCGCCCTTTTAATCGGCGACAACGGCGCGCCGACCAGTGTGACGAAGCTCGGCACCGGCACCTGGGCGCTCACCAACCCGGCCAGCACCTACGCCGGCCCGACTACCGTCACGGCGGGCGTCCTCGACGTGGCCACCTTCGCCAAAGTGAATACTGCCAGCAGCATCGGCAAAGGTTCGGCTTCCCCCGGTTCGGCCGCCGACATCATCCTCAACGGCGGTGGGCTACAATACAGCAACTTCGCGGCGGCCGCCTCGACCGACCGCCTCTTCAGTGTCGGAACCGGCGGCGGTTTCATCTCCTCCTCGGCAGTCAACCTTGCCAACCTTTCCGATACCCTGAGCTTCACCGGCACCGGGGCGATGGGCTTTAACGCCCAGAGCGTCGCGCGGACTCTCACTCTGCAAGGCACGAACCAGGGTGCCAATAGCATGGGCCTCTTGATCGGCGACTTTGGCGGTGCAACCGACCTGTATAAGGCCGGTACCGGCACCTGGATACTGGCCAATCCAAATAATACCTACACCGGCTACAACAACGGCAATGGCTACGACGGTGCCACCGTCATCAAGGGAGGCATCCTTTCGGTCAGCAAGCTCGCCAACGGCGGCCTCCCCAGCAGTATCGGTGCTTCCTCCAACAACTCGCAGAACCTCGGTTTCTGGGGGGACAATAGCTCGCTTGGGGTCGGCGTCGGCGGGCTGCTCCGCGCGATTACACCCATCAGCACCGGCACCGGCTCCAACGCCCCGATTCTGCAATACACAGGTATCGGCGACAGCACGGATAGGCTCATCAACTTTGGCTGCGGCGGTAACGATTCAAAGTTCGCGGTAATCGACTCCTCCGGCGGCGGCGCGCTCAACTTTACCAACACCGGCAGTCCGACTTTCGTTTCGCTCGACAAGAAATTTACGCTGGTATTCGCCGGTAGCAACGCGAACAACAACACCTTCGCCCTTGCCCTCAAGAATGACGGCACGGCGGGCTTTAGCGTCTTCAAGACTGGCACGGGCACGTGGATCCTCTCCGGCAACAACACTTACAGCAACCTTACTAACGACTTCGGTACTACCGTCCAGAACGGCACCCTGATCATTACTGGTTCGATGGGCAATACGCCCTTGAACGTCGTCGGCGGCACACTCCAGGCAGGCAACGGCTCGATCGGCTCCGTCAACAGCGGCAGCACGCTGAACTTTGGCTACGCCAATGGCCAAGGCGGCGTCGGCACGTTCAACTTCAACGAGGCCGCCGGAGCATCCCAGAGCCTCGGCGCCCTTACCTTTACTTCCGGTGAAGGCACCGTGCTCTCGACGGCCGCCGGTGCAAGCTCAGCGGCCACTTTGACCTTCTCCTCCGTTGCCGCCAGGACGGCTGGCGCAACAGGCAATTTCGCACTTGCGGTGAACACGTCATCGACGGGCGGCACGCCCAACAAGATTGTCCTCACGCAGTTCCCCACCGGCACTACGACTCCGACTGCGGTACTGTTGGATAAGGGACTCTTCTTTGGTGGCAGCAGCTACGCCGCCTACGATACAGGCGGTTATGTCCGGGCCTATGGTTCAACTGACGGCAGTTATCTCGCGGCACCAACCAACTCGACCATCGGCGCGAGCTCGGCCACCAGCAACGTCGATCTGACGACCGGCGATATCACCGCCCAGACGACCGTGTCGGCCAATACCATCAACATGCATGGTTACAACCTGACCATGTCCGCCACCACTCAAACACTGAGCACCAACGGCATCTTGTCCAGTGGCGCGGCTGCGGCCACTTTGGGCAGCACGGGCGGCATCCTGACAACGGCGACCGCGAGCACCGATTTGGTGGTCCGCGTCAACGGCAGCACGGACAAGCTGACCATCGGCTCCGCCATTGTGAACAACACCGCGACCGCCCTGACCAAGGCTGGGGCCGGCACACTGGTCCTCACGGGGGCCAACACCTACACCGGCACGACCTACGTCGATGGCGGCACGCTGGAATTTGGTGGCAATAACAGTACGTTGCGAAACATGGTCATCGCGCAGGGTGCCACGTTGAAATTCAGCAGTACTGCATCGGTCGGGAGTTACAATGGCACCAGTGCGACGCTCAGTGGCCTAGGTAACCTGGTTTGGGCCAGCAGCAACGTGTTCCAAGCCGGTGACACAGGCCCGCTCGACGGAACGAACTTCTTCGGCACGATCACGATTTCCAATGGCGTCTTCGGAGCTTACGGCGGTTCAGTAAACAAGTTCAACAACGCCAAGGTGGTGTTGGACGGTGGAACTTGGGCCGCGTCCGTCGGCAGCGACCTGAGTAACTGCACCCAAGCGTTCACTCTAAGCCCCAATGGCGGCACTTTGATGGAGGCCGTCCACAACACCAACCAAAGCAACTTTACATCAACTACTCCCTTTGCCTTCACCGGCACCGGCAACCGGACGTTGAAACTCATCTCCGGCGGCACGAATTGGTCCACGCCACCAACAACCATCGCCCCCGTTAACGATCTGTTCAATGTCTTCCCGGTTACCTATCTAGCGACCCCGCTTGGAGATGCCGACCCGACCACCGGCAAGACCAGCTTGCAAGTGGGTGCGGCCACCTCCTCGACCTGGGCTCTGTCGGGTGTCAACACCTACAGCGGCAAGACGACGGTCACCGGCAACAGCTTCCTCAGCATCGCCACCCGTGCCTCGCTGGGTGGCGGCAATCTCGGTGCCTTTGTGCCGGATGACGGTACTACCGGCATCCATGTCGATTCGGGCAGCGCGCTAGTCGTCGGCGTCGGCCCTGGGCCGACCTATTTCACCGCCTCGGATATCGCTACCATTTTGGATGGTTCACACCTCGGCGCGAGCACTTCGGGCACCGGATTGATGCCGGGTTCTGTTTTTGGCTTTGACACGGGCGCAGCCTTGGTCGGCGGGTTGCCAACCATTGCCGCCGGCACCGGCGTCACCGGTGTCAAAACGGGAACCGGGCTTGTTTTCACCTACAGCGGCACTCTGGGCAATTTGAGCGGCGGCAACAACTTCGGTTTTGCCAAATATGGCGCCGGCACCGTCATTCTGTCTGGCAACAACACTTATAGCGGCCCTACGAATGTGTATGTCGACGCCTGGTCTGCCAACAGCAGCATCCTGCAGGCCGGCAGTTCCACCGCGTTCGGCGATGGATCGGCCACCAACATCCTGACTCTCTTCGTTGGCCAAAACAGTCCCCCCAGCGCCATCGTCAATCTCTTCGGCAACAACATCACCGTGGGCGGCATCGCCACGGGCGGTGGCGGCACAAGCACCCTAAACGTCATCCAAAGCGGTAGCAGCGTGGCGGGCACGGATACTCTGACGGTCAACTACAACGGCTCGACGGTCGACACATTCAGCGGCCTGCTGCAAAACGGCGGCACCCGCAAGCTCGGTCTGACCAAGTCCGGCACCGGCACGCTGAACCTTAGCAACGCCAACACCTACACTGGCGGCACGACGATCAGTGCCGGCATCTTGCAACTGGGCGTCGCCCAGGCCACCGGTGCGAGCAGCAACAACGTCATCACCTTCGACGCCAACAGCACCGGTATCCTGCGACTCAACGGCTGCAATCCGACGGTCACCGGCTTGAACAGCAGCAGCGGCCTCACGCTCGGCACGCCTATCGTCGAAGGGGACGCGACCGGATCGGGCCTGATCCTCGCTCCTCCGTTGGGCACGACGAGCAGCTACTCCGGCGTCATCCGTGACAATAACGGTGTGCTCACCGGCTCCATGTACCTCAGCATGAGCGGCCCCGGCACTCAGATCCTACTCGGTAACCTCAGCAATACCAATAATACTACCGCCATCTCGGGTGGCATCCTCATCCTCGGTGGAGACAACCATTTGGCGGCGGCCGTCACGATGACCGGCGGCATCGTCCAGTTCAACCAGCCTCTCTCCATCAACGGCACGAGCGCAAACGTTACCATCGGTTCCGGTGCGACCGTGGAGTTCGGTCCCAACTTCGACATCCTCTCAGGCGTGACGATCGGGACTGCCCTGTCAACGAGGGTCGTCAACACCTCGGCCGGTGCCATCGCCGCCGACAACTATGCCTCGACCAACTTCAATTTCTCCAATGCCACGGTTGGAGGTATCGCCGGTGCCAATCTAACCGCCGCCTCCCTCGGCGCGGTCGGCAACGTCAACTACACCGGCACCTACACGCCCAATGCCACCGGCGGCTACCGTCTCGGCGGCGGTGGCGGCACGCTGACTTACCCGACGGCCATCACAGGCGGCGGTAACGCCTTGACCATCTCCGGCCCCGGCATGGTCGTTCTCAGCAATGCCGGCAACAGCTATGGCGGCAACACCACCATCCACGGCGGAACTCTGACTCTCAGCGGCGGCAACAACCGCCTGCCCACGGGCACCGCGCTTTTCTTCGATGGTGGCACGGTGACTCCCACGCTGGATCTGGGCGGTAACACCCAAACCGTCGCTTCGATCTCGATCAGCAGCGGCATCATCCAGAATGGTACGATCATCTCCAACGGTGGGATCAGTTTCGGTGGCAGCGGCATTCAACCCACGATCACTGCCAGCTTGTCTGGAGCGGGCACGATGACCCAGAACGGCGGCGGCACCTCTCCAACCCTCAACGCCAACAACAGCGGCTACAGTGGGGCGATCAATATCTCGGCCGGCAACCTCAAGGCGGTCAACCCCGGCTCCCTCGGAACTGGCCTCGTTACCCTCAGCGGCGGCGCGCTCCAGTTGCTCAACGATGGCACAAGTACGGGCAACGGCAACGGCAAAACCGAAAGCATCAGCTACGGCAACGCCGTCACGGTCAGCGGCAATGCCGGCATCACCGTCGGCCAATACACCGCCAGCGTTGGCACCCTCAACGCCGCCAACAAGACCATGCAGCTCGGAACACTCTCGATCAGCGCCCAGACCCTGACCGTTACCAACAACAACGGTTTCGGCCTGGAGTTCACCGGCGTCACCATGCTCACCGGCTCGCCCACCATCAACGTGGCCACGGCCAGCGCCTCCACTCAGGTGCCTGGACTGACGCTAGATTCCGTTACCAGCGGCCTGGGCTCGCCGACGGGCAATGGCGACACAATCCTTGCGAAGTGGGGCCTCGGGACGCTGGTTCTCAAGGGAAACAATACGGGCTTCGGCGATTACGGCGGCGGCACCAATCAGATCATTAACATCACCGCCGGCATGCTCGAAGCGGCCAGTGACGCCGCCCTGGGCGCCCCGGACAACATCATTCGCATCTACACAAATGTCGCGACGCAGGGCTTCCGTGCCTCCGGGACTTTTTCCACCAGCCGCAAATTCCTGCTTGCAAACACGAACAATGGCATCGATGTCACCCAAGGCAACACGTTGACCTTGACGTCGACGTTCGCTTATAGCCTCGCCAGCTACCCCTTGCAGAAGAACGACAACGGCATCCTCGAAATCAGCGCCGACAACAACTCCTCCGGCTACACCGGACCAATCACGGTCGCCGCCGGCGCGATCCGCGTCTCCAACGCCGGGGCCCTGGGAACGACCACCGGCAACACCACTGTCTCCAACAACGTCGGCGCGGCCGTGCAGCTTAATGCGCTGACACTCGACACCCTCACCGTCGCCGAGCCATTCAATATCAGCAGCACCGGCATCAACACCGGCGGCGCGCTTCAGGCCATCGGTGGGACGCTCGCCACCCCCCGCAGCATCTCCACCTCCGGCGTGATCACGCTCGGCAACGCAGCCACCATCGGTGCGGACGCTTACACCACGCTGAACATCGGCACCAGCAGCATGGTTGGCACAGCGGCCCTGACTCTCGCAGGTGCTGGCACGATCAACATCAGCACCGCGATGCCTGCCCTGACGAGCATCACCAAGATCGGCGGCGGCACGGTTGACCTGCGCGCGGATAGCAGTGCTGCCTTTGTCGGTGGTCTGACCGTCAATGCCGGCACCTTCCAACTGGATTCCACCGGCAAGCTCGGCATCACCGGTGCCGTGAGTGTGACCCCGAGCGGCACCCTCATTCTCGACAATAGCAACGTCACAAACGTCAACCACCGCCTCAATACCCGGCCAGTCACTCTGAGCGGCGCGAATCTGACTGTTAAGCCTCTCCAAGCCGCCTCTGCCACCGTAACGGAAACGATCGGTATATTGACCCTCAATGCCGGGCAGAGTGTCATCACCCTGACGGCCGACACGACGACCGACGCGACTCCCGCTACCGCGAATCAACTGAACTTCACGGCCGCCAGCCTGGCGACGCGGGTTGCTGGTAGTACCGCCCTGATCCGCGGTTCCAGCCTCGGCACCGCTACTGGGAATGGCATTTCCACCTTCACCTTGACCGCCGCGCCGACATTTATCGGGACGACCACAGCTCTTGGAACGCCGACCGGTCAAGGCATCCTGCCTTACGTGATCGTGGACACCACCGACTCCGGATCGGGCAGCAGCTTTGCGACAACAACTGCCGCTGCCGCCATCCTGCGTCCGTTGGCCGCTGGCGAAATGACTGCCGCCAACGCCTTTACGGCCGCCTCCAACGTTTTGCTTTCAGCCAACGCCGGGACCGTCGCAGCATCTACAGTTACCACGACGATTAACTCGTTGACGATGAATAATGCCGCTTCGGCCGTGACCATGGCCCCCGGCGGCATCCTGACGCTGAGTAGCGGCGGTTTGTTGAACACCGTGGCTTCGGGAGGCGTCTCCGGCGGCTACCTTAACGGCACCCCCGTCGGCCTCGAACTCGCCTTCCACGCCTTGGGTAATCTTACGGTCAGCAGCGTGATTGGCAACACCGGCAGCACTTATACAGGTGGCTTGACCAAGGCCGGAGCCGGCAACCTCACGCTCTCTGCCCTGAACAACTACACCGGGACGACCACCATCAACCAGGGCACGTTGACGCTCAGCGGCAGCGACAATACCCTTGCCGTCGGTAAGGCCATGATTGTCAACAATGGCGCCACGCTCGCCCTCGGTGCCAACAACCAGTATGTCGGTGCCCTTAGCAGTACCGGTACCGTGGAGAACACGGGCGGCAATATCACCGGCACGGGTATCTTGACGAGCAATGGGGCGACGAGCAATTTTGCCGGCAACATTGGTTCCGACAGAGGTGCTCTTAACTTCATCAAGGCGGGTGCCGGCATCCTGACTCTCTACAGTGCCCAAAGCACCACTGGCAATATCTCCGTGATCGGCGGCGGCCTGACCCTCAAGGATGGCGGCACTTTGCTCGGCCTTACGTCCGCTAACAGCATCGCGCTGAAGAACGCCACCTTGACCATCGATAACACCGGCACCAAGGACATGGCCGACCGCGTCGCCAATGCCGTCCCCATCACCCTCGACGGCGGCACGATCACCTACAACGGCCGCGCGCAATACAACTCGACTGAAAGTCTCGGAGCTTTGACCCTCAACTCCGGCATCAACACCATCAACTTGAATGTCGGCCTTACAACCGGTGTCACCAGCGCTCAATTGACCGTGGACAGTTACACTCGCAATACGGGCGCGATGCTTTACATGCCGCAGCCCAACGGCCCTAACTTGGGTCTGATCGGCAGCAACCCGCGGCTCGTCGTCGCCGGCACCGCGCCGACCATGATCAACGGCATCGTTCCTGGCGTGTACAGCGTTCAGGGCGACGGATCGCAAAGCACCGCGTATCGGATGGTAAGTTACCAACCCGGACTTGGTTTCGTCCAGGCCGGCTCGGCGGGCGCACCGTCTGAGACGCAGAACGCATTGGCCACCTGCCTCCCGACCGATAACGTCATCGGTGCTAATATGGCGGTGAAGGCCGGCGGGCAGACCATCAACTCACTTAGCTACACTTCACAAGCCGGCAATCCAGTCAGTTTTACGAACGCATCCGACCTACTGACCGTCTCTACCGGAAACATGTTCTTCTGTAGGACGGGCTCCCAGACCGTGGGCGCCAGCGCGGCTGTGCGCGGGCAGTTGACCTCCGGCAGCGGCGAGTTGTTCATGCTCGTCAATGGGATCGCCATGACAGTCAACTCGGTCGTTGTCGACAACGGCTCGACTCCCGAGGCGCTGGTCCTCGGTTTCCTCAGTAATGTTACGACCACCCTGACCGCAAACAACACCCATACCGGCGGAACGTTCGTGAACGGCGGGACAGGCGTCGGCGCCGTCCAGGGCATTGTCAGCCTCACCACGACAAACCCGGGCGACATCGCGATCCCGTATTCTTCTGGCAACGGTGACGCCGGTGCGCACGGACTGGTGATCCATAACGCTACCGTGACCATGAGTACCAACGCAGGCCAGATCGATCCGAGCAACACCGTGACCCTCAACGGCGGCTCGACAATGACTTACGTCGGCAACAACACTCAGGCCAACTTGGTCTTCAACAGCAATGGCGGTACATCCACGCCGACGGTCGGTGGCTTCAACATCCTGACCCTGACCGGCAGTATTACCTCCACGCCGTCCAACGTCGCAGTAGTGCCGACCATCAGCGGTACTGCATTGGATCTTAATAACTCGACGAGCCACAGCATCACCGTCGATGGTGGCGCAACGACTGCCTCGCTCTTCAACGCCGGCAATGGCGCGACGGTCACTGGCCTAACCATCAGCTCGATCATCAATAGCCTCACTCCCGCCAGCGGCGGGTTCACCAAGCTCGGCACGGGCGTGCTGGAGCTTTCGGGTGCCAACGTCTTCACCGGCGGTTTGAATATCAACGCCGGGGCGGTGAAGGCCACAACGAGCGGAAATGCTATCGGCGGCAACGGCAACGTGGTAACCATCAACAATAACGCCGCCCTCTGGCTGAATACCACCGTCAACGGCGGCCAGACGATCGTCATCGGCTCCACCAATGGCACGATTGCCAGTCTGGGCGACAACACCTTGTCCGATAACATCATCCTCAACGGCGCGCTGACCGTCAGTTTGGCCGACCCGACCCTTAACAACACGGATCGCCAGATCACCATTGGCACCACCAACACGATCACCGGCACCGGTTCCTTGACCGTCACCGGCAACGTCAACAACGCCTTCAACGCCAGCAAAATGCTGCTCCTGACCAACGCGAACACTTTCACGAACACCTTCTCCGGCGGCCTGACCATCGGTTCCGGCGGGCGTGTCAAGCCCAGTGCGGCTTATAACATCGGCAGCACCAGCGGAAGCCTGACCGTCAATACCGGCGGCGTGCTCGACATGAATGCCAAGGATCAGATGGTCGGCAACTTCACCGGCACTGGAGGTCAGGTCCTCGGCGGCACGGCTGTGCTCACCATCGGCAATGGCAACGGCACAGACGGCAACTACGCGGGCGTCATATCCACCGCCATCAGCCTGGTCAAGATCGGCACCGGCACGATCACTCTCAGTGGCGCCAATACCTACACCGGCTCGACCACGGCCAGTGGCGGTACGCTCAAGCTTGACTTCAACTCCACCGGGGCACCGCTGACCAACATCATCAGTGCCTCGTCCCCGCTAACACTCGGCGGCGGCAACCTAACAATCCAAGGGAAGGGTTCCGCCACCAATACTCAGGCACTTTTCAGCACCACGGCCAACGCCAATTCCACGCTGACCCTCGCGCAGAATGGCGCAACTTCGCTGGATGTGAACCTAGCCGGGTTGGCCTTCACGGGTGGCGCGGGCATCAACTTTGCCGGTGCCACCGGCACCGCCACAGGTGCGCGGTTTATCACTTCGTCTTCGGCCGGAAGTAACAACGGGTTGACACGTCTCGGAGGCGGCTCCATGTGGGACGGCACGGGTTGGGCCTCCATCACGACCGCGAGCGCGGTTAATTATGTGACATCGTGGGCCGGAACCTACACCGACATCTACACCGGCACCGGAGGAGGCTCGATTGTTGTTCCCAACACCGCAGCCGCCGAAGTCCGCATCCAAGAGGGCGGCAGCGCCGGGGCACCCAATACTCTCGCGGCGGCGACCACGACCATCAACTCACTGCTGATGAGCGCGGCCACCACGTCCTCCACGATCAACATGACAGGCAGCACGCTAACCGTAGGCAACGGTGCAAGCGCAGCCGGGGCCATCGCGGTTGCCTACGGGGCACAAGGGCTTACGATCGGCCAGACGGCCAATGAAGGTTTCCTCACCGCCGGCATTTCCGGGGCATCCACCTTGGACCTGAACACCCAGAACGTGGCAGCCGCACAGGGTATCGTGGTGAATTCCATCATCAAGAACAACGCCGGTGCCGGGGCCGTCTCAATCTCCGCGGGCGGCGCGGGAGGAAAGGTCACGCTCAACGGCACCAACACCTACACCGGCACCACGGCCATCGGCAACGGCACGCTCGAGATCGGCGGAGCCGGCCAATTGCAAAGCGGCAACTACGCCGGGGCCATTCAGATCGGCGGAGACGGTACGTTCAAGTACAACAGCAGTGCTGCACAGACGTTGAGCGGCGCAATGACAGGGGATGGTGCTCTATTAATCAGCGGCGGTATCCTGACGCTTAGCCAAGTGGCCTATGCCAACACCTTCAACGGCGGCACGATCGTCAGCGGTAATGGAACGGTTTTGAATGTAGGCTCCGCAGATGGGCAACTTCGTGGCACACTGACCATCAACAGTGGTGCCAAAGTATCGCTTTCAGGGGGGTTCGGCTATGCCAGCCCGGCAACAACGGTATCGGTTATCAACATTAACGGCAGCACCCTGGATCGAACCGGTGCCAGCAACGCGACGTTCACCGGCATCACGGTGAACATGACGGGTGGCACCTGGAGCGGTGCCGTCGCCAATGCCAACGGCCCTGCCATCTACGATTTGTTCAATGGAGCAAATGGCACGAATCTCACGAATCAGGCATTCCCGAATGCCGGGATCAATACGTTTGCCAGTTCGACCACGTCTGTGATTTCCGGAAACCTTGCCTTGCGTAGCTACAGCCCCGTGTTCACGGTCGCCGCCGGCAGCGTTCCGGCTGGCGGTCCTGATTTGCTCGTCAGCGGTATGATTCCCACGGAGTCTTCCGGCAACGGCATTATTAAGGCGGGGGGGGGGATCATGGCCATCACCAGCAACAACACCATCACCCAGAAGTATGGTGATGGCGGCATTTATTCGGGCTATGATGGCACCACCCTCATCAACGCCGGTACGCTGCAATTGGGCAATAACACCACGACCGGCTCGCTCAACCCCAACAGCCCGATCGTGAACAACGCCACCCTGGCTTTCAACCGCAGCAATACCCTGACGCAAGGGACTGACTTCGCCAGCGTCATCTCCGGCTCGGGAGGCATCGCGCAAGTCGGCAGCGGCACCACGACCCTCAACGTCGCCAATAACTACACGGGCACTACAATCATTAGAGCGGGCAGCTTGGTCGCCGGGGCTAATGCGCCGGTCAGCATCAATGGTGCCTTCGGCAATGCAGCCAGCGCGATCGTGCTCGGCGACGGATCGACGGGAGCCAGCGATGCGCCAAGCCTGCTCGTCAACGGGGCATTCACGGTGGCTCGCGACGTTACCGTTGGCTCGGTAGCCAACACGGCGGCCTACAATGCCACCATCGGGGGAAGCAATGCCAGTGGCACCGCCACCTACACCGGCAATATCACGCTGAACCCGACCGCGGCCAATTACACCGCCACCCTGCAGGCAGCCGCCGGCGGTACGACGGAGTTCAAGACCGGGATATGGCTGACCAATAACAAGGCGATCGCCATCGGGTCGGCCGGCAACACCGGCACGGTTAAGCTTTCCAACAATCTCGACACAACGGCCGCGGTGAACGTCAACTACGGCACGTTCACGGTCAATAGCAACTTGACCGGCGGCGGCACCGCCCTGACGGTCGCGGGCGGCGCGACGCTGTCTGGCTCCGGCACGATCAACAAGCCGGTCATCGTCACCGGTGGAACATCACCCTCCACCTACGGCTCCATCAACCTGGTGGACGGCAGCATTGGCACCCTCAACCTGGGCAGCACGCTCGGCCTGGGTGGAACGGGCATCAACTACTCCCTGCTGAGCCTGGAGTATGGCAGTGCCGGCTTTGACTCGATCATTGCCTCAGGTGCTTTGACGCTTGGTAACGGCGGAGTTAGCGTCCACTTGCCCGCCACAGGGTTGGGCACGGTGCCTATTAACACGTACACTATCCTGAATGTTCCGAGCGGTCTGACAGATGGTTATTTTAAGTTTGACAATGGCAACACCAGCCAGAACATCGGTAGCCAGAAGTTCACGTTGCAAACCTCGGGTGGCTTGGAACAGATTGTGGTAACCGGCCTTCCGGTGATCGGCCAGATTACGGCTACGGCACCGGGGATCATTTTCGGCAACAGCAACACGGGCTTTAGTTTCACGGTCCAGAACACCGGCTCGCTCCAACTCAGCTTCACAGGCACGGCCGGCACCAATGTCACGGGCGGGCCGGTTTATGGGAGCGCAGATTCGGGCGGCACGAGCATCAGCATCACCGGATTGAGCTTTAATGGCGGGTCGTTCGGCCTGAGTCAGTCCGGGGCTTTTTCGGTCAGCGACCCCAACGCGGCCAATAGCCCCCAAACAGGCATCGTAACCTTCAATGTCTACAACCACTCGACCCCGGCCCTGACCGTGGCGAGCGGCAACAACCAGTCGGTGATCATCAACAATTCGCTTTCCGCAGCCACGTTGACCCTCTCGAACACCACGAACACCATCGGTGGCACTCCTGCCCCGCTGGATGTCAGCGCCTTGAGCAACCTGACCGGGAGCATCGGATCGGGCGTGGTATCCTCCGGTGGCGCGCTCACCTACACAGCCACCGGCTTTGTGACCAGCACGGTGGGTGTCAACAAGAGCTTGTCGGTGGGCCTGGATGCGGGCGACCAGCAGACTATTACCGGTGCCAGCGGACTGAGTCCGCTGAGCACGAGCTTCACTTACAGCGTCTACAACCACTCTGCCTCAACCCTGACCGTGGCGAGCGGCAACAACCAGTCGGTCATCATCGGCAATTCGCTTCCTGAGCCGGCCACGGCCACTCTGGCCAACACGGCCGGGACGACTCCTGCCCCGCTGGATGTCAACACCTTGAGCAACCTGACCGGGAGCATCGGATCGGGCGTGGTATCCTCCGGTGGCGCGCTCACCTACACGGCCACCGGCTTTGTGACCAGTTCGGTGGGTATCAACAAACCCTTGTCGGTGAGCCTGAAAGCGGGCGACCAGCAGACTATTACCGGTGCCGCTGCCCTGGCCACACGGAACACGAGCTTCACCTACAACGTCTACAACCACTCTGCTTCGACCCTGACGATAGCCGGCGGCAATAGTCAAGAAATCATCACCGGTGGTACGCTCGCAGCGGTCACGTTGACCCTCTCGAACACCACCAATGACACTCCTGCCCCGCTGGATGTCAACACGTTGAGCAACCTGACCGGGAGCATCGGATCGGGCGTGGTATCCTCCGGTGGCGCGCTCACCTACACGGCCACCGGCTTTGTGACCAGTTCGGTGGGTATCAACAAATCCTTGCCGGTGAGCCTGAATGCGGGCGACCAGCAGACTATTACCGGTGCCGCTGACCTGGCCACAAAGAACGCGAACGTGATCTACACGGTATACGACCACGTCAGCGGCTCAATTGTTGAGACCAATTCCACATCCGGGACAATCGGCTTGCCGCCAGTCCACGCCGGCTACAAAGGATCGGTCGTTCCCAGCACCTCGGTCAGCGTATTTAACTACCTGAACCCCTCGTTATCCCGTGGCATCAACTTGAAGACCACTGGCGGGACAGTGTCCGGCGACGTGACCATCAATAACGTCAGCGGTGTTGCACCAAGCACCTCCCAGGCGATTGGAGGAGTAACCTTGAGCGGTTCGCAGTCGCTCGGCCTGCTCAGCAACTCGTTCACCCAGACCGTTGCCGACGACTCGTCCTTGCCTGGGTTTAGCATCGATCGAGGCAGCCTTACGATCACCGTCACTGGCTTGGTCTACTCCGGCTCGAGTGCCTGGACCCCCAACAGTGGCAACTCGTGGGGGACCTTGAACTCCGGCTTCGGCGCCAACTGGGGTAAGGATCAAGGCTCGCCCGGCTTGGATGCCGGATTCAAGCAATCCGACACGGCCATCTTCGAGACAGCCGGCGGCACCGTCAACCTCGACGGCGCCAGCCCCAGCCTCAAGGCACTTATCTTCAGCAACACCACGAACAGCTTCACCCTTGCCCAGGGGAGCGGCGGCACGTTGACCCTCAACGGCGACAGCAGTCCGGCCACCGTCAGCGTGACGGGCATCCACACCATTTCCGCGCCGATCAACCTCGCGATCAGCGGCGGGAGCGTCACCACGACCAACCTTGCCGACAGCCTGACCTTGTCCGGCAATGTCGGCGGCGAAGGAGCGTTGACCAAGGCCGGCGACGGAACATTATTCCTCACCGGCGCGAACAATACCTACACCGGCAAGACGTCGATCAATGGCGGCACACTCAGCGCAAATAGCCTGCCATTGTCCAATGCTTCCAACGGAATCGCATTCAATAGCGGCGTCTTGGAGTTCACCGGTCCTTCGGGCAATGTTTACTTGGATGGTGCTAGCGTTTCGGATTTTGCCATCAATGTTACGAATGCTGGCAACTTGACCGTCGCTCAAGGGTGCGCCAATGCGATCGTTAAGGGGGGTGGTGGTACGCTCACCATTGCCAATACCGGCACTCAGAATGGCGGAGACCTGACAGTCAATCAAGGGACTGTGATATTGTCTGGGTCAAACAGTGGCACGGCATTCAACGTATTCAACGTAAACGATGTTGCATCTGGGGCGACCGTGAAACTTGGCAACGCCAACAGCGGTCAAGTCAATTCCGCTTGCTCGTTCACTATGTCGGGTGGAACCTTCGACCTGAATGGAAAAGTCGGGGCGCAAGTTCCGGCGATCAGTGGCAGCGGCACGATCACCAACAGCTCGACAACTCCCGGCTCGATCGCTTTCATGATCAACGGCCTCCAGACATTCAGCGGCAACATCGTGGATGGGGCCGGCACGGTCGCGGTGAATTTGGTGGCCGGTGAAGACACGGACGCCGGCACCGGCACCTGGACCCTCTCCGGCAGCAACACCTATAGCGGCGCAACGACGATCAGTAGCGGCATTTTGAATCTCAGCAGCCCCGGCTCGATGGGCGCAACCGCCGTGACCGTCAATGCAGCCGCGAAGGCGGCCCTGAATGTCAGCGGCAACTACACCCTCGGCACCGCCTCGGGCGGCAGTTTAATAGTCTCGGGCGGAGCTGCCGGCAGCCAAGGCGTTTTGAGCCTCATGGACAGTACGGTTAATACCTTGACCCTGGCGAATAATACGGCGGCCACGACATTTACCGTAGGCAGCAATACGAACGGCCAAAATAGCGTCCTCAACATGGAGGTTGGAGCTACCGCCGACAAGATCGCACTCGCCGGCAACGCGAAAATCAGCATTGGCATCAGCACAACCCCCAATGTAGTGAACTTGACGGGCTTGGGTAGCTTGGATGGCACAACGCAAACCTTGATCGACTCTCCCGGCGGGATCGCGGCGGGGGACTTCACTAGCTTCGACCTGGTTACCACGGGCAACTTCAACGGTTATACCTTGGCACTGTCAACCGCTACACCCAATAAGCTGAATCTTACCGAAACTGCCAACAGCATATCCGGGGCGGCCTACTGGAAGGGAACCAACGACGGGGTGTGGAACTCGTTCAGTGAGGGCAACACGAACACCAGCAACTTTGCCACCGATGTGGACGGTAGTACAAACGCTACCGGCAAGGTGAATTCCAGCAGCGACGTCCATTTCAGCGCAACCAGCAACGTGAATTCCGCGAACACCACCCTGGGTGAGGATTTTACGATCAGAACCCTCTCGTTCGATAGTACCGCGACCAGCGCGGTCAGCATCGGCGGCAGCAACACGCTGACGATTAAGCCTACCGCATCCACCGACGGCATTTCCGTACACACCGATTCGGCCAATCACACGCTGAGCACCAAAGTGGCCTTGGGTGCCGATCAGACCTGGACCGTTGGCGCAAACCGGACCTTAACCGCCAGCAACCAGGTCAGCGGCGACTTCGCCCTAACGAAGGCCGGTGCCGGCACGTTGACCCTCTCCGGCACGAACACCTACAGCGGTCCAACGACCGTCAGTGCGGGCACTTTGAAGCTGGCCCCCACCGTTGCCAACGGCAACAATATCAATAACAGCTCCGCCATCGCTATAAACGGCGGCGCGACGCTCGATCTAACCGGTTTGGACAGCAATACCCTGGTCCTGAACCAGCCGATCAAGGCTTACGGCCAGAACACCGCCACCATTACCGGTGCGGTCAATGCCGGCAGCCAGACCATCGACCTCCAGGACCGTGTAAACTTAGGCACATTGTCCATCAGTTCGAGCTTGGCCCTCAACGGCGGCACGCTCAAGTTCGACCTCGGCAACATCGGCCTCCTCAATGACAAGCTCGCCATCACCGGTGCGGCAAACCTATCCGGGGGCATGACCACGATCAACGTGAACTACCTGACCGGATTGAGTACCCTCCTCGCCACGCCCTATACCCTCATTACGGCTAGCGGCGGGCTGGTCAGCGCTAATTTCACCCTGGGCGACGTTACCAGTCTGACCCTCGCCAACGGGAAAAACTACACCCTGGCACTCTCCGGGGACCCGACGCATGAGTATCTGACGGCAACCGAGGTCAGCAGCGCCAATCCCACGACCTACACGCTCGGGGCTACGGCCTCCGCGACGAAGATCCACGTCGGTGGGTCGTCCACGATCACCGCCACGATCACCAACACGGGCCCCAGTGGCAACAGTGCCGACACCCTCAATTACACTGGCCTGAACGTCACGGGCGGTGTCGCCACGGGCGTCAGCTTGCCCAAGAGCGGCGGGCCGTTGGCCAACAACAGCGTCGGCACGGACAGCGGCACGGCAACCTTTACCCCTTCCGCTGCCGGTCCGACCATCTTTACTCCGGCGGTCACCACGGCCACCAATGCCACCCAAGGCGGCAGCGCAACTCCGGGCACGAACACCCCAATTACCGTCACCGCCTATCGCCTGGCGACCGTCAATGCGATTACCACCCCGGTGACGCTGACCAACGTCCACGTCGGCGGAACGTTCGGCACCTCGGCCCTGAGCATCCAGAACACGCAGACCAACGCCGACTCGTACAGCGAAAAACTCGACGCGAGCTTCGGCTCCTTGACCGGCTCGGCCAGCACCAGCGGCTCGATCAGCCTGCTGACGCCCCAGGGCATCGACAGCAGCATGACGGTCGGTCTGGGCGGCAGCGCCAACACCGCCACGGCCGGCCTCAAGACGGGCTCGGTGGTCGTGAACCTGCTCTCCAACGGCGATGGCACCAGCGGCCTGAGCACCAGCAGCCTGGCGGCCAACGGCAGTCAAACGATCACGGTCAACGGCAGTGTTTATTCCGGCAAGGCCGAATGGGCCGCCGTGGCCGGTTCGGGAAGTTGGTCGCTCAACGATAATTGGTCCGACACCCAGGGCAACAATGCTGCGGGCACGCCGGGCGTCGGTGGTTACGCCGGCGACACCGCCACCTTCGGCAGCACGAATGTCAGCAGTTCGGCGGCCATCACGCTCGACACCCCGGTGATCGTCGCTGCAATATCTTTCAGCAACACGGGAGGCTTCTACAAGCTCATCGGCAGCGGCAGCAACACACTGACCTTGAGCAATACTACCAGCACCATCGCCAATATCGAGCTCCGCAGCAGCAGCGGGAGCACCAACATCATCGACGCACCGGTTATCCTCAACAACAACCTCAGTGTCACCGGCAGCGGGATCTTGGCCTTCGGCCTGGCCAGCAGTATCAGTGACATCAGCGGAGGAACCAGCTCGTTGACCATGAACGGGACCGGCAAGTTGATCTTGAGCGGTACGGACACCTACGCCGGCGGCACAATCGTGAACTCCGGCACCGTGGTACAGACCTCGCGTCTCTCCCTGCCCGAAAACCATTCCTTGACCATCGGTGCCGGGGCGAAGTTCATCTACGATCCCGGGCAGTTCGTCGCCGGGCGGATCGAATTTGCCCCGTCCTCCTTCCTGACCTCCTCGGATTTGGCCTCGCCGCTGTCCTCCTTCCTGACCTCGCCGGTTTCGGCCGGACCCATCTCGATGAGTTCGCCGATCAACCCGGTGCCCGAGCCGAGCACCCTAGCCCTGTTGGTTGCTGGGGTGGTGGTTGGGTTCGGAGTGTGGAGGAGGAAGAGGAAATAGGAATTGAAAATTGAAAATTGAAAATTGAAAATTGAAAATTGAAAATTGAAAATTGAAAATTTCCTGTTCGGCGGGGGGCATCTAAGTACCGAGTACTTCCCCTCTGACAACTGAGTACTTCCCCCCTGACAACTTCCCCCTACCGGCTGTCGCGACAGGCTTTCCTGAGCTTGGATCTGTCGCGCCAGCCGGTTTTATTTCTTGCCGCCCCCCGACCCACGCCGCCCCTGGGGGATGAACCACGAAACAGACGAAACAAACGAAAGAAGACAACAAAGACTTTCGACAGAAAAATGAGGGACAGAAAAATAGGGAAGAAATAAATAAACCACGGATAACACGGATGCCACGGATAGGAGAAGATAAATATCCTTCCTGCCCTTTATCTCCCTGCTCTTTATC
>Ga0194057_10000347_pt1 | contig 23857 bp, 17 predicted proteins | sample SepL4415m_MetaG_FD_155474 | JGI IMG/M metagenome (GOLD analysis project Ga0194057, IMG submission 155474) | Anoxic zone freshwater microbial communities from boreal shield lake in IISD Experimental Lakes Area, Ontario, Canada - Sep2016-L442-15m | ecosystem: Environmental > Aquatic > Freshwater... | reverse complement strand
AAAGGAAAGCCGCTCCGAGGAGCACCAAGAGAGTCGTTACACGTTTCATGTCGTCACCTAGGTTTTGTTTCGATGTCGGTTCTTGGAATGGAGGGAAAATGTAATTCGGGTTAACGCTATTCCCGCACGATCACTACCTCATTGATGTTCGGGAGCAATTCGCCCCCGACGCTCCGTTCAATCGTCTGCCAGGTAAACGAATTCTGATCGACCTGCTTGATGACATTGGTCATTGATGCCTTTCGACCATCGGCGAGGTAGCCCTTGTTCTGGATGAACCAGCGGTCTTTTTTCAAGGTCCAGTTGGCTTCCGAAAAGCCGTTATCGGAGTCGAACGTCCAGGAACGGATGGCCTTGGCAACCGGATCCCAACCGATGATCTGCATGCCGGACATGTTGATTTTGCCCTCGGCGGAAACCGTAAAAGAACGCGTGATGAAGCTCTGGTTCTTCGTCCATTTGCACTCGGTCTCGATGTCGACATTGTCGTCGTCGTCCTTGTCGACCCAACGGCCAATCATCCACTCCAGTGGTTTGAGTTGCTCGTACCGGGACGGGGTGACCTCCTTGGTTTTTTCCGTCACGCGATCAAGCAACCACTGCCCTTCGCGCCTCACGTAGACGGCACTGTACTCTTCCTCCTCGGGGTCGGCTTTCGGCACCAGCGTTTTGGCGATTCCCTGCTCGACCGCCACATTCGGCGAGACAAACTGGATCGACTGCGCGCTGAGTTCGAGCTTAACCTCCGGCTGGTCTTTGAAGACGGCGGTGAATTGTTCAGCGATGGCCGCGCGGCCGACGACTTCCGCGCCGGTAACGCGGTTGAGGTAGACGGCCTCCGGCGACCAAGCGTCGGCGAGGGCCTTGGCGTCGTGCTTATTGAACGCGTTCACGTAGGCTTCATCCGCCTTGCGAATAGCGACTTCGTCGCCTGACGTGTCACCAGGCTGCCCGGCGAAAGACCGGTTCACGACGGCCCCGCCGAGAATAATCAAACACAGTAAGACTCGATTCATTTGAGATACCTCTTGTTCGTGGTTGTGTTCTGGGTTGGCTGGAAACAAGTCAGGCCAAACGGAGCCCGAGATGAAGCAAGAGGCGTACCGAAGGGATAGGTCGTAAGCGAAAAGTGCGCAACTCCTTGCTATACAATAGGTTGGGTAGCCATTATTCAACCAGGGCCGCCAGCTACTTTCGCCAGAATCTCCGATATTTCGGAGATTCTGGCCTCCCCACGGTTCCCAGCTTGTCTGTGGCGATGTAAGATGGTGGGTAGCATGAGCAATCAATTGGAAACACGCATCCACGACAACGCCCAAGATGATCGCGACATCGTCGAGTTCAGGCAGGCATGGGAGGAGCCGCTTGGCATGTGCGAGGCCCCCGAAGCATGCCTGCGTTTTGAGACGCTCATCGCCGACCTCTCGTTGAAGTTCATCAACCTTCCCGCCAATGAGGTCGATTCCGAGATTGAAGACTCGCAGTACCGCGTCTGTCAGTGTTACGGCCTGGAACTGTGTTCGCTTTGGCAGTGGTCGGCCAAGTCTAGGGAAGTCCTTGTGCTGACGCACCTCTATCGATCCACGGAAGGCCCGCCAACCCCCGAGCCGATGGATGCCCAGGAGTATTTTCCCTGGTGCCTACAGCAACTACGGGCCGGCAAAGTGATATCGGCTTCATCCCTTGAGGATCTACCCGCCGAGGCCGCCCGCGACAAGGAGATTTGTCGCCATTTCGGCATCAAGAGTGCCTTGACAATCCCGCTCTCGGCGGGCAGAGGGCCGCTCATCGGCGCATTGTCCTTCAACGATACGAAGGAGGAACGCCTTTGGCCGGAAGCACTCGTAAAACGGCTTCAAGTGGTTGCGCAGATCTTCGCCAATGCCCTGGTGCGCAAGCAGTCCGACGAGGCGATTCGGGCCGCAACTGCCGAGAACAAGCAGCTTCGGGAGCGGCTCGAACGGGAGAACGTCTATCTTCGTGAGCAGATCACCTTGAATCACCACCACGGGCGAATCATCGGCAAGAGCCGTGCCCTCAAAAAAGTGCTTTCCGAGGCGGAGCGCGTGGCCGGCTCAGACACTCCGGTTCTCTTGCTCGGTGAAACCGGTACCGGCAAAGAGCTATTGGCACAGGAAATTCATGAGTCGAGTTCTCGCAAGGATCGCCCCATGGTCACCGTGAATTGTGCCTCGCTGCCCGCGACGTTGATCGAGAGCGAGTTGTTTGGACGGGAGGCAGGTGCCTACACAGGCGCCGCCTCCGCGCAGGTTGGCCGCTTTGCGATTGCCGATGGCTCCACTCTGTTCCTTGATGAGATTGGGGAGTTTCCTATCGAGTTGCAGGCGAAGCTGCTGCGGGTGCTTCAGGACGGCCGGTTTGAACGGCTGGGCAGCCCGGAAAGCGTGACGGTCAACGTGCGGATCATTGCGGCAACGAATCGCGACCTGGAGCAGGCCATGCGGGAAGGTAAGTTCCGCGCCGACTTATACCACCGATTGAATGTCTTTCCGATCCGTATTCCTCCGCTTCGCGAGCACCGAGAAGACATCCCGCCGTTGGTATGGGCCTTCGTCGAGACATTAGGCCGCCGCATGGGCAAGACGATTCAGAGCATTCCTCGCAAGACCATCGAGCAATTGCAGCGATACTCCTGGCCCGGCAATGTGCGTGAACTCAGCAACGTCATCGAACGCGCGATGATCCTTACCACGGGCGACTCTCTGCTGGTGGAAATACCCGCTCTCGGCCTGGGCGGTGGACGGCCGCTAATGACTTTAAACGAGGGTATGCGGGAGCAAATCCTTCGCGTTCTTCAGGATACGGGCTGGCGGGTCCGAGGTGCAGGCGGTGCCGCTGAGATCTTGGCCATTAAGCCAACGACATTGGAGTCTCGAATGGCTAAGCTTGGCATCAACCGACCGAGGGGAGCCTCCGATATTTCGTAGAATCTCCGAAGATCGGAGGTGCGAGGCTCCTTGCTTTTTGTTGGTTAGTTCTTGCGCAAGTCTTTACGCGCAAGCCTATTAACAGATTCCATCCGGGCTGTCTTGCCGCGGCACGCCCCTTGCTACACAGACACAGCGCTGCCCGGTAGTGCCCGGCCTGTTTGTTGCCCGTGGGCAAAGCTGCGGTTGGTTGTCCTGACACTCAACGACTCGCCAAATACTAGGTATCGAGCGGCGAAAGACGAAGGCTATCCGATGATACAAGCCTCTTTGTGCCTTGTGGCCCCCGAAAGAAAACGCGAGGAAATCCTGGGGGTACTGCTGTGCCTGAAAGGGCCCACAGAGGTAGCAAGAGGATGCCGTGGTTGCCGGATTGTCCAGGACGTGGAAAACGAGAACGTACTTACCTACATCGCAAAGTGGGATACCCAAGAGGACCTCGAAGAACACCTCCGCTCGGAAAGGTTCCGGAGGCTTCTCCCCTATGTCGAAATGTCGGTTGAGCCACCAGAAGTTAATTTCAGCACCATCAGCCAAGTTCGTGGAATCGAATTGCTGGTGAAGGTGCTCAGTGCGAAAACACAATAGCGAGAACAAGGGCATGAAAGTCATCATCGTTGGTGGAGTGGCCGGCGGCGCGTCGTGTGCGGCCCGCTTGCGCAGGTTAGACGAGAAAGCTGAAATTCTCATGGTCGAGCGTGGTCCGTATGTTTCCTACGCGAACTGCGGGCTGCCTTACCATGTCGGCGGCTCGATTGAAAAGGAGTCGAGCCTCCTAGTGGCGACGGAACAGACGTTGCGCGATCAGTTCGTGATCGATTGCCGGACTCGCTGCGAGGTGGTCGGCATCTCGTCGGAACATAAAACGGTGGAACTCAAGGACCTCGCTACTGGCGAGGTGACCACCGAAAAATACGACAAGCTCGTGCTGTCGCCCGGGGCGGCTCCGATCCGTCCGCCACTTCCCGGCATCGATCTTCCGGGAATCTTCTCGGTGAGAACCGTGCCCGATGCCAGGAATATCCGCGAGTGGCTTGATCGGGGTGCGGCCGATTGCTCTGGAATGAATTCGGGCTGCCAAGCCGTGACGAATCCGCGTCGAGCGGTGGTAGTTGGCGGCGGATTCATCGGTCTTGAGATGGTAGAAAATCTGGTCCACCGCGGGCTTGAAGTGACGCTGATCGAGAAGTTCAATCAGGTCATGCCCCCGCTCGATCGGGAAATGGCGAGTCTCGTCGAACGCTACCTGGTAAAACACAGCATCCAACTCGAACTCAATGACGGCGTGGCCGGATTCCAGCAGGCGGTGGATGGTTCGCTGGAAGTCCTCACGAGTTCAGGCAAGAGGCATCCGGCGGACATTGTGATCCTCGCAATTGGGGTGCGCCCAGAGACCGCGCTGGCGAAGATGGCCGGAATCGAGATCGGCCAGCGCGGAGGAATCCGCGTCGATGAGCAGATGCGCACGACCAACCCCGATATCTTCGCGGTCGGCGACGCGGTCGAAGTCAAGGACTTCGTTACCGGCCAATGGACGCTGATCCCGCTCGCCGGGCCGGCGAACCGGCAGGGCCGGATTGCGGCCGATGTGATTGCCGGACGCGACTCCCATTATCGCGGCACGCAAGGCACCTCGATCTGTCAGATCTTCGAGGCCACGATCGCCCAGACAGGTGCCAGCGAGAAGGTTCTGGTCCAACTCGGAGACAAGGACTTCGAGAAGATCTACCTCTACCCGAATTCGCACGCAGGATACTACCCGGGTGCCAAGATGCTCGCCATCAAGGTTCTTTTCCGGAAATCCGATGGACTCCTCCTCGGCGCACAGATGCTGGGCGAGGATGGCGTTGCCAAGCGGATCGATTCCTTCGCGATGGCGATCCAGATGGGCTGCACCGTTTACGACTTGGAAGAGGCCGAACTTAGCTACGCGCCGCCCTACGGAAGCGCGAAAGATCCAGTCAACTTCGCGGGTATGATTGCAGCGAATATCCTTCGTGGCGACATGCCGCTCTGCCACTGGAACTCTGTGGACGGTGAGCTCCTCCTCGACGTGCGGAATCCTCCGGAACTCGCCGTCGAGTCTGTTCCGGGCGCGCTCAATATCCCGCTGCCACAACTCCGCACACGCCTGGGCGAACTTCCCCGCGACCGCGAGATCCTTGTCATTTGCCGCTCTGCCCAGCGAGCCTACTACGCGACGCGGATCCTGCTGCAAAACGGGTTCAAAGCCCGAAATGTTTCCGGCGGCATGCTGTCACGATCTCATGCCGTTGCCCCTAAAGTCGAAAAATCTTATTAGGTTACTGAACAAGGAGTTATTTCATGGGAAGAAATCTGTTTTTCGGATCAACCAGGGTTCTCGTCGCACTGGCCTGCTTCGTCGTTGCCGGATGCGGCGACACGAAGCCTGGCAAGATCAAGGAGGCACCGCGAGTCACTGTGGCTCATCCTACCGCCCGTAGCTTGATGGATGAAGACGACTATAACGGCTGGCTGGAAGCCTACAAGACCGTTGATGTGCGCGCGCGGGTACGGGGCCACATTACCAAGGTGCATTTTCAGGATGGTGATCTCGTGACGGAGGGTAAGACTCCCCTGTTTGATATCGACGAGGCTCCGTTCAAGGCGCAACTGGCACAGAACGAAGCCCAGATCAAGGCCCTCGAGGCCCAGGAAGTATCCGCGAAGAAAGTCGCGGAGCGGGACCGAATTCTGATTAAGACGAACGCGGTATCGCAACAGGATCTGGATAAGTCGGAAGCGGATGCAAAATCTTTCGAGGCGCAGATCGTGGCGAAACAGGCAGAAGCCGATAGAACCCGGCTCGATCTGAAGTACGCCAAGATCATCGCTCCCTTGACCGGCAGGATTAGCAAGGCAAACCTTGTCGAAGGTGCCCTTGTCAACGCGGGTGGGACCGATCCCGTACTGACGACAATCGTCTCGATCGACCCCGTTTACGTCGATTTCAATGTTGACGAGCGTGCCATCCAGCGATATCAGCAAGCCAAGTCTAGCCAGATGGACAAGCAATCTTTACGCGACAGGCAGATCGCCTTCAACTTCGGGCTGGATACCGAAAAGGGGTATCCGCACGATGGCCGGCTCGTATTTACGGAGATCAAGTACGCCGCGGGTACCGGGACGGTTCTGGTCCGTGGCGAAGCCAAGAACCCCGATGGCCAGCTTGTCCCCGGTTCGCGGGTCCGAGTTCGCATTCCCGTGAGCGAGAAGTACGAGGCAACCGTGGTCCCCGATTCGGCCGTACTCTCCGACCAAGATCGGAAGTACTTACTCGTTCTCGGCAAGGACAACACGGTTCTGCGTCGTGACATCACCCCGGGAAAGTTGCTCGATGACGGCATGAGGGTCATCCTGCCGACGCCCGGTGAGGAGAAAACAGCCGACTGGATCAAGAGCTGGGAGAAACAGTGGGTGATTACGGTAGGCTTGCAGAGGGCACGTATCAACTACCCTGTCCAGCCGTTGGACACCGGCGGCCAGCCAGTCGATACCAAGGCTGTTTCGCAATAAGACCATCCCACAACCAACAGGGGCCTACCCATGTTTGCTCGTTTTTTTGTCGATCGACCGATCTTCGCCACCGTACTGTCGCTGGTGATCGTGATCGTTGGCCTGGTGGCTTTGACCCGCCTGCCGATTGCCCAATATCCCGATGTCGCACCGCCGACCATCCAGGTTTCCGCTACGTATCCCGGCGCGGATGCAGAAACGGTGGCGACCACGGTTGCCACCCCCATCGAGCAGGAGGTCAACGGCGTGGAGCGGATGCTCTATATGGCGTCTCGCTGCACGAACGACGGCCAGATGTTCCTGGACGTAACCTTCGAGTTGGGCACCAACCTGGACACGGCCCAGGTACTCGTGCAGAACCGCGTTTCGGTGGCCGCGGCTAAATTGCCTGAAGACGTCAAGCGAATCGGAGTGACCACTAAAAAGAAGTCGCCCAGTATCCTTCTTTGCGTCAACCTGGTCGCGGACAAGAAGCCGGACGGAACTTCCGTTTACAACCAACTCTACCTGAGCAACTATGCTTCGCTCAGCGTGAAGGACGACCTAGCCCGCGTCAAGGGTGTGGGCGACGTGACCTTCCTTGGCCCCCGCGACTACAGCATGCGCGTATGGCTTGACCCCCAAAAGCTTGCATCCTTGGGGATGACCTCGGCCGACGTGATCAAGGCCATCCGTGAGCAAAACGTCCAGGTTGCCGCGGGGCGACTCGGGCAACCGCCGGTTGCGGCCAAGGAGGCCGTGCCATTTCAACTGGTGATCAGAACCCAGGGGCGGCTGAGCAGCGAGCAGCAATTCGACGACATTGTCGTCAAGACGGGGGAGAAGGGCGAAGTCGTCAAGCTACGAGACGTCGTGCGCAAGATCCAGCGAGACGAGAATGGCCATATCGTCGAGAAGGGCACGGAACTTGGGGCCAAAAACTACGACGTGAACAGCTATCTCGACGGCAACGACTCCGTAACGCTGGCCGTGTTCCAGTTGCCTGGCTCGAACGCCTTGACGACCGCCGATGAAATCAAGGCGAAGATGAAGGAGTTGAAGAAAAACTTTCCCCAGGGCGTGAACTATAAGATCGTCTACGACACCACGGTCTTCATCGCCGAGTCCGTCCATGAGGTGTACAAGACACTCTTCGAGGCATTCATTCTCGTGTTCATCGTCGTTCTTGTGTTTCTCCAGGATTGGCGGGCTACGCTTATGCCGATGATCGACGTCCCCGTGTCGCTCATCGGAACATTCGCAGTGATGGCACTCCTGGGCTTCTCGCTGAACAACCTGACCCTCTTCGGCCTAGTGCTGGCGATCGGGATCGTGGTGGACGACGCCATCGTGGTGGTCGAGAACATCGAGCGATGGATGGCAACCGGTCTTCCGCCCCGCGAGGCCACCATCAAGGCCATGGACGAAATTACCGGACCGGTCATTGCCATCACGTTGGTACTCAGCTCGGTCTTCATTCCCACGGCATTCCTGGCCGGTATCACGGGCCAGTTCTATCGGCAGTTTGCCCTGACAATAGCCGCTTCCACGATTATCTCGGCCATCAATGCCATGACCATGGCACCGGCCCGTGCGGTAACCCTGATCAAGCCGCATGTCCACGGCCAGGAGAGCCAGCGAGAAGCCCTGCCCCGTTGGGGAATCGCGCTGTTGATCGGCTATCTTGTCTACCGGATTGCCGGCCCCATGGTGCTGGCGATGTTGGGCCTATCCTCCCAGGGCGGCGGGCACGGCACCGAAGCCGTTGAAGGGTCCGGCCCTTCAATCGTCGCGTTATGGAGTGTGCGGTTGTTGATTCTTGGCGCGGGGAGTGTATTGGGTTGGTTCGTTGCCCCGCCGGTGAATGGGGTTCTCAATCGTTTTCTGGCCGGCTTTAATTGGGTTTTCGACAAGCTCTCCAGCGGCTACGGATCTCTGGTTCGTGGCCTGCTCCGCGTGTCGTTCATCCTAGTCGTTGTCTACGGCGGGCTGCTTGGCTTGACCGCGTTGGGTTTCAATGTCGTGCCCAAAGGCTTCATCCCCGATCAGGACAAGGGCTATCTTGTGGTCAACGTGCAGCTTCCCGATGGTGCAAGCTTGGAGCGCACGGACCAGCTCGTGACCCAACTCAGCAAGGTCGCCTTGGGCGATCCAAAGGACCGCGAGCATTTTCCCGGCGTCCCTGGCATCGCGCACGTGATTGCCGTGCCCGGTTATTCCACACTCTTGAGCACGAATATCAGCAATGTGGGTGGGATGTTCGTAATCCTGTCCCCCTTTGAAGAGCGCAAAGAACACCCGGAGTTGCACGGCCAGCGTCTTGCCGCCGAATTGCGAGAGAAGTTTGGGGCCTTCCAGGAAGCCAATGTCGGCGTTTTTGGAGCACCCCCCGTCGAAGGCTTGGGATCGACCGGCGGCATCAAAATGCAGATTCAGGACAAGCGGGACGCCGGGTTGCGGGCCCTGCAAGGAGCCGTGGAGGCGACGGCCGACGAAGGTCGGCGCCAGCCGGGTATCGCTGCGCTCATCACCACCTTCAGCGCGAACCAACCCCAGATCTACGTCGAAATCGATAAGGATAAGGCCAAGGCTCAGTTCGTGTCACTCGAAGATGTTAACAACACGTTACAGTCCTATCTTGGATCCTATTACGTCAACGATTTCACCTTCCAAAATCGCAACTGGCAGGTCAACATCCAGGCCGATCCGAAGTACCGCATGCGCGTGGAGGACATCGGCCGCCTTGAGGTCCGCAACTCCAAGGGGGACCGCGTGCCCCTGGCCACGCTGATACGAGTGAAGGACACCTCCGGTCCAGCCATCGTCAATCACTATAATCTCTATCCCTCGGCCGAGATCACCGGCATCCTGGCACCGGGTACCAGTTCCCGCCAGGGGATCGAGATCATGGACGGCGTGGCTGCCGATCAACTGCCTTCCACGATGGGTTATGAATGGACCGAGTTGAGCTTTCAGGAACTGCTGGCGGAAAAGGACCTGCTTTCCAAACTGGTCTTCCCGTTGGCCGTCCTCTTCGTGTTCATGGTGTTGGCGGCACAATATGAAAGCTGGTCATTGCCGCTGGCGATCTTGCTGATTGTACCGATGTGCGTCCTCTCGGCCTTGATCGGTTTGTGGATGACCCATCTCGACAACAATATCTTCGCCCAGATCGGTTTCGTGGTCTTGATCGGATTAGCCGCCAAGAACGCGATTTTAGTGGTGGAGTTCGCCAAGCAGTTGGAAGATTCGGGCAAGAGCCGGCTGGAAGCGGTGGTCGAGGCCTCACGCACGCGGTTGCGTCCGATCCTCATGACCGCCTTTGCCTTCATTCTCGGCGTCGTGCCCCTGGCAATTGCCAAGGGTGCAGGCGCGGAAATGCGCGTTCCGCTGGGTGTGGCCGTGTTCAGCGGTATGCTCGGCGTCACGTTTTTTGGTTTGATCTTCACACCGGTCTTTTACTCGATCATTATGCGATTTGCCGGAAAAAACAATTCTGGACAGGTTCAGCCCAGTGCGGCACAAGAAAAGGAGGCTTAGGTGCAGAAGTAGGGTGGGGAGAGTGAAACGAGCCCCACCAAAAGCGGACCGCAACAGAATTGGTGGGGCTCGCTGCGCTCTCCCCACCCTACAGTTATTCGCGTTCCACACCTAGAACCGGAAGAGCCGAAAGGATCCGACATGAACGAAACCACACCCGAACGCTAATTGTGGACGATGTAATGAGTAACTCGCCAGCCGAAACTCGTCAGCCTTCATCGCCCCCCCGGGTCGTTGCCGTCAGCGGCATTGTATTTTCAGTACTCTATATCACCAGCCTGGTCCTCGTCCGACTCGCGGTTCCTGCCGATCCAAAGGATCCCGGTATCTGGCTTGCCGATCCGGCCTACCGGAACTGGGTCTGCATCGCGCTGAATCTGGTTCCATTCACGGGGATCGCCTTCCTCTGGTTCATGGCGGTGCTGCGCAACCGCGTTGGTTTGCTGGAAGATCGGTTCTTCGCCACGGTATTTTTGGGTAGCGGGCTGCTCTTTGTCGTCATGATGTTCGCCGCCGGGGCCGTTTCCCGGGGGCTGCTGGAAACTTTTGCGACCCCAGGCCGCCTCTCCGCCGACAGCGAGACTTATGTAGTTGGTCGGGCGATAGCCCACTCGCTCATGAATACCTTCGGCATGAAGATGGCGGCCATCTTTATGTTTGTAACGTCCATGATCGGGCTGCGCACGGCAGTCCTCGCACGCTGGGTATCCTTCGCGGGCTTCTCATTTGGTTTAATACTGCTTTTGGTCGTCACCGATTTCGCATGGATCGCGCTGGTTTTCCCGTTTTGGGTGCTTCTCGTGAGCATATATATCCTTATTGGAGACTTCCGGCACCCTTGAAGCCCTGATGGGCCTCGTAATTTGATCGCCTAAAGTGCAGTTGGATCATCTCGGTTCTCCAAGCACGACGAGCAACGTCAGGTATCCATCCACCAGAAATCCTTCATAACCCATGGCGGTGCCGTCCCACTTGCGCCAATCATTGCTTTGGCCCTTGGCGTTGCGCCCTTCAAATTCCCGGTTTTCATAGGCATCCAGCATTGGGGAAAGGATTTTATTCGCCCGCTCCGTTTGGCCGACCCGTTGGTAGGCGGCAATGGTGAAGTAGGCCATGCAGGCCGAGGCGCTGCCATTCAGGTAGACCTGGAATCCATCGGAGTTGTCCGGCAGTTTACCGAGGCCGCAGCCCGCTCGCCGCTCCCAGTAATCCTTCGGCAGGACGGTGATCAGGTTGCCGGGCAGCCCAAGGCGGAAATTGGTGTAGCCAACCTCAGCCATCTTGGTCCATATCCGATCCATGATACACTTGGCCTGTTCATCGGGCACCAGCCCATAGGTGATGGCAATGCCGTTCACGTAGAGGAAATAGTAATCATGCAGTTCGCCGTCAGCGCTCCGCCAGCCCGCAAGGACGCCGGTCTTCTCGTTGAAAAATGTCGGGTAATACGCCTTTTTCAACTTCGCCGCCGCCGCCTGGTAACGCGCCGCCTCGTTCGGATCACCCGCCAGGGTTGCCATCCGACCCATGTCCTGTAGGGCACGGTAGGCCAGCGCATTCGCGTAGGCGTCCTCATGTCCGAAATTGATCGTATCCCACCAGTTTGAAGGCCGTTGCCTATCCTTCATCCTTTTTATCTTTGTCCAAACAATCTTCCAGCTATCGGAATTCCCGGAATTGGCGTGATATTCGATGAGGCCATTCTGGTTGAGATCGGTCGCCAGCAGGGTATCGGCCCAGGTCTTGATCTGCTGGTAATGCGCCTTCAACCACACCAAGTCGTTGCGGCCTTCGACATAATTGCTCGCCGCAATCAGCAGGGAGGGTCGGGTATCAGCCGACTCCTCAGTGGGATGACCGTCCGGCCAACCTATCATCCCGTAGGTCGGTGCCCCGGCAAAAACGCGTTCCAGGGTCATGCGGATCAGGTCGAGAGCATGCAGCCCATCAACGAGTGGCGGGGTGCGCCGGGCGATGTCCGAGTATTCGTAGAAGCAGAAGCCGCATGGAGCACTACAGACATTATTGGCCAGCATGCGATAATTGGGACTGAGCTGGAGGATGTTCAGCCAATTGCGACGGAAGGAGTCATAGCGTGGATCGCGATCCTTTTCCTCGCCCAGCGACGGATGGATAGCGGTAACCTCCCAAGTGTATTCGATCCGAGGCGATGATTCGGTGGCGGGTGGCAGGATGATCTTGCTCCAGCCCTCCTGCCAGCCAAACTTGCTCTGATAGCCGATCAGCGGTTCCTTGACACCGATGGCGCGAAGGCGGAAGGAGCCAAAGCCCGGACAATGCACCACCGCTGGCAGTTTGACGTCGCCGGTCTGATTGAAGACGCTCCCCGGTGCCAACGCCGCTGGTTTGGCCTTCACCGCCGGTAGGTCGATGTCGCCAGCTTGCTGATAGAGCCCCAGGACGGTGGTATAGCAGCTACCGGTGGAGAAACTGAGTGCCAGCGGTTCCGGCGGCACTCCCGCCGACCATCGAGAGACAAAGCGCAGGGTTTTCTGTGTCGCCGTCAGCTCCCATTCAGCACGACTCGCCGCCATGTTCCGGGTGTAGGCGATGGTCACCTGGTCAGCGGTTGTGGAGCGGGTGGTCTGATAGACGACCGGTGATACCATCTCCTTGGACATGGTGTTCAGAGTGACTTTGCCCTTCCCCAGGCTGTCGACACCGAGAAAACTGAGGTTGGGCCTATTGGCTGCAAAGACCACCTTGAGAAAGGGAGAGGAAAAAGAGAGGCAATCCTCTTCCTTGGGGAAACGGCTCAGCGCGTCCTGTAGGTAGAGGGCGGCTCCGAAATGACAACTGAACCAGACCTCGTCACCCCATGTCGGGCCGACCAGGTTCGCCCCGTCGTTACGCATCCAATACGTGACCAGGGCGCACGAGTCGAGTGCGCGCCGCTTGAAAGTGATGTTGCCCGTGGCTGCGTGGAGATCGGCAAGCAGGGCGGCCCAATGCGCCGTGTGAATGCCCATGGTCTGGAAACAGACCTTCTGCTCGCGCAGGCCCTCGGCGGGTGCCCAGGCAGCATTCTTTTCCACGAACTCCTTGGCGATCCAATCGTGCAGTTTAATCGCCAGAGGTAGGTATTCGGCGTTCTCGCCGCGGTGGGCCACGAGCCAGCGGGCGGTGTCGATGCAGTCCCAGTTCGTCCGGTTCTCCTTGCCGGTTTCGGGAGCGACGTCTTCGTAAAACCCGTTCCATCGCATGGTCTTGACCGGGCCGTCAAGAATCCATTTCAAGGTTCTTGCCCGTGCCTCGGCCCAGCAGTTGTCCTTGCCTGGTCCTAGCGTCTCGAACAACATCACGGCGTAGATCGCCGACGAGGTATAGGCCTCGCGTACCGCACCGGTCCGCGGATTGACGCGGAAGGGCCAGTTTCCCGCAGGCAATTGGGTCTTGGCCAGAGTGTTGGCCACCGCCTCGGCCGCCTCGCGATAGCTCTTCTCGCCGGTTGCCTGGGCAAGTTCCAGCATGGCAAGGGCCATGATAGCCGGTTTGTCCGTCATGAGTGCATCGCCGTCGATGTTTCCCCCCACGATTCCTTTGTGGACGGTACTGTAGAACAACGATCCGTATTGGCAATCGGCCGGCGTGCGCCGCTGGAGGTTCCAGTCGGCCAGTTGCCTTGCCCGGGCTAGGCACTCCGCATCGCCCGTCCGCCGCAAGTGGGCCAGCAGCGTGCGGATGAAGAGGGCATGGTGGAACGCCGGATAGACGGTATCGGCGTTCAGCGGATGGCCGACGCCCAATTGCCGCCGCGGGTTGACCAGGGCGTAATTCACGTAACCCGGCACGGGCTTCCCATCGCGGTCCCGGTAGGCATTGCCGCTGGCCCAACCGTTGTCGAGATCGTGCAACACAAACCGGCAGGAGCGATCCAGGAAGGTCGCATAGTTCATTCGCGGCACAAGCGAGCCGTCCTTATCCCGCTGATAGACTTTGTGATTCTGCCCAGAGGGCACTACCGATGATGCCGGCTGCGGTTTTGCGCACAGAAGCACCAAACAAAACGCCGTAAAAATCAGGTATCGGGCCATGGCTACTCTCCTGCTCCAATCGGTATCCTGAGCAGTCTAGCAGCTTTGCTGTCGGGGTGCAATCAGGCCGAATCGCCGTGTGACGAATTGCCGTGCGCACAGCGATCCTCGCGCGCTGGGTATCGTGTGCGGGTTTCGCGTTTGGTATAATATTGCTCTTGGGAAAGATTGAGGCGGTCATCAAAGAGGTGACGTGAGTCCCTCACACATGGCGGAAATGGAGGAATAGGAAATGAATAGCCCAACACATTATCCCCTGCTTCTTTTTGCACTCTCCTGTATCGTGCTGTGGCTCTCGGCGCGAATTGGATGGGCGTTTCGCAAAAGGCAGATCGCCCTGGACGCGGAACTGCGCGAAGACTTCGGCTTTATCTTGGCTGCCACGCTGACACTGCTCGGGCTTATTATCGGATTCAGCTTCTCCATGGCCACAAGCCGCTATGACCAACGCAAAAACTACGAGGAGGCGGAGGCGAACGCGATCGGGACGGAATACGTCCGGGCCGATTTGCTGCCTGCCGCCGATGCGGCGACCGTACATGCGCTACTGAGGAACTACCTCGATCAGCGTGTTCTGTTCTACCTGGCTGGCGATGGACAGGAGCTTCAGCAGATCAATGCCCGTACCGCCCGGTTGCAGTCCGAGTTGTGGTCCGCGATTCGTGCCCCGGCCATGGCGCAGCCAACCCCCGTGATGGCCCTGGTCGTTTCGGGTATGAACGATGTATTGAATTCACAGGGATACACCCAGGCCGGATACTGGAATCGAATCCCCACTGCGGCATGGGGTCTGATGGCGGTCATCGCCATCGGCTGTAACATACTGGTCGGCTATGGTTCGCGAAGCGCAAAAGCGGGATACAAATTGTTTCCGATTTTGCCGATGATCGTCTCCATCGCGTTCATGCTCATCGCGGACATCGACTCACCGCGCCGCGGCATCATTCGCGTGAGCCCACAAAATCTGATCAGCCTAGCTGAATCGCTGCCGCCGCCCAGCGGAACACCTTGACGTCGAGGACGCTCTCCCGCCTCTTGCGGATGGCTTGCTTAGACCGCAAGTGGATGGGTATCGACATCGCGCACCTCGCCATTTCGCTCATCGAGAAGCGGCTCAAGGACGCCTTTAAGACTGGCCTGGAGTTTGAGATTCACGGTACGCCAAAGACCTCGACTCCGCACACGACCTCGCCACGCGGGACAAATATCAGTTCCATTAGCGCACGTCGTGTCCGCAAAGCCAGATGGGACTTCCATCGCGTGATGCTGGGACTCGTCTTAAAAGCGACCAGCCCCACCTTGGATACCAGCCGGACAAGTTTTCAATACTCGGTTGATGCTCCAGGATGTCTGCGAACAGAAAATTGGTCTGAAATTTGCAGCCTATGAAATGCGCCTTATGAAATGCAGTTGAAAATAGTGGCAATACCACGCTCCCTTCTGGAAAGTTTGTTTGTCGCAAAGCGAAATACAGCACCATGTTAAGAAACATAATGCCTATTTTATGAAACTTAAATCATTACTACAACAAGAATAGTGGCGATATAATACAGTTAAATATGATGGGCACGCCAGCAATGACAAATGATTTATCCGTGAGATTTGATGGATTTTCCGTTAGTGGGGTTGGTCGCACGATTCTGGCCAATGTCTGGCGAGAGGCTTGCCGCCCTATTGAAATCCAGGAATCCCTCCATAAGATAGGAGGAATCCTTGCTAAATTGGTGCCTATTGGACAGTTGTTCATTCGCAGGATCGACCAGCAGCGATCCTACGTGGAGACGGTGGCAGTGGGCATTTCCGTGCCCGATTATCTGTTGCCGGACTCTCGTACTGAGTGTGACGGGGACCAACTCAAGGAACTTCTGGCTTGGTGCCGCAAAGGGCAACTCCTGCAGCAGGGCAATTCTCGTTTTGGCCGAAGTCTTTTTGCCACGATCGTTCCCTCGGGAGTGACGGCTGATGTCGTGGCTGGATCGCTCGGTGATCCCGCTAATCCATCGGGCGTCCTTGTGCTTGTCGCACAACCTGGTACGAACTTTGATGATTCGCATGTCAGCCTGATCGAGTCGCTCCTCGAACCATTCTCGGCTGCTTTGGAAAACGACCAGTGACTTCGCGAAATAACCGCCATGCGAGCAGCGGCGGAAGCCGACAAGGAATCGCTGCTGAAGAAGTTGGGCCGAAAGGAATTGACCGATATCGTCGTGGGCACAGATTCGGGGCTTCAGCACGTCATTGAACGCGTGGAGCTTGTCGCGAGGAACGATGCCCCGGTACTCATCCTTGGTGAAACGGGAACGGGCAAGGAACTCATCGCCCGCATGATCCATACGCAGTCGCCGCGTTCCAGCGGTCCATTCCTGCGGGTGAACTGCGGAGCGATTCCTGCAGAATTGATCGACTCGCAGCTTTTCGGTCATGAACGAGGTGCTTTCACAGGCGCGGTCGAGGCGAGGCAAGGTTGGTTCGAGCGGGCCAACGGCGGAACGCTGCTGCTCGACGAAGTTGGAGAGTTGCCGCTCGCCGCTCAGGTCCGGCTGTTGCGGATTCTTCAAGACGGATGGATGGAGCGCGTGGGAGGACATGAGCCCGTCCATGTCAGCGTCCGAATTGTGGCGGCCACTCACCGCGACCTGGCTGCGATGGTGGCCGAGGGGCAGTTCCGCGAGGATCTCTGGTATCGCATCGCCGTATTCCCCATCCGTCTGCCTCCGCTCCGTGAGCGGCCTGAAGATATCCCTGCCATGGCGCGACATTTTGCCGAGCGGGCCGCCGTGCGGTTCGCGTTGCCCGAAGCTCCCCTGACGGCAGAAGACATTCAATTTTTGACTGCTTATCCTTGGCCGGGAAACGTGAGAGAACTCGGATCGGTCATCGATCGGGCGGCAATTCTTGGCAACGGCAAGCGTTTGGATGTTGCCCAAGCCCTGGGCGCAACCGAGCGGCCACCGGCCGCTCGATTAACTCTGTCGTTGCAACCATCTCCTTCGGCTGCGTCGGAGATCTTGTCGCTCGATGCGGCGATGAAGAAGCACATTGAGAACGTCCTTGCCATTACCCATGGCCGCATTGAAGGCCGCCGTGGAACCGCCGCGCTCCTGAAGATTAACCCGCACACCTTGCGGGCTCGGATGCGAAAGCTGGGAATTGATTGGGCACAGTTCAGGAGTGAAGAGGAGTCGTAACCAATGATACACACAGTTACAGAAACATCGGCGTCGATCGAAGCATTCGCCGTGGTCGCTCCGCCTTTGAAGCCGCAAACCCAGGAGGGTCGGATTCTGGTCGCTCTGGGGCTCTTGCGCGGGCCGCTACCCCATGCGGTAACCAAATGGCTGATTCGCTACCACGAGTACCTGAGTTCGCGTATGTGTTTTCCTTTTGAAGCTCGCTGCCCCGAAGAGACGGGAGTACTTCGACCGTGGACATCTATCATAAAAGTAGTTGAGTTGCTGGCACCCTCGGTTCGTTCCGCACAAGACGGGGCAGGGCTTCGGTGCATCGCATTTCGCGGCAGTGAGCAAACCGAGATACCGCTGATCGATCTCGACGTCGAGAACGACCACCCAAACGTGCAGCTTATCGAGGATTACTGGTATTGGTTCTGGAACTGGCAGTTTGATCCTCAAATCTAACCCGAAGGAGAAATCCATGTCTCGTCAGAAAACGTATGCAAGCATCGTTGAAACGACGTTCGATACGCCTCTGGTGAAGTTGAATCGAGTCGTTCCCGCAGGTGCCGCGACCGTGCTGTTAAAACTTGAATTCTTCAACCCTTTCAGCAGTGTCAAAGACCGAATTGGTCGAGCCATGATCGAGACTGCGGAAAAAGCCGGCATCCTTGGGCCGCAAACCCACATCATCGAACCGACCAGCGGCAATACGGGCATCGCCTTGGCATTCGTTGCAGCCGCCAAGGGCTATCGATTAACGCTCACCATGCCCGAGTCCATGAGCCTGGAACGCCGGGCTTTGTTGCGATCGCTGGGGGCAGGTCTCGTACTGACACCCGCCAAGGATGGGATGCGAGGCGCAATTGCCAAAGCCGAGGAGTTGGCAGCGGCCACGCCCAACAGTTGGATCCCGCAGCAGTTCGATAACCCCGCAAATCCCGAGGTGCATGAGCGAACCACGGGCCGGGAAATTTGGGAGGACACCGGCGGGCGTGTCGATGCTATCGTGGCCGGTGTCGGCACGGGTGGCACCATCACGGGCGTGACTCGCTATATTCGCTCCAAGAATCCGCACGTCCACGCCATCGCCGTCGAACCGGCCGATTCGCCGGTGATCTCCGGGGGCAAATCGGGCTCTCATAAGATCCAAGGCATCGGTGCCGGCTTCGTGCCCAAGAATCTTGATACGAGTCTCCTGAGCGGCGTGGAAACGGTCACGAACGACGACGCCTTCACCTGGGCGCGTCGACTGGCGCGCGAGGAGGGGATTCTCGTGGGCATCAGTTCCGGAGCCAACTTGGCGGCTGCGGTGCGCGTTGCCAGTCTGCCGGAAAATCGCGGCAAGGTGATCGTCACCTTCGCGCCCAGTTTCGGGGAACGCTACCTGTCGACGCCGCTGTTCGATGGCACCGGTGCCGAACAAGCTGCCGCGGCCCAGGCCCCCGCGCACCGTTCATGATCGCGGTCTGGATGTAGCTCGCGGATTATCGCGTGCGCGTTGCCCGCCTTGGTTTATATTCACGGTGCTCAAGTCGTAAGATTTGCTGGCAAGGCCGTGGTATTTCACGGCCTTGCGATGTGACTCGCGCGAATCTTGCCGCAGGCTCTGCCGGAGACAGATCTCTCGTGGAAAATCGCGTATATTTTTCCCCCAAGCCCTTGCCAAAGGAGAACGACGTTCCTATTATAACATCACCTGTGCCAAGGTCGCGTTGCGGTATCCAATCCAATCCATTGGATAGTGATGCCTTGTGTGGTTCGGTTCGACCGTTGAGGAGTATTCATGTCGGACAATCTGTTGCAGCGAAGCGTGACGACGTCGGTGGCAAGGAATCTGGCCAATACGACGAAGACGTCGCCGAAGATGATGTCGATCACCCCGCGTTGGCTTTTGCAGCTTCTGCCGTGGGTGCATGTCGAGGGTGGAACGTACCGCGTCAATCGGACCAAGGTAGAATTGACGAAGGCCGAGCGGATTGGTGTCGACGTTTCCAACGGTGCGGTGATCTTTGCGCCGGAGTCGTTGCGATGCGTGCCGCTGTTCTCCAAGTTGCCCGACGCCATCCTCTCGCGCATGGCAAACCGCTTCAAGACGGAGACGGTCTCTCTGGGCAATAAACTTATCGTTGAGGGTAAAGACGGTAATAAGTTTTTTGTCATTGCCCAGGGCTAGGTCGAGGTGCTCAGCAAGGGAGTGCATGGCAGTGAACTGCGTCTTGCCCTGCTGACGGATTGGGAGTTCTTCGGGGAGACGGAACTGACGTCGGACAAGCCCTCGGACGTCACGGTCCGCACGATCACGCCCTGTGTTTTGCTCACGCTGTCGCGAAAGGATCTCGACGTTGCGCTGGGCGAACTGCCGAAGCTGCAAGGAGAGTTCAAAAAAGCCGTGGCCGAACATGAGGAGTTACGTTCGACCGTTAATCGCTACGGGGAGCGGAACATTGATCTCGTCTCGGGGTTTGCCGAGAATGTTGTGATCCCGGAAACCTTCGTCGATTATTCAGCCCAACCACGAGAATATACGCTTTCGTCGGTCCAGACGGTGGTGCGGGTACATACGCGAGTTTCGGACCTGTACAACGGCCCTTATGACCAGCTCGAAGAACAAATGCGGCTGACGATCGAGGGGATCAAGGAACGGCAGGAATGGGAACTGGTCAACAGCCCCAAGTTCGGCTTGGTCCATTCGGTTGACCCGGCGATGCGCGTCAGCGCCCGTTATGGTCCGCCCACTCCGGACGACCTGGACGAGTTGCTGGCCCTTGTCTGGAAGAAGCCCGGCTTTTTTCTGGCACACCCCAAGGCGATCGCAGCCTTCGCGCGGGAATGTACCTGCCGGGGCTTGCCACCGGTGACGACCGACCTGTTCGGTACGCCGGTCATTACCTGGCGTGGCGTGCCCCTGGTGCCCTGCGACAAGTTGGAGATGAAGAGCCGTTACCAATCGAGCCAGTCGCTGGGAACAACGAGCATCCTCCTGCTGCGGACCGGGGAGGCCGACCAGGGTGTGGTGGGGTTGCACCAGACGGGCATTCCGGGCGAGATCCAGCCCAGCCTCTCGGCCCGCTTGATGGGCCTGGACAGCCTCGGCGTCGCCTCCTACCTGTTGAGTTTGTATTTCTCATGCGCCATGTTGACCGACGATGCCATGGGCGTTCTGGAAAATGTTGAAGTCGGATACTACCACGACTACGCAAGCCACGATGCCCGAGGCTTCGAGAACGGGCTGGGAATCTAGCGGCTTATCAAAACACCACAAGAAACCTTTAGACGACAAGAAACCTTTAGACGATTGGAGCAATTATGTCGGACAGCCTATTACAAAGAAGCGTGACGACTTCGGTGGCGAGAAACCTAGCCACGACGACGAAGACTTCACTGAAGATGATGTCGATTACCCCGCGACTACTCCTGCGACTTCTGCCTTGGGTGCAGGTCGACGGCGGCATCTACCGCGTCAATCGCACGAAGGTCGAGTTGACGAAGGCCGAACGCATCGAGGTTGAGGTTTCTGAACGCACGGCATCCTTCGCGCCGGAGACGCTGCGGAGCGTGCCATTGTTTTCCAAGCTGCCCGACGCCATCCTCAGCCGCATGGCCAGTCGCTTCAAGACGGAAGCCGTATCGCTGGGCAATAAGCTCATCGTCGAAGGCGAGGATCGCAACAAGTTCTTCATCATTGCCCAGGGGCAGGTTGAGGTGCTGAGCAAGGGCGCGCACGGGAGTGACCTGCGAATTGCCTTGCTGACGGAGGGCGAGTTCTTCGGCGAGACCGATCTATTGTCCGACAAGCCTTCGGATATCACCGTCCGCACGATCACCCCCTGCATCCTCGTCACTTTGTCGCGGAAGGATCTCGATGCGACCCTGAAGGAAGTGCCGAAGCTGCTGGATGAATTCAAGAAGGCCCTGGCCGAGCATGAGGAACTGGCTTCGACGGTCAACCGCTACGGGGAGCGGAACATTGATCTCATGTCGGGATTTGCCGAGAATGTTGAGATCCCGGAGACCTTCGTCGATTATTCGGCCCAACCTCGAGAATATTCGCTTTCATCGGTGCAAACGGTGGTGCGGGTCCATACGCGAGTTTCGGACCTGTACAACGGCCCTTACGACCAGCTCGAAGAGCAGATGCGGCTGACGATCGAGGGGATCAAGGAGCGGCAGGAGTGGGAACTGATCAATAGCCCGAAGTTCGGCCTGGTCCATTCGGCGGAGCCTGCCATGCGGATCAGCACGCGCTACGGTGCGCCCACGCCCGACGACCTGGACGAATTGCTGGCCTTGGTCTGGAAAAGGCCAGCCTTTTTCCTGGCCCATCCGAAGGCAATCGCGGCGTTCGAGCGGGAATGTACCTGGCGCGGCGTGCCGCCGGCAACAATCAACCTTTTTGGCGCGCCGGTCATTACCTGGCGCGGCGTGCCTCTGGTGCCGTGCGACAAGCTGGAGATGAAGAGCCGCTACCAGTCGAACCAGTGGCTTGGCACGACAAGCATCCTCCTGATGCGGACCGGCGAGGTCGACCAAGGTGTGGTCGGTCTGCACCAAGCCGGGATCCCGGGCGAGATTCAGCCCAGCCTCTCGGCCCGCTTGATGGGCCTGGACAGCCTTGGCGTGGCTTCGTATCTGTTGACCCTCTATTTCTCGTGCGCTGTGTTGACGGATGATGCCCTGGGCGTTCTGGAGAATGTCGAAGTCGGGTATTACCACGACTACGAGAATCGCAAGCAGAAGACCAAGTAACCGATAGCCAGCACCCAAGGCGTGACGCATGAACGACATTACCCCCGACGTGATTGCCTTGATCGCATCGCGTCTTTACAACGAAATTCCGGGTGTCAACCACGTTCCCAAATCGGAGACTGCGGTGCGCGATCTACCCATGCAGGCCACCGAGTTGCCGGCTGCCCTTCCGACGACGTTTCCCACGGTGGTCCCCAGGGCAGAGGTTTCTGCCGTCGAGGCTGTGCCGCCCGTTGCTTCGGCCACCACGATCCGTTCGATTGAAGCCGCGCACACGTTGTCGCCCGATGCTGCCGATAAATCGACCGACGGTCTTCGAGCGTTCGTCCGGCAGGTTCGGCTCACGGGCGTTCGATCGGACGCCGGTTCTTGCGTTCCCGGTCTCGATGGCGGCCTCCCCGAGCGGCTCTCTCCATCGAAGCCGCTGCCGCAAGACACGTCGCCTGTCTTTCACGTCCCCACCATCCGCCGAGATTTTCCGATCCTGAATCAACGGGTTCACGGAAAGCCGCTCGTGTGGTTCGACAACGCCGCGACCACGCAGAAGCCCCAGAGCGTGATCGACGCCATGGTAAACTTTTACGCGCACGACAACTCCAACATTCACCGCGGCGCGCACACCCTGGCCGCCCGGGCGACCGACGCCTACGAGCAGGCGCGGCAGAAAGTACAGGTCTTCCTCGGGGCCGGTTCCGCCCAAGAAATCCTCTTCGTGCGGGGAACAACCGAGGGAATCAACCTCGTCGCACAAACCTACAGCCGTAAATTCCTTCAGCCCGGCGATGAAATCGTTCTCTCCACGCTCGAACATCATGCCAACATCGTTCCCTGGCAAATGGTTGCCAAGGAAAAAGGTGCCGTCCTGCGGGTCATTCCCGTGACCGACCGGGGCGAGATCATGATGGAGCAATACCAGGCGCTGCTTGGCCCGCGAACGCGGCTTGTTTCCTTGACCCATGCCTCAAATTCGCTGGGCACGATTCTTCCCGTGGCCGAGATGACCCAGATGGCCAAACGCTACGGTGCCCGGGTGCTGATCGACGGTGCCCAATCGGTCTCGCATATTCCTGTTGACGTACAACAGATCGGCTGCGATTTCTTTGTTTTTTCGGGTCACAAGATATTCGCTCCGACTGGCATCGGAGCTGTTTACGTCAAGGAAGAGTTGCAGGAGATCATGCCGCCTTGGCAAGGTGGCGGGAATATGATCCGCAATGTTACGTTTGAAGAGACAACCTACGCTGAGTCACCAGCGAAGTTTGAGGCCGGCACGCCGAATGTGGCCGACGCGGTGGGGCTCGGCGCGGCCTTGGACTATGTCAACCGACTCGGACTGCCAAACATCGCACGGCACGAACAGGAACTGCTCCGCCACGCCACGGAAGAACTCGCTCGTATTCCCGGCATGCGAATCATCGGTACCGCCCCGGAGAAAGTTGGGCTGATCTCCTTCGTGCTCAAGGATCGGAAGACGGAAGAAGTCGGTCGTCTCCTGGATCAGGAAGGGATCGCCGTGCGGGCAGGCCACCACTGTGCTCAGCCTTCGCTGCGCCGCTACGGGCTCGAATCGACGGTTCGCCCTTCGTTTTCGCTCTACAATACCCACGAGGAAATCGACCGCCTAGTAGCAGCCATTCAACATATTCTTCGATCATAATCGGATTTATATACTGCCCGTGCTTGGGTTTGTCCTTTTGGATTGAACGAAGTTACCGCCGGTCGGCATCGCACTGCCCAGCCGAGGTGGGACAACTACGAAAATGTCGATGGATTTCGTGATCGGCGCAGACCGCGACCGGAGGAAAACGCGGTCGTCGACAGAGCCACCTCGGAAAAAATGCTTCAGACTTGGAGAAAAGTTTCCTTGTCAAAAAGC
>Ga0194057_10000344_pt1 | contig 23954 bp, 18 predicted proteins | sample SepL4415m_MetaG_FD_155474 | JGI IMG/M metagenome (GOLD analysis project Ga0194057, IMG submission 155474) | Anoxic zone freshwater microbial communities from boreal shield lake in IISD Experimental Lakes Area, Ontario, Canada - Sep2016-L442-15m | ecosystem: Environmental > Aquatic > Freshwater... | reverse complement strand
TTGCTATACTGCTCGCGGTTGAGATTGACACTAACCCGAAGCGCGAGCGAGGTTGCTAAGTCGTTGCCTCGCTTGCGTTTCGGGCTGGTATGGATTGGGACAATCTCAACCGCGGACAGTATAAACAAAACAATGTGCCGACTATGAAGGTGCGAGAGGTTATTCGACTGGTTGAAGCTGACGGATGGCAGCTTGTGCGCACGCGGGGGAGTCACCGCCAGTTTAATCATCCCACGAAACGAGGCGTGGTTACGGTTCCAGGTAAGCCAAACGATGAGTTGGCACCAGGGACGCTCAACAGTGTTCTGAAACAGGCAAGACTGAAATGAGATACTTAGTAGTTATCGAGCCGACAAAGACCGGGTTCTCGGCTTTTTCTCCAGATCTACCGGGCTGTGTATCAACAGGCGAGACTCGCGACGAGGTAGAAGCGAACATGCGAGAAGCGATCGAGTTTCATCTCGACGGTTTACGGGAAGAGGGGGAGCCTGTGCCCCCGCCTAGAACTGCGGCGGCATTCGTCGAGGTGGCATAATCTTATTCTTGTTCCATACTATATAACCATGTCCAATACCAAACCCGCTCGGCATCCGCTCGGCAAAGCGTTCAATCTGCCGAATCAGTTAACCAGTCTGCGCCTGATTTTATCGGTTGTACTCTTCGGGCTAATCTCGTACGAACATTATATTGCCGCCTTCGTCCTGTTTCTGGTTGCCGTCGGCACGGATTGGCTCGATGGCTACTTCGCCCGTAAATTCAATCAGATTACCACGCTAGGCCGCATCCTCGATCCTTTCGCTGATAAGGTAATCGTCTGCGGCACGTTCATTTTCCTCCTTGTCGCTCCGGGAATGCAGGACGCGCCGCGAGGATTGCGGGCGTGGATGGTCGTGGTGATTGTCGGCCGCGAATTGCTGGTGACGGCCCTGCGGAGCTTTTTGGAAGAGAGGGGTTCCGACTTCTCGGCCAACATGTCCGGAAAATTGAAGATGGTCTTGCAGTGTGTCGCGGCGGGGGCCTCGCTGGTTTATCTCCATTACCCGTCAACTGTCGTCGATCAAGTCGCGCCGCCCACAGCGCCTCAGTGGGTCTACTGGATTACGATCGTTTCGATCTGGTCGGCGGTGATCCTCACCGTTTATTCTGGGACGATTTACGTCTGGATCGCCTACAAGCTTCTCAAGCAGAAAGCCAACGCGCCGGACGCATGACTCCGTTGCTTGCCACCTCACTGCATAAAGAAATGATGGCTCTCCACCGAGTTTGTGGTGCGGGCGTCTCGCCTGCCTGGTTCAACCACAACATCTTGGGCAGGCGCGACGCCCACACCACAATTATCCGCAAACCCGGCGGAGAGCCGAAATAATGCTGCAAGTGGCTATTTTCGTGGTCGTTCTGGCCGTCAGCACGGGCCTATGGGTATGGATCACCACCCAATGGCAGCGGGGCAATCCGATCATCCCGCTGGCTCGACGACGGCCGGTTCCCTGGCAGGCACAGGATGTGTTTTTTATCATCCTCATCGGTTTGCTGCTCCCTGTAATGGCGACAGTGGCCGTCCAGGCATGGATGGGATCTGATGCCGCGCAACGAGCGTCAGATCAAAAGCCTGAATTGGATCATGAGGCCGAACAATTACTCCGTAGCGGCAATCCCAGCGCGGTCGCCATCGCCGTGATCATGGCCGTCCTCGTGGCACCCTTGTTCGAGGAATTTCTCTTTCGGGTCTTGCTGCAAGGCTGGCTGGAAGCGGTTTGGAGTCGCCAGCGACGGAAATATCCAAAATTGCGGGCGGTCCCGGTTTCTTGGATTCCGATCGTGTTGCCCGCAACGATTTTCGCCCTGATGCATCTCCGTTCCGGCAAAACGCCGCTTTCGACACAATACCTGACCGGTTTGTTTCTCGGGCAGATGGCGGCCGATCTTGTGATGCTCGGTCTGGCGATCGTATTGTTGCGATTTGCCGTAGGGGCGACCGCAGCCGATCTGGGCTGGAAGCCGGAAAAACTCCGCTCCGACGCCAAACTAGGTATTTTGGCCCTCCTGGCTGCCACGCCACCGATACTGATGCTTCAAGTCTCATTGACAGGGCTGGTGACGTGGGCGGGGATTGACTACGCGCCCGACCCCATCCCGCTATTCTTTCTGGCACTGGTACTCGGCGTGCTCTATCGTCGCACGCACCGGATCGCTCCGTCGGTGGTGCTCCACATCGCGTTTAACACAACCGCGGTCCTGTTGCTCTTTGCGGGAAAGTAAAAGTAGGCCGAGCTAATTCCCGTAATCCATGTTGTAGTCCAATGAAGCCGCCGAGGGGACGAAACGGCGCTCGAAGGGCAATCCGGCAGCCCGCCAAACTTTGTCCATGGCCTCCCCAGCTTGCTTGACCACAAGATCGCGACGGCGGCTTTGGAAAATGCCACGCGAGGGCCGCGGGGTAATTGGGCCGTCGTAGCCCGCCGACTTGAGATAAACCAACAACGTGGTGATGTCAATCCTCGCACCTTCCGTGCCGGGTAATAAGCGGGATTTCTCATCGATCTCACCGTTGCCGGCGACCGGCGGCAGATCGGCCAGATGTACGGCCACAATCTGATTGGGCGGCAGCTTGCAGACGCTATCCAGCGAACCGCCGGCGACGACGACTTCCCAGATGTCCAGCAGCAGGCCGATGTTCGGCGCGGCCACCATGCTCAGCAAGAGCGTGAGGGAGTCAAGATCGTGTACAAACTGAAATTCCTGATTTTTCCGCAGATACTCGGCTGCCTGAAAGCCGACGCCGAAGCGAACACCAGCCGGTTCCAGTGCTTGGCTAATCTCCTGTAACCGCCGCTTGTGGAACTCGAAGTTTTCGTGATACGGCCGCTTGTCGCTCGCCGGCGACAGCGTAACGATGCAACGCGTGCAACCGGCGGCAACCGCTGCCTGGGCATACTCCGGCAGCTTCGCCACATCCTTGGCAAAGGTTTCGTCGTCGCTATCGCAGTCCATGGGTAGGGCAAAGGAACCCAGCTTCAGTTTGCCGCTATCGAACAGCCGGCGGGCATACTCCACGCCCTTCAGCCGCGCCCGAGTGGCAAACTCAACGACATTTAGGTCCATGCCACTGAAACCGTAAGTTAAGGCCAACTCGATGAGTTCGCTCTGATGCCCGGTGACGCCCAAAGCACCTGGGTTGAGGTTCTTAAACATGGAAAAACTCCGTGAAACTCAAAATTCTTGACTAGGGATAGGGTGATTCGCCCGGCCAATCATTATGGCCTTCCGGGTCTATTCTGCACGCGAGAATCCCTTATTATGCCAGATCGCACGGATTTTTCCAAGAGGGGTCGGTGAAATTGATGGCAAGCAGATCGAGAGCCGTGGAAGAAACCTTGCAAAATACAACTAGTGGGTGCCGTGAATTCAGTGAAGGTAGGGCAGGTGGGCTCTCACTTTGCCTTCGATTCCAAATACTCAACGGCTTTCAGCAATACGCGATCCGGCGTTGGGTCGCCGGCCGTGCTCTTTCCGCCCGGGGGTGCGGCTAATCCAGAATCCCGCTGCCAACTCAGCAGGCGATCTCGCTCGTCATCTTCGACGCGTACCTCATAGCCTTCGTTGGGTGAAACACCCCAGGTGGCGTTCTTGACGTTGTTCTTTGCATCCTCTTTGGACCGATTGATGTTCTGACCGCTGGGCCGCCAGTAGGTGGCAATGGTTAGTTTCATCACACCGAACGCGCGGCCCATGTCGACCACTTCCTGCACCGTGCCTTTGCCGTAGCTTCGCTCCCCGACAACGATTGCGCGGTCGTGGTCCTGTAAACAGGCGGCCACGATTTCGCTGGCACTGGCACTCTTGCGGTTAACGAGTACCGCGATCGGAAATCCGGCGAAGGATACCTTGCCCGAGGCATGAAAAGCGCGCAGGATCTGTCCGTTGCGGCCGCGTGTGGTGACGATTTCACCCTTCGGAATCAGCATGTCGCAGATCTCCACGGCGGCCTTGAGCGAGCCTCCCCGATTATCGCGGAGATCGAGTACGAGTCCGCGAATCTTCTCTTTACGGAGCTGTTCCAGAGCCGCGCGAAATTCGGCCGCGGTGTCTCTTTCGCCCTGCTCCGTTTCGGCGAATCCGGAGATGCGAATATAGCCGATCTGCCGGTCACCGGGGAGCAAGAAGCCCCATTGACCATCCGGACTGCGGGAATCACCCTCAACGGTATCCGGTTGGCCGAGCTCTTCTTCAAACGCCTGTTTTTTAGCCGCCTTGATGTAAATCGAGTGCTCGTCGCCGAGCCGTTTGATCATGCCCGACATTCCCCCCTCAAACAGATTCAGTTCGTCGACCGGCAGATAGAAGCGGCGGGTGACGCGGTCCATGGCATCGGCCAGCACGCGGCTGTAGCGGCTGCCCGGCACCTTCTGGTAACATACCAAGGAGAAGATCACCATGAGGAGCAGACCGTGGAAATTACGTCGAGGCATTTTGGATTGGGGTCCGCTCTACGCCGGTAACTGAAATTGACGGGAAGTCCAAAGAATGTATTGTAGTCGCCCACAAGTCGCTCAGGCAATCCATCCTTGGACTGCCCCCCGTTGCATATCTCGGCATTGTGCTTCATCATAGAGGCAGTTTCCCAGTCGTACTTTCCGTTCATAGTCGTTTTTCCAGCCCCCGAAAGCCTAGTTGTGTTCGACGAAGTTCAACCTGTCATTGGGCCTTATGACGAGCCGCCGGTCGCTTGCCGAGACTTCGATCCTCGGGCAGCGGAAATCGCACGCCAAGTCGCAGGGCTTGTTGCGCGCCATCTGCCTTCGGCACGGGCGGAACATGTCGGCAGCACGGCCGTGCCGGGCTGCGGTGGCCGCGGGATCATCGATCTACTGATTGCCTGCCCTGAAGAGGATACCGAAAAGGTCAACTTGCTGTTGGGCCGGCTTGGCTTCCGGCAAGGTAACGAAACGCTGTTCCCGCTGCATCCGCCTGCATTCCAAGGCGTGTGGGTCCACAACGGCGACGCGTTCTTGCTGCATGTCCACGTCCTGCCCACCGGTTCGGACGAAGTTGACTCGATGCGATTTTTTCGGAGCTGTTTGCGCGCCGATTCGGAGCTTGCTCGGGCTTATGTCCGGCAGAAGCGGGCCATTATTTCCAGCGGCGTGACCGACGCGGCCGAGTACCGCCGCCAAAAGGCCGATTTTCTCAAGCTGGTTCTGGGCTGATGCGTTTGGCTCTCCGCCGGGTTTGCGGATAATTGGGGTGCGGGCGTCTCGCCTGCCCAAAATGTTGTGGTTGAATCAGGCAGGCGAGACGCCCGCACCACAAACTTGGCGGAGAGCCACGCGTTTTTATTCCAGCCCCTCCAGGAAGCTTCCGAATTCCGGGTCCATTTTATCGCTGTTGTTGGGCCTTTTCGTTGGATTTGCCGGCGTCGGTTTTTTCTTGGCTGGCGGCTTGGCGATCTTCTCGGCCGAAATTATGTCGGGCGTTTCGTGCTGGGCAGGCAACCCTTTCTCGGCGGGAGCCGCTTGGACATGCCGTAATTTTTCCATGGATTGAGGCTCAACCGCCCAGGGAGATTCCGCGCTGTGGCAGCCCGATTGCAACGAGGAGTCAACGTCCAGAGGCTCACCCAGAACGTCTATCATCGGCAACGCGGGCAGTTTGTCGTCTGCGAGCGGTGGGCACTGCGCGCCAGTCGAGTCATCCGGCGGTGCTTGCGTGGGGAGTGCGGGCGCAGCGAGAGGAATCTCTTCAATGTCCGCATCGGCCGGTGGCAGGACGTCCGGCATCACCAACTCACCCGAGTCGCTCTCGCTGGCCGGCTCGGCAGGCAAGTCTTCATCGACCTCAAACATGGGCACTTCCTCTTCGCCAGCGAACATTGGATCGCCGAGGTCGGTCTCACCAGCTTCTTCCACCTCTTCGACGAATCGGGTGTCCGGGACCGATTCCAGGTCACCGTCGTACTCGTAGAGGACATGAAACGTCAGTGGCCCGATTGTGAATTCGGCGTCCGGCAGCAAGGGGGCCGACTCGATGCGGCGGCCCCCGATCATCGTGCCGTTGAGCGACCCCAAGTCGTGCAACATCAGCAGTCCGTTATTTTCGGAAATCTCACAGTGATGGCGGCTGATCAGAGGGTGGGCCACCGTGACGTCGGCCCCGCTGCCCCGTCCTAGCACGGCGGGCAATTGCAGTGATACCTCGCGTTTGGTCGTTTTGCCAATGACGACAAGAAGTTTGGCATTCATGGCTTGTGCCTGCATTTCGCCGGAAAGGGGGGGCTCGCTTCATTGATTTCCACTACTTCCTTTTATCATAGTCCCCCAGCCAAATTCCTGCAATCATATTCACCCTCTTCCGGTTTCCAGGTGCGGAATGCGAATAATTGTCCTAAATAACCATCCGCATGGGGGGTCGTCAGTGCCCGAGAAAAGAATTTAATGGATATAAAAGGTTAACTGCCCTTGAATATGATTCAGGAGAGCCTATAATTTTGAATTCTGAGGTTGGTCCGGGCGGGTGTAGCTCAGTTGGTAGAGCACGACGTTGCCAACGTCGTTGTCGTGGGTCCGAATCCCATCACCCGCTCTTTCTTTTTTATGAAGAGTCGATCCGCAGACTTTAGTCGCGCCGCAAGACGGGACGGTGCGAGATCGGTTCCGAGATGAGTTTTTAAGTTCGAGCGAACGGCATACCATCATGGCAGACGCAAATCAGCACGACGACGATGAAGCCTTGGAAAACCAGGAAACCTTGGGATCGGGAGAAATTATCGCCGATCAAGCGGTTGCCAACGAGGGCGAGGAGGGTAAGGAAGGACGTCCCAAACTGAATCTGGACGTCAAGATCGCCGACCGCAGTGCCTGCGAGCGGCACATCACCGTGACCGTGTCGCGAGAAGACGTGGATCGCTACCTGAACAAAGAGTTTAGTGAATTGATGCCGGCGGCGCACGTGCCAGGTTTCCGTCCCGGTCACGCACCGCGGAAACTGGTCGAGAATCGCTTTCGCAAAGAGGTTGTCGGCCGCATCAAAAACGCGCTGTTGATGGACAGCCTAGCCCAGATCCATGACGATTACGAGCTTTCCGCCATTGGCGAGCCGGACTTGGATCTGGAAACGGTCGAAGTGCCGGATCAAGGCCCAATGACCTTCGAGTTTGACCTGGAGGTTCGCCCCCAGTTTGACCTGCCGCAATGGAAAGGTCTGCAAATCGAGAAGCCGGTGCGAGAGTTTACCGACGCCGACATCCAACGGGCATTGAAGCAACTTTTGACCAACCGCGGCAGCCTCATGCCGATCGACGATCCGGCGGAACCGGACGATTACATCACCACGAACCTCACCTTCAAGCACGGCGACCAAGTTCTTGCCAGTGCTGCGGAAGAAGTCATTCGCCTGCGTTCGGTACTCAGCTTCCGCGACTGCAAGATTGAAGGTTTCGACAGGGCCATGGCCGGTGTCCGCGCCGGTGAAACCCGTGAATTGACCACCCAGATCAGTGAAGACGCCCCCAACGCGGCCCTTCGCGGTCAGCAGGTCACGGGCGTCTTTGAAGTACTCGAAGTCAAGAAGCTCCAGTTGCCGGAATTGACGGCGGACCTGCTCCAGGAACTGGGCGGATTCACACTCGAGGCCGACCTCCGCGACGCCATCAAGGATTCGCTTGGCCAGCGCCTGGAGTATCAGCAGCGACAGCGTGCTCGCGAGCAGATCACGGCCGCGTTGACCGTGGCCGCGAACTGGGAGTTGCCACGCGATCTTTTGCAGCGGCAGAGCCATCGCGAGTTGGAGCGAGCCGTGATGGAGCTGCAGCGCAGCGGTTTCAGCAAAGAAGAAGTTCGCGCCCACGAAAACGTCTTGCGGCAGAACAGCCGCGCCTCGACTTCTCGGGCGTTGAAGGAACATTTCATCCTCGAGCGGATCGCCGAGGACCAGCAGATCGACGCCGTCGAAAGCGATTACGATGCGGAAATCGCCATGATCGCCAAGCAGGGGAACGAGTCGCCGCGGCGAGTGCGCGCTCGGTTGGAGAAGCGCGGTTCCATGGACGTGCTGCGGAACCAAATCATCGAGCGGAAGGTGATCGACCTGATTCTCGCCAACGCCGTTTTCCACGAAGTGCCTTATCAGATCGAGGAAAGCGACGTGGCGGCGTTGGAGTTGACGGCCGCCGGCGGCGATCATTCCGAAATCCCCGAGGCCAAACCCGGTGGCGAGTCGGCCGAAGAGATGCACGAGACGCACGAGAAGAACGCCGGACGCGGTTAAGTACCCGTCCAACGTGAACTTCTTGTTTTGTGGCGCGGCCGTCCCGGCTGCATGTGCAGGCGAGACGCCTGCACCCCAGGTTGGTTTTGGACGGAATACCAAAGTAACGGAATACTGAATTGTGACGGATTACTCTTTTTCTCATTCCTTGACCGTGGACCCTCACATGTCGTCTTCTTATCGCGACTATCAGCGTCAGCGGCAGTTGACGCTAGGCGATCTGCTGCTGGAAAACCGCATTATCCTGCTTCAGGGCGAGATCCATGACGGCAACGCCAATGAGTTGGTGATGAAACTCCTGTACTTGCAGAGCGAGAACCGCCGCAAGGACATCCACTTCTACATCAATTCACCCGGCGGCAGTGTCAGCGCCACGCTGGCTATTTATGACACCATGCAGATCCTTAGCTGCCCGGTGGCTACCTATTGCGTGGGCTTGGCCGCCAGTGGCGGCTCGGTCTTGCTCGTCGGCGGCACCAAGGGCAAGCGTTTTGCCCTGCCGCACGCCAAGATCATGATGCACCAGCCTTATGGGCAGGTTGGCGGGCAGGTTTCCGACATCGAGATCCAGGCCCAAGAAATCCTGAAAACCCGCGACGTACTGAACCAAATCCTTGCCACGCACAGCGGCCAGCCCATGGAGCGGATTGCCAAGGATACCGACCGAGACTTCTACATGAACGCTGAAGAGGCCAAGGCCTACGGCATCGTCGACGACATTCTTACCAAGCAGACCGTAGCCAAGGAAGACGAAGAGGAGTAACCGACTATGCCGCTCATTCCTTATGTGGTGGAGAAAAGCGGCCGCGAAGAGCGGGCGATGGACATCTACAGCCGCCTGCTGCGCGACCGTATTATTTTCCTTGGTTCGACGATCAACGACGAAGTGGCCAACAGCATCGTCGCCCAAATGCTCTTCCTACAATCGGAAGACGCCAAGGCCCTCATCCACCTCTATATCAACTCGCCCGGCGGCAGCGTCAGTGCCGGCCTGGCGATTTACGACACCATGCAGTTCATTACCTGCGACGTGGCCACCTACTGCGTCGGGCAATGTGCGTCGATGGGCGCAATTCTGCTCTGTGCCGGCACGGCCGGCAAGCGGCGGGCACTCCCCAATGCACGGATCATGATCCACCAACCGTTGGCCGGCATGGAAGGCACGGCGGCGGAAATCTTGATCCACGCCAAGGAGTTCACGAAGGTCAAGGAACGATTGAACCGCATCCTCATCAAGCACACCGGCCATCCGCTGGAAAAGATCGAGAAAGATACCGATCGCGACTGCTTCATGTCGGCTGAAGAATCGATGGAATATGGATTGATCGATCAGGTTCTCGAACACATGGAACTGCCTAAACCGTCGGATTGAATGGAACGGGAATGAAGAAATCACGAAATCCGAAATACGAAATACGAAACAAATACAAAACACGAAAATGGGAATGACCAAAACGGTTTCGAGCTTTTGATATTCTGCATTTGAATTTGTTTCGGATTTCGACATTCGGATTTCGGATTTGATCCGTTCCGTGGCTAAGTGGGGGGCTAAGGACGCTGTGGCATGGAAGCTGCGGCAACGTACCCTTTGCGCGAGGGCTTTATGAAAATCTGGCAAATCGTCGTCCCTTGTCTTCTTGGGCTAGTCTTGGCAGGATGCCGCAACGACCCGTCGATCGCGTTGTTGGAACGCGATAACTCCAAAAAAGACCGGGAAATCTACCGACTGCGGAATCGCATCGAAGACCTAGAAGAAACCCTGGGCTCCAGTGCGCCGGTTCAGCCAGCCATCACGCGCGGTATTTCGTCAAGAGAAATGCCGCCCGAGTCAGGTACAACCGAAGGTAGTCGATCCGGCCCGGCCCCCCGCCTCGCTCCGCCTTTCGCTCCGCGGGGGCGAACCAACTCCGAGTCGGAGATTCCCCAGTCGGGTGGAATCCGTGTCTCGCCTGGCATGGAAGTTACGCCAGGTGAGGTTCCCGATCGAATGAGAGTTCGCGGCGATAGTGCGCCGCCACGACAAACTTTGCCGCCCGGCGGTTCTGCCCCCGACAGATCCTCGCAGTGGAACCCGGCCGGCGGTCAACCGTTGGCTGCCGATTCGGCCTTGGCCGATAACAGCCCTGTGGCCCAAATTACGCTACACCCAGCACTTACGGGGGGCATTGGTAGCGGCAGCCGACCTAGCGACGAGGGGCTACTGGTGGTTGTCGAACCCCGCGACTTTGGCGGCAATATCGTCAATGCATCCGGCGATATCAGCGTGGCACTGCTTGACCCGGCCCTGAATGGTGAACAAGCTAGGCTGGGGCGTTGGGATTTCGCGGTCGCTCAGACCCAAACGATGATCCGCACAGGCTCGCAGCAGGGAATTCACCTGCGATTGCCTTGGACTTCCACGCCGGCCCACGACCGGCTGAAGGTTTTTGTTCGCTATACAACCCGCGACGGCCGAAAGCTTCAGACCGAACGGTTGATTGCCGTTGCCCTGAACGGCCCGCCGTTACCCCGGCATGAGCCTCTCCCCGATGCCGAACCTGCGCAAACCGCCTCTCGTCCCCAACGCCCCGAATGGGCACCGGTGCGATAGGTAGTTTCGCGACCAATTCTTGCATTTTCCCGAACTTTCCGATATTCTGATAGAATTGGGATTCCAGCCTTTCAAAGGAGAGATTCTATGTTCCTTGGTACCTGTCCAACATTAATTCCGCGTTTTTGTGGTGCGGCCGTCCCGGCTGCGTGCGCAGGCGAGACGCCCGCACCACAAGTTGTTTTTGGACGAGCACTTAGCCGAAAAACCCACGCCGCTCCAAAACGAAACGGTTTCACCCTCGTGGAATTGCTGGTCGTCATCACGATCATCGGAATCCTCATCGGCTTGCTCCTGCCCGCCGTGCAATATGCTCGGGAGGCAGCCCGCAGCGCACAATGTAAAAACAACCTCAAGCAATTGGGAATAGCTTGCTTGGCCCACGAAGAGGCCCAGCAAATATTTCCAACCGGCGGTTGGGGATATGGGTGGACCGGCGACCCAGACCGCGGTTATGGCGATCAGCAGCCGGGAGGCTGGATCTACAACATTCTTCCCCACTTGGAATTGAATGCCCTGCATGACCTGGGGCGATACGGGACGAACACGGTCAAGCAGGGCGCAATTAAGCAAATGCTTAAAACTGCCTTGCCCATTGCCAGTTGTCCCACGCGGCCGCGGCCAGCCCTACTCGTCCCCCAATCAAGTACGGTTGTGAAAAATTCAGGCGGATTCACCTTGCCGACCGGTTCTGACGACTATGTCGCCAGAACCGACTATGCCGCCAATGTGGGCGATCAAACCTTTAACGAATATGGAGTCGGTCCGGAAAGCGAGTCCACGTCTGCCCAATCCACTTACTTCGGCAACTCAACTCACCCCGTTCTTCCCGCGATAGCATGCACCGGTATCATTTTTGAGCAGAGCACGATCCGGTCGGCCGATGTCACCGACGGTCTCTCCAGCACGATTCTGGCGGGCGAGAAATATCTGGCAAAAACCCGTTATTATACAGGCCAAACGGGTGCCGACAAAGCGTATATGTATGCGGGCATGTGTTCTGACGTTGGCCGCACCACCTCCAAAACACCGATGCAGGACCGCACGGACAATAGCACTTCAAATGTGGGCGAGACGTTGGCCTTCGGTAGCGCGCACCCCAACACAGCCAACTTCGTACTCTGCGACGGCTCCACGATCGCCATCAGCTATTCCGTCGAATCAGATCTCTTCAAAAATCTTGGTTCCCGCAACGGAGTCGCGAACGGAGGCAAGGCCGTGGACATGTCAAAGCTCTAGCCGAGTGCGTCTTTTTTGGCTCTTCCGGTTCTGTGTGCGGAACGCGAATAATTGTAGGGTGGGGAGAGCGCACCCCACCAATTCTGTTGCGGTCCGCTTTGGGTGGGGTGTTCGTTTCACTCTCCCCACCCTACTTCTGCACCTAAAACCGGAAGCGCCATCTCCTTTTATTTGCCGCAACCCATGTTCGGGGCGGGAGCCGGCGCGGTGACGCAGCGGCGGCAGCAGGGCGTTGGACAGCAAACTTGCACCGGCACCTGCTTGCAGACCACGCGCGGAACGCAAACCATGATCTCTTCCTTGATTAGCTTGCAGGTCAGCCGGGTACGCTCGATTTCCTCCTCCTCAATCACCTCATGCATGGTCGTGTAGGGGCACTTCTTTAAGACCTGGACAGGCACAAGCTCGGGGCAGCCGCCGGAACCACAATTGCTATTGGTGCAGTCGGCGGCCGGGGCACAGGTCTTGACCGGCGGGCAGTTGCTCAGCGGAGGAAGCTGAAGCACCGTGACGCAGCAGCAGCGATAAGCCGTGCCTTCTTTATATTTGACGACGGGGATCTTGACTTTGTCCTTCACTTCCCCGTACTCGACATGATAGACGTCCATGGTCCGCTCGTCATAGACCGTTTCCTGGACGGTTTTCATCACCGTGCAGTAACTCGGCGTACAGCACGAGGAGCGTGCGGCCCGAAGGCAGCATCGCGAAGCTCCACAAAGCGACGCTTGTGCCTGGTCCGGTGTTCCAAGGAAACTTGTGATGGCCATGATCGCAACGGCAAATACAGTTCGCACGGGTCTGCCTCCTTCTCAAAACCTTGTGATTAGTTTATCTCACACCCCAAAAGATCTGTTTCAAAATCATCCACAGAGGCACCTTCGCGCCTAGACTATATTTCAGATCTTGAAACGGCTTCGATAAAACGGCTCTCCGCTAAGTTTGTGGTGCGGGCGTCTCGCCTGCCTGGTTCAACCACAACATCTTGGGCAGGCGGGACGCCCGCACCACAATCCGCAAACCCGGCGGAGAGCCGATAAAACCTTGATCAAGTGTAGCTCGCCATTACAGTTTGTCCAGTTTTCCCAATATCTCGAAGGAGATAACTCCCCGAAATAGAGAACGGGAGGCGCAAGCCTCACTATCTAGCGGTTAGGTAAACTTTACGGTCTGGTGACAACGATCATGCCTAAAACGATGGTGGAGTTAGTCAAGGCGTGGTTTGCCGCAGTCGATAAGCAGAGATACGGATCTTGTGATTTCTGGCTTGCATGGTGAGTTTTCTCCGAATTGAGAGATGAGGATGCTGATGAAGAATTTTCAATGGTTTGTGATCGGTTTGGGAACTATCATCCTGGCTGGACTTCTTTTCGATTCTGCTTCGGCTCAGGTGCCTGCGGCTGCGGCTGCGGCTGCGGTGGCACCACCTACAACTTTGTGGAACTTCCTGGGAATTCCCCAGGGGACCAATAAGCTCAAGGATGCCACAGCGAATCGTCGGGGCAATCGTCCCAATGCCGAGCGAACCGATCCCCTGCGACGCTTAGCCGATCCTAAAAACCTCGATCCGGAAATGCCGAAGTCGATTCAGGCGGCTGCCAAGATCAAGCAGCAAGAAGATCTCGCTCCACAAAAGATCAAGGCCATCAAGTACCTGGCCACGATGGGCTGCGGATGCTATCAGAAGATGGGCGTTCGCGAGGCCCTGATCGAATCGCTCGACGATTGCACCGAGGACGTTCGCTATGAAGCGGCCGCGGCACTGGCGAAGGTTGCCGGTTGCCATTGCGACAAGTGCGGCAACAGTTGCTGCAATGCCAAGGTCATGAACAAGCTTAAGGAATTAGCCGACGGCACCGACGAGCGTTGCTGCCAGAAGGAGACTTCGGAACGAGTTCGCCAGGCGGCCCGCGAGGCATTGAACGCATGCAAGAATAAGTTGCCGGCGATGAATGTGACTCCAGGCGGGGTCGAACCGCGCCCGACACCTGAACAACGGCCTATAGGCGTGGAATCCAGCGGCATCCCGGCTCCTCCGGTCCAGGGATCGCCTACAACGCCGACAAATCCGAACTCAAATCCAACTCCTGCAACGGGCAAGAAACCCTTGGACTTGCCCGGAGACGCACCCCGTGGAGATCCGGTATTCGTGCCGCACGCTGCGGGAAAGGTGGGCAGCGTTCCAGCACTCACGAGTGGCACCACCGAGAGCGTGGTCGCCGCCAGCAAGATCAATACTCCGCCAAACGTGAATAAGACCGTCGTGCAAACTTCGGCCAGCACTTCACCCGAAGCTCCCGTGCGACTTCAGTGGGTCATTGGCGATGAAGGCTCGGATAACTCAGGTCAGTGAAGCCTCAAATTAGTCCACATGCACCTCTAGTTCAGGAGGGGGAGAGCAGGCGTTGCTCTGAATGTTCTTCTGTGAGGTAACGCAGATCCTGTAGTTCCAGATATCCGATGGCTTGATGTTAAACACGAATCGGTGAATCACTTTGCCAGGCTGGCCGGAAACGAGCAGGCTACGGCAGTGGACTTTATCAGGACCGGAGCCTGCGGAATTCTCCGCGGGCTTGATCTCGATTTTGTAGGTATGGGGATTCATGTCCGCTGGCACCGATTGCTCGGCGACCACGGTACAGGATGGATCGCCGTCCTTCTCCTCGATTTTCACTTTCAGAACAACTGTTTTCTCGGACGGCTGCCCTTGGGGGTGCAACTCCAATGCCTTCCAATCACCAATTTTCTTCCAGCGATCGTCGTTCAGGGACAATTGCTCGTCCGGGTTGGTCGGTAGGAACTTGAACCAGAGCAGAACCTTGGCCTTGGTTGCTTCTTTCGGCCAGCCCGATGCACAGAACTGCAGAACAGGAAAGCCGCAGCCATTCTGGAAGGACGAATCATGGAACGTGTAGGGATCTTTTTTGATTTCTCCGGGAAGCACGGGAATAATCTGGGCCAAGACACTCTTTGGGCGACAACTGAATTTTGTTTCGTCGGCGTTTTGAAGGGATATGCGGAAAGTCACAAGGTCGCCATCCTTGGTTCCTCGGTCGGCCTTGACATAGTACCTCGATTTGCCGTCGCCTGCCCAAGCGTGATCCGGGAGTGACGCCTCTTGTTCCAACTTTTCTTCTTTTGAGCGAAAGATCAAGCGTGGTTTGCCTGCCGCTTCACTTGCATCCAAATAGAGCTTGATAAACTCGCCTCCCTCGACTTCAATTTCAGCGTTGGCTTTGAAATTCCCCCCCTCCTTGATGCTAATCGTGTAGGGAACGCATTTTCCGCTCGCCGGCAGATCAAGTTCACGCCTCTTCTCGGACTCGAGTTGCGAGATTTCCTGCCCTCCCCTGCTTAACACAAACTTCTCCGTTTCGACCAGCTTTTCCAATGCGTCCAGCAGTCTCGAAGGATCGTTGCGAGCGACAAAGTCGCCAGGGGGATTCTGCCCCTTCACCAGCGATTCGAGGTCCTTCAATGCCATTCTGTATTTATCTTCATTTTGGCCCGGATCGGGCTTGATGCAAAAGGGAATCACTTCCACGCGAATGTCCTTGATCGTTTCTTTGGCTCGCTCCAGCGCATGTTCGACATCGATCTTCAGCGTCTCGTAGTCGCACAGACTGGTCTGCTGGTTGATGCCGTCCGTGATGACGATGACTCGCTTAGGCCCCTTGTTCTCCGCATCCTTCTCCAGCATCTCAATGGCCTTGATGACCGTATAGTACAGCGGAGTTTGACCGAGCGGTTTAAGAACTTCCAGCTTGCTTTGCGAGAGGATTCTCTGATTCTCGTTGAAGTCATTCAGATCGAGGAGTACCTGGTAGTCCGTGTCGGGATCGGCGTCTTTGAGCTTTGCGGGATCCGTAACCAGCTCGGGTTTGTCGCTGTTTTCCTTCCAGGTCAGAAGAAACTCCTTTTTGCGGGCGCGATCGTTCGGAACGTCGGGGTGAAAGGCATACCGGCTGCCGTAAGTCAGCAGGCCGACACGATACTGATTTGGCTTTCTGGCAAGTTCTTCGAGGATGCGGTTAAGCTGTTTGCGCGCCCAATAGATCCTCGTGTTGGCAACGTCTGTTTTTTTGTTTCCCTTGTCTTTTATCCTTTCCTCTTCGCGTTCTTTTTTCAAGACTTCGACGCCGAGATCAACATCCGGCGTGTTCATGCTTCCCGAACAGTCGAAAATGAAAATAATCGAAGTCTTTCGCACCGAGGCACCTGTCACCAACACGGTCGGGGGAAGCCGTTGCGTGCGAGTCACCACGGTTTCCGGTCCGGATAGGCGGACTACTTGGATCGGCGCGGATTGAACGTGTCCGCGATAGACGGTTCTCGCAAGGACCGCGTTCACGTCCCTGGCATTTTCGCCGAGATTGAGATAGGTCTTCAAGTGGACCGGGTTCACCTCGGGCGAGACGATGGCATGACGCAAGACGCTCTCCTGGGCGTCGAGTCGGTCCTTGATTGCCAGCGGACGCTGCTTTTGATCTTGAAAGAAGACGGCCGCTTCACCGCCGGCTTCAAACAATCCGGAGGCAGCGGAGGCAACGTCCAGCTTGAGATCGACCTGAGGAGAATCGCCGCCGTTGCTATTGGCGTCAAGGTAGATGCCTTGTACGACGTCAGGCCGGACGACTCCCCGCTGCGCCACCTCGTCGGCAAGCTGTTGGACTTTCCTGGCCAAGGGCGATGGCGGCGTTAATGCGTTCGCGGCGAGCAGATATTCCTCGGCGACACTTTGGAAATACGGTCGGCTTTCGCCCGGTTTTGGCCCCCAGAAGTCATCCAGGGTTCGCTGCGCTTGCCAGAGCAGGAGATTCCTCCGATCGACGCGGTAGAGATCCGTCGAGAGATCGGCATCGCGCATCTCGCGTCCTGCCCAAAGTGCCGCGACCGAGCGCAATTCGCGGTCGCCTTCGGCATAGCCGCTCCGCACGGCCAAGGGTGCCGTCTTGGGGTCCAAGAGGGCATCCTGGCTCTTCTGTCGCCAGGCGGCGACACGGGTTTCGTCGAGGGCCTCATTGAGCTTCGCACGCACCTGCCCGCCCTGAGCGGCAAGATCGGCAGCCAGATCGCCATGCGGCCTGGCCCGCAACGGTTCGCCAAGGATGAGCAGCGCGGGGTGGGTCGGCCATCGGGCGAGGAGGTTGGCCGCAGCGGCCTGCTCCGGCTTTGCGGAGGTTTTGTCCTGGGCGTCGGCAGCATTTTTCTCTCGATTTTCCAGGGTCACCGCCTTGGCGGACGCGGCAAGAATCTCGCTATAACGCGCGCGTAAGCGATTGCGGCGTTCTCCGCTTTCCAAGGAGACGCTGAGTACGACGCCGAGCCGTCGAAATTCGTCCTTGGGAGACCCTTCATTCCGCTTGTCGAGCCGAGTACATTCGGCGTCGAATTCGGCCTTCAATGCCTTGAGCAATCGCGCGATCTCCGACTTCGCTGCAATGCGATCCTTGGGCCAGACGTATTTTGCCGCCGCGGCGTCGCTGTAATCCTGCAAAGTTCGATCGAGACTCGTGCTGAAAGCGTTGGCCTTCTCGAGGAGATCGTGCAGTTGGTTTTCAAGCTTGACGTCTCGCTGGCACCTGTGCAGCAACCATCGTGCATAGCAAGGAATTTCGGCGAGTGCTTCGTCCCGGACACGAAAGGCATCTGCGACTTCCTCCGCGGATTGAAGGGCACCGCCGTAGCCCTCGCTCGCGTTCGCTCGATCCCAATAGCTTCGCGGTGATTCATGGTCCGCATGGATTCCCCCCACGAACAGCCGATCTTCGGCCAATCGCCGCTGCCGGTCGGCTTGTTGCATAATTCCGTAAATGGCATATTGGGCACGGAGATCCTTGGGCAAGGCCGCCTCCTCGGCAAGTTTGCGAGACTTGACCGCGAGTCGCAGATCATTATTCGCTGCCTGACCGAGATACTCTTTGAGCATGCGGAGGAAATGAATTTCGACCAGATCCGCTTTCATCGGGTCTGGCAGGGGCGGCAAACTCTCCAGAAGCGAGAAGAGGGATGAATCGGCTCCAGCACCTGCGAAGCGGAGCCAAACCGCTTCGGCACTCGTCAAGTAATCGGTCGATTGCTCGGAGGGCTTCTCCGCGAGATTTTCTTTTGTTTTCGTGTCGCCGGCAACCACTTGCGGCTTCGCAACGGCCGCTTCCGCTTGCTGCTTTGCGGCGGCCTTTTCCAGCGGCTTCGCAACGGCCGTTTCCGACGACACCACTTGCGGCTTCGCAACGGCGTCACTGCCGGCGGCAGCGGCGTTTGCAAGCTTTAACACCGCGGCCGCCTGCTGCTTCAACTCTTCGAGGCGCGACTTCACTTGAGGCAGGCTGTAGCCGGGCCAACTCTCTTCCAGATCGTGCTTCTGAAGCACATCCGCCAAACGATTGACCTGCATGAACTGGTCGCGGATCTTGCCTTCGCCGACTTTGCCGGCCAACGCTAATTGTTCCAGGTAAAGCAGACGGTGTTGATACTCATGCCACTTCAGTGGACTGCGGCGAGGAATGCCGCTATCGTGAAGTTTTTTATGCAACTCCCATGCCTTGGCGATTTCGTCCCAGTGTCCCGACGAGTCGGTGCTGTCGGTCGCCGGAGCTTCATCGCCGGAATCCACGGGAACGGCCACCACCGCAAAGTCGTCTTTCTTGTCTAGCTTGCCGATGTCGATCTGGCCGTCCTTGCCGAAGAGCATGGGAGTCTGCTCGTCGTCGCGATGGGTCTTGACCCAATCGGAGACGTTGACGCTCAGATGGCGAAATAGTTCACTCAGGGTAACCACCCGATCCGAGTTTCCGCCGAACCTGTCTGCCTTGCCCTGCAATCCTCGGTAGAGGAAACGGGCGAACACCGAGCCTTTGAGTTCCGGAGCGGTCCAACTGATTTGGCCAGGGCTGGACGAGGTGATAACGTAGAGGTTGTTGATCGCCAACTCTTGGACCTTTTCGCCCAGCCGCTGAGGAAAGCCCGCGTACAGCCAGCCAAGATTCCAATCGGTATCGACGCGGCTACAGTCGAAGAAGACCAGGTACTTCACTCGCTTCTTCGCTTTGCCGCTGAACAACTGATCGAGCAAATTCCTGGCCGAGAACCACTTGCTGCTGTCGTGGGCGAAGGGGCCGGGCGGAATAAGACACGGTTCGCCGTCGCCGCGGACCGCGCCATGCATGCTGATATACAACATCACGACATTTTTGCTGGGGCCACCCGGGTTCTCTTCCGCCTCGCGAAGTTTTGCTTCCAGCTTTCCAAAGGCGGCTTTTTCACTGAGACCGTACCACTCCGCGTTGTAGTCGGCAACCTCGCCCTTGCCATCCTTTTCCATGCCGCAGCGAACGATCTTCTGGTTGCCGTCAAGACCAAGGAGCAATTCCTGGTCTTCTTCCGTCCATGCATTGGGGGGTAACGGATAATCGTACTGCGTGATCGTGGCAATCAACAACGGAGGCCGAACGGGCCAGAAAAGCAGCCAATAAACCAGATATCCCGCAAGACCGAGGAAGAGAACTCCCCATAACGCCACGTTTCTCCAGTAGGCGTTGGCAATCCCCTTATCGGACTTGTCGCGCACGCGCATGTAGCCGGGCGCATTTTCCTGGGAAGACCCGGAAGCACCCCTGGCCCCGCGGCGTCCACCGCGCCAGTCTTTGTTGTCCGACTTATCCGTTGCCATCACGCAATTCTCCCGTTTTTTTCCGCCTGCTCCCGTTCAAAACCGAGTTCGTCGAGACGGTCGGGCAGGGCAAGTCCCCCGAAGAGCTGCCAAGTGTCGGGTAGATCGGGAAACTCGGTTAAGATGGCATCGATGCCATCGAACAACTGGTTCGAGTAGGCGACATGGTGCGACAAGAGTGCGACGAGAACGCTGGGCCAGCAGAAGCCCAGGACGGCCGTCGGGGGAGCATCGCCGTGACCCTTGGCACGGCATACGCGACGCAGATGGCTCCAGACTTCCGCAGTGGCCTGATTGGAGAATAGGCAAACCACGGCATCCTTGCCCCAGCCATCTTCGAGGAAAAGGGGCCATGCCACAAAATCGTTCTGCGAGATCAGGACCGGCGAAGCCACCGCCGCCACGTCTGGTTCAAACCAATCAAACAAGTACTCGACCTTGTCGAAGTCCTTCGGCACTGCTTGCCCCAATCGCCGGAAGTCGACGATCAGGTGAGCCACGGACTTTTCCGATAACCGCAACGCCACGTCGGCAGCCGGTGCGTCGGCGATTTCGCCTCGACAGAGTGTCAACCCCGAATTGCATTTCTCGGCCGTATAAGCGGGCGGCTTCTCGGTTCGCCGAGCGATCTCCGCCGTGGGATGGGCCGATGGTGTCGGAAAATTTCGCGTGTCGGTCTTTCGCAAGTCTGTAGCATCCGGGTCGCCGCCCTCGATTGCCACTTTGAAGCAGGTATCGCCCGCCATGACTTCATCGCCGTCTCCAACCACCTGACGCTGCTTGATCCTGCGAGAGTTCAAGAAGGTGCCGTTGGTGCTGTCGAGATCCTTGATCGAACACGTCTTGAGATCCGTTTCGACCGCGAAGTGAATGCTGGACATGCGATCATCAATCGGGAAGGCAATATCCGCCCACTCGGTTCGGCCAACCTTCACGAGCTGGGCGGACCGCAGAACGAATTCTTTGCCCTGCATTGGGCCAACAATCGCACGAAAGGTAACATGCATGGCTTTTCTCCGCGAAACACCACTCAGGCATTAGGTCCATCGCTAAAGTATAGACGAGCGGAGTTCCCGGGGAAACTGCCTGTTACCCAATATATTCCGTTACCCAATATTGACCGTCGGGAAACCGAGCACGATCGTGCCGCCATGCGCCGTTAAGTCCCCCACGCGGGCCGCCGGCATGCCGCCAATCAGCACCGTGAATGATCCCGAGGCGATAACGTCCGGCGGGCCTACGCAGACGGCCGTGTCACCGACCCGGGCCGCCGGCATGCCGCCGATCAACACCGTTGGAAGGCCAAGGCAGATCGGCCCCCCCACGTGTGGCACAACTCCTGTCACCATCGGGCAGACATGCACATCCATGACACGGGCGGCCATCGGCATGGTTTAACTCTCCTTCGAGGGACAATTCAACACTCTTACCCTCCTATTATTGCTAAAAGAGGCTACTTGGTTGCTAATATTTTCAACCACCTGCCAGAATATCAAGTAGGTCAGGCTTTCCAGCCTGACTTTGCCCGGTTCACTGTCCAGATGCGACATCAGCCGAAGTTGTCGGCGAGTACGTTTTCATGAAATTCTAGTGGCGGACGCTTGACAAGCTTATTGCGAAAGTTAAAATAGGTGAATTAGATAAAGTCCTCTCAAAATCCCGCCTACAAAACCTCGTTCGCGCCGTTTTGCCCCGGTGAAACGTCACCGACGCCCCGCCTACAAAAACTCGTTCGCGCCGTTTCGTCCCGGTGATACGTCGCCGACGCTCGCCTAGATGTGTGCATTTGTTGTGACGACTCACCGACGTGAGCCGTTGTCTTTTTTTCTGTTTCACTCTGTTTGTACAAGGAGAGAAGTGATGAGTTTGAAGAGTCTAGTTTCCTCGCTGCTGGCGGTCGCGCTGGCAGCCGTCGCGGGCGTTGCCTGCGCCGCCGTGCCCGAAACCGTGCCCGTGGGCAACCCCGGTAACGCGGCCGACACGACGGGTTTCGGCGCCGTTCCCTATTCGTACAGGATCGGCAAGTACGAAGTGACCATCGAGCAGTACTGCGATTTCCTCAATGCCGCGGCCAAGACCGACGAGCACGAGTTGTATGATCTCCGGATGGAAGCACCACCGGAGGATGGCTGGTGCGGGATCAAGCGAGAAGGCGATTCCGGCAGCTACACCTACAGTGTCATCGCGGGCCGGGGCAAGCAGCCGATTGGCTACGTGACCTGGGAGAGTTGCATCCGATACGCCAACTGGCTCAGCAATGGCCAGGGTAAGGGCGACACGGAGAAAGGCGTCTATGAGATCGGCGCGGATGGAGTGAAGGTGCCCGATCATGCCGCCTTGGCCAAGGGAACCACCGCCAAGTGGGTCATGACCAGCGAGAACGAATGGTATAAAGCCGCCTATTACGATGCGAGCAAGCAGGGCGGCGCCGGCTACTGGCAGTTCCCCGTGAAGAGCGATACTTCGCCGGCAGCCAATCTCAACTCGAATTGGCCAGCCGAGGTAGGCAAATGCAAGGAATCGGTCAGCCCCCATGGCACTTTCGACCAAGGTGGCAACCAGTGGGAGTACAATGATGCCCAGGCTGATGGCAAAGTCGGATTGCGTGGCGGGTCGTGGTACATCAACGACAACGACAACTACATGCGTTCCTTCACCCGTTACGACGTTCTAAGCGCCAAGTGGCCCCATTACGGGTTTCGCGTCGCGCAGGTCGGGGGCGAGGCGAGCAAGTAGTCTCACCGCATTGATCGCGTGCTGAAAGGCTCGTCGTGAATGTTAGAAACGGGAGATGCACCAGTCGCGGGGCCGCAAGCAGCCCCTGCGACTGGCCCTCCCGGTTTTTCACGGTCGACATCGAGTGGAATGGTTGGCAGAGAGAAAAAGGGGATAAGTCCATTTAGGGCGGATACCGGCGCATGTGGTGCCGCTGTCGTGGCTTGCGCCTGAGCGGGTCAACGAGCGTGGGTCGTTAGGTCGCAGTTGGACGTGGCAGGTTGACCGTAACGTGCAGTGCGGCAATAACCAAGAAAAAACAACATGAAAGTGATAGGCACTGTAGCGATCACTGCCTTTCTCATCTCGACGGCAACCCTCGCGGGGTCGGCTGAGCTTGAGCCGGTGAAGAGGATAATTCCGTGGGATTATTCCGCGCTCTCGAAGCCCCCTGCGATTCACCCCACCACGGAACGCCCTGCGAAAGGCATGCGATCGTTCTTCTACGAGGGCGCGGATTACCAAGGCAAACCGACCTGGGTGTTCGCCTACTACGCAGCCCCGGAAGGGAAGACGCCGGAGGAAGGTTGGCCGGCGGTGGTGTGCGCCCATGGCGGAGGCGGCTCGGCATATCCTGACTGGGTGAAGGAGTGGAATAAACGCGGGTACGCGGCCATTGCCATGGACCTGGAAGGCCATTTGCCGGGTGGACGTCATCATGGCGTACAAGGCAACTTTCCGACCGACGTTGGACATGCCAACGCCGGGCCTGCACGCAAGGACTGGTTTGGTGACAGGGATCTGCCCGACAACGAACAGTGGTTCTATCACGCGGTAGCCGACGTGATCCGCGCCCATTCCCTGCTTCACTCGTTCCCGGAAATCAATCCCAAGAAGACTGGCTTGACGGGCATTTCCTGGGGGGGTACGATTGTCGGCACCGTGGCGGGAGTTGATTCACGTTTCGCTTTTGTTATTCCCGTTTACGGATGCGGCTTTATCCACGAGAGCGACAGCCCAGGCCTGTCGCAATGGTTCCCGCCCAAGAACATGACCGCCGATCAGTTTCGCGACTACCGCACGAAGTGGGATCCGTCCGCCCATTTGCCTTACGCGAAGATGCCGATGCTCTGGGTAAGCGGGTTTAACGACGGTTTCACCATCGATATCTTCAGTCGGTCGGCACGGACTGCCGGAGGACCGAGCACCTTGTGCGTGCGTCCCTTTCTGATTCACGGGCACGGATACGGGTGGGAAGAGGCCTGGGAAATCTATGCCTTTGCCGACAGTGTCGTAAAAGGCGGTGTACCGATGCCGAGCTTCGAGCGGCCGCGGGTGGATCTAAAGGACGGCCTAGTCCTATATTCCGCAACCCGACTTATCCCCAAAGGTGGTATTGCGCCCTTTGCGCCGATTCGTCATATTATAGGCATGACGATCACTTGGTACGGAAACCAATCGGAAGCAGAGGGCTGTCAC
>Ga0194057_10000343_pt1 | contig 23970 bp, 27 predicted proteins | sample SepL4415m_MetaG_FD_155474 | JGI IMG/M metagenome (GOLD analysis project Ga0194057, IMG submission 155474) | Anoxic zone freshwater microbial communities from boreal shield lake in IISD Experimental Lakes Area, Ontario, Canada - Sep2016-L442-15m | ecosystem: Environmental > Aquatic > Freshwater... | reverse complement strand
ACTGCGAGTGACCGGTGGCGACTGGTCCTTCTGCGTGCTGTCTGAAGCCGACCTGCGCAGCGTGACGTTCACCGACGTGCGGATGCGCGAAGCGGAGATGGGAAACGTCCGAGCCGACGGGGCGACGTTCACGGGCGTGGACCTCTCGGGTGCATACGTGGTGGGCGCCAACTTCGCCGGCTCCGACCTTCGCGGCTCTGACCTCTCAGCGATAGATCCGCGAACAGCGGACGTCCGCGGAGCGCGCATCACCTGGGAGCAGGCCGTGACGCTCGCCCAGGGCCTCGGCCTCGACGTGGTGCCCGAATGAGCACGCCAAGGGGCGGCGGGCGAACTCCGGGGATCGCCTTCTCGGCCCTGGTCTTCGCCCTTCTCGGTTTCGCCTGCGCGGTCCCGGCGGTGGTGGGTCTGATCCTCGGCCTGGTGGCGCGGCCCCGGGCGAAGGAGGCGGGCGCAGGCGTCGGGCTTGCCACCGCGGCGATCGCCGTGTCTGCCGCGTGGCTGGTGCTCTTTGCGGTGCTCGTCGTCATGGCCATCGCTGGAACTCGCCCCTGACCGAGGCACTTCTGGCCGTACCCTCAAGGCATGGAACTCGACCGCGCGCTCGCCTTCGCCGCCACCCGCCGCAATACCGTCCTCACGACCCTGCGTGCTGATGGTCGGCCGCAGCAGTCGGTGGTCTTCTACCTCGCGGACGGAGATCGGTTCACCATCTCGGTGACGGCCACCCGCGCCAAGACCAAGAACCTCCTCCGGGACCCGCGAGCGGCGCTGTTCATCCCGAGCGATGACGTGTTCGTGTGGGTGAGTCTCGACGGAACGGTGCAGCTCACCGAGCCGGCGCGTTCGCCCGACGACGACGTCGTCGAGCAACTGGTGGACTACTACCGGCGAGGCACCGGCGAGCACCCCGACTGGGCCGCCTACCGCCAGGCGATGGTCGATGATCAGCGGCTCATCGCGACCTTCACGGCGACCTCGGCGACGGGAATCCTCCCGGACTGACACTGCCGGTCGGCGGGCCTGGCCAATCCCGGGGGTTTCCCGGATTCAAGGTTCGTCGAACGCTCCTAGCATGATGAGTGAAGCCTCCGTGCGAGGCGTCTCGCGCGGCACTCAAAGGAGAGGGCCATGACACTCAAGCGGCTACTTCCGACCGTGGTTGTCTGCGCGGCGCTGACGGCCTGCGGCTCGTCGACGGTCTCGTCGACGGCATCTCAGACCCCGGCACTGGGCAACCCGTCAGTGGCGGTGACGTCTGCGGCGCCAGTAGCCGCGGCGCCGATGCCGACCAGTTCGCCCTCCGGCGAGCTGTCGTGCGCGAACTTCGACCAGGAGGCAGCACACCTGATCACGTACGCCCACTACGCCAGCCTCAACGTGGGCACGAACAACGACACGGCCCCGACGTTCAACGACATGAACGAGTCGCTCGGCGTGCTGACGGCCATGGCGCCGAAGTGCGCCCCCAAGGCCGTCGAGGCGATCGCTGCTCTCGGTTCCGCAGCAGGCGCGGTCGCGGCTGTCTACCAACCGGGTGACGACCCTGCGGTGAAGGCCGCCGACAAGGCTGCCCTCGAGGCGTTGAAGGCCGAGGGACTAACGGCGTGGACGGCGATGGGCAAGGACACCGGCCCGTGGGAGACGGCCCTCAACTTCGTCGAGTGACCAGGCCGGTAGCCTCGGAGGCGTGCTCGCCCATGTGACAGCGACGCGTTACGTGACCCCGCTGCGCGAGGGCGGGTCGCTTCCCGGGCTGATGGAGGCCGATGACCTCGGGACCTACGTCGTCAAGTTCCACGGCGCCGGCCAGGGGCGCAAGGCGCTGGTGGCCGAGGTCATCTCCGCAGGACTTGCTCGGGGACTCGGCCTCCCAGTGCCCGATCTGGTGACGGTGGATGTGGATCCGGGACTGGCCAGTGGCGAGCCCGACCAGGAGGTGCAGGACCTGCTGCGCCAAAGTGCCGGACTGAACCTGGGCGTGGACTTCCTGCCCGGCGCCCTCGATTTCGATCCCGTGGCGTTCCCTGTCGATCCATTGACGGCCGGTGGAGTCCTATGGTTCGACGCGCTCGTGGGCAACATGGACCGATCCCGCCGCAATCCGAATCTCCTGCAGTGGCGTGGGCTGTGGCTGATCGATCACGGCGCGACGTTGTCCTTCCATCACCGCTGGCCGACCGCAGACACCTACGACGACCGGCCGTACGACGCGGCCGACCACGTGCTGCTGGGAAGCCATCCAGACGTCAGGTCCGCCGACGAGAGTCTCGCCGCCGGAGTCACGGACGAGTTGGTGCGGGCCGCAGTGGATGACGTGCCGGACGTGTGGCTCGTCGATGAACCGGGCTTCGCCGACGCTGCTGAGCTGCGCAACGCCTACATCGGTCGCATTCGGGGTCGTCTTCAGTCAAGATCGGCGTGGCTGCCGGCTCTCATCGAGTCGACGGGAGGAGCGGCATGAGCCACGAGCGAAGCCTCTTCGAGTACGCGATCCTCCGCGTGGTGCCGCGCATCGAGCGAGGCGAGTCGATGAACGCGGGCATCCTGCTGTACTGCCGTGCCGACGAGTACCTCGGCTCGCGGGTTCTGCTCGACCGCGAGCGCCTCTTCGCGCTCGACCCGACGGCCGATGCCGATCACGTCGAGCGCGCCCTGGCCGCGGCCGCCGACTGCGCGCTGCAGACCGGCGACGACATCGGCAAGCGGTTCCGGTGGCTCACTGCGCCACGCAGCACAGTGGTGCAACCGGGACCGATCCACACCGGGCTGACGACCGATCCCGACGCCGAGACGCAGCGGCTCTTCGGACTGCTGGTCCTGCGCCTTCCTGCGGATGGTGTCTGACCGGCGTCACACTCCGATGTGCGCCTGAACCTGCCCGCTGGTAACAGCCTCGACGAGCCGCGCGCAGTCGATCTCGTTCTGCAGGATGGCCATCCGGTCGTCAGACGCCGGGTGCCCCTTCAGCAGGGCCGCGCTGCTCCGCCACGAAGGCGAACTTGCGCACTCGACCGCTTCGCAGCCAAGCGCTCCAGAGCTGGTGAGCTGCCACCAGTTCGTCGAGTGCCTGGCTTCCGATCTGCGCAGTGATGGCATCCGCATCGGCCTCGAAGGCGACGATGAGGGAGTCGACCATGGCGAGATGCGATTCGCTGCACTCGTCCTGCCACCGCACCTTCATGCCAGCGCGCTCGACGAGTTCGAGGATCTCCGCGAGTGGAGTCAGCCACACGGTGTCGGCGTCGGGCATCAGTTCGCACTCGGCTGCGGTGAGCGGCGGGCCTTCCTCGAGGGTGAACGCGAAGCGGCCACCCGTCGTCAGGGCCTGCACGATGCCGCGGAGCAGGGGTTCCTTGTCGGGGAAGGCCAGCATCGTCTCCAGCAGCATGATCACGTCGAAACGACCGTCCGGAAGCGGTGGGACCATGCCAACCTCGAAGCGGCAATCCAGTCCGTCGGCACGCGAGCGGGCGATCTCGATGGCGCTGTCGCTGAAGTCGACGCCCAGGTAGGTGCAGCCCAACTCGCGCGTGACGTACCGTCCCGGGCCGGCCACTCCACAGCACAGGTCGAGCACCGAGACGCCAGGTCCGATCCCCGCCTCCACCGCCAGGGCGCGGATCTCGCTGGCGAGCATGAAGTTCTCCTGCTCGACGAACTCGCCGGGCGCGTAGGCCAAGACCCGGGCCCGCTGCAAGGCCTGGTCGAAGGGGGCGCGCTCGTCCTGCTTCATGGTCGGCGCACGCGACGTCCGGCCATCAGCGGACCTCCTGTCGACCGGTGGGGGCGGGCGCGCTTCGGGCTACTGCCGTCCTGCGCCTTGTCGGACAAGGACGAACAATACGTGCGGAGGGCCTGACGTACCCTTCGGCGAGACCTCCCGCGAGCGGTGGGGCTGAATGTGGGCCCGCCGGGCCCGTGGCACGGACAGGAGAGAAGGACATGACGAGCTCGTCGGTGATCCGGACGGCCGGATCATGGCTGCTCACGATCCTGGCGTGCCTCCTTGTGTGGTTCTGCCTCATGGCGCCGAACGAGCTCGCGACGCTGGCCCCGGCCGCCTTCGTACGGATCCCGCTCGAGGCGTTGGTGTTCGTCGGGCTGGTCCTGCTTCTGCCGCAGCGGGCCGGACGGATCCTCGCGGTGATCGTCGGGGTGGTGCTCGGCGGGCTGGCCATCCTCAAGGTGCTCGACGCGGGCTTCTCCGCCGCGCTCGGCCGACCGTTCGACCCCGAGGTCGACTGGAACTACGCCGGCTCGGCCGTCGACCTGCTGGGCGACGCGATCGGCACGACGAAGGCGCACGTGGTGGCGGTGATCGCCGTTCTGCTCGCCATCGCCCTGCTCGTGCTGGTACCGCTGGCCGTCCTTCGCCTGACGAAGATCGTGCAGCGACATCGGCCGGTGTCGTTGAGGGCGGTCATCGTGGCGGCCGTCGCCTGGGTCCTGTTCGCGCTTCTCGGCGTTCAGGTTGCCGCGGGTGCACCTGTCGCGTCGACGAGTGCTGCGGTGCTCGCAGCAAACGAGGTCGGCCGCGTCTACTCAGGTATCGAGGACCAACGAGCATTCGCCAGTGCAGTCGCCGTCGACGAGTGGCGTGACGTCCCCGGTGACCAGTTGCTGACGGGCCTCAAGGGCAAGGACGTCATGCTCGTGTTCGTCGAGAGCTACGGGCGCGTTGCGGTGCAGGACTCGGCGTTCTCGCCGGCCGTCAATGCGCTGCTCGACGAGGGGACGCAAAGACTCAAGGCGAAGGGCGTCTCAGCGAAGAGTGGCTTCCTCACCTCGGCCACGTACGGGGGCATCAGCTGGCTCGCGCATGCGACATTGCAGACGGGCCTGTGGGTGAACAACCAGCCGCGCTACGACGACGTCGTCGCGAGCGACCGCTTCAACCTCAGCTCCGCGTTCAAGAAGGCGGGCTGGCGAACGGTGAGCGTGATTCCATCGGACAACCTGGTGTGGCCGCCCGGCACGGACTTCTACCACTACGACAAGCTGTATGACGTCAACAACCTCGCCTACCGCGGGCCCAGCTTCAGCTACGCGACGATGCCGGACCAGTACACCTTGGCAGCGTTCAAGCGCATGGAGCTCGACCAGGCGAACCGCCCGCCGCTGATGGCGGAGCTTGACCTTGTGTCCAGCCATACGCCGTGGACACCACTTCCACGCATGGTCGGCTGGGACGAGCTAGGCAACGGGTCCATCTTCAACGGAATGCCCGAGCAGGGCCTGACGCCAAGTGTCGTGTGGCGCGACACGAATCACGTGCGCGAGATGTACGGGAAGTCCATCGAGTACTCGATGAGCGCGGTCATCTCCTTCGTCGAGAACTACCACGACGACAACCTTGTGCTGATCGTTCTCGGCGATCACCAGCCGGCTGCGGTCGTCACCGGACACAACGCGAGCCACGACGTCCCGATCTCGATCATCTCCAGTGACCCGAAGGTGATGGATCGCATCTCGTCGTGGGGCTGGCAGGACGGGTTGCGGCCGGAGCCGGACGCCCCACTGTGGCCGATGAACGCGTTCCGGGACAAGTTCCTCGCGGCGTACCGTTAAGGCGCGGCGACGCGAGTGGCTATAGCCGGTTCCCGTCCCGGAGAATCGAGTACGAACGGGCCCTCGGGACTAGCCTCGAAGCGTGCCCACTGACGCTTCCCCGGTGCCCGACGCAAGGACGTCTCCGAGCGGTCACCGGGCGCTGATTGTCGTTGACTGCCAGTGCGACTTCTGCGAAGGCGGATCGTTGCCGGTCGCTGGCGGCAGCGCCGCGGCATCTGGCATCGCGGACTTCCTGGAGACACATCGCGCGGACTACGACATGGTCGTCGCCACTCGCGACTGGCACATCCACCCCGAGCACCACTTCGCCAAGCATCCGGACTTCGTGGACACCTGGCCGGACCACTGTCGCGCCGGCACCGCAGGGGCGCAGTTCTCCCCGAACCTCGACACGCACGGTCCGTTCACGCAATGCCTGACGGCGATCGTGTCCAAGGGGCGCTACTCGGCGGCCTACAGCGGATTTCAGGGCTTCACCGACGATGGCCGCTCGCTGACCCGACTGCTGAAGGAGGGCGGCGTCACCTCGGTTGACGTCGTCGGACTGGCCACCGACTACTGCGTGAAGGCGACCGCACTCGACGCGGAGCACGACGGCTACGCGACGACGGTCCTTCTTCCCCTGACCGCAGGCGTGGCGCCCGACACCACGGCAGCGGCCGTCAACGAGATGGAACTGGCCGGCGTCAACGTCCAGCGGACGGTCTGAGTCGGGGCTCAGACGCGAGCCTTGTTGGCGCCGCCCCGTCATGACTATAATTCAGGTCATGACGATCACCTCGCTGGCCACCGTCAAGGCGCAACTGTCCGCGTTCGTGGACTCGGTCCAGGGCACGCACGAGCGAGTGGTGATCACGCGCAACGGTGAGCCCGCCGCGGTTCTGATCTCGCCGGAAGACCTGGAGTCTCTTGAGGAGACCATTGCGATTCTGTCGGACCCGGAGGCCATGGCCGAGATCGCCGAGGCACGTCGGGCGATTACCAAGGGCGAAGTCGTGGCGGCGGACGCGGTCAGGATGCGTGCCAGGAAGTGACCTTTCGCGTCGTGCTGGCTCCGCCCGCCCGCAGGGCGCTTGAGTTTGCGTTGCCTGAAGGAGTTGCCGCCGCGGCGTGGGAGTTCATCAACGGGGCTTTGGCGGAGAACCCGCACCGCGTGGGCAAGCCACTCACCGGGGAACTCACAGGCTTGTGGTCGGCTCGTCGAGGCGACTATCGAGTGGTCTACTCGATCGAGGACGATGTGATCACAGTGACCGTTTTGCGGTTAGGGCACCGCCGGGACGCATACCGATAGCAGCCCATACCGGGTCTACCTCGAGGCTGACGTCGCACTCGAAGCCGCGGCTTGCCGGCTGACCGCGTGGGATGGTCTCTAGGTGTACCTCCTACTAGCACTGTGCAGCGGCGCGCTCTGGGGCACATGGCAGTTCGGGACTGGCCGCTACGGCCGTCAGATGTCGGTCTACAGCGTGATCCTCGTCAGCGGTGGCGCGGCGACGGTCGTCTACCTCGTCATGGGCCGGGCCACGCGCGACCTGATATTCGACGAGGTCGACGTGGTGTCGGGGCTGCTCGGCGGGCTCTTCGCTGTCGTTGGTACGACGCTGATCCTCAAGGCCCTGGCGATCGGGAAGATGGGGGTCACGACCGGCGTCAGCCAGGCGTACGTGCTGATCCCGCTGGCCTACTCGGTGCTCATCGGTGAGCAGGTCAAGGCGATCGCATTCGTCGGGGTGATCGTGGTGTTGGCCGGCCTGATCATGTTCATCCTGCTGCACCAGAAGCCTGAGGACACTGAGTCGTCTGGGGAAGGGAGGGACGGCCAACTGGTCGCGATCGGCCTGGCAGCAGTGTCGGCCGTCTTCTGGGGCATCTCCATCGTTGTCCTCGACGTCGGCTCAGCGCAGAACATCTACGGCACGCTGGCGCTGTCGCAGGTGCCTCAAGTCGTGGTGGGCCTGACCGTTGCGCTCTTCGCACGGTCGTTCGGTGGACTGACGAAGCGAGAGGTCGCACCTCTGGCAGGTGCGGGCGTGGCACTCGCGCTCGGCTACGTCGCGTTCTACACGGCGGCAGACGAAGGCGACATCGGGATCGTCTCGGTGCTCGCCGCATTAAGCCCGGTTGTCACGGCACTGCTCGCTCTCGTCTTCCTCAAGGAGCGAATGGTCAGGTCCGAGGTGCTCGCGCTGGTCGTGATCCTCATCGGCACCGCCTTGGTTGTTGCCTGACGCGTCGGTGTCGTGTGTGCTCAGCAGCCGAACGGTGGAAGCGGCGGTCAGCAGTCGGTGACAGAATCAGCGCATGCCGATCCCTGATGTGTTCACGCCTGACTCCGACCGCTACGACGGACGCATGCCCTATCGTCGATGCGGCGGTCGCGGCCTGCTCCTGCCGGCTGTGTCGCTGGGCTTCTGGCACAACTTCGGCGATGACAAGCCGATCGAGTCGCAGCGGGCGATCATGCACCGCGCGTTCGACCTGGGCATCACGCACTTCGACCTGGCGAACAACTACGGCCCGCCCTACGGAAGCGCGGAGGTGAACGCGGGCCGCATTCTCCGCGAGGACTTCTCCTCGCTGCGCGATGAACTGGTCATCTCGAGCAAGGCCGGCTGGGACATGTGGCCGGGACCTTACGGCGAGTTCGGTTCGCGCAAGCACGTGCTGGCCAGTCTCGACCAGAGCCTGGGCCGGCTCGGCCTGGACTACGTCGACATCTTCTACAGCCATCGTCCCGACGCGGACACGCCGCTGGAGGAGACGATGGGGGCGCTGCACACCGCGGTCCAGACGGGCAAGGCGCTCTACGCGGGCATCTCGTCGTACTCACCCGGGCGCACCCTCGAAGCGGCGCGGATCCTCGCGGAGATGGGCACGCCCCTGCTGATCCACCAGCCCTCCTACTCGATGCTGAACCGTTGGGTCGAGGGTGGACTGCTGGACGCGCTTCAGGAGGTCGGCGCGGGTGCGATCACCTTCAGCCCGCTCGCGCAGGGGATGCTGACCGATCGCTATCTCGATGGTATTCCTGCTGACTCGCGCGCGGCCGCGGGCAAGTCCCTCTCCTCAGACATGCTGTCCGTCGAGAACCTCGACCGCATCCGATCACTCGCCGCGATCGCCAACGGTCGCGGTCAGTCGCTTGCTCAGATGGCCGTCTCGTGGACCCTTCGCGACCCGCGCGTGACATCAACGCTTCTCGGAGCCAGCAGCGTGCGGCAGCTGGAGGAAACGGCCGCGGCTGTCGAGCGGCTCGACTTCTCCGAGGCTGAACTCGCCGAGATAGATCGATACGCCGTCGACGCGGACATCAACCTGTGGGCGACGCAGTCGGTCATCCCCTAGTCGAGTGGAGAACCGGAGCGTCCGCTGAGCGTGTGCATGGGGAACGTTGAGCTCTCGGTCAGCTGCCGACGCGGATGATGCGTCCGTCGGGAGCGGGCACCTGTGTCACACGACCCGCGTCCGTGTCGGCTCGGAGCGCCATCAACACCGCAGAGATGTAAGGCTCCCGCACGACGGCGGTGGTTGGGCTGAACATGTTCGTGTAGCCGTCACCGCCGTAGATCATGTAGTCGATGGTCGCAATGGAGTAGACCGTGCCGTCGCGAGCGATCGGAGTGCCGTCGGATGTAGTGACCGACGTGATGCGGGAGCCCACTGGCTTGCTGGGATCGAAGGTGAACTTCAGGCCCGACACCTGCGGGAACCGACCGTCGGTCGGCCATCCAGAAACCCCGTTCTCGAGCGCGGACCATAGGCCGGCTCCCGTGATCGTGGTGGTGGCCGCGTTGTTCCCGAACGGGAACACGGCCTGCACGTCGCCCATGGTCACGTCATAGGGACCCGAAGATCCGGCGGCCGGCCGGCGCAGTCCTGTCGTGACGGGCGTGTAGCCCTTGGCGGGCAGGGTGTCGCGGATGCTCCCGCCATTGAGGATGACGAAATCGGTGTGGTACCTCGCGCGCACCGCATCGGCGGCGAAGTTCCCCATCGGTGTCTCACCGGACCTCTCGACCGGCGGCGTGCCGCCGCGCGGGAACACGCCCGAGACGGTCCCCACGACGTTGTCGAGACGGGAGCCGAGCTGGGCCTTGTACGAGTCGATCATCGCGGTCACAGCGGGATCGTCTGGGACGGCAGCGACGGCGGCCTTCGTCACGAAACCAATGCTCGAGCCCACGCGCCTGCCCGTCTTGGTGTCAAGGCACACCACCACGCGTGAGTACATCTGACCGGAGTTGGGAACCTCGACGACCGGAACCCCCTTGATCATCGAGGCGTACTGCAAGTGCGTGTGGCCGCCGAAGATCGCATCGACGCCATGCACTGCGTTAGCCACGTCGATGAGTGCCCCGACCGCCTTCCCGTCGAGGTTGGCATCCCAGCCCTCATGGACCAGGAGGACGACGAGGCTGGCGCCGTCCGAGCGTAGGTCGTCAACGAGGCCCTGCACCGTCCGCGTCGTCTCCGTCACGACGAGCGTGCGCCGCTGGTCACGGCCGTAGCGGAGATTCGTCGGCATGACGAGATCGGCGAGCTGCGGGACGTTCATCCCGACGAAGCCGACCCTGATGCCGGCTCGCACGAGCATCGTTGCCGACGAGACGCCGTTGGACTTGCCCTGAAGTGGTGCGAGCGATTCGTAGTTAGACGCCACCCACTGAACATCGGTCTGGTCGAGTTGCTTGCGTAACGCCGGGACCGGCTCGTCATGCTCGTGATTGCCAAGAGTGGAGACGTCAACGCCCATCGCGTTGAGGGCTTTCAGGGTGGGAACCTCACCGAAGGCCGCCGACAGGACGGCCGACCCGCCGAAGTTGTCGCCGGCGGACACGACGAACGTGCTCGGAACCGTGCGGCGATTCGCGGCGAACGTCGTGGCGAGCGCAGCGGCACCGATGCTGCTGCCGGTCTTCTCCACGGCCCCGTGGAAGTCACTGAACTCCAGGAACTGCACGTTTCGGTAGCCCGCAGTGCGGGCACCCGAGACGGTAAGGGTCGGGCCGGCGGCTGCCGTTGACAGGCCATAGGCATTGACGGCCTGGACGGTCGGGGTCACGCTCGTCGGTCCCGCGATGAAGGGAAGCACGGCTGACGTGACGTCGCCACGCACGGTGACGGGGCATGAGTCCGGGCCGGCCGAGACGATGTAGTCGGTGATGCCGGGCGCGGCCGGGGGACTGGCCTGCCACGTCACCTTGATCCCGTGCTTGAGGACTTCAGCGGAGACGGCCGTGGGTGGCTGCGGCACCGAGAACGCGTCGGCGTCGGCAGAGGGCCCAGCGGTGACCGAACCGAGGAGCAGGGCGACGGCTGCAATCGTCAGCGGGAGACGCCGTGCTGGGGGCATGCTGCGAAAGTACGCCCGCACGTGCTGTTGAAGCGCGGTGGACGATCGGTGATCAGCTGGGGGTCTCCGCGAGGCGTGCGGCGGCCATGTCCTGAAGCAGCTGCTTGTCGGGCTTCCAGTCGAGCGGGACCTGGATCGTCTTCTTGTTGACCTTGTAGTCGGTCAGGCGGGGCCGGAACTGATCAAGCACGTCGGTGCTCCACGGTGCCATGAGGATGTACTTCGACTGGACCATGACGCCGAAGATGTACTGGCCGTCGAGCTTGAGCATGGGCTGGTTCCAGGCGATGACGATCTCCGCTTTCGGGTGCTTGGCAGTGATGGCCTTGAAGATCGCCCGCACGGTCTTCTTTGTGATCTCGTCGAAGGGCGCGAGGTAGTCGTCGAAGGTGCCGACGCGGTGGGCGCTCTTCGAGCCGCGGCTGTACATGACCAGTGCGTTGGCGTGGGCTTGGCTGAAGCCGTGGTTCTCCTTCAGGAACGCGATCTGCTCGGCGTACTTGCGATCGGAGATCTGGTCCATCTGGTCGAACCAGTAGGACATCGGCTGGCCGTACTTCTTCTCGATGGCGGGGAAGTAGGACGCGCGATCGGGGTTGGTAGCCATTCGCGAATCTTAGGAGACGGTGCGCTGAGTGAGGCTCTGCGTTGAACGTCGACGGGAGCCATCTGCACTTCCCGCTTAGCCTGGAAGGACAATGGGATGCAGGAGGTGGCCTCGTGTTCATTCGTCTGCGGAACGGCCTTGGCGCTTCACAGCCGGCCATGGGTGCCGCGCTGGGCACGCTGGACCAGTTCTTCAACCCGGGCGCCGCTCGCGCTCGTGAACTGCTGGACGCTCAGCACGAGCGCGTGGTGCCCACGCCCAGCCCCGGCGACAAGCTGCTCGTGGAGGGGCGCATCGTCATCTGTGTGACGGCGACTTCAACTCCAGCGTGTGAGTAGCGGTGCCTGAGCCGGGCGCCGCAGCCACCATGTAGGCGGGCCGCCGGGTATGTCGACGGTGACGCTGTCGGTGAAGCCGCGGCTGGCATAGAAGGCCTTGTTGGCCTGGGTCGATGTCTCGAGCCAGCAGTCCCACCCCTCGGCGTCGGCTGCGTCCTGGCCCGGTCGCAGCACGGCGGTCGCCAGGCCGCGACCCTGGTGGTCCGGATGGGTGGCGAGCACCCCGAGGTACCAGTACGGCCGAGCCGGGGGGACGGCCTCCAGAGACGACTCGTACACCTGCAGTCGTTCCCAGATCAGCTCGCCGACTTCGGCGCGGAAGGGCGTCCACCATGCGCCGTCCTCGGGCGGGCCACCGATCGACTTGCGGTCCCACATCGCGACGGCCATGCAGTCGTCGGAGACCCACGCGGTTCCCTGATGGATACGGGGGAGGAGCAGAGCGCGCGCGAACGCCTGTCGCGCGGAGTGGTTGTCCGGTCCGACGATGAACGACCACGCCGGGTCGCCTGCGAACGCGGCCGCAACGGTCGTCGTCACGGCATCGACGTCGGCAAGCGTGGCGGCCCGCACACCGGTCCGGGCTCCATCCACGGAGGAACGCTATACCGAAGGGACAGTGAGATCGCGAGTGGAGTCTGCGATGACCGCTCTCGTCTCCGTCTACCTAAGTGCGGTGTTCGACACATCGACTCGGCGACCCTTGGCACCACCTGTTCCGTCTCTCCCGTCCCCGCGAGTGAACCTGAACATTCGGTCAACGACGGACCCTTGGTGACGTCGCGGGAGTATGTCTCCGGTTTCTGGCTCATCACCGCCCCGGACCTCGACGCTGCGCGCGTTCTGGCGGCGCAGGGCTCGAAGGCCTGCAATCGCAAGGTGGAACTGCGACCGTTGCTGGGCTAGGCCTGTCAGCTTGCTGGCGCGCCGGTGAGTTCGCGCACGAGCCGCACCGCATCGGGGGCATGTTGCCCGTAGCCGTCAGCGCCAATGGCGGTCGCCCACTCCTCGGTGGCCGCGGCTCCACCCACGAGCACAGCCACCTGGTCGCGCAGGCCGGCTCTGGTCAGCGCCTCGATCACCTTGCGCTGCTCGGGGAGTGTCGTGGTGAGCAGTGCGGACAGCCCGAGCACTGCTGGCGAGTCGCGCCGCACGGCCTCGACGATGTCGTCGGAGGAGACGTCGGTGCCCAGGTCGACGACGTCGAAGCCGGCCATCTTGAGCATGGCCACCACCATGTTCTTGCCGAGGTCGTGAAGGTCACCGTCGACCGTCGCGATCATCACCCGGACGCCGACGCGGTGGTTCGCATCGGCGAGGAGGGCCGGCTCGACGATCTCGGTGCACAGCGTGAACACCTCCGCCGCAGCCGCGACCTCGGGGAGGAAGACGTTGCCGAGCTTCCACTGCTCACCGAGGTCGAGCATGGCCTGGCTCAGCCCGGACTCGAGGATCACGCTGGGGGCGATCCCGTCCGCCAGGAGCTGGCTGGTCGCCGAGGTGGCGCCGTCCGCGTCGGCTGCGAGCACGGCGGCCTTCAGTTGATCGATCAGGTCCTCGCTCATGTCGCTTCTCCCTTGCCGGTGCGTCGTTCGACCACTTCCCGCAACGCCGTGTCGACATCGACGGGCAACGGCTCCGGAGTGTGGGCCTCGACCAGCTCGCGAGCCCGTTCCCCCGCGGACGTGCGCGGGTCAGGCCGTCCGGCACTCTCCCACTCCGCCCACGTCTCGGACCGGAAGAAGCGGGACCGCCAGTGCTCTCGCATGTGAGCGCGGGTGTGCTTGTGCGCGAGGAAGTGCTTGCCGGGCCCGACATCGTTGATCACCGAGACCGCGAGGTGCTCCTCGGTGAATGGCGTGCCCTCGAGCATCAGGGCCGCGATGTCCCACAGCTCGCAGTCGAGCATGACCTGCTCGTACGAGAACACTCGCGAGTTGTCGATGCCGCCGGTGCAGGAGATGAGGTCGATGTCCCCGCAGGCGAGCATCCCCATGAGCGACAGGGTGTGCTGAACACCGGCCTGCCAGTCCTGGGTCTTGGCCCCGGTTCCGTTGGTGCCGATGCACATCGGCAGGTCGTAGCGGCGACCCAGTTGGGCCATCGCCAGATTGAACAGCACCGGCTCCGGGCCCCAGGCGGCATCCATGTTGCCGGTGAGGAGGTCCATGTCGGCGCTGAACGGGCAGTAGTAGGTCGGGGATCCGGGGTAGAGGGTCTGCAGGATGGTGATGCCGGACAGCAGTTCGGCATTGGCGACGACCACCTGACCCGCGATCGTCGTCGGTGCGCCGGCCGTCGACACCGGCATGGACACGATGCCGCACGGCACGCCAGCGGCGGCGAACGCGAGCGCCGCCTCGAGCGGCTCCCCGTCCCAAGTGAGCGGGCTCAACGAGCAGGCGAAGCTGGAGAGCACGGGCCGCTGGCGAAGCGCGTCGCTGCTGCCGGCCACGATGGTGCCCATCTCGATGACCGTCCTGGCGTCACGCTCGTTGTACGTCGTCATCGCAACGACGTGCTTGCTCGAGTTGGCCAGCTGGATGTACGTCTGGTGGACGGCCTGGTCCTCCGGCGGAACGTCGGAGATCGCGACACACGGCCACAGGAACGAGATCTCGTCGAGGGAGTCGGCAAGTCGGGTGGCATCGACCATGTCCTGGTATAGCGGCCGACGCGGCTTGCCCGTGGCGGTGTCGACGATGTCCGACAGGCCACCCTCGATGCAGTAGTACCCCTTCGATCGGTCCAGCAGCATGTCGAACAACGGGTCGCGGGCTGCCAGCAGGTAGCTGCGCGGTGCCGTCGCGATGGCCTGCTCCACCATGGCGCGCGGGAACCTGACGATTCGCTTGTCCATGTCGACGATGGCATCTGTCGACTGCATCAGGGTCAGGATCCGCTCGGACCTGATGCCGATGCCGGTGGTCTCGAGTACGTCGAGGGTTGCCTCGTGGGTGCGATCGAGTTCCTCGGTGTCGAGCAGGTCGATGTGCGGCCGGTGGCCGAGCGTGCGCGGGCGGCGTCCGGAGACAGTCGCCGTCGCGTTCGCAGGGTTCACGAATTCGCCAGATGTCATGGCTTGCAGCCCCCGGTCCGGGTGTCGCCGGTCGCCATACCACCCGGATTGATGATGTCTTGCCGCGACTATGCGGGTCAGGGGCTTTGGTCCTGCGGGATCGACGCCGGGCGGAGCCGTAGAGTGGCGCGGTGGGCGATGTGCTGGACGAGGGTCCGTTCTTCCATGGCACGAAGGCCGACCTGCGCGTCGGCGATTTGCTGACTGCTGGCTTCCGGTCGAACTACCGGCCCGAGGTCGTCATGAACCACATCTACTTCTCGGCGCTGCCTGACGGAGCCGGTCTCGCGGCGGAACTCGCGGCCGGTGACGATGCACCGCGGGTCTACCTCGTCGAGCCGACGGGGGAGTTCGAGAACGATCCCAATGTGACCGACAAGAAGTTCCCCGGCAACCCGACTCGGTCCTACCGCAGCAGTGCACCGCTGCGAATCACGGGCGAGGTGCACGACTGGACGCGGCTGACCCCCGAAGCGTTGCAGGAATGGCGCGACAGACTCGCGGTACTCCTCGCCGACGAGCGTGGCGAGATCATCAACTGATCCGAGCTGCGCCCCGGGCTTCCCTTCTTCCCGGGGGTGCTACGGCAGCGGCGGCGGTGTCGAGTCCGGGACGCAGACCGTGCCGTCAGCGGGCAGCACGCCGTTGATGAGGTAGTTGGCCGCTGGATTGTTGACGCAGGGGATGCCGCGGTTGCTGGCGACGTGCCCGTACCCGGTCCACGTCAGCAGTCGGCCGGCAGCCCACATCGGCGCGGTCTTCTTGGCCATCTCGTACGGGGTGTTCGGGTCGTGGGTTCCGCCGATGAGCAGGACCGGCGCCTTGGTCAGCGGGGTCGCATTGAGGTGCGGCTGGCCCTGGCGTACCGGCCACGTGAAGCACGGCTGCGCTCCCCAGCCGATCAGCGGCCCGAAGACCGGCGAGAACGTCGCCCACGACTTCGACCAACCGACCGACTTGGCGGCCGTTCCGGCGACCGGGCGGTCGTAGCACTGGACGGCGACGTTGGCCGACGCCTCGTTCGGTGAGGGCACGACCGCATCCCGAATCGGGGCAATGAGGTCGGCCTTGCCGTTCTGCATGCCGTAGACGATGGCGTCGAGCACCTCCCATCCCTGCGCCGACTCACCGAGCGTCAGGCTGTACTGGATCATGCTGATGAATCCGGCCTGAGTGATGGGCTGGCCGCCGGTGACGGGGGCCGGGGTCGTGGCCAGTTGCTGCGAGAGGCTCTCCACGAGGGTGATCAGCTCCGGAACGGTTCCGTTCTTGGTCAGCACCGGGCAGATCTGGCGGGCCGCGCAGTTGGCCGCCCAATCCTTCAGTGCGTCCTCGAAGCCGAGGACCTGTGATTTCATCAGCCCCGCGAATCCGCCGGTGGGAGCCTCGACGCCGTCGAGAACCATGCGGCCGACCCGCGTCGGGAAGAGGTGGGCGTACTCCGAGCCCAGGTAGGTGCCGTAGGACATGCCCAGGTAGGTGAGCTTCGGCTCGCCGAGTGCGGCCCGGATGATGTCGAGGTCTCGGGCGACCATCTCGGTGCCGATGTTCGAGATCAGGCCCTTGCCCACGCGCAGGCAGTCAGCACTGAACTGCTTCGACTCCTGCGCGGCCGCGGCGATCTGCTTCTTCGTCACCGGAACGGACTGCGTCCCGGTGCCGGTGACGTCGGGCGGCATGCACACCAGCGGGAGGCTTGCGCCGACGCCGCGTGGATCGAAGCCGACGACGTTGAACGTCCCCTGCACCGACGGTGTCGATGGCATGAGGAGGGTGGCGCCGGCCTGCGCCACGAGGTCAACACCGGACCCGCCCGGCCCGCCCGGGTTGATCACCAGCGACGGGGCCGTGAGCCCTGCGGTGACAAGGCGATTGACCGCCAGGTTGATGGTCATGCCCTTGGGCTTGCTGTAGTCGAGGGGGACGGTCACGGTGCCGCACTGCAGGTTCGTGCCGCAGTCGGTCCACGCGATGCGCTGGTTGTAGAACGACGCCAGCGGTCCCGCCACCGTCGCGCTCGGCGCGCGGCTTGGTGCGGGTGCTGCGGCAGCGGTGCCCAGGGCTCCCGCCGCGAAGGTGGCCACGGCCACGGTGGTGAAGACGACATTGCGAATAGGCATGGCCATGATGACCCCCATACAGGAATTTGGGTATCGAAAATCTAACGCGCCCAGCCCCGCGATGACGTTTCGAACGACCCCTGGCTGGGAAACCCGAATGTCTCGCTCACGCCGGAGCGGAGATGTTCACCAGCCAGCCGATGCCGAACGGGTCGGTGAGCATGCCGAACTCGTCTCCCCAGCCCTGCTTCTCCAGCGGGGTCTCGACGTTGCCGCCGTCCGCCAGTTTCGCGAAGTAGTCGCGCAGTTGGTCGCCGTCGTCGCCGCTGAGGCTGACGCGGATGCTCGCGCCCGGGGCGAACTCCATGAACGGGGGGACGTCGGACGCCATCAGCGTGAAGCCCAGCGGCGTCTCGAGCTGGGCGTGCATGACGGAGTCCGGTTCGATCCCCTCGGGGGCTTGTCCGTACTGACCCAAGGTGGTGATGGCGAGCTCGCCGCCGAAGACCTTGCCAGAACTTAGGGCAAATGCCGCATTCCCTCGATGGCTCTAGCGCACGACGGCAAGGCGATCCCCTAGGTGGATGTTCTTCGCTGTCAGGCCAGGCTTCTGGCCGTGCAGGTCGAACGTGAGGTTCACTCCCGGGCCGAGCACCAGCAGGTGAGTCGAACCGCCGTAGTGGAACATGCCGATCTGGTCGCCCTTCGCCACGTGCTGGCCCGGTGTGACGGTGACCTCGTTCGAGGAGACTTCGGCCATTCCGACGGGCACGAGGGCCATCTGGCCGATCTTCGGGTTGTCCGCCTCGATGACGATGACCGCTCGCGCAGCCGTCTCGGTGATGAATCCCTGCGACTCGTTCGGACTGAGCGGGTCGAAGCCAACAGCCGGCGACTGCGCGTAGTAACTGCCATCGATGTAGCGCACGGACACGATGCGCCCACCCACCGGCGAATGCCAGCGGTGGTAACTCTCGGCGCTGAGGTATGCCTGGTAGATCGTTCCTCCCACGAAACTCTCGTTGACGGGGTCGTCGTCGAAGATGTGGCGGAGGGAGTACGGCTGTCCTTTCAGCCAGAAGGTGTCGACTCGCTTGACGTTGTGCTGGATCATGTAGGGCGCTGACTCGCAGGCGGACACGATCACGCTGTCGTCGTCGGGAGCGGAGACCGGACGAAGACCCGGTCGGAACTCACGGTCGAAGAACGCATCCCAGGATGCGAAGCCGTAGAAGGGCGCGGTCGGGTCGCAGACGAAGGTGTCGGCGAAGTCGGGCGTGTGCTGGAGAGCGTCTCGTCCGAACCAGCCGTGCTTGGGGTCGGTCGATAGCACGTAACGGGACACCGGGGACTTCAGGAACACGCCCCACTCGTTGAGGATCTTCTTGAACTGCGCGTTGACCCGTTCGTCGAGGAAGGCCGCGATTCCCGCGGGTGTGCCCATCGACCAGTCGAGGATCGTGTTGATGGGGAAGCCGACGAAGCCGCTCCGGTTGAAGTCCGGTGCGGTGCCGAGGATGCGGTTGATGAGTTGAATCATGTGCCGGTAGTTGCGCACCTGTGGGCTGCCCGTGGGGGTGCGGTTGTAGGGCGGGTGATCCGGAACCTGCTCGAACATCATGTGGAAGTACATGTACAGCGTGGGATCGGACTCGATCAGGTCCTGCAGTTCCTGCATCACCGGGCGCAGCGGCTCGGTCGTTTGATCGACCTTCTCGACGAGCTCGGCCAGCCACTGATCCAGCACGCGTTGGTCCTGCGGCAGCCAACGACCCACGCGGTACGGGTGCCGTACCGGCGCCGTCGTGCCCTCGGCGTACGCCGTTGGTGCTCCGGCGGCGAGTGCAGCGGCGCCTGCCGTGACCGTCGCAGCCTTCAGTAGGTCCCGTCGCGAGATCGCCATGTCACTCCCTTATGCGGCTCGTGCTGAGCCCGGGATGATTCTCTTCCCCGAGGGCGCCGGAAGACGGATCGACGAGTGGTGCCCGCGGATCAGCGCCAGGTCGGTGCGAAGGCAGGCTCGGGTGCGCCTTAGGCGCTCATGGCCGGATCACTCGGCAGCGGTCGTGACCCTGAGGGATTGCCGTAGCTGCGTCGACGAACTCGTAGCCGGGGCAGTTCCAGATGCTGCCGGCGAGTCCGAGGTAGATCTGCTCACCGACGTTGTCGTCCATCTGCATCGAGCAGCTGAGACCGAGGTTGGGATCCGCGATGCACACCGGGTAGGGAGGGGTCCGCCGGCCGAGTTCGATGAGCCGCTCGAGCGGGACCCGTCGTGCACCGTCGAACCGAGCCGCCGCCGCCTTCGACGCTGGGTGGATGCCGATCCAGCCGAATCCCAGCCGGCATGTCTCGGACTGTCGAGGAGCGATGCAGGCAGCGTCGGTCCAGAACTCGTCCGGCCCGAAGCGCACCACCTCGTTGGTGTCTCGAAGCAGGCACTCGAGCCAGATCATCTCGGTGTAGACGCGACGGCAGGAGGCCGAACCGTCCGGAGAGGTGAACACCGTGCGAGTGATCGGGTCACCCTCACCGGTGTCGAAGGGTGGCCGCGGGACGGTGACGGCTGCGACATCGCCGGCAGGCGCCGCGACTGCACCGATCGTCGAGGGAACTGCCAACCCGATGCTGACCATGGCCGTTGCGATCAGGAAGGACACGCGACGCAACCACGTCATATCGACCCCTATCGGTGGACCTCGACTCGAACGCTACGCGAGTCGGTGGGGACCTTGCTCGCCGACAAGCGGGCACGGAGCTCGGGGATAGCACGGACTACTAGGCGTCGATGGATATCGCGATCTTCCCGGTGTGCTCCTGGGCCGCGAACCGACCGAACGCGTCGGGAATCCCGTCGAACGGGACCACGCTGTCGATCACGGGAGTGACAGTGCCGTTCTCGAGCATCGTCGTCAGCGCGGCTGTCTCCGCAGGGTCGTTCGGCTTCCACTTGGGAACGCTGATGTGGGAATCGTGGCCGGCCGACAGGACGGTGCTGAGGGCCATCAACATCGCGATGCGCGGGATGGAGCCGCCGATGATCGAGCACACGCCACCGGGCTTCAGGCAGCGACGGTACGCAGCCAACGAACGGCGCGAGGCGACGTCGACGATGAGGTCGTACTGCTTTCCGGCGATCGCGAAGTCCTGCTCGCGGTAGTCGATCACGTGGTCGGCCCCCGCGGCGCTGACGGTCGCGAGCTTTCGGGCGGCGTCGACTCCGGTGACCGTCGCACCGAAGTGCTTGGCCATCTGCACGGCGAAGGTTCCTACGCCGCCGCCGGCGCCGTTGATGAGGATGTCGTGCTCGGGAGTGATGGGCACCCGCTGACGCAGTCCCGCCAGCGCGAGGCTGCCGGCCTGGGGGACGGCGGCGGCCTGCACGAAGGTGAGGTTGGTGGGCATGGGCGCGAACGCGGCCTGTGGCGCGCACACGAATTCGGCGAACGCACCGAACCCGAACGGCGACATGTCTCCGAAGACCCGATCACCGGCTCGGAACCGCGTCACGCCGGAGCCGACCGCCTCGACAACTCCTGCGACGTCGGAGCCGAGAACAAGGTACTTCGGATGGCGCAGCCCGCCGATGCGGTTGATCGCGGGATGACCGGTGAGCAGGTGGAAGTCGAAGTCGTTGACGGATGAGGCGTGCACCCTGACGAGCACCTCGCCGCCGCCCGGGGCGGGTGTGGGGATCTCCTCGATGTGGAGGACGTCCGGTGTTCCGTAGGCCCGGTATACCAGCGCCTTCATCTGCGCATCGTACGGCGGTAGGAAGGCCTGATCAGAGGAACGTGAGGGCACGGTCTGGCGCTTGCGACGGAACGGGCGGTGTGTGGCCCGCACCTCCGCATCCATGGGGCCACGGTCTTTCCGGTCGCATCGGGGGGATAGGCAGTGGCAAGTTCGGTGACAACGTGGTGTGGGTCGCGAATCCGCAAGAGCCCTGCACGATTCCCACACGCATGTGGGACGCGCCACCGTCCTTCAACAGCGCCTTCGACGCCGATCGTGAACGACAAATGCCTGCTGCGGACCCGAACAACCAGACCTTCAGCGTTCGTCCGATGAGCATCGAGAAGTGGGGCAAGGAGCTGCCGGTGCAGCAGCCGGCGCGAGCCAACTTCGATGCCGTGTCGAAGACAGGCGCCGTTCCGGTGTTCGACTTGACGCAGTCGACGAACGGCAAGACGCTTGCCGGCACGGGTACCCTCTACCGCTGCAGTGGCCGCTACGCCGAGGGTATTGCTGCGCCGGCGCCGGCCGCGTGGGTGTCGGTCACAACCCGACACCCGACCGGCTTGCTCCTTGCGTTGACGCGGGGATCAGCATCAGCCGACTAGCGCTCGTGCTGCGGTGACGCCACCAGGACGGGAATAAGGCGGCCCGCCTTCTCGGCGTACTCCACATATGGCGGATACACCTCGGCTGCGCGTTGCCACCAGGTCTCGCGTTCGTCGCCGTCGACTTCGCGGACGACGAATGGCTGCGGCTGCGGGCCGTCCTGGATCATGATGCCGGGGTCGGCCGTCATGTTGTGGTACCACGCAGGATGCGCTGGGTCACCTCCCCTGCTGGCCACCAGCGCGTACTCGCCGTCGTGCTCGACCCGCATGAGCCCGATCTTGCGAACCTTGCCGCTCTTCGCGCCGCGCATGGTGACGACGATGATGGGGATGCCGCTGTCGCGCAGTGTGTTCGCCCGGGTGCCGCCGGAGGCCTCGTACTCCTCCACCTGCTGGGCGACCCAATCCCAAGCACCCGGTTCATAATCTCCGGTGATCGTCATGCGTCTCCCTCGTCGACGTCGTTTGCTGTGAGGCTAGCGTCGGAGGCCTACGGGCGTGCGACCGTCCGCCACGCAGCGCACACCTCACAGAGCCTTCGTGCTCGTCACACTGTCGGCATCAGTGAGGCATGGGAGGCGGCTTGGTCCGCGGCGACGGCCCAGCAGGCCGTGGCCTTGCCGTCGCGGACGTGCCAGACGAAGACGTCGTGGCTGCGGAACTCGCGGGGTTCGTCCCACGCCACATCCGTCAGGACGACGACGTGGTCGTCGTCGGCGAGAATCGCGTGGACGGTCTGGCGAAAAGTGCCATTGGTCAAACCGAGCAACTTGCCGAAGTACTCGAACACCTCTTGTTTGCCGTGGTACTCCCCGGCGAGGACGTGATCGCCGGTGTGTGTCCAGGTGATGTCGTCCGCGAACAGGGCGGCAACCGCATCGAGATCACCGACCGCGAAAGCGTCGTAGCCACTGCGAATGAGCTCTGCGTTGGGGTGCATGGAAATCTCCCTACTTGTCGGCGGTTTGGAGGGTGACAAGGTCCTTTCCACGACGTCAACCACGACCGGCGTTGTCAGTGCCCGCGGGCGATGAAGCGGCTGGTGACCGTTTGCGCACGCGTCCCGGGTGCACGCGTCGCGACGGTCATCACCATCGGCAACGACCCCTTCGACTTGAGCAGCCGCAGGCCGGCGGCGGACCACTTCAGCTTCACCTTGGCGCGGGATCCGGATGTGAGCTTCGCGTTGGTCTTGGCCACGGGATGGCCCTTCGCGCGCACCTTCGAGTCCACGGCGAGAGTGACCCGTACCGTGCACGCTGGCTTCACCTGCTTGGGACAGGAGAGGACGCCTGTCGACGTTCCCTTCACGACGGTGCTTGAGATGTTCAGCGACGCGGCGTTGATGATCGTGGCGCTGACATAGACCGGGTAGCTCTGCATAATGCCGTCGTTCACTTCGAGCGCGAAGACGTACGTCCCGGTGCTGCCCGTCGTGAAGTGCGGGTTCACCACGGTCGTGGTGATGAGCTTGGGGGTACCAGGCCCGCTTATCTGCCACCACACGTAGGTGAGTGGACGGCCCGTTGGGGAGGCGCTACGGCTGCCGTCGAGTGTCACGACAGAGTTCACGCCGGCAGTGGTGTTGTCTCCCGCGTTAGGAACGGGACTCGGGTAGTTGGCATCCAGGTACGTGACGGTGACGGTATCGGGCGCGCTGTTCTGCACACCGTCATTGACTACCAGCTGGAATTGATAGGGGCCAGATACGTGGGCAACGAACCACGGACTCGACGAGGAGGGGTCGTCGAGGGCCACGGCCGGTCCACTGATCTGAGTCCACTTGTACGTGAGGGTTCGGTTCTCTGCGTCGGTGCTGCCGCTCCCCTGGATCTGCACGTACTGATTGAGCGGGACATTGGGCACATCGGGGCCGGCGTTCGCGACGGGAGGGGTGTTGATCGCACGTTTGACGATGAACATTCCCGTGCTGGCGACGGCGGGATCGAGCTTTCCGTTCCAGTAGGAGGTGACGTAGGCGCCGCCCGCGTCATTCGACATTCCTGGTACGTCGCCGGCGCTCGAGGCCGCGGTCAGTCCTGTGGTCTGGCCCGATGCCCAGTCGCGGACCACGATGTGCGGGCCCCCGGAAGCGTTCTCCGGAGCGAGGTTGGCCGCGTCGGTGGAGAACGCCACGCTGCTGCCGGTCGCCGATATCGCTGGTCGCCCGGTCGACGGCCCATTCGCCTCCGCGCCCGACCCAGCGACGCTCAGGCGTCGAACCTCGCCGGTCGAGAGGTCCTTCAGGAACATGTCCGAGATCCCATTGCGGTCGTCAGCGACGAGGTTGCCAGAGCCGCTCGCGAACGCGACGAAGCGCCCGTCGCCCGAGATCGCCGGGCAGGTGATCGCGCTTGTTCCGTTGCTGCCGAGGTCTTGCGCGCCTCCGCCGGCATTCGACGACGCCCGCTGCGTGTGCGGCGAGGTGGTCGCGTCGTACACGTAGATATTCCAGACGCCCGACGGGTCCACTCCTCCGACGAAGTCGCTCGCGTATGACCAGAAGGCGACGCGGTTGCCGTCAGTCGAGACGGAGGGGCAGTCACTGGAGTGGTTGCCGCCCTTGCCCGTCTGTCCGCCGTTGTCCGAGACAAGGGTCGTGGCCCCGGT
>Ga0194057_10000342_pt1 | contig 24007 bp, 27 predicted proteins | sample SepL4415m_MetaG_FD_155474 | JGI IMG/M metagenome (GOLD analysis project Ga0194057, IMG submission 155474) | Anoxic zone freshwater microbial communities from boreal shield lake in IISD Experimental Lakes Area, Ontario, Canada - Sep2016-L442-15m | ecosystem: Environmental > Aquatic > Freshwater... | reverse complement strand
GGGCGGGCGGCCCGCGGCGGGCGCGGCGGTGGCCAAGCGGACGCGGCGGGCGCGGCGGGCGCGGCGGCCCCGGCGGGCTCAGGACAGCCCGCTGATGCCCTTGCCGATCAGCGTCACGCCGAAGACCACGAAGAGCACGATCATCACGGTCGCGTTGTTGGCCGCCAGCCAGGTCTTCCAGCCGTCGAGGACCTTCGTCGCCCTGTCGCCCATGGCGAAGTACACGCCGACCGGGGCGATGAGGCTCAGGCTGCCGATGATGACGAGCACGATGAGAACTGCGGCCTGCTGGACGCCGCCGAGGCCCGACTGAGCGATCCCGGCTGCAGCCGTCGCGCAGAGGATCAGGTTCTTCGGGTTGACGCCGGAGAGCAGCGCCCCGATGGCCAGCGAGCGCGCGGGAGTGAAGCTGTCGAGCGCCCTCATCCACTTCGGCATGGGCGCCTCTGCGCCCGCCTTCGGGCGCTTGCCGAACTGGCGCCAGGCGAGGACCAGAAGCAGCAGGCCGAGCACGAGCTTGATCAGGCCGGCCGTCCGCGACGGTCCGCTCGAGGTGCTCACACCCGCGGTAGTGGCCACGATGAGGACGATCGTGCCGACGACCGCCAGGCCGAGCATCCAGCCACCGAGGAAGGCGAGGCCGTTGCCGCGCGCCTTCGGCGTGATGAGCATCAGGATGATGGCGATGATCGGCACCGGGCTGATGGCGATGCCGATCGCCAGGGGGAGCATCTCGCCGATCGCCGCGCCCATGTGACCTCCGGTCGTGCGTTGCGGTCGCCACGCAGGCGCAGGTCATCCGCGGCCCGCGCTGCGTCAATCCTCGTCGGGCGTCCTGCCTCGGAGCCAGCGCCACGTCAGCCGGATGACGATGAGAAAGCTGAGGATCAGCGCCACGACGAACCCGACGGGAGCGATGCCGGCCATGAGACGCCAGATCGTACCGTCGAGGTCGAGCGTGGCGATGCCATACGAAGCGACGGCGGATCCGACCAGCATCCCCGTGAGCATGACGGCGATGACGATCTCGCGCCCCAGCCGCGTCAGCTTGTTGACTTCTTTGGTGAGCGCCGACGTGTCGACGGTCACCTCGAAACGGCCCTTCTGGTACTGATCGAGCCACTTGGCCGTGGCTTCGGTGAGCGTCGGGATGCGCTCCACCACCTGGCCGGCCACGCTCATCAACTGCTTCTTGCCCTCGGTGATGATCTTCTGGCCGGTGATCGCCTCGCGCGCCATGTCGAGCAGCATCGGCACGCCTTCGGAGAGCAGGCCGCTGCTCGTGGAAAGCGCGCGGGCCACGCTCTCGGTCTGGACGAGCGCCTTGACGGCCAGCGTCAGCTCGGCGTCGAGCCGCAGCCCGTGGATGCGCAGCAGGTCGAAGCCCTCGCCGGCGACCTGCCCGAACGAGACCACGCTGCCTTGAGTCATGTAGCGCCCCACGCGGCGGGCGAAGTCCCGGCGGAAGGCCTTTTCATCGACGTCGCCTCTGAACGGCGTGCTCATGCTGCGCAGCGCGCCGGCCATGCCGTCCACGCTGCGTTGCTGCATGACTATCATGAGCTGGGCGAGGCGCAGGCGCTGCTGCAGATCGATCTCGCCCATCATCCCCAGGTCGATGAAGGTGAGCACGCCCGTGTCGAGGTCGACGAGGAGGTTGCCCGGGTGCGGGTCGGCGTGGAAGAAGCCGTCGACAGGCAACTGCTTGATGAGGGCGCGGAGGGCGTTGCGGGCGATCTCGTCGCGGTCCAGACCTGCCCGCTCGATGGCCTCCACGTCGCTGACCTTGACTCCGTGGATGAACTCCTGAGTGATCACCGTGGACGTCGAGAGGTCCTGGTAGACGGCCGGGACGTGCACTCCGGGGAGGTGCGCCATGTTCTCCGCGAGGCGCAGGGCATTGTAGGCCTCGCCGCGGTAGTCGAGCTCTTCGAGGACCCCCGAGGAGAACTGCTCGAGCATGCCGACGAGGTCGAGCGCCCGCACGGACTCCGACCTGCTCGAGACGACGCGCGCCGCGTTCTGCATGATGCCGAGATCGGCGCGCATCGTCTTCGAGATGTTCGGGCGCTGCACTTTGACCGCCACCTGTGTGCCGTCGTGGAGGGTGGCCCGGTGCACCTGGGCGGTGGAGGCCGCCGCGAACGCGTGCGGCTCGAAGGAGGCGTAGAGCTCTTCGGGCGGCGCTCCCAGCTCCTCGATGATGCGCTGGCGCACCTGGTCGCTGGGGAAGGGGGGCACGGCGTCCTGAAGCCTCGCCAGCTCGGTCGCCCACTCGATGGGGAGCACCGACGCCTGGCTCGAGACGATCTGCCCGATCTTGACGTAGGTGGGCCCGAGCTCCTCGAGCATGAGCCGGAGCTTGACTGCCGTGTCCGGCTCCTCCCAGCCCTTCGGCAGGCGCCAGGCCCAGGTCTGCATGGCATGGCGGAAGCCCCCGACCACATCCGAACGGTTCAGCACCGCATCGTACCCATACCGCAGGAGCGTGTTGTACACCTGTTGCAGGCGGAGGTTCTCGCGGAACTTGTCGAGCGAGGAGCGTCTCATGACCCGCCTCCCTTCGCGCGATCCGCGTGCGCGCCGTCGGCGCCGTCCGCGGCGAGCGCGGGACTGTCTTCGTCCGGTGCGGCGAGATCGGGAGTCTCTTCGGCGGTCACGGCGAGCAGCCCCTTCTCGAGGAGCGTGCGCTTGCTCTTCGCGATCGCGTCCTTGAGGGCCTCGGGGCCTCCCTCGACAATCGGCGGCGTGAGCCCCAGCAGGTTCTGGAGGAGGCCCTCGACCAGGCCGCAGACGAGGCCGCCCACAAACGCCCAGAGGATGTGCTGCACCTGGAAACGCTCCGTGAAGATCCACGCCAGGGTCCACAGCAGGACGGTGTTGATGAGGACGACGACAAGGCCGTAAGAGACGAAGATCAGCGGCAGCATGATGATCTGGAGCAGTGGCTTGAGAAAGGCGTTGAGGAGCCCGAACACGGCGCTGATCAGGAGCCACGACAGGATGGGGTAGTCGCCGGCGAAGAAGACGTGAGGCACGATCGCCACAGTGACCAGCAGTGACAGCGCGTTCACGAGGAAGCGCAGCAAGACGGGGCGCACGCGGAAGTGCAGCTGAGTCTGCAGCACCGAGTGTTTCCTGGCCATCAGGCGACCCTCTCGACCAGGACCGGTTCAGACACCATCGTCAACGCGCCTCCATGCTCCCCTGTCGCGCGGTTCGCAGACCAGCAGTATGGTTACCGCGCGGTCAGAATCCTATCCTATCCTATTCCGCGCGGCCTTCTGGGGGATGGCCTCGGCGATCCTCGTCGCCGGCAAAGCCGGAGATACCCGCACCACGATGCGCCCGGCCAGTCTACCTGGCGACGAAGTGGGCCAGCGCCGCGCCCGTGGCGTCCCGCAGCCAGAGCTCATCGCCTTCGATCGTGTACGTGGCGGTCTGCGGCAGCGCCGCCAGATACGCGGCCTCCTGCTGCATCAGGTCCGCCGGCCCCGCCATCTGCGTCGAGACGATCTGCGCGTCGATCGACATCGTGGCGCCCGAGGTGGTGTACGTGGTCGTGTACTGGTTGACGCCTGCGTTGCCGGCCAGGCCGCCGTCGGCTCCGAACGTGGCGCTGATGGCGCTCGACGCGGCCAGCCCCTGCAGAGCGCCCTTGCCGTTGTTGTACGCCAGAGCATCCCACGCGGCGCCCTCAAGCGCCGTGGGCTGAACGACCGCGTAGCGGATGAGCGTGGCGCCCTGGTCGTCCATGAGCGTCAGCGAGTCCGCGGTGACGGCGAACCTGGTCACCTTGGTCAGCGCCGCGAAGTACGCCTGCTCCTGCGCCATCGCCTCCGGCGGGCCTGCCATGAGCGTCGCCGCGGGCTGCGAGATCCTGATCAGGTCTCCGGCCTGGGTCTCGTAGGTCGCGGTGTAGCGGTTCACGCCGCCGGAGCCGGACAGTTGGCCGGCGGCGAACGCGGCGCTGACCTCGGCGCCCTTCTCGGTGAGGACCGTTGTCACTCCCGCGATCTCGGTGGCCTTCCAGACCTTACCCTCGAGCGCTTTGCTGTTGTCGGCGTCGGAGGAGCACCCGGAGGCGACGAGCAACGCCAGCGCGAAGAGGCCGGCGGCGACGATCGACAGCACAGCGCGAGAACAGAAACGGGTCACGATGGACCTCCGTGTCGACGAGGCATTGTGCGGACCTACTGGATGGCGACGCCGAACCAGCGGCCGAAGTCGCCCGAGCAGGTCGAGCAGAGTGTGCACCACGTGCGAATCGCCGTCAACGGAGATCGCGCCGCGCTCAAGCGCCTGCCGCGCGATCTCGGCGCCGCCGAGGAGCGCCGCCAACTCCGCCCGGCAGCGCGCCGGGCGACCCGCCAGCGTCGCGTCGCCCGGCCGACGCCCTGCGGCTCCGGCGGGCGTCGGGCGCGCGGGCGGCCCCGGCGGCTCTCGCGCGGGTAGTGCGAAAGGGGAAGATAGGGATCGCCCGGAATTCCTTATCTTCCCTCGAGGCACTACCCCTCCCGGCGCTCGCCGGCGGCTCCCGCGCGGGAGGCTCAGGCTCGCGCGGCGCCCGGTCGGGGGGTAGTGCTGAAGGGGAAGACAAGGATCCGCGGGAATTCCTTATCTTCCCTCACAGGACCACCCCGCCGCGTCGGCATGTCGCGAATCGGTGAGACAAGGAATGGCCCTTCCTTGTCTTACCGATTTGCACTACCCCGCCCGGCGGCCCAGGCGGCCGCGCGGCGCGAAGTCCACGGGCGCGGCGCGGATCCTGGCCGCAGCGACCGCCATCACCTGTAGAATGCCGCGTAAGGCAGCCCGGCCTCAGGGGCGAGCGACGGCGCGGGAGGGTGCGTGGAGAGACGGGTCTGGAGCTGGTCGCAGCTCAAGCCTCCGCTGCTGCCCGTGCGCGACTGGCTGCCGCGCTACGAGCGGCGCTGGCTGCGACCCGACCTCGTCGCCGCGTTGGCGGTCTGGGCGGTGCTCGTGCCCGAGGGCATGGCCTACGCCTCGCTCGCCGGCCTGCCGCCGCAGGCCGGCCTCTTCGCCGCCCTGGCGCCGCTGCTCGCCTACGCCGTCCTCGGCACCTGCCGACAGATCACGGTCGGCCCGAGCTCGGCGGTGGCCGCCTACTCGGCGGCCGCCGTGGCGCCGCTGGCGCTCGGCGACGGCGGCCGCTTCATCGCCCTCTCGGCGCTGCTCGCCCTGCTCGTCGGCGCGTTCCTTCTGACCGCCGGCCTCGCCCGCGCCGGCTTCATCGCCGACTTCTTCGCCAGACCGGTGCTCACGGGCTTCGTCGCCGGGCTGGCGCTCGTCATCGGCGCGGGGCAGCTGTACAAGCTCTTCGGCGTCGAGCCCGGCGGCGGCGGCTTCTTCGGCAAGCTCGGGGTGCTGCTGCGCCAGCTCGCCGCGACCAACCCGACCACCCTGGCCCTCGGGGTCGCGGCGCTCGCGATCATCTTCGCGCTGCGCGCCGTCGCGCCCAAGGCGCCGGCGATGCTGGTCGCCGTCGCGCTGGGGATCGTCGCCGTCTCGGCCCTCGGCCTTCAGGAGCACGGCGTCGCGGTCGTCGGCGAGATCCCCGACGGCCTGCCGCGCCCCGCCTTCCCAGGCTTCGGCCTCGGGGACATCACTCATCTGCTGCCCGACGCCGTGGCGCTCGCCCTGATCGCCTTCGCCGAGTCGATCGCCGGGGCGCGCGCCTTCGCCGCCAGGCACGGCTACGAGGTGAACGCCGATCAGGAGCTCGTCGCCCTCGGCGTCGCCAACCTGGGGGCCGGCCTCCTTCAGGGCTTCTCCGTCGACGCCAGCCTCTCGCGCTCCGCCGTGGCCGAGGCCTCGGGGGTCAAGTCGCAGCTCTCCGGCGTCATCCTCTTCGCCTTCCTCATCGTCACGATGCTCTTCCTCCTGCCGCTGTTTCACGACCTCCCCGAGGCGGTCCTCGGGGCGATCGTCATCGCCGCCGTCGCCCACCTCATCGACGTCCGCGCGCTGCGCCGCCTGCGGCGCGTGGACGCCACCGACTTCCTCCTCGCCCTGACCTGCTTCGCCGGGGTCCTCGTGTTCGGCATCCTCATGGGCCTCGTGATCGCCGTGGTCGTCTCGCTGCTGGCCCTGGTCTTCCGCGCCTACCGGCCGAGCAGCGCCGTCCTCGGCCGGGCTCCCGGAACGGTCGCCGATCCGGCCCTGCGCTACTGCGGCGTGGAGGATCACCCCGAGTACGAGACCATCCCCGGCCTCGTGATCCTGCGCCTCGACGGCGAGCTCTTCTTCGCCAACGCGCGCTGGTTCCAGGACGCGGTGCGCGCTCTCGCGGAAGGGCGGACCCCGCCGGTGCGGGAGGTCCTCATCCACGCCGGCGCGGTCCCTCACCTCGATACCACCGCGGCGGCGATGCTCAAGGAGCTGATCGCCGAGCTGCACGAGCGCGACGTCGCCCTGGCCTTCGCGCGCGCGACGACCTCGTTGTACGAGAACCTTCAGAGCAACGGCATCGTCGAGCTCGTGGGCCTCGAGAACTTCCACGAGACCGTGGCCGCCGGGGTCGCCGACTTTCTGGCGGGAGGCGCGGTCGCGCCGCAACGTAGATCGACGGAGGACTCAGAGAAGCACACGCAGATGGGCTGACGACGATCGGCAAGGAGCAGGTCCATTGCCTGAGGGAGAACCACACGGAATCCTGGGGAGTGTCCTGGTCGGATCGGACCGGCAACTGATCAGACGTCCCGAAGAGGGGGATCGCCGGGGCCTTGAGCGAGTATTCTGCGACCCGGTGATGATGCGCTACCTGGGGGGCGCCTGGACCGCGGACAAGGTCGCGGAGGCGCTCCAGGAGTGGCATGACGACTGGGGCATCGACAACCGCTGGTATGGCATCCTCATCAGAAAGGACACTCTGCAGGCGATCGGCACCGCGGGGGTCACGGAGAACACGATCCCCGACGAACCGGGCCTTGAGCTTTCATGGTTCGTGTTGCCCGAGCACCAGAGGCAAGGCTTCGCCACCGAGATCACGCACGAACTTCTGCGCTTCGCCTTTGATAGCTGGGGAGCGGAGAGGGTGGTCGCGGAGACTCATCCCGACAACCTCGCGTCCAACGGAGTCCTCGAGAAGCTCCGTTTCGAGCGCCTCGGTGAACGGCGCCACACGTATGACTACCTGCCCGGCTTCGACGCCCAGGTTCTTTGGGCATTGACCCGAGCGGGCTGGTGTCGGAGGACTACTTGGGCGTCTCGCCCTGCGGAGCGGTGAATCGGAGCGTGTGAGCGATGCGGCGGTCGGGAGCGGCTGTCGCGGGCTGTCCGCCCCTTGGTCCTGTCATGGTGCTATGGTCTTGCGTTGAGAGGGGTCGCCGCGCCGGCTGTGTGTTGGAAAGAGGGGGAAGGGATGCGTATCGTCGCCAGGTTCGTCGTGATCGCACTCTATGCCGTCGCGCTCGTGACCCTCGCGGGGGCGAGCGGCGGGTGCGGGGGGGCGAGCGGGGATCCTGTCCCGGAGTGGGAGCGCGTCACCACCGCTCACATCTCCGGCGACCAGCCGGTCAAGCTGAATCTGGGCGACTATCGCCTGGGCGATCGCTTGCGCCTCGCCTGGGTCCTGTCCGGCCCCGAGAAGCCGCCGGTGACACTCACGCTCAGGATCTTCAACCGCAAGACCGGCAGTGGCTATGGGTATGCCGTGACACCCGAGTCCGGAGGGCACGCGATCGCCCGGCGAGACGACCAGGCCATTCTTCTGGCGCTGGTCCCGGGTGAGTATCGGATCTACTTCAGCCAGCGTTTTGCTCCGGCGCGCGGCCCCGGCTACGACGTCGAGCTCACGATCTACACGATGCGGACGACGCCCTAACCTGGCGCGGCCACGCGCTTGGGCCGCGACCTTAGGACCTATCCCGCCAGGTCTGCACGCACGGATGCGCCCGTGGACACGTCGCGGATGCGGCGCAGGGCGGAGTGCGCCGAGCGCTCGCGCGGGTCGTTTTTCCACCGCACCGTCGAAGCGATTGGAGCCCTCGCGGAGCTGGGATACGTCGAACAGCAGAAGGTCGGCACAGTCTGTGCCGCCCAGTCACAGCGGCGCCTGTCCGCACTGTCACCGCGTCCTCATGTTCACTGTGGTGGCCGACCCGGCCGAGGACACCGGCGGCAAGACGAGGCAGGCAGGTCGGGCTCCGGGGCACACGCCTCGGACACCGCGCCTGGCCCTCCGCAAACGAGAGCCGTGTCAACGACTTCGCCGGCGACGTCTCCGCGCCGCGGCAGCCCCGCGCGCCTCCGATCTCGGGCGCCTGACGTCACGGCCGGTCGCATCCGCGTTCAAGAACCATCGCCCCGCGGTCGATAGTCGGAGGACATGGAGGCTTTTCACGAGGCGGGAGGACGACCCGATGACGGCGCAAGCGGCCCTGGCTTTGATGTCGAGGAGTGCGGACAAGACCCCATGGAGGAACGAACGATGATGCGCCCATGGCTGGGCGCGGCCTGCGTGGCCGCCAGCGCCGCGGCACTCGTGCTCACCTCGCCGGACTTAGGCGGCCTGTGGTGGCTGCTGCCGGTGGCGCTCGTTCCCATGATCGTCGCCCAGTACCGGCTGCTGCCGCGCCGCTGGGCGCCGGCCGGCGTCGCTGTGGTCGGGGCTGCGTACTGGCTGACGCTGGCCATGCTCTCGCGCGGGTCGATGGCGCCGATGTGGATGGGAGCGCTGCTCGTGGTAGTGGCGGTGGCCCTGGTGTACGGCATCGCCTGGGCCGATCTGCGCTTCACGGCGTGGACGCGCGGGCGGTTCTTCCTCGTCCAGATGCCGTTCGTGTGGATCGGCCTCGAGGTGCTGTTCGGTTTCAATCCCGTGTTCGCCACCAATACGTGGCTGGCGTACCGCATGCAGCCCGCGCCCGAGCTCATCCAGCCGATCTCGGTACTGGGCACGCCGTCGCTGGGCTTCCTGCTGCTGGTGCTGGACTACGGCATCGCCCTGCTCGTGATCGCGCTGCTGGACCGCCGGGCGGAGAGCGGCCGGATCGCCGACGACGCCGGCCCGGCCGCCGCAGCGGACGGCGGCGCCCGCGCGCCGCTGCGGCCGGCTCTCGTCGCCCTGGGGGTCGCGCTCGCCGCGGCCGTCGTCTGGTGCGGGGCCAGCCTCCTCATCGTCCGCGACGTGCGCCAAGACATGGGGCCGACCGTGCGCGTAGCCGTCGTGCAGGCCGGCATCACGCTGTTCGCGACTCCGCCGGACGCGGTGGAGAGCGAGATCGTCGAGCCGCTCGCCGCGGCCACGCGCGATGCGGCCGCGCAGGGCGCGCAGCTCGTGGTGTGGCCGGAGGACGTGTTGCCGTTCGATCCGCGCCGGGAAAACGCTGCGCAGATCGCCGGCATCGCCCGAGATAACGGCGTGTACCTGGTGGCGCCCTTCACCGTGGGTCATGAGCCCGCCTCCCCGAACAAGGCGCTGGTGCTTGACCCGAGCGGGCAAACGCTGGGCGTCTACAACAAGGTGCACCCGGTGGTGGCGGAGGGCGAGGGTTTCCACCAGCCGTTCCTGCCGCTTGCCTTCGACGCGGACTTCGGGACCTTCGGGGTGGCGATCTGTTTCGACAACCACTACCTCGACGTGGCGCCCGAGATCGTGGGCAACGGGGCGCGCCTGATCGCGATGCCCTCCCTTATCTGGCCGGGCGAGGCGCGCAACCAGTTGGCGATCATGGTGTTCCGTGCCGTGGAGAACCGCGTGGCCTACGCCAAAGCCGAGCTGGGGTGGTCGTCGGCGATCGTGAGACCGGACGGCGCCGTGGTCGCCCTCACCCTCCCTGAACAGCAGCCCACGTGGCGCCTCCTCGTCGCCGACGTGCCGCTGGGCCCCGACCACTCGCCCTTCGCCGTCCTCGGGCGTCCGTTTCAGTGGGTCTACGTCGCCGGGATGGTCGTGCTCGCCGTGGGCTTCGTGAGCCTCGCGTGGCGGCGACGGGCGCACAGGGCGGAAAGCCCTGAAGCGAGGGGTGGCGGCGTGAGGTAGACTGCGGTCATGGCCTTCGAGACCGCCTTCACCATGGACACCTCGAGCATCAAGTATGGGTCCGGCGTGACCCGTGAGGTGGGGCACGACATGCGCCGCCTGGGCGGGCGCCGGGTCATGGTCGTCACCGATCCCTACCTGAGCGACAGCGAACCCGTCGCCGTGACCCTCGAAGCCCTGCGCGGCGCCGGCATCGATGCCGTGCTGTTCGATCAGGCGCGGGTCGAGCCGACGGACGTCTCCCTGAAGGAGGCCATCCGCTTCGCCGTGGACGGCCGCTTCGACGGCTACGTGGCCGTCGGCGGCGGGTCGAGCATCGACACCGCCAAGGCCGCCGACCTCTACGCCTCCTGCCCGGCGGACTTCATGGCCTACGTCAACCCGCCGATCGGCGAGGGTCGACCCGTCATGGGCACTGTCGCGCCGCTTATCGCCATCCCCACCACGGCGGGGACGGGCAGCGAGACCTCGGGAGTGATCGTCTTCGACCTCGTGGAGATGCGCGCCAAGACCGCCATCCGGCAGCGCGCGGCGCGCCCGTCCCTCGGCGTCATCGACGCCCTGAACACGCGCGCCATGCCGCCGCTGGTGGCGGCCTGCAGCGGCCTCGACGTGTTCTGCCATGCGCTCGAGTCGCTGACGGCGCTGCCCTACGACCGCCGGCCGGCGCCCGCGAACCCAGACCAGCGGCCGGCCTATCAGGGCGCCAACCCCATCAGCGACATCTGGGCGGCGCGCGCCGCCCAGCTCGGGGCGGCCAATCTGACGCGAGCGCTCGAGGACCCCGACGACGAGGAGGCGCGCGCCGCCATGCTGCTGGCCGCGACCTGCGCCGGCATCGGCTTCGCCAACGCCGGCACGCACCTGGCGCACGCCATGTCGTATCCCGTCTCCGGAATGGTGCGGGACTACCTCCCCGAGGGGTATCCGACTCCCTACCCCCTCATCCCCCACGGCATGTCGGTGGCGCTCAACGCCCCCGCCGTGTTCCGCTTCACCGCGACGGCCGACCCGGAGCGCCACCGCTACGCGGCTTCGCTGATCGGCGCGTCCGTGGCCGGAGTCGCCGACGACGACGTCGGCGATCTGCTGGCGGATGCCCTCATCGACGTGCTGAAGAGGACCGGCATGCCCAACGGCCTCGCGGCCGTCGGCTACGGCCCCGAGGACGTCGACAAGCTGGTGGCCGGCACCCTGCCGCAGCACACCGTCACCAAGCTGTCGCCGCGCCCCGCGAGCGCCGACGACCTGCGCCGGCTCTTCCTGGAGTCGATGACGCTCTGGTAGGCTCGGTGTCCTGGGCGCCGATGGGGCGCGAGCCGGACAGCCGAGGGGGCAAGGCCATCGGCAGAGCCAGTGGAAGGACAGTCGGATGGATGAGCTGGACAGCATGACTGCCGCGCCTCTCGACGCCGACGGCGCTGCGCGCCGGCAGGTTGAAGAGCATCTGCGGATCAGCGAAGAGCGCCACCGCCTGCTCGCCGAGAACGCCAACGATGTGATCTGGACGATGTCGCTGGACGGGCGCATCACCTACATCAGTCCCGCGGTGGAGCGCATGCGCGGCTTCACGCCCGAGGAGGCGATGAACCAGCCGCTCGACGAGATCCTCACCCCAGCCTCGGCGGCCGTCAGCCTGGGCTATTGGCAGGAGTTGGCGGCCAGGCTCGAGGCCGGGCTTCCGCCACAGCGGTTTCGCGGTGAGTACGAGTACTACTGCAAGGACGGTTCCACCGTCTGGACGGACGTCCAGGTGATCCCGTATGTCGGCGCCAACGGCCAGCTCATCGAGATCCTCGGCGTCACGCGGGACATCAGCGAGAGCAAGCGTCATGAGGCGGAGCTTCTCCAGGCCCGCGACGAGACCGAGGCCGCCAATCGGGCACTGCAGGCGGCCAATGCCGAGCTCGGCCGTCTGGCGACCACCGATGCGCTCACGGGGGCGTGGAACCGCAGGCGCCTTGAACAGGTGGCGGAGACGGAGATCGCCGCGGCGCGACGCTATGGGCAGCCGCTGTCGTTACTGACGTTCGACATCGACCACTTCAAGTCGGTCAACGATCGCCATGGTCACCAGGCAGGCGACCTTGTGCTTGTCGAGCTCGTGCGGAGAGTGCGACCGCACCTGCGAGCCCCGGACGTGCTGGCGCGCTGGGGTGGCGACGAGTTCGTCGTGATGATGCCGCACAGTGCGCTGGCGGACGCGCTGCGGCTGGCGGAGAGAGTGCGTGAGCTGGCTGCCGCGGAGCCCTTCCCGCCGGCGGGCACGGTGACGACCAGCATCGGGGTGGCGCAGCTCCACGCCGACGAGTCGCTGGATGATTGGCTGGAGAGGGCCGATCACGCACTCTACGAGGCCAAGTCGGGCGGGCGCAACACCGTGCGGGCAGCGACGGCGGATGGGGCGGCGCCAAGCGCCTGACCCTGCCGGGGTTCAGCCGGCAGCGGTGACGGGCTGCGACCACGCGGCTCTCCGCGGTGAGAAGCCGCGTGCTGGTCACTGCTCTTCTCGGCGTGCTCCCGAGCGCCATGGCCAACCAGCGGTGGCATGAGCGCTGCATCGACTCTGGCCGTCGGGGCCGGCGCACCCTTGGTCGAATCGACCGCGAGCGCCGACTTCCGGCCGACCTCATGGCGGTAGGGTCGTTCCCGTGGTTCCTTTGATGGGCGCCTGCGGCCCCCTTGACGTATAACGCGTCGCGTTATACCGTGTGCACACGATCAAGTCGTTCCGCGACAGCGAGACGGAGAAGGTCTTTGACCGCAGATTCTCTCGCAGGCTGCCGAACGACATCCAGTCGGTGGCCCTGCGCAAGCTGCGGATGCTGCACAACGCCGCCGATCTTGCCGACCTGCGCAGTCCGCCCGCCAACCGCCCGGAGAGCCTCTCCGCCGACCGGGCAGGCCAACACAGCATTCGCATCAACGACCAGTGGCGCATCTGCTTTCGCTGGCGCGGCAGCGACGCCCATGAGGTCGAGATCTGCGACTACCACTGAGGAAGTGAGCGCACGTGACTGAGAAGAGGCTCCCTCCGGTCCACCCGGGAGAGGTGCTGCTGGAGGAGTTCCTGAAGCCGCTGGGTCTCAGCCAGAACCGGCTCGGGCTGAGCCTCGGCGTGCCCCCGCGGCGCATCAACGAGATCGTCCTTCACAAGCGGCGCGTGAGCGCCGACACCGCGCTGCGCCTGGGGCGCTACTTCGGCACCTCGCCGCGGTTCTGGCTCGGGCTGCAGTCCGACTACGACCTCGATGTCGCCACGGACGCACTGGGCGCACGGCTCGAGCAAGAGGTCGAGGTCCGCGCGAGGACGGGGTAGCGCGCGCGGCGAGGCGCGCAACGTTCGGCGCGGAGCCGGGCGCGAACGACCCCAGACGTGACGCGGCCGGCGGGACCGGCGGCTGCGCCGCCCATCCCGCCGGCCGCCGACAGCCGACCTACGCGGCCTTGGCCTTGTAGTCGATGGCCTCGGCCTCCAGCGCCCAGGTGAGGCGCGGCTCGCTGATCACGCCGCCGCGCTCCATCGCTTCCTTCAGAGACGGGTCGGCGGCGAACGCCTCGGCCTGCTCCCGGGACGGGAACTGGTTGATCACCGTGACTTCGTTGGGATCTTCGAGGCCCCGGTAGAGCTCGTGGCCGGTGGCGCCGTGACGCGTGCGTACGGCCCGATGCTCGTCGAACACGGACTTCCACGCGTCGTAGTCGCGTACCTTATGTTGAACCATGACGATCATGATCGCCTCTTCGCATCGGCGGGAGCGCCGATCCTCTTCCCGACTCGCGCGCCGTCCCGCAATAGTGCTTTGTACCACACTATTGCTATCCGCAACCCTCGTTTCCGATGAGGTCACGGGCCGCGGAGCGGCTCGCCGCCAGGGCCGGCCGCATCGACGCCGACCGAGCCGCGGTTCACGGCCAGCGGCAGTTCGGCCCGGCCGGTTCAGCCGGCCGCGGCCTCGGCGAGGAGGAACGCGAAGGCCCCGTCGTGCACGTACACGAGCCGGCAGGCATCGATGTAGTCGGCGTCGTGGACCCGGCCGGCGCGCACGTAGCCGACATCGCCCTTGTCGAGGAAGACCCGCTCTCCATCGGACACCAGCGCGTCCGCTTGCCGGCGATAGAACTGGACCGACATCCTTCCCTCTACGACGACCGTCATGTCATCGCCCGGGTGTGAGTGCGGCGGCTCTTCGCTGCCCGCCTGCCAGCGCTCGAGCATCACCTCGACCCCGTCAGGGTTCGTCGGATAGGTGGTGCGCACCGTGAATCCCTCCGGTGTTCCCGAAACGGCGACGTGACCGCTCCACACGTCGCTGGTCGCTGAGGTGACAGTCTGGGGTGCGTCATCGACCGACATCGTCTGACTCCTGTTCCGGATCTGAGAGGAACGCCGCACCTCTCGAGGTGGGCGTCATCGTGGACCCTCCCGACTGAAGAGCTACCTGCGGGTGATTCTACTCCCGACTGCTCCGATCGTGCCCAGGACGACGATCACCATGAGCACCCAGCCGAGCGCGGCCCACGCGCCGCCGGCGCGAATGGCAAGCACGGCGGCGACGAACAGCACGACGTCGATGGCGACCGCACCGATGAACGCGTTTCGCTCCTGACCAGCCACGAGCGCTACTGTATCGCCGCCGGCGCCTGGTGGCATGTCGTTGCGGCTCGACATGGGCGAGGCCCGGCCGTGACGCCCGCGCAGCTGCGCACTCGTCCACGGCCGCTCAGACGTTGTAGACTTCGAGCCCCAGCGTCTTCACCCAGTTGTCCGCCAGCACCTTCTGAGCCTCTTCGGTCCTGTCCACGCCCAGGATGACGATGGCGTTGTCGTCGATCCGGCCGAGGTGGGGATAGAGGTAGTGGACGTTGACGCCGGCCGCCTTCAGTGGTTTCAGCACGGCGTTCACGCTGCCCGGATGGTCCGGTATCTCGACGGCGAGCACGTCGATCTCCCTGGGATCGTAGCCGCCGCCCGTGAGGATGTTCCTGGCCTTCTCGTGGTCGTCGACGACGAACCGCACGGTACTGATGTCGGAGGTATCGGCCACCGAGATGGCTCTGATGTTCACGCCTTCGCGTCCCAGGAGCTCGCTGATGGTGGAGAAGCTTCCCGGCACGTTGGCGAGGCTCACGGACAACTGCTTGATGGACATGCGCCCCTAGTCCTTTGTGTAGTTGTAGCCCACGGCGAGGGCTTCCCGGTTGAGCTTGAGGAGCTTCGCTTTGCCTGCGCCGAGTATCTCGGTGAGGTTCTTCAACATGGCGTCGTACGAGATCGTGTTGCTCACCCTGACCAGGGCCCCGAGCATGATCATGTTGGCCACCTTGATGGAGCCCAGCTTCTCCGCCAGCTCGCTGGTGGGGAGCGCAAGGATCTCTATATCGCTCCTCGCCGACTCCGTGTTCACGAGAGACGAGTTGACGCAGAGAAGACCCCCCGCCTGGAGAACGCCCTGGAACCTGACAAAGGCGGGCTGGTTCATGGCGACCACGAACTCCGGCGCCGATGCCACGGGGGAGGCGATCTCCTCGTCGGAGACGGCGACGGTGCAGTTGGCCGTGCCGCCGCGCATCTCCACGCCGTAGCTGGGCAGGAAGGTGACGTACTTGCCTTCGAGCATGGCCGCGGTGGCCAGAGTCGACCCGATGGAGAGGACGCCCTGCCCTCCAAATCCCGAGATGATGGTCTTGGTCAGCATGGGACCTCTTTGAACACGCCCAGCGGGAACTGCTTGACCATGACCTCGTCGATCCACTGGCAGGCCTCGAGGGGGCCCATCTTCCAGTTCACCGGGCAGGGGGAGAGGATCTCGACGAGAGAGAAGCCGGCCCCGTCGATCTGGCGCTGGAACGCCTTGGCGATGGCCTTCCTGGCCTTGACCACCGCGGCGGGCTTGTTCACGGCGACGCGTTCCAGATAGGACGCGCCGTCGAGCACCGAGAAGACCTCGCAGATGCGCACGGGGTGACCGGCAAGGTCGGGATCGCGTCCCGTCGGAGTGGTGGTCGTCACCTGATCGAGGAGCGTGGTCGGCGCCATCTGGCCGCCGGTCATGCCGTACACGCCGTTGTTCACGAAGATCACGGTGATGTTCTCGCCCCTGTTGGCGGCGTGGAACCCCTCGGCGGTGCCGATGGCGGCAAGGTCGCCGTCACCCTGGTAGGAGAAGACCAGATTCTGCGGCCGCACGCGTTTGATGCCGGTAGCCACGGCGGCTCCGCGCCCATGGGCCGCTTCGACCACGTCGATCTCGAAGTAGTTGTAGAGGAGCATGCCGCATCCCGCGGGAGCCACGCAGATGGCGTCTCCCTGGAGGTCCATCTCTTCGATCACTTCCATGAGCAGGCGGTTGATGATGCCGTGGCCACACCCGGGGCAGTAGTGGAAGTGCGCCTCTTTCAGGAGCCTGGGTCGCGCGTACACGGTCTTCATGGTTTCTTCCTCTTGCCGCCCGCATGCGCCTGGTAGTAGTGGCGAGAGATGATCCTGTAGAGCTCGACAGGCATCGGGATGACGCCTCCAGGCCTTCCGTAGAAATGGAGGTGTCCCTTGCCCTCCAGCGCCAGCCGCACATCCTCCACCATCTGGCCGGCGCTCATCTCGAAGACGAAGAAGTCGCTCACCGTCTTCGCCATCTCCTGGAGGGCCTTCGTGGGGAAGGGCCAGAGCGTGATGGGCCTGATCATGCCCACCTTCAGGTCCTCCTGGCGGAGTCTCTTGATGGCGCCCCTGGCGACCCGCGCGCCGATGCCGTAGGCGACCACGATCATCTCGGCGTCGTCTGCCAGATAGGTCTCGTAGCGGACCTCGTTCTGCTCGATGAGCCGGAACTTCCGCTGGAGCTTCCAGTTGTGCTCTTCCTGGAGCTTGGTATCGAAGATCAGGGAGTAGATCGCCTGGGCGGGCCTGTCCCTGGCTCCCGTGAGCGCCCAGCTCTTGTCGTAGTCCGGAGGGCGCACGAGGCCGTCGAAGTCGACCGGCTCCATCATCTGGCCCAACATGCCGTCGCCGAGGATGATGACGGGATTGCGGTACTTGTCCGCCAGGTCGAAGGCCAGAGGTACGACCTCCGTGAGCTCCTGGACGGACCCGGGAGCGAGGACGACCGTCCTGTAGTCGCCGTGGCCGCCGCCGCGCGTCGCCTGGAAGTAGTCCGACTGCGCCGCCGAGATGTTCCCCATGCCGGGGCCGCCCCGCACCATGTTGACGATGACGGCGGGAAGCTCGTCGGCGGCGAGATAGGAGATGCCTTCCTGCTTGAGACTCATGCCGGGGCCGCTCGACGACGTCATGGAGCGTGCTCCGGCAACGGCGGCCCCGAGCACCATGTTGATGGCGGCGATCTCGCTCTCCGACTGGATGAAGACCCCACCCACGCTCGGCATCCGCCGTGCCATGTATTCCGTGAGCTCGTTCTGGGGGGTGATGGGATACCCGAAGTAGTGGGTGCACCCAGAGAGGACCGCGGCCTCACCGAGCGCGGCGTTTCCGCTCATGAGACGTCTCATGACGTGCTCACCTCGATGGCGACCTCAGGGCACATGAGGGCGCAGTTGCGGCAGGCCGTGCACTCCTTGTCGCCGTCGAAGACGACGATGAAGTATCCCTTGACATTCAGCTCTTCCGAGAGACTGATGCAGTCCTTCGCACAGAAGTCGATACAGAGGGCGCAGCCCTTGCAGCGCTCCCTGTCGATCTGGATGGTGCCTTTCACTGATGCGCCCCTGCTCCGCTCGTGCGGTCTATCTTGCCGGGACGACTGTCTCTGAGTCGTCCGCCCATGGGTCGACTGCCTATGATAGCGTCTGGAGCGGTCCTCGGTTGGAATCCGGGGCGCGCAGCCAGGGAATCGCCATATCAGTTTCCCTGGCGGCCGCGCCACCCGCGGCGGGTGAAAATGAGAGCGGAGGGGGCTATTTTTCCCCTCAGTTTCCCTGGCGGCCGCGCCACCCGCGGCGGGTGAATACGAGCGTGGAAGGGCTGTGTTCCCGTCAGACGGTCGCGTCGACGTCGACGTGCGCGCTCAGCGCACGCGGCCCGCCGGCGGGGGCATGGTCGAAAGCGGCCGAAGCCGTTGACGGGACTTCCAACGATACCGTTGGAAGTCCCGCCGGCGGTACCGCCAACGGCATGCGCTCGCACAGCGCCTATGCCGTGGGCCGCGGCTGACGGAAGACCGGGCCGCGGCTGACGGAAGACCGGGCCGCGGCTGACGGAAGACCGGGCCGCGGCTGACGGAAGACCGGGCCGCGGCCGCTGGAACCGCGCCGGTCGATGCGCGAGACGACGCGTGCGGGCCAGCGACTCGCGGCCGGTGAAAGCGTGGGGCCGGAGGGCTGGTTTTCCCCTCGGGGGAGGTCTCTCGTCGACTTCAGCAGATACTCCTCTGGCCTTCGGAGCTCACACGCGCTTGCCGGCGCGGCTCGACTTGCGCGCGTTCTCCATCTGGTCCAGCGTCGGAATGCCCTTGTTGCCGAGCCGAGAGACCTTCAGGCCCGCGGACCAGGCGGCGGTAGCGAAGCACCCGGCGGGCGACAGACCCTTCGCCACCGCCCAGGCGTAGGCGCCGTGAAAGGTATCGCCGGCTCCGCAGGAATCCACCGCAGTGACCGGAGCAGCCTCCCAGCGCTCCAGACGCTCGGGCTCCTTTCCTGTCGTGAAGACCCCGCCCCTGTGCCCCTGAGTCACGCCGAACACCACACGGCAAGAGCCGCCCCAGAGCTCGAGGGCCGCCCGTTCTGCCGGGCAATCCGTCGCCTTCAGCACGTACTTCTCGGGCGCTATCACGTGATCGACCCGGCCCAGCAAGCTCGCAGTCCATGGCCGTCCGGACCCGGTGTCGATGACGGTGGTCACCCCTCTCTTCTCACATTCGTCGAGCGCTGCCGTCGTCAGGATTTCATCGGTGGAGTCCAGGAGCGCCACGTCAACGCCTTCCAGGAAGTCCGGCAGGTGCGCGATCATGCGCGCATCCGCCCTTGGCTGCGGCAGCCAGATGATCGTCCGAGTCGCAGCTCCCCGCGCAAGGATGACCGCCGAATGCTGCGAGGGCTGGTCGTGGGCGACCCAGGTGCAGTCCACCCCCTCGGCATCCAGTTCCGCCATCAGGATCTGGGCATGCACGCCGCTTCCACACGCCGCCAGAAGCCTGGTCGCGCCTCCCAGTCTCGTCGCCGCGATCGCGCTCCGACCAGCCGGCCCCCCCACCACTGCCTGATGCTCGAGCGCACGGGTCACTGAGTCCGCCGGCGGATAGTCGCCCAGGACATAGAGGTAGTCCACCGTCGCCATTCCGATCATCGCGACTACGGGCGGGCGGCTCTGTTTCGGTTCAGCGCCCACTCGGCTGCCTCCCCCGGGGCTCGACACGATCATGATCGCCTTTTCGGTGAAGCCGATCTCCTGAGGCGATCCTGCGCGTGGTCAGGATTTGGGCATTGCGGTCGCGAGGGCGGGCGGCCCACGAGGAGACTCAGTATACCCCGGGAGATCGCGGGACCCGTCGAAGGGCCTGCGCGACCGGGCATCCGGGCTGCGCCGTGGTTGCGGACTCCATGTCGCGAAGAGCGTGAAGACCGTGGGGACGGAGCCGATTCGCAACCCAGGCTACGGTCGCCTTCGTCGCCTGGCCCCTCGATGCCGGCGCCGGCGATCACCTCCAGCGGGCCGTCATCGTGCATGAGGCCCGTCTCTTCGCGACGCGCCGCAGCCGCGACGCAGGCGGCGCGCTCCGCCTGTGGTCGGCACGCACGGTCCGACTCAAGCCCGAAACCGGCGCCGCTGCGCACGTACCCGGCGCCGCTGCGCACGTACCCGGCGCCGCGAACTGGTCGCTCGGGCGCGGCGGCGTGGAGTCGAGGTCGAAGACGACGACCTGCGGAGTGGCGAGCGGCAGGCCGCGCACGAGCCATGCTCCAGTAGCTCGCCGGCGCGGCACGACGAGCGCACGAAGGGCGCCGCGACGGCGGCGAGCCCGGGCCGCGGCGGCCGGCGCCGGGACCTGGCGGCCCCGCGCATCGAGTCGCCGGCCGAGCCGCCTGCGGCGCCCGGCCTCTGACGACGCCCGCGAGTGCAGGCCTCGCACCCCGCGACTCCCCTGCGCCGCCCTCGATAGTAAAGAAGACTTGACATCATGTCAGGTTCGGTTTACAGTCATGCATGTAAAGCAAACCTGACATCCCGTCAGGCACAACGAGGAGGCAGCCATGCCGTTCGAAGAGAAGATCACGTGGGTCAACGCGGTGGTCACGGTCATCGTCCCCGTAGCGTACTTCGCGATCATGCTGGGCCGGCTGGGCGCCACGTCGGCGGCCGACATCTCCTACCAGTGGCCGCTGCTCATCGCCATCGGGGTGTCGATCGTCCTGACGATCGTCGGCTCGATCCTGGCGGGCATCGGCACCGGCATCTCGGCCGAGTTGCGCGGCAGGTCCGCCTCCGACGACATCGACCGCAAGGACGAGCGGGACAAGACCATCAGCCGGCACGGCGACCTGATCGGCTTCTACGTCTCCTCCGTCGGCATGGTCGGCGTGCTCGCGCTCACGATGCTGGAGTACGAGTACTTCTGGATCGCCAGCGCACTCTACTTGTCGTTCGTGGTCGGGACGCTGGTCGGATCGGTGGTCAAGCTCATCGCCTACCACCGGGGCTTCTAGTCATGGGCAAGCCGACGAGGGTGACGAATCGCATCCGTACGCTTCGCTTCGCGCACGGAGAGATGACGCAGGCGGATCTGGCGGATCGCATCGGCGTGACCCGCCAGACAATCATCGCCATCGAACAGGGCCGCTACTCGCCGTCGCTCGAGATGGCCTTTCAGATCGCCCGGGCGTTCGCTGTCCCGCTCGACGACGTGTTTCAGTATCCGAACAGTGAAGGAGTGACATCATGAAGGCGATCATCCAGGGAGACGACGCTATGCCTGCGCAGCAGACCGTTCTTCTCATCGGCGGCACCGGGCGCACCGGTGGCCGCGTGCTGGAGCAGCTTCTGGGCCGCGGCATCCACGTGCGCGCCGTGGTCCGGTCGGCGGAGCGGCTCCCAGCGGGCGTCGCGGACGATCCGCGGCTGACCGTGATCGAGGCAGACCTGCTCTCCCTGAGCGACGAGCAGGTCAGGGAGCAGGTCGACGGCTGCGACGGGGCGATCTCCTGCCTGGGTCACACGATCAGCCTGAAGGGCATCTTCGGGGCGCCGCGCGACCTCGTGACGCGGGCCACGACGAGGCTGTGCCGAGCGATCCAGGCGTCGCAGCCCGCGAGGCCGGTCAGATTCATCCTCATGAGCAGCGTCTCGGTGAACCGGCATGGAGGCCTGGACGCGCGTCGCGGGCGCTTCGAGCGGGCCGTCCTCTGGATGCAGCGCGGCCTCGTCCCTCCGGGGAGGGACAATCAGCGCGCCGCCGACTTCCTCCACGACGTCATCGAGGTCGCCGATCCTTACGCGCAGTGGGTGGTCGTCCGTCCCGACACGCTGAAGGAGGGCGACGTCACGGAGTACGCGCTGCACGAGGGCCTGGTCGACAGTCTGTTCCGCCCCGGCGCGACCAACATGGCCAACGTCGCGCACTTCATGTGCGAGCTGGCGACGGACCCTGAGGTGTGGGCGGCGTGGCAGGGCAAGCTGCCGGTGATCGTCAATGCCTCGACGTTCTGACAATGGCCGAGTCAACTTGAATCCGCAGGAGCACCCGTGAAAGCAGTCGTGTACACGCACTACGGACCGCCGGAGGTCCTTCAGCTCAAGGAGATGGAGAAGCCCACCCCCAAGGACAACGAAGTCCTCATACGAGTACATGCGACGACGGTGGCGGCAACCGAGATCCCGATGCGCAAGGGCGCGGGGCTCGACTACAGGATCGTCATCGGTCTCCGGCGACCGAGAGAGCGATACCGCGTCCTGGGGATGGAACTGGCCGGTGAGATCGAGTCACTGGGCAGGGAGGTGACACGGTTCAAGAAGGGCGACCAGGTCTACGGCTTCACCGGCTTCGGACTGGGCGGCTACGCCGAGTACTGCCGTATGCCTGAGAAGGGGTCGCTGGCGATCAAGCCGGCCAACGCGACCTACGAGGAAGCCGCCGCCGCCGTCGATGGAGCAACGACCGCGCTGTTCTTCCTCAACAAGGGGATGATCCGCAGCGGACAGAAGGTCCTGATCAACGGCGCCTCCGGGAGCATCGGAGCCTACGCGGTCCAGCTTGCCAAGTACTTCGGGGCGGATGTCACCGGGGTATGCAGTACGGCGAATCTGGAGTTGGTGAGATCGCTGGGCGCCGACAGGGTGATCGACTACACCGCAGAGGACTTCACCGCGAGCGGCCGGACCTGCGACATCATCTTCGACACGGCAGGCAAGAGCTCGTTCTCGCGCTGCAAGGGCTCGCTCAAGAAGGGCGGACGCTATCTCCTGACCGTCGGTTGGGGAGCCTACCTTGTGATGCTGTGGACCTCCATGGTGGGCAGCAAGAAGCTGGTGTGCGGGATGTCGTACAAGAAGACCGACGAGTTGATCTTCCTGAGAGGGCTCATCGAGGCCGGGCACCTGCGACCGGTCATCGACAGACGCTTCCCGCTGGAAGAGATCGTCGAGGCTCACCGGTACGTCGAGGCAGGGCACAAGCAGGGGAACGTGGTCGTCACTCTGGATTGACACCCGACCAGCGCTTCGAGCGGGATTCGAACCGCGTACCTCTTCGCTGTGGGGGCCCGAGGAACCGCGGAGACGCCACGACTCACAGTGGCATGCCCGAGCTCACCGCATTCGCTTTCGTCGACCTCGGGCGGGTGACGGGCTTTCAGCCGCCGACGGTTCGCATTCTCGGCGCGCCGGCCCCTTGGAGCGGCGACGGGGCGTCGTCACCGGACCGGCAGAAGCCTCCCGCCGATCCAGGCGCCGGCGATCGGGCTGCGGCTCACGACGGCGCCGGTGTGCGGGGCGTCGATCATCATGCCCTTCCCGATGTAGATGCCGACGTGCGGCGAGTAGCTCGCACTGCCGAAGAAGACGAGGTCGTCCGGGAGCCACACACCGATCCGCCGGAAGACCCAGCGCGTGAAGCCGGGCGAGTCAAGTCCGGACAGGCTCGTCCCGCCGCTGACGTAAGGCACGCCGATGCACCTGGTGGCAATGCCGACCGCCTTGGGGTTCTGCGGCGGCAAGTGAGCGGCAAGCGCTGCCGGAGCTCCGACGATGAGGACGAGGAGCACCGCGAGAACAGTGGGACCTCCGACCAGTCGTGAGTGGTGCATCGCGCTGCCTCCTTTCGGACCAGGCAGTCCTGCCCGGTCTTGAGGTGGGCGGCGCATGACGCTGGAGTTGCCGTGTGGGCCGGCTCCCACCGTGAGCCCAACCAGGCGCGTACTGCTTTACGCTGCCGCGTCATCAGTCACGCGGCGCATCGGGGATCGAGAACCAGTAGGTGCCGCCGTGCTCGGGGCTCCCTTCGGCCCACACGCGTCCTCCATGGCGGCGGACGATCCGCTGCACCGTCGCCAGCCCGATCCCGGTGCCCGGGAAGTCCGCAGTAGAATGCAGCCGCACGAAGGCCCCGAACAGCTTCTCGGCGTAGTCGGGGTCGAAGCCGGCGCCATCGTCGCGGACGAAGAAGACGCGCTCGCTGTTCGCGAGCTCCAGCGCCTTGGGCATGAGCCGTCTCGGGGACAACGCACCCACGGCCACCAGAGGGCACGCCGTTGGGCTCGCCGGCCATGTCACGCCCTCTGGCGTGTCACTCCGGATCGATCATCCATTCGAGTCCGACCTCCGTGCGGCCGGGCCGCGTGTACAGGAGCACGCGGCTGCAGAGCTGGAGCATGATGGTGAACCCCACGCCGAGGCTCGCCGCTGTGGAGAATCCCGACACGAGCGTCGCCTTCGGCAGCGTCCTGAAGTCGATGCCCGGGCCGTCGTCGGTGACCGTCACCTGGATACAGTCATCCGTCGCAAAGGTTTGATACGTGCCGCGCCCGGCGTGTTTGAGAGCATTCCCCAGAGCT
>Ga0194057_10000340_pt1 | contig 24062 bp, 14 predicted proteins | sample SepL4415m_MetaG_FD_155474 | JGI IMG/M metagenome (GOLD analysis project Ga0194057, IMG submission 155474) | Anoxic zone freshwater microbial communities from boreal shield lake in IISD Experimental Lakes Area, Ontario, Canada - Sep2016-L442-15m | ecosystem: Environmental > Aquatic > Freshwater... | reverse complement strand
TCCAGATCGGCTTCATCATCGCGGCCGGCATTCTGCTGGACACCTTCCTGGTCCGAACCATCACCGTGCCGGCCATCGCGGTATTGGTCGGCAAGGCGAACTGGTGGCCGTCGAAGTGGCAGCCGCCTGCCGCCAACCCACGCAGGAGACCCGAAATTGACGAACCGGTCGGCACAGCGACGAGTTGAGAACCGGCACACGCCGGGACCAGACGATCGGCATCGGCAGTAGGGTGGGCGACCATGTGGACGACGGTGATAATCCTCGCCCTCGCGTTGAACCTGGAGCCGAATCGTCTTGGGATAATCGGGCTTTTACTGCTAAGCACCCGCCCGATCCGACAGTTGCTAGTCTTCCTATGCACCAGTTTTCTGGTGACTTCCACCGCGGGACTCCTCGTCCTCTTTCTTATTCATCGCGGCTCTATCTTGAAGGCAGATTCCAGTAGCGCAATCATGCAGATCAGCGTCGGAGCCCTGATGATCGTCGTGGCCGCCGTGTTATCCACAAATATCGCCATGCCGGGGCGCAGGGGCAGTCAACCCACGGAGTCAGAGACCGTCTCGTCGGGCGATTCGCAGGCCGTTCAGTTGAGCGGCCTAACACTAGTCGACAGTTTCATTAGACGAGCGGGCCGACTGGTGAACGGTGACTCCACGTGGTTTGCAGCGGCCTTGGGTGTCGGAATTGCACTCCCGTCGGTTGACTACCTGGCTCTACTGCTGCTGATTTCCGCGTCGGGCGAACCGCCCCGAGTCCAAGTTACTGCGCTGTTCACTTTCTTGATCGTGGCGAACTCAATCCTTCTGATTCCCATCATCGGCTACGTGGTTGCGAAGGAACGCACTATTCGTGTCCTTGAGGGTCTTCGATCTTGGGTTCTCGCACGCAGCCGCAGAGACTATGCCGTGCTGTTCGCCATCGCCGGCATGTTGATGGTGACAGTCGGGCTGAGGCACCTGTAGCAACGAAATCCAAAGAGGGAAGCTTTTCAGGACGTTTCGATATCTATCATCGATCAGGCCAGACGACAGTATTCTTTCATGTTCAGACTATTGAGATAGTTCTTATCAACATGAAGTGCAGAGTCCGCTGGTCCACTTTTTTGGGACGTTAATGGTTCGCCGCCATTAAAAAAATAATATTTCGGTGCGTTGCCGAATACACACTTCCCTTTTAGTTTCTCGTAGTGGTCCCTGCGCACGTAGAACATCGAAAGATCAACGAAAATCGGTACGTAGTGGTCGATGAAGTAGGCGTCTTTCGTGATTCCAGATTCTTCGGTGAATGAAGCGTGCAGCTGGATCAAGTCTGGGCTCTGTTCCCTGAGATATGTAGGGAAGCCTTCCCATCCGGTTTTGGTGAGCTCCCGGTTAGTCAGGAGCCCAAGATCGAGAATCTCGATTTTCTCGCAGCACAATCCGGGTTGGCCCACGTCGGTCACGAGGACAGCGATCTGCGGTAGGTCCAGGAGCACGCGAATGCGCTCCATGGCTTGGCCGTTCGCGCGAAAAGCCGAGAATGACAAAACCTTGACTTCGGGGCTATCGCTGACAAGCTGGGCCACCCGCATACCTATTCCAATCGAATCGACGGCGATGAGCCCGACACACGGTACGAGTAAGAATCCAGCTATCGCGAGCTTTGAACCGGCGCCTAGCGGGCGGCGGTTGGGATAAGGGAGCGATACCGAATTCACCGCTGCGACGACCAGTACAATCAGCGCTGACATGCCCATTCGACCCGGCAACGTGAAGATGTTGGCGCCAAACACAATGGTGAAGGCAAAAAAAGCGGCGGCATAGCCCAGGCTGAAGCTGATCAGTAGCGGGACGTCGCGAGCCAACGCAAGGCTCTTCAGTCTCGCCGCCTTGTAACGGAGCCTCTGCCCGGTAACCCTCAGCAGTATCAGGAATATGACTACTGCGGGCAGAACGGTGACCACCGGTTCAAAAACCCAACCATAAAGCTGCTGCCCCCACCAAGCCGGCGATGGGTATGGGGGCGAATACGGAGGCATCTGTTTGGCAATCATTGTGTTCGTGAATAAAACGGTGCCGAAAATCAAGTAGCGCGCCAGTACCAGCAGGCCGACGGACGCAACGGACGCAACGAGCATCGCAACCAATGATCGGCGATTTCGAGGAGAGGAAAATATCCATACGGCGACAACTCCCGCGCCAACATATCCGGTTGCTTCCAGCCGAATCCAAGGGACGATCGCTGCCAGTAGGGCCAGACTTTTCCAATACCGGTCGTCAGCATCACGCAACAGCACCATGATGCCCAGCACTACTAGACACAGCAGCGTCATTTCCATACCGTTACCGGTTTCCGAACGGATCGGCCCGAGAAGAAATACGAGCAGAGTAATCCACCAGGCGGCCCGCGGAGCAGCCGGCCGGATCAGTCGATAAAACAATACCGCCGTTCCGGCAGCGCACGCGGCGGTCACAAGTTGCGATGCGAAGTGGAACCAGTAAAAGCTGGTTACCCCGACCGAGTACACCCCTGCCATGAGCAGGAACCACAGTGGGCTTGTTGCACCCTCGACTTGCTCCGACACTGGAGTCAGGCCGATGTGACCGGTTTCAGCGAACGTGCGGGAAAACGAGAGCGTAATGAAGCCGTCATCCCACGCCTCAAGGCCGACCGCCAGCGCAATTGCCAGATGGGCCACCAACACGGTAACGAATATGCCCCAGGTGGACTGCAGTCTGAGTCGCCCGGTCGCGGAGTCGGCAACAGGTTCAATCATGCCGCCACAGTATGCCAGAACCGGCGTCGGCAATTTTCATCCAAATCGGCTATTTCGCGCCACTTTCGGCGCTACGCACGTACGCGTGCTTGTCCTCCGGGCGATATGATCCCAAGAATGCAGCTGAGAATACCTGAGGGGCCTTACTACGTGGAGGGGTCCGAACCTGACAATGCCGTCGGCACTCGGTCGGTCCGCCGTGGCAACGCGCCAAAGCTTCGCCTAGCTGCTGCCGCGCTCATCTGCTGCGCAGGCGCGGGCAGCGCTGCCGTTACAGTCGATGCGCCAGTCACACCCGTGTTCGATATCAAACTGTCGGCCGCTGAAGCCCTGATCATGGCAGGTACCAACATGCACGTCGTCGATCAGGCGTGGGTTGACTTGGCGGTCGATGACTACATCCGGCCGTCGCTCGGCGGGATGTACACCGGGATTCCGGTAGTCACGCCGGCCCAGTTCTGGCCGTTCACAAGCCCCGATGACATGTTCTTCGACCTATCTGTCCTCGCCGGAACCAGGGTGATCGACGCGGCGATCGACGCGTCGACGGACCCGACCGTCGTATTCGGATACTCCCAGAGCTCCGTTATTGCGACCGCGGCAAAGCGGCGGCTCGCCGAACGTGCCGCTGACGCCTTCGGCGCGGGGAGCGTGCCGCCTGTGTCGTTCGTGATGCTGGCGAACCTCAACCGACCGAACGGCGGGATCAACGCGCGGTTCACCGGGGCCGTCATCACGAATCTGGGTTGGACGTTCTCGGCGGCCACACCCACGGACACCCCGTTCACCACGGTTGACGTGGCGCGGCAGTACGACCTCTTCGCGGACTTTCCGCGCTACCCGCTGAACCTGATCGCCGACGCGAACGCCGTGGTAGCACTTTTCTACGGCGCGCACGACTACTCGCACGTCACACTGAATCCCGCTGACCCGCGCTATGACCCCAACACCGTTGTCCAGCAATTCGGCGACACCACCTATTACTTCATCCCCGCCCCGATGCTGCCGGTGCTGCGACCGCTGCGCGATTTGGGTTTCGACCCGGTGCTGCTCGACGCCGCCGAACCAGCGATGCGGGTGCTCGTCGAATTCGGGTATGACCGCAGCACCCCTTTCGGGCAGCCCACCGGAGCTCAACTGATCCCGCGCGGGCACTTCGAGCAGTTGAACCGCGACCTTGCCGCCGCCATCGAGCAGGGCCGCGTCATCCTCGATAAGGCGAAGGATCCGAGCGATGCCCAGGCCGCTCCGGTGCTTCGCGCGGACACCGCAGAGCGCCGCCCGCCTCGCGCCACCCCGGACTCACCGCGGAACCGGCAAGCACCGACATCGCGAGCGACGCGCGCTCAGTCGGTCTCGCCTTGGAACGCCCCGGCACCGACATCCCCGGCACCGGCATCCCCGGCCTCGGCATCCCCAGCACCGGCATCCCCAGCACCGAAAGTAGCAGTCTCGCAACAACGTTCGGCAGCCCTGGGAGCACTCCCCGCTAGTCGACCACCGCGCTGAGGCCGAACTCAGCCAGCGTCTGCTCGACCACGCCGCGAAGGCGCGCCTTGGAGTTCTCCGCATCGAGTTGGTAAGCCTCCACCGAGATCGAGATCTTGCCGTTGATCCGGCCGGAGACAACCACTAGCTGTCCGTGCGAGCGTTGCAGTTCGCCCAACGTGACGCTGCTGTCCAATGCCCGAATGAATACGAAGTCGGCCGGGCTGCCGTCGGGTCGCGCGAGATCCTCCGGCAGGTCGCCCAGATTCGAGCAGGAAATCGGGAGATCCTCGGAGTAGGCGAACATCAGATCGGCTAAACCCTTGACCGCACCGCGTGGCAGCCACGGCATCAGCGGCATGATCTCCATGGCCGGGTCGGGTTCGGACTTCGCCCTCGCCCGCGACTCTCGAACCGCGTTGCGGGCCTCGGTGAGATCAACGGCGACTTTCGTCGGATCGACGGGCGCACTGGCGAAAGCCATCGCCAGGGCACGGTCGTCGTCGAGGCTTTCGCGAAGGTTGATCGCGATGGTCAGAGTGACCGCACCGTCTGAGGCGCGTCGCCGACCCAGGTGCTCACCAAGCTTCGCGGCGAATCCCGCCAGTAACGAATAGCTGTTCCCGCCAAGGGATTTAGCTTTCGCATCCCACTCGGCGATATTCAGGTAGACGGCGACAGACGGAATCACAACATGACGGTTGTCCGGAGTTCCGGTCTTCGCAGCCCGCGTGCGGGCGAAGTCATCGCGTTTGGCGCGGGCCATCTTGGCGGCCTTGACCGCCGTGCGCGCGGTCAGTGGCAGGTCACGGCCGGCCTGCCGCAGGTCAGCCACGAAAGCCTGTAGGCGCGAACGAGATTCGGGCCGGTCATAACCGGTCTGCCGAATATTGCCGGTAACTGCCTCGAAGACCGCCATCAGGGCACCAACCCCGTCGCCGATCACGTGCGAGGCGATGATGCTGGCGGCCGTCGAGCCGTCGTCGAGGGGTTGGACTGCCAGGTACCAGCCCGGCCCGCGTTCCGGGTCGATGGGTAGGTTGGCCAGCTCATCGGCCCAGTCCATCAACTCCGCGCGCGGCCTGGCATGTTCATCTCGGTGGATGGGCGGAAGCGAACCAACCGGTTGCACCCACCGCGGCCGCCCGAACGGCAGTGGCGAACGTTCGATAAGCCTGCTACCCAGCGACGCGTAGAGATTCTTGTGGAAACGTTTCAGACCATCCTCGTCGAGAGGACGCTCATAGACCCAGACGATCTGGATGAGCTGATTGCGACCCGTCGCACGCAACAGTTCGAGTGCGGCGTGATCGAGGAACGCAAGTCGATGCTCCGCGGGTTGCTCGCCCCGAGACCGACGAAAGAGTCCGCCGGCTGGCCGGGCTTGTGTCGTCATTTCAGTGTCACCTCATACTATTTGGCCGGAAAGTCCGAAGTCTTTCAGGGTTTCGGTCAGTATCCCGCAAAGCTCTGCCCGCGAGTTTTCCATCCCGGGCTGGTAACTGATGACGGTCATTGTCATCGTGTCGGCGATCTGTCCGGACGTGACGGTCATGACACCGCGTCGGCGTTCCAGGTTATCGACGGATGCATGCCGGTCAACTCCCCGGAAACACAGGAACTCGGCGGGAGTTCCATCCACCCGGGTCAGCTCGGGTGGCAGAGCGCCGAAGTTGGAGCAAGACACTGGTAGGTCAGTGGAAAATCCAAATGTCGCATCGGCGATCCGCGCAATCCCCCGCTTGGGCACAAAAGGAATCAGAGGAAGTAGTTCCACCATTTCGTCGGGGACTTCGCGTGCGTTCTTCAAACCCTCTCGGATCGCGGTGCGAGGTCCCGACAGATCCGTGGTGACCAGAGCAGGGTCGAAACTGACGTTGGCGATCGTTACAACATTGCCGCCGGTGTCATCAAGATCGGCGCGCTCGCTCACCGGAAGCATCAGCGTCACGGCGCCGTCCGAGGCTCGGGCGCGGTGGAGGCGCGCAGCGAGCTTCCCGGCAAAGCCTGCCACTAACGAAAAGCTATTGCCGCCAAGGGATTGCGCCCGGGAATCCCACTGCGTGGCGTCGATGAAAACTGACACCGTCGGCATCCGAACGGTCCGGGACCCGGTGCCGGGGACGGATCGTTCTGGCGCTGGCCGACCAAGTTCGGCGCGACGCCCGACGGCGACTTTGGCGGCCCGCCGCAGCGTCCGGCCCACCTCGGGGAGATCACCTCTGAGCTGGCGGAGATCCTCACGTATCCCCTGCGAACGCGTGCGTGCGCCGGCTGGCGGAAGCCCCAGATCGCGGGTCGCCCCCGTGCTTGCCTGGGCGATCGCCATGAAACTGCCGGCGCCGTCGGCCACACAGTGCGAGACCACCAGGCTCACCATGGTCGTGCCGTCGTCGAACGGTTGGACGCCAAGTCGCCAGGCCGGCCCCCACTCTGGGTCGAGCGGCAGTTCGACCTGCTCATCGGCCCAGGTGTACATCTCATCGCGGGATCGGGGCCGGTCGGCCAGGTCAAGGTTGGAATCGGTGAACGGCTGAGACACCCAGCGGTGCCGCCCGAACGGCAACGGGGATGACTCGATCCGGCGGGCCAGCAGGGTTCCGAAGAGGTTGCGATGGAAGCGCCGCACACCATCGAGGTCGACGGGGTGCCGATAAATCCACAGCCCCTGCATGACCGCCTCCTGGCCGGCGCCGCGCAGGGCGAGGAACAGCGCCTGATCTGCATAGGGCACCACATTGCCGGCGTCGGATCCCGAAACGGCCTCCGCCGGACCATCCAGGCGGGTCACGCCGAGGCCTTCGGGATGCGCGGTGAGGTGACGGAGTCGGCGCGGCCCTCGGCGGCGCGCAGGAACATCATTTTCATCAGATCGACGTAGCTTGCCACCGACTCTCGGGCGATCGGGTTATCCGGGTAGGCCACAGTGATGGTGGTTCCGGTGTCACGCCGGGTGACCCACATACCGATCTGGTTCGCGGCACCGAGGTCGGTGTACAGCTGACCGTTACGCGCCTGCCACTGACCCATCACCACCGGATCCAGTGGCGGCAGACCGACATCGAGATATGACAGCATCGGCACCCCGGGCCCCGGCTTTCTGATGCCGGGCACCGCGGCGGCCAACTCCAGCACCCGTTCGATCGGCACGTTGGCCATCGGCATCCCGGCATCGAAGGCCGCCTGCGCGGCCCGTGCCACCACAGTGAACGACATCCCCGCCACCGGAACCGAAATCGGCACCACGCCGGTGAACCAACCCGTGGTCTGGAAGTCCGCCGGCGTACGCCTCGTCGTTGTCGGCGTAATCACGTTGTAGGTGTCAATCCCGGCCAGTTCGCGTTCAGCGATTGCCGCACAGGCGAAAACACCGCCAATGAATCGAACCCCCGCGGCAGTGCAGACAGATTCGAATCGGTCGCTGTCATGGGCGTCCATCAGCGTCACGGTGATCAGGTCGCCTGTGCACGGCACTGACGGATCGCCCAGTGGTAGGGGGAACTTCGGCAGCGTGCCCCCATTGCGCTCCAGGAACTCGACCCACTCGGCGACTTCCGACGACTCCAATGTGAGCGCCGACGTATAGTCGCGTTGCCGAACGCAATAGTCGCTGTAACGTCCCGTCTCCGGGAGCCGGATCGGTGCGCCGCCCTCCACCAGAGCGGCGTAATTCATGTTCAGCTCCACGAACAGATTGACCATGAACATCGCATCGGCATGTACGTGGTCGATACAGGCGTAAAGCGTGAAGTGATCGGCGCGCTGAATCACACCGAAGGTGAAGCAATCCCACCGCAGTGGGCTCGGCGTGGCCAGAACGTGTTCCCGCCACTGCGCCGCGGTCATCTGCCCATGCTTCGTCGCGACGTACTGGATATCGGTCGGCGTTGGCGTCGTATGCCGAACCACTCGGTCGTTGTCATCGAACTCAAACCAACTGTGATACGTGTCGTGGCGCCGAAGATAGGCGTTGATCACATACGTCATCGCCCGGATATCGCAGCGGCCCGGGATGTTCCACGACGGAATCAGCAGCCGCGCCATCTCCAGGCCGTTCGTCGAGTGCTCACGAAACGTGCGGATGTGTTGCTCCTGCTGATAGCTGGCAGGCACGTCTGTCGCCGGGGCCTGTGCGACCTGGGCTGCGGAGGCCGGCGAGGGCGCCCACGACACGACCGAACCCGGCGCGTCCACCCAGTCATGGATGGCCGTTAGCGCAACCACAGTGCACTCGCTCCCTCAGTCGGTTCCCGTCAGCATCCGATCCTGTTAGCGAGCTGACGTCAGAACACCGGCCAACGTTTCGCACAGGGTCTCGGCCAGCGCACGAACCGTCGTGATGTCCATGGAACGGACCCGGACACCGGTCTCCGTCTCGATTCGGGTGCGTAGCTCGAGGTTGCCCAGCGAGTCCAAACCATACTCTGAGATCGCCCGATCAGGGTCGACCGACCTGCGCAGAATGAGGCTGAGCTGCTCGGCCACCAGACGACGGACCAGGGTGGGCCATTCGTCCCGCGGAGCCGTGTGCAACTCGGCACGGAAGCTGCTGGTGTCGGCCGGCCGATCGGAATTGGACTGGAACGCCTCGGCGAACGGGCTGCGCTGCGCCAGGTCGGTCAGCCACGGTGTACCGATCACCGGTGCGTAGCCGGTATGCGCCCGGTTGTGGCGCAGCACCGCCTCGAATGCTTGAGCACCCTCGGCCGGGCTGATCATCGTGGTGTCGCCGGCGGCGGCCAGGTGGGCGCCCGCGCCGATCTCATCCCACGCGGCCCATGCGATCGCCGTGGCCGGCAGGCCCTGAGCGCGACGCCAGTGCGTGAAGCCATCCAGCCAGCTGTTGGCCGCGGCGTAGGCACCCTGCCCGGGTGAGCCGAGCAGCGCCGCAGCCGAGGAGAACGAGCAGAACCAGTCGAGCGGCTGCGTGATCGTCGCCCGGTGCAGATGCCAGGCCCCGTACACCTTCGGCGACCAGTCCCGCTCGATCAGCTCATCGGTGATGTTGGCCAGGATCGCGTCCTCGACCACTGCCGCGGCGTGCAGCACACCGCGCACTGCAAGACCGGTCGACGTGGCCGCCGACACCAGCCGGTCAACCGTCTCGGGGCAGGCGATGTCGCCACTGACGACCTCGATCTGGGTTCCGGCCTTCCGCATGCGCGCGATGTGCGCCAGCGCATCCGGTTTCGGCTGCGACCGGGAGTTGAGCACGATGCGACCCACACCCGCCGACGACATTTTGCCGGCCAGGAACAAGCCGAGGCCGCCGAGGCCGCCGGTGACGATGTAGGCGCCGTCCGAACGGAACACCTGTGCCTGCTCCGGCGGAACTACGACCTCGCTGTGCCCGGTCCGCGGGATCGTCAGGATCAGTTTTCCGGTGTGCTCGGCAGCACCCATGACGCGGATGGCCGTAGCCGCGTCGGCCAACGGGTAGTGCGTGGTCTCCGGCTGCGGCAGAACACCTTCGGCGGTCAGCCGGTACACGGTGTTCAGCAACTCGCGGATCTGAGCGGGATGTGTCAGGCACATCAACGCAAGGTCCACACCGTAAAAGGACAGGTTGCGACGGAATGGGAACAGGCCCATCCGGGTGTCGCCGTAGATGTCCTTCTTCCCGATCTCGATAAAGCGGCCACCAAAGGCCAGCAGTTCCACACCGGCACGTTGGGCGGCACCGGTCAGCGAGTTTAGAACGACGTCCACGCCGTAGCCGTCGGTGTCCTGGAGGATCTGCTCGGCGAAGTCGACAGTGCGCGAGTCGTAGACATTGTTGATACCCATGCGCCGCAACATCTCCCGGCGCTCCCGGGTACCGGCTGTCGCATAGATCTCCGCCCTGGCAAGCCGGGCGATGGCGATCGCGGCCTGGCCCACACCGCCGGTGGCGGAGTGAATCAGCACCTTGTCGCCGGGTTTGATGTGGGCCAGGTCCACCAGCCCGTGCCAGGCCGTCGCCGCTGCGGTCGATACCGCTGCTGCCTGGTCGTCGCGGAGACCGGCCGGCAGCGTGACCGCAACGTCCACATCGCAGGTGAGGAAGGTTCCCCAGCAGCCGTTCGGCGACATACCGCCGACGTGATCGCCCACCTTGTGCGAGCGCACGTTCGATCCGACCGCGGTGACCACACCGGCGAAGTCGATGCCCAGTTGCGGCTTTCCGTCGTAGCTCGGATAACGACCCATAGCCACCAGCACGTCGGCGAAGTTAAGGCTGGACGCGGTCACCGCGACCTCGATCTCACCCGGCCCGGGAGCGGTCCGCTCGAACGCTGTCAATTCCATGGTCTGAAGGTCACCCGGTGTGCGGATCTCCAGTCGCATGCCGTCCTGAGCGTGATCGACGACGGTGGTGTAGCGCTCCTGAGGCCGAAGTGGAGCCGGGTACAGATGCGCCGTGTACCACTGCTGGTTGCGGAATGCGGTCTCATCCTGATCCGAACCCAACAGCAATTGCTGCGCGATCAGCGCGCCCTCGGTGGCATCGTCGACATCAATCTGAGTCGGACGCAGCGCCGGGTGTTCAGCACCGATCACCCGAAGCAGGCCGCGCAGGCCGGCCTGCTCAAGATTGGGGCGCTCGCCGGCTACAACCATCTGGGCGCCGCGGGTGACGACGTAGAGTCGGGGCGTATCGCCGGCCGCCTCTGGCAGATCACGGACGATCCGGACCAGATCGCGGACATGCTCGCCACCGCGTTGCGCCATCTGCTCCGGAGGGCAGCTGGTGCGTGGTGCGGCAACCACGACCATGTTCCCGAACCGGCCTTCGGCCAGGTATGCCCGCAGCCGAGCGGCGTTGGCGGTGTGGTCGGCGTGCTGCGGCCACGACATCGTCGCCACGTCCGCGTCATTGAGCTTGAGCGCGTCGGTGAGCTCAGAGGCCAGGATGTCGGTGGTGTCGGAGGTGCTGACCAGCAGCCAGCTGCCGGCGTTGAAGTGCGAGGCGAGATCCGGCAACTCTTCCCTACTCCACTCGACGGCCATCAGGCGCTCGTTGAGCACACGGTCACCGTCGGCCGCGCCACTGCCCATCGACAGTCCGTCTACCGACAGCAGAACCGTGCCGTGATCGTCGATGAGATGGATATCGGCTTCGACACCTGAACCATCAAGGGAGACAACGCGTGTCAGGCAGTAGCGCGCTTTGTTGGCTGAGCCGTAGTCGCGCAGCCGACGCACGCCCAGCGGCAGCAGCAGACCGCCGGTTCCGGTGTTCTGCACGCCGGGATGGGCTGCGACCGACTGGAAGCACGCATCCAGCAGTGCCGGATGGACACAAAAGGCACTCTGCTGACCGCGGATCGCGGTCGGCAGGCCGATCTCGGCCAGCACGGTATCGCCGGCGTTGTCGGTCGCATTGATGGCATTCAGCGCAGTGAACGCCGGACCGAACTGCACACCCCGGGTGTCGAACCACTGCCGGACATCGGCGCCGTCGGCGCGATGTGGATGATCGGCAAGCAGTGCGTCCATGTCATAGGCGGCGGGCTGATCGTCACCGGAGGCGAAATCCAGTGCCCGCAGTACCGCACTGGCCCGGCGCTCACGCTCGCCGTCGTGGTCGGTCTCAACTAGGAACTCAAGCGTGCCCGGGCGCACCGCGGCCGCCTGCGCGCTGATCGCGGTCTCGTCCTCCAGCAGCATCATCCGCTCGAACCGCACATCGCTGACTTCGACGGCGTCGCCGAGGGCGGTGCGGGCGGCGGACAGTGCCATCTCGCAGAACGCGGCACCCGGCATCGCGGGCACATTGTTGATCTGGTGGTCGACCAGCCACGGCAACGCCGCGACACCGACCTGCCCGGCCCATACGTGGCGTTCCGGTTCCTCAAGCAGGCGCACATGCGAACCCAGTAGTGGATGGGCCGCAACCAGATGCGCGCCCCGAGCCTGATCGCCGGTCTGTCGCTCCAGGATCAGCGTGCGATGACTCCACGCCGGCAACGCGGCATCGACCAGTTCGCCCTCGGGAAGCAGAGCGGCGAAATCAACGCGGGCACCGGCGGCGAAGAGATCACCCACTAGCGTCCGCAGTCCGTGCGGCATCTCCTGGCCACGACGCATGGCGGCAATGGCGGCCACCGGGACGTCCAGTGTGGACGCGGTCTGATCGACGGCACGAACCAGCAGCGGGTGCGGCGAGAGTTCGGCGAAAACCCGGAAGCCGTCTTCGAGCGCGGCCTGGGCCGCGGCCGAGAACCGGACCGTGTGGCGAAGGTTGTCAATCCAGTAGTCGACATCGCAGTTCGGCTGCTCGCGCGGGTCGAAAAGGGTTGCGGAGTAGAACGGAATCTCCGGAGTCAGCGGGGTGATGTCATCGAGCATGCCGGCAAGCTCTTCGAGGATCGGCTCGACCTGCGGGGTATGCGATGCGACATCGACGGCCACCTCGCGCGCCATGATCTCGCGCTGCTCCCACTCGGCGACGATGCGGCGCACCGTTTCCGTCGCGCCACCGATCACCGTGGAGGTCGGGGAGGCCACTACGGCGACGACGACGTCCTCCACGCCCTGCTTTTCCAACTCCTCCCGCACCACCTGAGCGGGCAGTTCGACCGCGGCCATGGCGCCGCCGCCGGCGATCTTCAGACACAGCAGCGACCGACGACAGATCACCTTGACGCCATCGGTCAGCGACAGAGCGCCCGAGACGACAGCGGCGGCGACCTCGCCGAGCGAGTGGCCGATGACCGCACCGGGCGTTACTCCGTGGGACGCCATAGTGGCGGCCATCGCGACCTGCATCGCAAAGATCGTGGGCTGGACCCGGTCAATGCCGGTCACCGTCTCCGGTGCCAGCATCGCCTCGGTGACCGAGAAACCGGACTCGGCGGCAATCAGCGGCTCGAGTTCGGCGATCGTGGCAGCGAACGCCGGTTCGGCGGCCAACAGGCCGGCGCCCATCGTCGCCCACTGCGACCCCTGTCCGGAGAACACCCACACCGGCCCGCGGTCATCCTGGCCGACTGCCGCCTGGAACGGATCGTCACCGTCGGCGATCGCCAGCAGGCTCTCCACCAGAACGCTACTGCTGTCAGCAGTCACGGCCACGCGTACCGGCCGGTGGCCGCGGCGACGCGCCAGGGTGTACGCCAGGTCACCCAGAATCAGGTCATCGCCGGCAGCCTCGACCCAGTCAGCAAGGCGCTGTGACGTCTGACGCAGTCCATCGGCCGACGAGGACGTCACCGGGAATACCAACCGTCCCGAATCCACCACCGCGCCCGCGCAGTCTCCGGCGACCGGTTCCGGCGCCTGCTCCACAATGGCGTGCACGTTGGTGCCCGACATGCCGTAGGAGGAGACCGCCGCGCGCCGCGGGGCGATGCTGTCGTCGACCGGCCATCCGATGGCCTCCTGCGGTACGAACAACCCGGTCTCGATCGTGGCCAGGTGCTCGGGCAGCTGATTGAAATGAAGGTTCTTGGGCACCACACCGTGGTGCACCGCGAGCACCGCCTTCATCAGGCCCAGCACACCGGCAGCCGACTCGGCATGGCCGAAGTTGCTCTTCACGGAGGTAAGCGCGCAGCGACCCGACGTGCCGTACACGGTCGACACACTGGTGTATTCGATGGTGTCACCCACCGGCGTGCCGGTTCCGTGCGCCTCGACCATGCCGACGGTCGCGGGGTCGACATCCGCGACGGCCAGGGCCGAGCGGAAGACGGCAACCTGAGCATCGCCGGACGGCGTCAGAATATTGTCGGTTCGGCCGTCCTGGTTGGAGGCGGTACCGCGAATGACGGCCAGCACCCGGTCGCCGTCGCGTTGCGCGTCATCGAGTCGCTTGAGCATGACGACGCCGCAGCCCTCGGCGCGTACGAAGCCGTCCGCCTCGACGTCGAAGGAATGGCAGCGGCCGGTTGCCGACAGCATTCCCTGACCGGAGGCCGAGGCATAGAGGCGAGAGTCGAGCATCAGCATGACGCCACCGGCGAGGGCCATATCGCTCTCGCCGTCGTTCAGGCTCCGGCAGGCCTGATGTACCGCAACCATGCTCGACGAGCAGGCGGTGTCCATGGTCAATGCGGGACCGTGCAGGCCGAGGGCGTGTGCCACCCGGCCCGACGCCATGCTGAACGGATTCCCGGTGAACGCGTAGGCCTGGTCGAAGGCGCCGGCGTCGCTGGTGACCATGGCGTAGTCGTCGTGCGACATACCGATGAACACACCGGTGGACGTACCGGACATCGACGCCGGCGTGCGGCCGGACTGTTCGACTGCCTCCCAGCAGGTCTCCAGCAGCACGCGATGCTGCGGATCCATCGCGGTGGCCTCGCGCTCGTTGATCCCGAAAAAGTCCGGGTCGAAGCCGGTGACGTCATCGATGAATGCGCCCCACTTCGACACCGACCGGCCCTGCACACCGGACTCCGGATCGTAGAGTTCGTCAGCGTCCCAGCGTTCGGCCGGAACCTCGGTGACCATGTCGTCGCCGCGCAGCAGGGCTTCCCACAGCTTGTGGGGGGAATTGATACCGCCCGGGAGTCGGCAGGCCATACCGATAACGGCGATTGGGGTTAGGGAGGATCCGCGCACTTCGCTCACACCTCGTTCTTCGTCAATGCGGGCCACGATGTTTCACCTGGGAGCCGCCTCAAGACCATCCACGCGGAACGCGCCATTGCGTTTCACATCAACTTAAGGTTGCCAGTGCTGCCGATAGCTTAACTGATCGGTGCCGGAATCGCGAGATTTCTCTGTCGGCTCAAAAAAGTGAAATAGCCGCTGTTTCAGCGCTTCGCAGACTCGATGGCAATCCTCGCTCAATGTGTTAGCTGGCGCTGACAACCGGTGGCGGCCCGCCTGGCCTGCCCCGGCCGCCGGGCTGATCTGCGCTCACCGCTATTACCAATGTTCAGATGGTATTTCGGTGTCCCGCGGCATCGGCCACACCTGCCCTTTGGACGTCCCTGACCGCCCCTGCCATGCCGCTGCTGCGAGGTTGCGACAGCATTCCATGCTCATATTTGTCGACTTACCGCAAATTACCGCATCCAGCAAACTATTGTGAAATACCATCGGCACCGTCGAGAAGCCTCCGGGCAAACTGTTGGCAATTGTGCGGATCTCCGAATGCCGACTGGGCGGCCGGCCGGTACGAAGCCGAACAGATCGCGCCCGATGCTGAGAGTTCAGGCTACCGACTCTTCGCCTTGCTTAAGCTTTCAACCAGTGATTCCCTCTCTGCCGCCGGAACTCCGGCAACTAAACTGAGAGTAGCCTGAGAGGGTCTGGTATCTACCGAATGGGCGCGCCATAACCCGTCAGCTGATATCAACAAACCACTCGGTTTACATTGTTCATCAAGCGTTGACGGCGAACCAGGCAAAGAATCAATAAATAATCTGCGAGTTATGTAAATTCGAACCTCTCAATTCGTTGAAAAAACAGCCGGACAGCCCTGCAACAGTGCTCCAATAATGTTTCAAACGCGAGCGGGAGCCCTCGCGCAGATGTTAGCTAGATCACCCGGGGCCGGGCGTGGCGCCTAGCCTGCAACCGCACCTGGCCCAGGAGAACGGAACGCCGAGCCATGCTCGGTGATCGGCACGAACCCGTGCCGGCGAGCCGCGGCGGCATCTCGGCGCACCAGTGCGCCCATAGTCACAAAGCCGGTCTGATCCGCCGCCAGCAACGGCGTCAGCAGTCGGTTATGAACAACGGCGAATGCCAGTCCCGCCTCGGGAATGGCCCAACCGAATGCCCCTCCGAGGCCGACGTGACCGAACCCGGGCAGCACTGCAGGCACAGACAGTCCATGGAACCCGAGATGGAATGCCATCGGCAGCAGGAGGTTGCGATCAGGGCGCAGGTTGCGGCGTCCGGTCAGAGCCGCCACCCGCTGCGCCGACAGATACCGCCGGCCGTCTATTTCGCCTGCGTTGGCGATCGCGCCGTACATCCGGGCCAAAGCCCGAGCGGTCGCGACGCCGTTGGCGGAGGGAATCTCGCTGTCCAGCAACGGCATATCGCCCTGCACAACGGTTTTCATGCCCGGGAAGTACATCGAACCGAATGCAGCAGACAACTCCAGCGCGGCGAGGCGGGGGGCCACCGCATTGAACACCGGATTGGGAATGTTGGCCTGCGGGCCGATGATGCTCGCGACGCGGGTCGGCGAACCCGCGGGCGGGCGTCCGAGGTGGATGCCGTCGGTGCCCAGCGGTTCTGCCACCTCGATCCGGATCAATTCCCGCATACCCCTGCCGGTGACCGAGCGGGCCAGGCCGGACATCAGCCAGCCATAGGTAATCGCGTGATAGGCGGATCTACCGAGGTGGGCATCGGCGGGTGCCGCCGCGATCCGATCCTCCATGTAGCGGTGGTTGAGGAGTTCGTGCTTGCCCACCCCGCGCAGGTTCGACAGTCCCGCCCGGTGCCGCATCACGTCCCGGACGGTGATCTGCGCCTTTCCGTTGGCGCCGAATTCAGGCCAGTACTCGGCCACCGGGGCGTCGTAATCGATCAACCCTCGGTCAGCCAGTCGATGAATGACAGTGGATGAAACACCCTTGGTCGCCGAAAACACCATCGCCGCGGTATCGGCCGACCACGGCACCGTGCCGCGCCTGTCAGACCATCCGGTCCATACGTCCACAACAGGCCTACCGTCGAGATAGACCGCGAATGCGCCGCCACCGAACCGCCGATGCGGGAATAGGTTCGCGAAACCTCTTACTGCACAGGCGAAACCGGGGTCAGCGGCACCATGAACCCCGCGGGGCAACGCCGCATGATTACCACCAGATGTCACCGGGGTCACGACAGCGAATGTACAAGCTGAACACGCCTTCGCCGAAAATCGTTGCCGATCTGTTAGATTCGCCCCTCGGCGGCATCCAGAATCCGTTGGGCCGCAAGGGCGGGTGTCAGCTCGCCATCGCGGACCTGCCGTTCGACCTCGGCACGCATACCTTTCACCGCAGGATGGCTCAGAACCCGGTCCAGCACGGTGTCGCGCACCATCGACCACGTCCAGTCCACCTGCTGAGCGCGCCGCCGAGCCTGGAAATCACCGGCTTCGGTGAGCACTTCGCGATGCTTGAGCACGGTGTCCCACAACGTGGTCAAGCCGTCACCGTGCAGCGCACTCAGCGTCAGCACCGGTGGGCGCCACAGTGTTTCGCGGGGATAGATCAACCTGATCGCCGACGCCAGCTCACGCGCTGCGGAATCGGCTTCGATGGCATGCTTTCCGTCGGCCTTGTTGACCACGACGATATCGGCAAGTTCGAGCACACCTTTTTTGATTCCCTGGAGCTGATCTCCGGTGCGGGCCAGAGTCAGGAATACGAACGTGTCCACCATGTTGGAGACCGTGACCTCCGACTGCCCCACCCCGACGGTCTCCACCAGAATGACGTCAAAACCGGCGGCCTCGAGTAACACGATGGTCTCCCGGGTGGCCCTGGCTACGCCGCCGAGGGTCCCGGAGGTCGGCGACGGCCGGATATAGGCATCCGGGTGCACCGCCAACCGCGCCATTCGGGTCTTGTCCCCCAGGATCGATCCCCCGGTACGCGTGGACGACGGATCGACCGCCAGCACCGCCACCCGGTGACCCCGACCGATCAGGTACATGCCGAGTGCCTCGATGGCGGTGGACTTCCCCACACCGGGAACCCCGGTGATACCCACGTGCATAGCGCTGCCCGCATGCGGCATCAATTCCAGCAGCAACTCCTGAGCCTGCTCACGATGGTCAGTGCGGGTCGACTCGACCAGCGTGATCGCGCGTGCCAACGCGGCGCGGTCGCCCTCACGGATCGCTCCGGCGAGCACTCGAGCGTCGCTGTGGTCCTCCATCAGCTCAGTTCGTAACCCAACCGCTCGGCGAGCTTGTGCAACAGGCTCACCGCCGCCTCGGCGATGACCGTACCGGGCGGGAAGATCGCGGTGGCGCCGGCAGCGTACAACTCGTCGAAGTCACCCGGTGGGATCACACCACCGACCACGATCATGATGTCCGGTCGGCCGACCACCGCCAGCGCCTCACGAAGCGCGGGCACCAGGGTCAGGTGGCCGGCGGCAAGTGACGACACACCGACAACGTGGACGTCATTGTCGGCCGCCTGCCGTGCCACTTCATCCGGCGTGGAGAACAATGAGCCGACATCAACGTCGAATCCGATATCGGCGAATGCCGTTGCGATGACCTTCTGTCCGCGGTCGTGACCGTCCTGGCCCATTTTCGCCACCAGGATCCGAGGCCGACGGCCGTCGGCATCGGCGAACTTCGCCACCAGTCGGGTGGCCTCCGTCAGACCGGTGATTCCGCCTCCTGAACTCACTGCGCCCTGTCCTCCCCCTCGGCTCACTTCGTCGCGGTAAACCCCTGAGATGGTTCGAATTTCGGCCTGGTGACGCCCATACACCTTTTCCAGTGCATCGGAGATCTCCCCCACCGTGGCCTTTGCCCGCGCCGCGTCGATGGCCAGTGCCATCAGATTGTCCTCCAGACCGGACCCTGCGGTCGGTCCGGCTGCCCGGGTGAGTTCAGCCAGCGCTGCCTGCACCGAGGTCTCATCGCGTGCCGCGCGAAGCTGCTCCAGCTTCGCGAGCTGCTCGCTTCGGACCCGGCTGTTCTCCACCTTGAGAACCTCGATATCAATGTCCTCATCGACCTGATACTTGTTCACACCGATTACCGGTTGCTGTCCGGAGTCGATTCGCGCCTGGGTTCGCGCCGCGGCCTCCTCGATGCGCAACTTGGGAATGCCGTCGCTGATCGCCTGCGCCATCCCCCCGCGCTCGGCCACCTCGGCGATGTGGGCGCGGGCACGCTGCGCCAACTGATGGGTCAGCCACTCGACGTAGTAGGAGCCTCCCCACGGGTCAATAGGTCGGGTTGTGCCGGACTCCTGCTGCAGCAGAATTTGGGTGTTACGGGCGATACGCGCGGAGAAGTCGGTGGGCAATGCGAGCGCCTCGTCGAGCGCGTTGGTGTGTAGTGACTGAGTGTGCCCCTGGGTGGCGGCCATCGCCTCGATACAGGTGCGGGCAACGTTGTTGAACGGATCCTGGGCGGTGAGTGACCATCCCGACGTCTGCGAATGGGTGCGCAGCGACAGGGATTTGGGGTTCTTCGCCCCGAATCCGGCAACAAGTTCACTCCACAGCAGACGGCCGGCCCGCAACTTGGCGACCTCCATGAAGAAGTTCATTCCGATACCCCAGAAGAACGACAACCGGGGGGCGAACTTGTCGATATCCAAACCGGCGTCCACACCAGCCTTGAGATAGTCCACCCCATCGGCGAGCGTGTAGGCCAGTTCGAGATCGGCTGTGGCGCCTGCTTCTTGGATGTGGTAGCCCGAGATCGAGATCGAGTTGAACTTGGGCATCTTGATGCTGGTGTAGGCGAAGATGTCCGAAATGATCCGCATCGATGGCTGCGGCGGATAAATGTAGGTGTTGCGGACCATGAACTCTTTGAGGATGTCATTCTGGATTGTGCCGGCCAGTTTCTCCGGCGGTACGCCCTGCTCCTCTGCGGCAACCACGTACAGGGCGAGGATCGGCAGCACCGCGCCGTTCATCGTCATCGATACTGACACCGCCGACAGGTCGATTCCGTCGAAGAGTTCCCGCATGTCCAGGATCGAGTCGATGGCCACGCCCGCCATCCCAACATCACCCTGCACTCGCGGGTGGTCGGAGTCATAACCACGGTGGGTGGCCAGATCGAAGGCCACTGAAAGACCCTTCTGCCCGGCCGCGAGGTTGCGCCGGTAGAAGGCATTGGAATCGGCGGCAGTGGAGAAACCCGCGTATTGGCGGATGGTCCACGGCTGATTGACGTACATGGTGGGATACGGCCCACGGATGAATGGCGGCGCACCGGGAAAACTGTCCAGCGGATAGCCCGCCGCCACTACGGCATCGCGGTCGGAGCCGGTGTACAGCGGTTTGACGACGATATTCTCCGGGGTGTGCCAGTCCAACTGTTCGGCCGTGTAACCGTGGGCAGCCGCCGCTGCTGCGATGTGGTCGGCTGCCGCTGCGGCCGTGGGTGTGGCGGCCGGGCGTTCGCCATGCAGTGGGACATCGGCGAAGCTCGGGATCGCACCGATGCCGGCGGCGACATCGCCAGAGATCATTTCGGTCATGCTCCCAATCCATCCAGCAGGGTCGAAAGCGCTTCCACCGCATGGATTTTGGCGGTGAGATAATCGTCTGGCCGGGCCTCGGGTGGCACGTCGGCTACTGCCTTACTCGGACCCGCGAGATAGATCCGTTGCACTCCGGCCGCGCGGGCCGCGGTCACGATAGCTGCCACCTCGTCGCCGTACCGGGAGTCGGTGCCGCAGATGACCGCGACGGAGGTGCCTGCGTCGCGCACGGCTTCGCCCACGACGCCGGGTTCGACGGTGCCGGGATTGACGGCCTCAACTCCGCCGGATGCCAACAGATTCGCGGCGAATGATGTTCGGATGTTGTGCTCGGCGAGTGGGCCCAGTGGAAGCAGCAGTGCCCGCGGACGTTGACCGGTGCGCACAAGGTGCGCATCGGAGCGATCGCGTAGCGCCTCAAACGGCTTCGCGTACCGCAGTCCCGTGGACGGCAAACCGGTCTGCGGCAGTGGCGGTTCGGAGAGATTCGGGAATTCGTTGATGCCGGTAATAGCGGTGCGCCGGTGTGCGATGTCGTCGGCACGACGAGCCCGCACCTGGTCGATCTGCTCGGTGACGTAGCCGATCGCTTGCCCGAAACCACCGCGGCCCTCGACCTCCTGAATATGCGACCATGCCTGCGCGGCAAGGGTTTCGGTGAGTCGCTCGACGTACCACGAGCCGCCGGCGGGGTCGAGAACGCGACCGACGCCGGACTCTTCGAGCAACAGCAACTGGGTGTTACGGGCAATCCGCCGGGCGAAGTCAACGGTCATTCCGGGAAATCCGCCCGGGATCGCCGCATCGAATGGCAAGACCTGCACCGTGTCGGCTCCCCCGATGCCCGCACCAAACGCTGCCACGGTGGTGCGCACCATATTCACCCAGGGATCCCGCTGCGTCATCATCGCCGCAGACGTGACCGCATGTACCGTCGCAGCGCCGTCATCGGGGTAGCCCAACACATCGGCCACCCGTGCCCACAGTTGCCGGGCCGCACGGAACTTCGCGATGGTCATGAACTGGTCGTCGTCGGCAGCCAGTCGGAAGCTGATCTGGTGCAGCGCATCGACAGCAGCTATTCCGGCGGCGGTCTGCAGGCGCAGGTAGTCAAGGGCCGCACAGATCACACCGGCCAGTTCCCAGGCGGCCCCGGCCCCACAGTTGTGGAAAGCAGGTCCGTCGATGGTGATCGTTCGCACGCCGCGCTTGCCGGCCAGGGTGGTGGCCACCGCAAGAACCTCCTCGACAGTGCTGGTGTCGGTGCCGCCGAGTACGGCGGTGAGCGGGTCAGCACCGAGGTCGATGGACATCGACGCGCGCCTTGCGTCGTCCGCTCCGGCCACCAGGGCAAGCACCGCCTGGGCCGCCGCCGGGAAATCTGCACCGGCATCCAGCATCACCGGCGCGAGTTCGAGGTACACACCCTCGAGCCAACGGTCGAGTTGCCCGGGCGCCACCCCGCCGTCGCCGACTCGCAGCACCAGCGCACTCACGCCGTCGACAAGCGCGCCGAGGATGGCGACGTTGCCCTCTGTGGCGGTACCGGCGAAGTTCGGCGCCGGGAACTGCTCGGCTACCTTCCAGCCGGCCAGTACGTCACGGTGGCGGTCAGCGCCGCGCACGAACGGCCACTCACCCGGCAGTGGCGCTTCGCCCAGCCCATCAGTCGCGGTGTAGAGAGCATGAATCTCAAAGCCCTCGTAGGTCGGCGAGTCCAGTAGTCGTTCGGGTTCGTCAGGGAGTTCGGACCGATCCCGTCGACCGGTCTTGGCCATCACCTCGGCGACGGCACTGCGCCACCGCGCGCCCTGCAGTTCTACCGACACCGGCGGCTCCCATTGTCCTGTGGCAGCCGACGCCGCCTGATCTCAGGCTAAAGGATCGCCCTGCGGTCAGTGTCGTGTGTTCCCCCGGTGACTCAGCTCACGATTCGCCGACCCGACATATGCGGCCCGTAACCTTGGCACACGTGACAATCCCCGGCGTGAGCGCTCTGCGCAGGGTGGGTGCGGCGTTGATCGTCACCGCCCGGCAGGTGAGCCGGACCCGGATCGTGCTCACAGCTCTCGCCGTGGCCGCAATCATCGCGATCGTGGTTGTGGTGCCGCTGCCCACCGCCGTGCAAATGCGGGATTGGTCGTCGGCGATGGGCGCTTGGTTACCGATCGCATTTCTCGGTGCGCACGTCGTCGCCACGGTACTGCCGTTTCCGCGGACCGCGTTCACCCTTGCAGCCGGATTATTGTTCGGACCGGCGCTCGGCATCGCGATCGCGGTGACGGCCAGCACACTGAGCGCCCTGGTCGCACTGCTCGGAGTTCGCGGCCTGGGCTGGCAACTCAACTCAGTACGCACCCGCCCGGCCATCACGGAACTCGATACCCGGCTGCGCACCCGGGGATGGCCGGCCGTGCTGTCGCTGCGGCTGATTCCGGCGGTGCCGTTCTCAGTCCTGAACTACGCCGCGGGGGCGTCGTCCGTGCGGGTCGTGCCCTACCTGCTGGCGACGATGGTCGGCCTGCTGCCCGGAACGTCGGCCGTGGTGATCCTTGGCGATGCATTGACCGGCAACATCAGCCCATTGCTGGCTCTGGTGTCACTGTGTACGGCCGCCCTCGGCGTCGCCGGGCTTATCTACGAGACGCGGCGTTACCGGCGCGAGCACCGGTCGATGGAGAAAGACGGGACTACAGCACCCCGAGGATGACTGCGGCCGCCGGGATACCGCACCGGTTCCGCAGGTCCACCGATGGGGCGCGCAGCGCGTCCAATTCCGCCTTGACCTGCGGGTTGGCCTGGAAGTATGACTGTACCTGAGCCCTGACAGAGTCTTTGTCCTGCCCCTGTAGGTCGCTGAGGAAGTTGTTGACGTCCGGATTGTCGAGGAGGTATCCCGTAATCGCGACATCGACGCCGGCAGCCACGTTGGTCACGTCGGCGAGGGTGCAACCGGGCGGCGGCGCGGCGACCGCCGGCGTCGCCAGGCCGAGCAATGCACCGCCGGTGCCGAGGACCAGTGCGGTGGCGCGGACGGACTTGAGTGCGAATGTCATGGGGCTCCCTGGGATGCGTTTTGGGTTAGCTTAAGTCAGGTCAGTCCAGACCTCCACTCGCGGGGGCCGTTAATACTGGGTAGACTGCAACCCTTGGGGAGACCTCGGCCTCAATCGACTCAAAGGACACGCCCTGATGCAACGGTTACGACAGTTCCTGATTCTCTCCGCCGGCGGCCTCGGAGTCGCGGCCGCACTCTTCGCCGCACCGGTTGCCGGCGCCGACGAGGATGGCGGCGGCGGCCCCAGCAACCCACTGATGCCGACCTGTGAGACATCGGGTGGCAGCTCGGCAATCGGCGGCCAGACCACCGATTGCGCGAGCCCGGGCAATTCCCAGATCACTGCTACCCCGAACGATCTCGGAGTCATGGGAGCCGAGAACGGGTTCTACGGGTTCCCGGGCGTCTTCTGATCATCGCCTGAACGGTTTCACCCACCGGGTGGAGCCTCGATAGCTTCCGGCACCGAGAGTTGCTCGATGGCTTCCGCGGCCGGCAATCTCGGCGACTCAACGGCCATCGTCGACGAACGCGCTTCAGCTTCGGCTTTGGCGACCGCCTCCGCGATATCCGGATCGGTACGGGTGTTGAACCAGTCGGCGACCTCCTCGGAATCGTCGGCGGGCCTGGGCGT
>Ga0194057_10000337_pt1 | contig 24138 bp, 22 predicted proteins | sample SepL4415m_MetaG_FD_155474 | JGI IMG/M metagenome (GOLD analysis project Ga0194057, IMG submission 155474) | Anoxic zone freshwater microbial communities from boreal shield lake in IISD Experimental Lakes Area, Ontario, Canada - Sep2016-L442-15m | ecosystem: Environmental > Aquatic > Freshwater... | reverse complement strand
ACCATGATGAGCGGCTTGGCAGTCCCGCGCAGCATGGCCGCGAACTGCGCGACCGGCGCAAACTCCGCGGAGAGCTCGTGTGGGTGCGCCATGCTCATCACAAAGTCGATGTTGGGCAGCTTCTCCTGCAGCGCCGCCAGCTCCTCGACGTCGGCCAGCGAGACCGGCCGCCGGTCCTTGGCGCCCGAGCCGAGGAGGTAAAGGCAGTCCGAGCCGGTGCCGTAGTAGACGGGGCCGGCCTCCAGGGTCAGCCCGCCGGCCCCCGAGCGCGACGTCAGCGGCACGCTCCGCGGCACCGCCGCAAGGGCGTCGTCGACCAGGCCGGCAGGGATGCGCACGCGGGTCCCTTCGACCTGCGCGCCGGCCTTCGCGAGCAGCGCCAGGGCGCGCTCGTGCTGCACTTCGACGCCGGTCTTCTCGAGGACCTCGAGGGTGGCGGCGTGCACCGCCTTGCACCCCGTCTCGTCGAGGGCGCTGGTGCGGAGCCGGTACTGGGTCATCTGGATCCTCCCTGGGGATGTGCATCGGCCACGCCGCACCAGCGCATCGCCATCAGGGCGACGGCAGCGGTGAAATCGAGGAGGCTCTGGACGCTGGCGCGCTCGTTGACGGCGTGCGCGGTCTCGATGCCGTCGGGGCCGAAGCTGAAGGTGGGCGTGCCGCCCGCCGTGAAGGTGGCGGCGTCGTGCCAGCTGTCGAGGCCGGCGGGCTTGCCGCTCCGGCCGACGAGCGCTGCGCACTCGAGCGCCGTGACGACCAGCGGATGGTCGGGCGGCATCTCGGCGGGCACCACGTCCTCCGTCCAGGCGAAGCGCAGCGGATGCTCGGCGAACCACGGGTCGCCGGCCACGGCCGCGGTCAGGCGGTCGACCACTTCGGCCTCGACCGCCTTCCCGGTACCCTCGGCGTCGGCGTGCCCAGGCAGGTAGGTGATGTCGCAGGTCACGTCGCACGACGCCGGGATCGTCACCATCCAGGCGCCGCCGCCGACGATCGTCGGCACGATGTCGCCCGGAGCCAGCAAGGGATGCTTGTGGTCCGCGCGACCGCGCCACTCCTCGCGCAAGGCCCGGATGCCGTTCAGTAGCGGCACGAGCTTCTCGATGGCGTTCACGGCGCCGCCCTCGCGCCAGTCGGGCTGCGGCATCTCGGCGTGGCCGGCGCGGCCCTCCACGGTGATCGTCGGCGTCACCGTGCCGCGGCAGCTCACCCAGGCGTCGAAGGCGGTGGACTCGGCGGCGATGCCGGCGTCCGCCTTGACGCCGTGTGCCACGGCCATGCGGCCGCCGGCCCCCGACGACTCCTCATCGGTGACCGTGCAGAACACGACGTCGCCGGCGAGGCGCACGCCCAGCCGGCTCAAGGTCTCGAGAGCGACGATCAGGCAGGCGATGCCGCCCTTCATGTCGCAGACGCCACGCCCGTACAGCGACCCGTCGCGCTCCTCGACCCTGAACGGGTCGCTGAGCCACTGCTCGCGCGGGGCGACATCCACGGCGTCGATGTGGCCGTTGAGCAGCAGGCTGCGGCCGCCGCCGGCGCCGGGAAGGACGGCGGCGAGCTGGGGCCGGCCGACGAAGTCGAGGCCGGCCGGCAGGAATCTGCTGCCCGCCCCGGTCGGCGCCGGCTCCCACAGGTCGGGCCGCGCGCCGAGCTTCGCGAGGCGCGCGGCGAGCAGCCGCTGCAGCTTCGCTTCGTCGCGCGCCGGCTGGCCGGGCAGGCGCGCGGTCGTGTCGCAGGCGACGAGCTCGGTGACGAGCCCGACGACCTCGTCGCGCGCGCCGAGCGCCGCCTCGACGACGTTCTTGTCCAACGCGGAACGCGGTTCGCTCACGGGCGCACTCTCCTCGGGTGACGGCGACAACGGGTCCGCGCCATTGTACGCTCGCTGCAGACGACCGACACCGGCCCACGCCAGGAGGATTCATGAGCGAGATCCGCTTCACCAAGATCAGCGTCATCAAGCCCGAGGATATGATCTGGGAAGAGGCCATGCACAGGCCGGACGAGACAGAGGCGCCCGGGCAGGAGCTCACCGCCGCGCACTCGGTCGACGACAAGTTCAGCTTCGGCCTCTGGCGTCGCGACGCGCAGAGCCGGCACTTCGAGCGCCCCTACCACGAGATCGCCTACATCATCGAGGGCCAGGTCGAGATCACCGACGACGACGGCGAGGTCCTGATCGCCGGCCCCGGCGACATCCTCATCACCCCGCAAGGCAGTCAGGGCTACTGGAAGAACCTCAGCCCGGTGAAGAAGGTGTGGGGGATCTACGAAGAGGTCGGCGCCGGCCTGGACGCGTACACCGGGCCCGGGGCCTTCTGAGGCCGATGGGCGCGCCCGGAGAAGCGGGCGCCGCGCCGCGGGCGCTCGCCGCCCTCAGCGCACCGTCACCCTGAAGCTCGCCGAGCCGCTGCCCCCGTCGTCGTCGCGCACCGTCACGACGACGGTGTAGCCGCGGCCGCGGCCGCGGGGGAAGCGGTGCGCCAGCGTGAAGGTCTTGTCGGCGCGCAGGGCCAGCGCCGTGCGCGCCGAACCGTCGCCCCAGTCCACGGCGCCGGTCCATGTGTCGGCGCCGGGGTCGGCGAACGCGCCGAGGCGCGTGAGCAGCGCACCTCCAGCCACGTTCGCCGCGCCCCCGGCGCGTACCCGGGGCGCCACGTTGATGACGTCGACGGCGACGCTCGCCCCAGACGTGCAGGCCAAGTCGCTGGTCACGGTCACGGGCACCCGACAGGTCCCATCGTCGAGCCAGGTGTGCGCCAGCTCGAACGACTTGTCTTGGTCGAGCTTCAGCGGCTCCGGGCCGACGCCGTAGTCCACCGTCGCCGACCACGCCGAGCCGCTCTCGTCGACGAACGAGCCCGCGGCCGTCCATGCGTCGCCCTCGAGCGCCATGGCGGTCGCCGGCAGCGACACCGTGAAGACCTTCGCCACGAGATAGCGCGAGTCCACCACCTCGAAGTCGCTGCCCTTGACCGCGCGGATGGCGCTCAGCGCCTCGTCGTCCCAACGCGGATCCGGGGCGCCGCCCACAAACCAGTCGGCGCCGTTGTCGGCGACCATCATGCCGTAGGTCTTGAGCGCCTGCAGCACCACGCGCAGCTCCGCGGGAAAGCCGCTGATGTCGAAGCTTGCCTTGAGCCGCAGGCGCAGCCCCATCGGCGGCAGGTCCGGATCCGTCTCCTCACTGGCGAAGTGCGTCGCCGGATAGACGTAGGCGCGCTGCGTCGTTTCGACCGTGAAGCGCAGCGCGTGGTCGATCACGCCTTCCTCGACGGCCTCGTCGTAGCGCACCAGGCCCGGCAGGATCGGCAGGCCGGCCGCGTCGGCGGAGGTCCAGCCGTCGGGGCGCAGGGCGTTGCTGGTGAGGTCGAAGACGGCCCCCGAGCCGGCGTGCCAGTGATCGCCGTCCCTGTGCGCGTCGTAGACCTCGTAGAGCAGCTGATTGTCGGCGTCCAGCACCAGAACGTGGCGGTCGCCGTCGTCGAAGGGTCCGCCGGCGCCCTCGACCGGAGCGTCCGGCGGGATCGGGTAGGGGCCGGGGTCGCTCTCGTCGGGGTAGTAGAAGTCGATGGTCACTTTGGGCTGGTCGCCGGGGACCACCACGTAGGGAATGCCGATGGGGGCGCCTTCCCACACTGTGCCGAAGTCGGGGTGCAGGCCGGCGCCCGGCGCCATGTGCGCGATGTAACCGTCGGAGTTGGGATCGAGCGGCAGACCATCGACGCGCGCGTTCCACGGGTTGTCGGGGGGCAGCAGGAGGAAGGGGATGGGCGCGTTGGCGCCGTACTCGCCGGCTCCGGCCGCGGCGGGGAGCGCGCCCGCGGTCAGGGCGACGAGCAGCAGCGCCGGCAGGGCGCCGGCGAGAAGGGCGAGCAGCGGCCGTCGGAGCAACGTGTCCACACCCCCGGTATCGGCCGCGACGCGCGCCTCCTGAGCCGCTTGTGTCGCCCAACCGGGCCACGGCGGGCGCGAGCAGCGGGACCGGCTGCGCCCGCCCGCCGCCGAGCCCGACGCGTCAGCCGGCGACCTCGACGCGGTTGCGGCCGCCATCCTTGGCTCTGTACAGCGCCCGGTCGGCCCGTGCGAAGAGCTCGTCGGGCGTCTCGCCGGGGCTGTGCTCGGCGACTCCGAAGCTGGCCGTCACCGTGCCGACGGAGGCGTGGTCGTGGGCGGCGGCGGCGGCGCGCAGTCGCTCCGCCAGATGCGCCTCACCGTCGGCGGTCACGCCCGGTGACAGCACCACGAACTCCTCGCCGCCCCAGCGCGCCAGGCTGTCGGTGGCGCGGATCCCGGCGCGCAGAAGGCCGGCGAGAGTGACGAGCACCTGATCGCCGGCCTCGTGCCCGTACGTATCGTTGACGCGCTTGAAGTGGTCGATATCGAGGATGAACAGGGACAGGGGGCGCCCGTAGCGCCGTACGCGCTCGAGCTCGGCCAGCGTCAGTTCGTTGAACTTGCGCCGGTTAAAGGCGTCGGTGAGTGCGTCCGTGGTGGCGAGCTTCTCAAGCTGCACCTTCTGCGCCTCCAGGAGTGCGTTGCTCGCCTCCAGTTTGGCGCGCGCCTCGTCGAGAGCCACCACCATGCTGTTGAACGCCTCCGAGAACTCACCCATGAAATCGACGCGCTGGGTGAAGTCGCCGGCCGCCACGCGCTGCGTCTGCCAGGTCAGGTGGCGCAGCGCCGCGTCGAGATTCTTGAGCGCGCCCGCCATGCTGCCTCTGGCGGACAGAGGAGCCTGCTCCAGATCGCCTTGGGAAACGGCCAGCGTGAAGCGGTAGAGGTCGGCGAGCTCGTTCAGCAGCTCGCCGAGCTCGGCGTTGCCGTCAAGCCCGGCGGGCAGCGCGGCGCGACGTCCGCTGCGCAGCGTCGCGCGGATCGCCGCCAGCGCCTCCGCGAGAGCCGAGTCGTCCCCGACCGGGCTCACTCCGCTGCGACCTCGGCGGTGAACCGGCAGGTGCGATCGCCGGTGCACCAGCAGTCGACTTCCTTGACCACAAAACGGCGCCCAGTGTAGCTCTCGAGCAGCGCCGCGATGAAGCCCTCGTCGTACACGCAGATGGACTCGCCGGTCTCCGGGAGGCCCGAGCAGTCGAGGTCCTCCGAGACGGTCACCACGAATTGGCCCTTCTCCGGATCGGCCTTCTCGACGCGCAGGATGCCGATGCCCATCTCGCGGAGCACGCGCTGCAGTTCGGCGACAAAGTCGCCGAGGTCATCCGGATGCCCGAGCAGGTGCGCGGCGAACTCGGCGCCGGCGAGCTTGCCGGCCTCGTAGAACACGTCGTCCGCCGCCTGCGTGCCAAAGCGCTGCTCCAGGACGTCGCGAAAGCAGAACTGCATCAGACGGTACGCCTCGAGCCGGGTCGTGTTGCCCAGATTGGGCCGCCCCAGCTCGATGTCGCCGAGCAGGTCCCACGAAAACGTGTACTTGCGGTCCTCAGCCATTTCGACTCCCTCCCGACGTGATCATCTCAGCGCAAGCCTGTTCCAATCATAGTCCTCCGCACCGCTCCAGCGGCGGTCGATATCGTCGCCTTGCCGTCGAGGCGCGGAGCGCGTAGACTCATAAGGTCACATTGTCACCGTAAATGAGGTCACGATGACCACAGTCGGCATCAGAGAGTTGAAGGCGCATCTGAGCAAGTACATTCGCCTCGCCGCCGAGGGCGAGAAGGTCGTCGTCACGCACCGCGGCAAGGACGTCGCCATCATCCAGGCACCCGATGCGCAGCACGACGGCCTGCGCCGCCTCATGGAGAGCGGCATGGTCAAGTGGTCGGGCGGCAAGCCGAGGATCCCCAGTGGGCCACCGCTCAAGATCAAAGGCGGGCCGATCTCCCAGACCGTGCTCGATATGCGGGAGCGCGATTGATCGTGTACTTCGACACCAGCGGCTTGCTGAAGCTGTTCGTCGACGAGATGCACACCGAGGAGACGCGCAACTGGGCGCGCGCCGCCGACGCCATCGCGTTGTCGCGGGTGACGCTACCGGAGGCGACCTCCGCCATCGGCCGCCGGCATCGAACCGGCGGCCTCACGCTGCCCTCAGCCCGGCGACTTGTCAGCGAGATCGCCGCCTTCTGGCGCGCGGCTACCGTACTCGAGCTTGACGAGGTGCACGCCGCCGATCTCGCCTTCGAGCACGGCCTCCGCGGGTTCGACGCGGTCCAGCTTGCGGCGGCCCTGACCGCTCGCGACAACGCCGGCGCGGAGACCTTCGCCTTCGCCTCTTTCGATCTCGCGCTGAACCGGGCCGCCCGCGCCGAAGGCCTCACCGTTCTGGAGCCACTCGGCTGATAGCATCGGGCGATGGAGCGCTTCCGCCCTCTGCACCCCATCGCCAGCCTGCGCAGCCTCGACCCCAACGTGCGCAGCCTCGGCCTCGTCAGCTTCTTCGCCGACCTGAGCTCCGAGATCGCCTACCCGCTGTTCCCGATCTTCGTGACCTCGGTGCTCGGCCTTCCGGTGGCGGTGCTCGGCCTCATCGAGGGCATCGCCGAGGCGACGGCGAGCATCACCAAGTACCCCTTTGGCCAGGCCGCCGACTACACCGGCCGGCGCAAGCCCTTCGTGCTTGCCGGCTACACCCTCGGCGCCCTCGGCAAGCTGGTGATCGCGCTGGCCGCCGGCTGGCCGCTGGCCCTGGCCGGCCGTTTCACCGACCGCCTCGGCAAGGGCATGCGCACGGCGCCGCGCGACGACCTCATCGCGGCGAACACGCGGCCCGAGCAGCAGGGGCTGGCGTTCGGTCTGCACCGCAGCATGGATACGCTCGGCGCGGTGATCGGTCCGCTGGTCGCCCTGGCGCTGGTGCAGGCGCACGTCTCGCTGCGCTGGATCTTCGCCATCGCCGTGGTGCCGGGGCTGCTGAGCGTGCTCGCGATCGTGCTCTTCGTGCGCGAGCACCAGGAGCAGCCCCGACCTTCCGCCTTCCGCCTGTCGCTGCCCGCCTCGCCGGCCTTCCGCTGGCTGCTGGCCGGCGCCCTGCTGTTCGCGATCGGCAACTCGAGCGACATGTTCATCCTGCTCAAGGCCAAAGACATCGGCCTGGGCACGTCGGCGGTCATCCTCCTCTACGTGCTCTACAACGTCGTGTACTCCGCCGCCTCGCTGCCGCTCGGCGGCCTCAGCGACCGCGTCGGTCAGTACCCGCTGGTGATCGCCGGCTACGGCGTGTTCGCGGTCGTGTACGTCGGGTTCGCCGGCGCCGGGTCGGGCCTGGCGCTGGCCGGCCTCTTCGCCGTCTACGGCCTCTACATCGCCGCCACCGAGGGCACGAGCAAAGCGCTGATCGGGCGCGCCATCCCTACGGGCGAGCGCGCCTCGGCGCTCGGCCTCTACTACACGGCCACAGGCCTCGCGAGCTTCGCCGCCAGCACCACCGGCGGGCTACTCTGGAGCGCCGTGGGGCCGTGGGCGACCTTCGCCTTCGGGGCGGCGGCGGCCCTGGCGGCGGGCGCCCTCATGCTGTTGGGCCACGGTAGCGTGCGCCGGGCGCTCGCGGCGTAGCCGCGCCCGCCGCGCCGGCCACCAATCTCTCGTTCGCCCCAGCCGCGCATCAAGCGGCCGACCCCCCGTGCCGAGCGGCCGCCAAGTGGGTACGATGGCGTTGAGAGCCCACGGCTCAACGCACCTGGAGGGGGACCATGGCCAGGAACTGCCCGTCTTGCGGCCGCGCCAACGAGGACGACGCGCGGTTCTGCTCCGCCTGCGGCGGCGAGATCGCCGCCGCCTGCCCCGCCTGCGGCGGCGCCCTGCCCGCCGACGTCATCTTCTGCAGGACCTGCGGCGCCGCCTTCGGCGCCGCCGCCGCAGGCGCGGCGCCTCCCGCGGGAGCCGCCGCGCCGCCGGAGCCGGCGCGTACCATCGTCCAGCCTCACGCCGCGGCGGCGTCCGACCCCCGGCCGCGGCCACCTCAGGCGATCCCGTCCGGCGCCGTGCCCCCCACGCCGCCGCCGATGATGGCGCGCGGCGCCGGCGGGCCGCCCCGCGGGGGGCTCAGCCCGGCGCTGATCGTCACGATCATCGTCCTGGTCATCGCCGCGGCGGCTGCGGCGGCGATCTTCTTCTTCATCCTGCCCTCGGGCTCCGACGACGGCGACGGCAAGAGTCCGAAGCCCGTCGCTTCGTCCAGCCGCTCGCCTTCGAGCTCGCCGTCGGCGGGAGGCGCCGCGCAGCTTCGCGACGCGGGCAACGAGATCGTCTCGGCCGGGTACGTTCACACTGTGGGCCTGCGCGCCAACGGCACGGCGGTGGCGGTGGGCGACAGCTCCTGGCGTCAATGTCGCGTGTCCTCCTGGAGGGGCCTGGTCGCCGTCTCGGCGGGGGCCTATCACACCGTCGGTCTACGCGCCAACGGCTCAGCAGTGGCGGTGGGTGAGAAGAAGTACGGTCAGTGTCGCGTCTCCTTCTGGAGCGACCTGGTCGCCATCTCGGCGGGGGACAGGCACACCGTCGGTCTGCGCGCCGACGGCACGGCGGTGGCCGTGGGCTCAAACAAGTCCGGTCAATGTCGCGTCTCGTCCTGGGACGACCTGGTCGCAGTCTCGGCAGGCAGGTTCCACAGCGTCGGTCTGCACGCCGACGGCACGGCGGTGGCGGCGGGCCGAAACAGCGACGGCCAGCGTGACGTCTCCTCCTGGAGCGACCTGGTCGCCGTCTCGGCCGCGGACTTCCACACCCTGGGTCTGCACGCCGACGGCACGGTGGTGGCGGCGGGCCGAAATAGCAACGGCCAGTGTGACGTCTACTCCTGGAACGACCTGGTCGCCGTCTCGGCCGGGGGCTTTCACAGCGTGGGCCTGCGCGCCGACGGCACGGCGGTGGCCGTGGGCTCCAACAAGGACGGCCAGTGTCGCGTCTCCTCCTGGCGCGACTTGATCGCCGTCTCGGCCGGGTACAGGCACACCGTCGGTCTACGCGCCGACGGCACGGTGGTGGCGGTGGGCTGGAAGAAGGACGGCCAGTGTCGCGTCTCCTCCTGGAAGCTCGCTACTTCACTCGCGCCCGTCGTTTCACCGTAGGATCCGCGCGCCCGCCGGCTGAAAGCGTCCCCGGCCGTCCGCGGTCTGTGCCGCGCGGGACGAAGCGGGTACCATGGTGTCGAGAGCCCACGGCTCAACGCACCCGGAGGGGACAATGGCCAGGAACTGCCCGTCTTGCGGCCGCGCCAACGAGGACGAGGCGCGGTTCTGCGCCGGCTGCGGCGGCGCGATTGCCGCCGCCTGCCCCTCCTGCGGCGGCGCCCTGCCCGCCGACGCCGTCTTCTGCAGAACCTGCGGCGCCGTCATCGACGCGGCGCCCGCCGCGCCCACAGCGCCCACACCGGCGGCCGCGCCCGGCCGGCCGAGTTGGGCCGGCGCGCCTCCGCCGCCGGCGAGCCCGGCCGGCGCGGTGCCCCCCACGCCGCCGCCGGTGACGACAAGCGGCGCCGGCGGACCGCCCCGCAGGGGGCGCGGCCCGGCGCTGCTCGTCGTCATCATCGTCCTGGTCATCGCCGCGGCGGCCGCGGCGGCGATCTACTTCTTCATCCTGCCGGCCGGCTCGAACGACGGCGGCGGCGGCAAGACTCCGACGCCCGTCGCCTCGTCCGGCGGCGCCACGCCCACACCGTCCGCGGGCGGCTTTCTTGCCGCGGCCGTCGGCCGTCAGGGAAACGTGCTCGGCACTGTGGCCGCCGACGGCGCCGTCAAGGAGCTGGCGACCACGCTGGGGCCGCAGATCTTCCAGATCGCTTACTCGCCGGACGGACAGCGCATCGCCTGCATCGCCGGCGACTGGAAGCGTCCTGAGCTTTCCGTGGTCGACGTGGCGCGGGGCACTGTGCAGAGAGCCCGCATCGCCGACCCCGCGGTCGTCGCCGTCGATTCGATCGCCTGGCTCGGCCCGCGATCGCTGCTCGTCGCCGGCTTCACCGCGACCCCGAAGTACCAGGGCGAAGACGCCGAGCTGCTCGTGTACGACCCCGTCGCCGGCGGCGCCGAGCCCTTGAAGGACGCTGCCGGCGTGGCGCTGCGCGGCGTCTCCGTCAGCGCCTCGACGGACGGCGACAAGGTCGTCTACGTCACGTACACCGACCAGAAGTCGGACCAGTACGGCTTCTGGTCGGCGACCGAGCGCCTCAACGTCCTCGACCGGGCCACCGGCGCCGTCACGCAGCTCGGCTCGTCGAAGGCGTTCTTCGATGTGAACGCGCGGGCCTTCGACGACCCGCTGATCTCCCCGACCGGCGCCGCCGTGATCTATCGCCAGGCCGGCAGCGATGTGGGCACCTCGTACACCGTGATCGACATCCACGGAACGACGCTGATGCCGGCCAGGGAGCTCATGTTCCCGGCGGGCTACGCCTGGGACCCAAGCGGCGCCAGGGTCGTGTTCACCGGGCAGTCCATCAACAACAACGGCAACGGCGCCGTGTACTTCTACGTCTTCGACACCAGCCTCGGCGGAGCGCCCAAGGTCATCACCCACTACAAGAAGACCTTTGTCCAGGATCTCGCGTGGTCGCCCGATGGCAGCACCATCGCCTGGGCCGAATGGGACACCGGCAAGTACCGCAGCGGGAACCTCTATCTCCTGAGTCCCAGCGGCGGCGACTCCCAGCGCCTCGCCGACTGGGCGATAATGCCGGCGTGGGCGCCGGGCGCCGTGGCTTCGCCGTCGCCGTCACCCAGCGCGTCGCCGTGAGGCCCGGCCGGCGCGCCGCCTGGGCCGGCGCGCCGCCTGTCGTCGCACTCGGCACGGAGCAGCCGTTGGGGAGATCCGTACGGACGATGTGGCGGGTTGCCTGAGAACCGCCCGCGGGGGCTCAAGCAAGCAAGCGCTCGTCGAGGCGGGTGTTGGTGCGGCTCGCGTTCGCCGGCTGACTCCCAGAGAGTCTGCTCGCCGGCAGGGAGCCGCGGACTTCCGGCTCGGTGACGCGCACCCAGATCGGGCGTACTTCGCTTTCGGTGATGCCGCGTGCGTGCCGGCGGCGGCCTGGCTCGCTGAGCACTCTCTCCGCCCATCGGTCGAACGACAGGCGCCCAGCCGCGATAGTATTGCGGCGCATGTCGCAGTCTGACTTCAACCACACCGCCGATCGCGAGTCCGGCAAAGCCGATACGTGAACGTCGGGTGTCCGCCGGTCTTGGAGGACCGCCGGCGGACCCGGCAAAGACACCGAGCGAGGGTGAGGCGGCAGCATGACCGATACCGTCAGTCCCGAGGTGCGCAGCCGGACGATGGCCCGCGTCAAGGCCACCGACACCGGGCCGGAGGTGGCTCTTCGCAAGGCGCTCTACGCATTGGGCGCGCGGGGCTGGAGATGCCACCGCTCCGCGCTTCCGGGCAAGCCCGACGTGGCCTTCGGCCGGGCGCGGGTGGCGGTATTCGTTGACGGGGCCTTCTGGCACGGGCACCCCAGCAAGTACTGGCCTGGTCGCTGCAGTCCCTACTGGGACAAGAAGATCGCCCGCAACAGGGAGCGCGATCGCGACGTGGACTCACGGCTGAGGACGTTGGGGTGGCGCGTGATCCGCCTCTGGGATTTCGAGATCGAACCGGACCCGGAGCCCGCGGCTCGGAGAGTCCTGCGCTGCGTGCGGGCAAGACGCCGCAAGTTCGGCATCGCCACGGCGTGAGCGCTTCCGCTCGAGAGCCCGATCGGCGGCGACTCCAGGCGCGTGGCCGACCCGGTGACCGAGCCGGCGCGTGCACCGGGCGCCGTGTTCCCGCCGTCATCTTCACCGGGCGCCTCTCCCGGCTCTTCGCCGTGAGATCCGCCGGTCCGGGGAGGCGCCGCCGGCGCCGCCGAGGAGGTCGCCGGCCTCGGCGACATCCCGCTCGTCGTGGTGCGTTCGCGCACGCCCATGGGGCTCTCCGGCGTACCGGCCCTGGCGGCGCGGGAGAACCGCGTGTGGCGCCGTCTCCAGGCCGACCAGGCGACTCAGTCGTCCAGGAGCCGCCTGGTCGTGGCTCCCGGAAGCGACCACTACGTGCAGATCGCCGACCCGAACCTGGTGATCGCCCTCGTCGAAGGGGTCGTCGCCGAAGCCCGGGCACTTGTGAAGGAGAGGACAAGCTTGCCCGGATTCCCCGGCGGCTTTACACTACGTGCAGGAGCAGGATCGTTCTGCTACCTCAGACAGGGTATCGGCCGGCGCCCGCAGCGTCGCCGGCCGCAGCAGAAAGGCAGGCAGCAGATCCACATGAGCGTTTCGTCCCGTACCCTCGCCGCCGACATCCGCGAGGCCACCGGCATCAACGCCGCGACCTGCTACCAGTGCGGCAAATGCTCCGCCGGCTGCCCCATGGCGTCCGAGTCCGACCTGCGCCCTCACAACGTGATGCGCCTCGTCATGCAGGATCGTCGCAAGGACGCGCTCGCCGACCAGTCCATCTGGCTCTGCCTCACCTGCGAGACCTGCACCGCGCGCTGCCCCAACGCCTGCGACCCGGCGCGCGTCATCGACGCCGTACGCGAGATGAGCATCGAGGCCGGCGCCGCCGACATGCCCCGCACCATCGCCGCCTTCCATCGCGCCTTCCTCCAGCAGATCCGCGGCAACGGCCGTCTGCACGAGATGGGTATGGTCATCGAGTACAAGCTGCGCAGCGGCGACCTCGTCAAGGATGCCAACAATGTGCCGGCGATGGTCGCGCGGGGCAAGTTGAGCCTGCTCCCCGACCGCATCGAAGGCATCGCCGAGATCAAGCGCATCTTCGAGAAGTGCGGCGTGACTCCATGACCGACACCGCCGCGCCTCCGCGCCCCGCCGTGACCGACGTCGCCTACTATCCCGGCTGCTCCCTGCACGGCACCTCACGCGAGTTCGACGAGAGTCTTCGCGCCGTAGCCACCGAGCTCGGTATCGGTCTCGCCGAGATCAGGGACTGGTCCTGCTGCGGCGCGAGCAGCGGCCACACCACCGACCACCTGCTCGGCGTCGCGCTGCCGGCGCGCAATCTGGCGCTCGCCGAGGAGCAGGGCTTCGGCACGGTAGTGGCGCCCTGCGCCGCCTGCTACAACCGCCTGTCCGCCGCCCGCCTCGCGATCGCCAGCGAAGACGGCCTCGCCGAGCAGATCCCCGACATTCTCGGGCGCCCGTTCTCGAACTCCGTCGATGTACACAACGCCGTCGAGCTGCTGCGCGACGTTTCGGCGACCATCGAGACCAGGATCGCCGCGAGCGTCGCGCCCAACCCGCTGAAGGGCGTCAAGCTGGCCGCCTACTACGGCTGCCTGCTCGTGCGCCCTGCGGAGGTGTGCGGCTACGACGACCCCGAGCAGCCGACCTCCATGGACGACGTCATCAAGACCTGCGGCGCCGACGCCGTCGACTGGGACATGAAGGTCGAGTGCTGCGGCGGCGCTTTCAGCGTGAGCCGCACCGCGTCGGTGCTGCGGCTCGGGCGCGCCATCATCGAGAACGCCCGCTCCCACGGCGCCGAGGCCATCATCGTGGCCTGCCCGCTGTGCCACTCCAACCTCGACCTGCGTCAGAAGGCCATGGCCAGGCGTGGCGAAGAGCCTCTGCCGATCCTGTTCGTCACCGAGATGGTGGGCCTCGCCCTCGGGCTGGCGCCCGCCGACCTCGGCATGAGCCGCCACTTCGTCGACACCGCGCCGTTCATGGCGCGCCTCGTGCAACAGGCGGCGGAGCGCGTCGCCGCCGAGAAGCTCGCCAAAGAAGAGGCCGCCGCCAAGGCCGCCGTTCGCGCCGAGAAGCAGAAGGTCGGCGCCGCCGCCGCTGCCGCCGGCGCCGGCTCGAAGGAGGGTGAGGCTCAGTGAGCCGTGTCGGCGTCTTCGTCTGCCACTGCGGCGAGAACATCGCCCGCACCGTCGACTGCGAGGCGGTCGCCGAGGCCCTCAGGGAACACCCCGGCGTCGCCGTCGCCGAGGATTACAAGTACATGTGCTCCGACCCGGGCCAGGCCCTGGTCAAGAAGGCCATCGAGGAAAACAACCTCACCGGCGTGGTCATCGCCGCCTGCTCGCCGCACATGCACGAAAAGACCTTCCGCCGCGCCTGCGACCAGGCCGGCCTCAACCAGTTCATGTGCGAGATGGCCAACGTCCGCGAGCACTGCTCCTGGATCCACGAGGACCGCGGCGAGGCCACGAGCAAGGCCATCGACATCACCCGCACCATCGTCGAGAAGGTCAAGCACAACCGGCCGCTGGAGAGCATCCACATCCCGGTCACCAAGCGCGCCCTCGTCATCGGCGGCGGCATCGCCGGCATCCAGGCGGCGCTCGACATCGCCGACGGCGGCCACGAGGTCGTTCTCATCGAGAAGGAGGCCTCGATCGGCGGCCACATGAGCCAGCTCAGCGAGACCTTCCCCACCCTCGACTGCTCGCAGTGCATCCTCACGCCGCGCATGGTCGAGGCGTATCAGCACCCCAACATCAAGCTCCATACGTGGAGCGAGGTCGAGAAGGTCGACGGCTACATCGGCAACTTCGAGGTCACGATCCGCAAGAAGGCGCGCTCGGTCGACGAGGACCTCTGCAACGGTTGCGGCGACTGCCAGGCGGCCTGCCCGGCGAAGCGCATCCCCAGCGAGTTCGAGGCCGGCCTCGGCAAGCGCACCGCCATCTACGTGCCGTTCCCACAGGCGGTACCCAACATCCCCGTGCTCGACCGCGTCAACTGCACGCTGTTCAAAGGCCGCCGCAAGGGTCTCAAGAAGGACGCCTGCGGCAAGTGCAAGGAGGCCTGCCTCAAAGAGGCCATCGACTTCGACACCGAAGACACGTTCGTCACCGAGGCGGTGGGCGCGATCGTGGTCGCGACCGGCTTCAAGCTCTACGACATCGGTCGCGATCAGCCCGAAGGCCTCAAAGGCTACGGCGAGTACGGCTACGGTGAGGTCCCGGACGTCATCGACGGCCTGCAGTTCGAGCGCCTGGCGTCGGCCAGCGGGCCGACCGAGGGCGCCATCCTCAGGCCGTCCGACGGCAAGGAGCCGAAGACCGTGGTCTTCGTCCACTGCGTAGGCTCCCGCGACCCCGAGAAGGGTATCTCGTACTGCAGCAAGATCTGCTGCATGTACAACGCCAAGCACGCGATGCTCTACAAGCACAAGGTGCACGACGGCCGCGCCATCGCCTTCTACATGGACATCCGCGCGGGGGGCAAGGGCTACGACGAGTTCAGCCGGCGGGCCATCGAAGAAGACGGCGCCGAGTACGTGCGCGGCCGCGTCAGCCGCATCTTCCGCGACGGCGACGTCGTGAAGGTGTGGGGCTACGACACGCTGAGCGGCGAGCAGGTCGTGATCGACGCCGACATGGTCGTGCTGGCCACCGCGATGCGCCCTCAGGACGGCATCCGCGAGCTCGCCCAGAAGCTCAGCGTGAGCACCGACGAGCACGGCTTCATCAACGAGGCGCACCCCAAGCTGCGCCCCGTCGAGACCAACACCGCCGGGGTCTTCATAGCCGGCGCCTGCCAGGCGCCGCGCGACATCCCCGAAGCCGTCGCCATGGCCAGCGCCACCGGCGCCAAGGTGCTCGGCCTGTTCAGCGCCGACGAGCTCGAGCGCGAGCCGGCCGTCGCCGTCGTCGACGAGAACACCTGCATCGGCTGCATGCGCTGCGAGCTCGTGTGCCCGTACGGCGCCATCGAGCAGCGCGAGATCTGCACCGTCGACGGCCACGTCTGCGGCCACGTCGCCTACGTGAACCCCGGCGTCTGCCAGGGCTGCGGCACCTGCCAGGCGGTCTGCCTCAGCAAGAGCGTGGAGTTGCAGACCTTCACCGACGAGCAGATCTTCAGCGAGATCAACGCCCTGTGCTACTGGGAGTGACGTGAGCGACTCGATCGACATCAACGGCGCGGCCGCCGGCCTGTTCGAGCCGCGCATCACCGCCTTCGTCTGCAACTGGTGCACGTACACAGGCGCCGACCTCGCGGGCACCAGCCGCCTGCACATGGCCAGCAACGTGCGCATCATCCGCCTGCCCTGCACGGGCCGCATCGACCCGCTGTTCATCATCAAGGCCTTCGAGCGCGGCGCCGACGGCGTCATCGTCAGCGGCTGCCACCCGGCCGACTGCCACTACACCTCGGGCAACTACCACGCCCGGCGGCGCTTCGCCGTGTTCCACGACATCATGGAGTTCATCGGCGTCGACCCGCGACGTATGACCTTCAGCTGGGTGTCGGCGAGCGAGGGCGCCAAGTGGCGCGATGTGGTCAACGAAGCCGTGACCAACGTGCGTGCTTTGGGGCCGTTCGCCGCGTACCGCGCGCTGGCGCCCGAGGGCGCCGGCAGGGCTGCGCCGGCCGGCCCGAGCGCCGCGGCCGTGCCGGCCTCCGCCGGCGCGAAAGCCGAGGCCTCATGAACGAGCTCCGCGAGCTCGCCCGCACGCTGCTCACCGACGGCACGGTGCGCGTGATCATCGGCTGGGAGGACGCCCGACGCGGCGCCCGGCCGGCGTTCGTCACCGACCCGGCCGACGCCGACAGGCTGATCTTCGACACGCGCTGCGTACACAACCTCGTCACCTATCTGGACCCGCGCCGCGACAACGTCGCCGAGCTCGGCAAGATCGGCCTCGTCGTAAAGGGCTGCGACGCCAAGGCGATCGCGGGCCTGCTGCGCGAAGCGCAGCTCAACCGCGACGACGTCGTGCTCATCGGCGTGCGTTGCGGCGGCGTGCTCGAGGAGAACGAGCTGCCCGCCGCCGTTCCCCTCACCCCTGAGAACGTCGCTCCGCGCTGCTACGGCTGCGACAACCGCGAGCCGGCGCTTGTCGATCACCTGCTCGGCGAGGCGCAGCCCGAGCCGCCGCGGCCGGTCACGACGATCGACGAACGTGTCGCGGCGCTCGATGCAAAGCCGCTGGAGGAGCGCTGGGCCTTCTGGACCGAGCAGTTCGGCAAGTGCGTGCGCTGCTACGCCTGTCGTCAGGTGTGCCCGCTGTGCGTCTGCGAGCGCTGCGTGGCGGAGAAGACGCGGCCGCAGTGGATCGAGGCCTCCGCGCACCCGCGCGGCAACATGAGCTGGAACATCACCCGCGCCCTGCACCTCGCCGGCCGCTGCGTCGACTGCGGCGAGTGCGAGCGGTTCTGCCCGGTCGGCATCCCGCTCAGCCTCATGAACCGCAAGCTGCAGCAGATCGTCGGCGAGCGGTACGGCTACACCGTGAGCGACGACCCCGAGAACGCGGCGCCTATCGGCGACTACCGGCTCGACGACAAGCAGGAGTTCATCAAGTGACGCACGCCGCCCCGACACGCGAGACGTACTTCATCAGCGACGACGACCTGCGCGCGCTGACCGGCGAGCTGCTGGGCGCGGGCACGGAAGTGATCGCGCCCGTCGCCGTGGACGTCTGCGCCTCGCCGTCGGCGATCGCCTCGTCGGCCTGTCTGCGCCCCGGCGTCAAGCCGATCGACATCGAGTACCGCGCCCTCGAGGGCGCCGCCGAGCTGGACCTCAGCCGCGGCCTGCCGGTGCTGTCGCTCAAACAGTATTTCCTGCCTGAGTACGAGGCGCTCTGCGGCTGGCGGGAGCACGGCATCGAGGTCGAGATCGACGCGGTGCCCACGGAGTTCGCGCCCCGCGTCGTGCTGGCGGCGAAGCCCTGCGACAGCGCCGCCCTGGCCGTCGTCGACAAGGTCATGAACTGGGACTACCAGGATGAGCTGTGGAACGGCCGCCGCGAGGCGACCACGATCGTCAACATGGCGTGCCCCGTCATCGACGAGAGCTGCTTCTGCACCGCGGTCGGCACCGCGCCCGACGACGACAAGGGCGCCGACGCCCTGCTCACACCGGTGGAGGGTGGGTACCTCATGGAGGCGACCACCGACAAGGGGCGCGCTTTGGTGGAAGCCCACGCGGCGCGCTTCAAGGCCGCGACCGACGCCGGCGGCGCGGAGCAGCGCGGCCGCCAGGCCGCGGAGGAGCGCGCCGCCGCCCGCGTGCGCGTCGCCGCCAACCTCGAGATCGATGCCGCGTCGGTGCGCGACTGGATCGACACGCACTTTGAAGACCCGCTGCTCGCCGCGCTCGGCGTGCGCTGCAACGGCTGCGGCGCCTGCTCGAGCGTGTGCCCCACCTGTCACTGCTTCGACATCGTCGACGAAGAAGAGGGCATCGGCAAGGGCACCCGGCGCCGCTGCTGGGACACCTGCCAGGCGCCGACCTTCACGCTGCACGCCAGCGGCCATAATCCGCGCGACAGCCAGAATCCTCGCTACCGCCAGCGCATCAACCACAAGTTCTCCGTCTACCCGCTCAAGTTCGGCGAGGTGCTGTGCACCGGCTGCGGCCGCTGCACGCGCGTCTGCCACGCCGGTCAGGACCTCGTCGAGATCCTGCAGGCCATCGACGTCGCCGCGCGGCGGCCCGAAGTGGCGGCCACATGAACATCTATCAGCCTGAGCTGACCCTCGTCACGGCGGTCACCGAGGAGACGCTGGACACGCGCACCCTGCGCCTGGAGTTCAAGGACGAGGCGCTGCGCGACTCCTTCGACTTCCACGCCGGCCAGTTCGGCGAGTACAGCGTGTTCGGCGCCGGCGAAAGCACCTTCTGCATCGCCAGCGCGCCGACCCGCAAGGGCTTCATCGAGTGCAGCTTCAAGGCCGTGGGCAAGGTGACAAACGAGCTCCGCGAGGTGAACGTCGGCGACACCGTGGGCTTCCGCGGCCCCTACGGGAACTGGTTCCCGGTGGACGACTGGAAGGGCAAGGATGTCGTCTTCATCGCCGGCGGCATCGGCTTGGCGCCGGTGCGCTGCGTCATCTGGAACGTGCTCGACCGCCGCGACGAGTTCGGCGACGTGACCATCATCTATGGGGCGCGGTCCGTCGAGGACCTCGTCTACAAGCGCGAGCTGGAAGAATGGGCCTCGCGCTCCGACGTCAAGATCGTGACCACCGTCGACCCCGGCGGTCAGACGCCCGAGTGGACCGGCGAGGTCGGCTACGTCACGCCGGTCGTCGAGGCGACGGCGCCGCAGGCGCAGAACGCCGTCGCCGTGCTCTGCGGGCCGCCGATCGTCGTCAAGCTCACGCTGCCCGTGCTCGACAAGCTGGGCTTCGCCGACGACGCCATCTTCACGACGCTGGAGAACCGCATGAAGTGCGGCCTCGGCAAGTGCGGCCGCTGCAACATCGGGCCCGTGTACGTGTGCAAGGACGGGCCCGTCTTCACGGCCGCCCAGATGAAGGCTCTCCCGGCGGAGTTCTGAGGTCCGGCGGGTTCCGAGCGGCGGGGGCGGCTTCGCCGCCCGCCCGTGCCCTCCGGTACGTTCTCGGAGCGGAAGGTCGAGTCTGGCGGGTGATCGGCCAGGAGCCGACCGATGATGCGATGGACAATGCGGCCCGCGCGGACGACCAGCCGCGGGCCGGGAGCGATCGCCGGCAAGCAGAGCTGCCGGCTGGCGGGCAGGTTGACGAACGCGTCGCCTCCCCTCACCGTGGTACCGTGGAGAGTGGACCCGTGCCGGAGGGAGGTGTGGCCGGCCGCGATGCGCAGGCGCGCGGCGGCGCGCGGCGGCGCGGCGGTGCCCCGACGCAGCCGCGCAGAGTGAGCCGCGCCGGGCTTCCGCGCCTCCTTTCTCTCGCGATGCTGCTGCCGGCGCTCATGGCCTTCGCGCCTGCGGACGCCGGCGCGACGGGGCCGGCCTCCTCGACGTCGAGTGCGGCGGCGCCCGCGTACCGGGTCTACTTCGGCGACCTGCACGACCACACGGGGTTCTCGGACGGAAAGGGTACCCCCGAAGAGGCCTGGGCGCAGGCCGCGGCGGGCGGCGCCGACTTCATGGCCCTCACCGACCACCGGGAAGGACTGACGCCGGCCGAGTGGGCGCGGACCCTGGGCGCGGCCGACTCCGCGACGAGCCCCACCTTCGTGGCGATCCCGGCCTTCGAGGTCAAACCCAGGATCGGCCACCTCAATGTGTACGGCACTCACGAGCTGCCGCCGGTCGGACTGGACGGCGCGGCCCTGTACGACTGGATCGCGGCCCACGGGGCGACCGCCGAGTGGAACCACCCCACGCGCAACAGCGACGACTTTTCCGGCTACGCGTACTGGAGCGCGACGCGCGCTGCCGCGATCGCCCTCCTTGAGGTGGTCAACGGCGGCAGCGGCCTACTGTATCCCGACTTTGAGAGCAGCTACGTACGCGCCCTCGACAAGGGCTGGCGCGTCATGCCCGCGGCCAACGGCGACATCCACGACGCGTCCTGGATCACGAGCTACAGCGAGCGCACGGCGTTGCTGGCTCCGGCGCTCACGCGCGAGGCGCTGTACGAGGCGATGAGGGCGAGGCGCGGCTATGCGACCAAGCTCAAGGGACTCGTCGTGGACTACACGGTGGGCGGAGCCCTGATGGGTTCGGTGATCGCGCAGACGGCGGGTTCGCTGCCCGTCAGCGTGCACGTGCGCGGACCGGGCGGTGCGGGCGAGGCGGTCATCAGCAGGCTGGAGATCGTCGCCAACGGCGGCAAGGTCGTGGCCTCACGCTCGGGGGACGACGCGACGGCGGACTGGACGACCACGGTCCCGTCGGTGGCCGGCCGCTACTACTACATGCGGGTGTGGACGAAGGGCTTCCTGGGACTCGATACCAAGTCGGCCTGGACGGCGCCGGTCTGGCTGGAAGACAGGACGGCGCCGCACACGCGGCAGCACGGCGCCGGCAATGCCTGGCACACGGCGCCGGTCACCGTGACGCTCAGTGCGGAGGACGGCCCCGGCGGCGCCGGCGTGGCGCGCACGGAGTATCGGCTGGACGGCGGGCCGCTCGCCGTCGGCACGGCGGTCGTGGTGAGCGGCGACGGCACCCACCGTCTCGAGTATCGCTCCGTCGACAAGGCCGGCAACGCCGAACCGTTTCACGGCGTTACCGTGCGCATCGACACGAGCGCCCCCGTACCGCTCGCGCCTGAGCCTGCCACCGCGCGACGCGGTGGGAGCGCCGTGCTCAGGTACCAGGTGGACGACGCGACCCTGGGCGGCGGCCCGGTGAGCGTCGTCATCAAGGTGCGCTCCCCTTCCGGGACGGTGGTCACGACCGTGCGTCGCGCGGCGCAGCCGGTCGGCGTCCCGCTCAGGGCGCGCGTTCGCTGTGGGTTCGCGCCCGGCGCCTACCGCTTCTCGGTCTACGCCACGGATGCGGCCGGCAACGAGCAGCGCCGGCCGGGCGTCAACACGCTGACGGTGACCGGCTCGACGGGCTGAACGTGCCCGGCGCGGCGACGCCCCCGGCTCGCCGGGGACCCGGACCGCCGCCTCTGGACGCCCGCCGGCCGCGGGAAGTCAGCGAGCGATCCTCACGAGAAGCGGCCGCCTGCGAGCTCAGCTCAGCTACGTCGCCAGCCACGCCCGCCCTACCCGCCGAAGATGTCGGCAGCCGTCACGGCGATCGCGCCGGCGGGCACATCTCCCACGTCAGAGCGTGCGCAAACCGCGTACGTGACCGCGTCGGCGCGCCGCGGCAGTCGTGAACCTCGTCGCTCGAGGTCGGCAACGACCGCGCGTCCGTCGATGCGCTTCGCCCACTTCGCCTCGCCGACCAGCACGGCTTCGCTCAGAAGCCCCGCGAGCCCCACGGCGTCGAGCTCGACGGAGCTGTCCGCCGTCCACCATGGGCCTACAGCCACGATGTCGTCACGCAGCTCACCTGCCTCGATCATGCGTCGCAGATGCCGGCGAAACGCCTCTTCCCAAGGCCATCCCATGGCGTCGCCGAGCGCCGCTTCCATAGCCCGCGCAGCCGCGCCGCCCAGGCCCCGGTCGATCTCCGCGCGATAGCGGTCGACGACACCAAGCCAGAAGGCGAGGTAGTTGTCGGCGATCCTGTAGGACCGTCGTCTCGAACGGCCGAGGAGCTCGGTGACCGGGACGACGCGCTGCACCAGCCGCAGCTCGGTCAGCCGGTCCAGTGTGCGTGTCGGTTCTGTTCCCACCGCTGCCGCGATCTCGTTGTGCCTGGTCCGTCCGGCGGCGATGGCCCGCAAGACCGTGCCTCCCAGCCCACTGATGTCACCCTCGCTCGCCAGCAGGAACTGGCCCTCGGTGAGAAGCAGAGCCCCGGGCCTGCAGAAGAGCTCGCTCAGATTTGCCGCGACAGAGCGATCTTCGTTCCACCACGACAGGTAGAGCGGCACGCCTCCGAGCAACCCCCATACGAGGGCGCGACGCTCCGCAGTCGATCGCGGCAGCATCAACGCGGCCTCGTGAGGGCGAAACGGATGCACCTGGAGCCTCAGTCCGACTCGTCCGAAGAGGGGCGCACGCTCCTCCTGGAGCTTGAGCATGGTGCGCACCGCCGACCCACACACGATGATGCGGAGGTGTGTCTGCCCGGCCGCTCGTTCAAGAAAAGCGCGCAGCGTGCCTTCGAGGTGCGGGGCGGACGCCACCAGGTCGGGGAGCTCGTCGAGAACCAGCAACAGCGGATCGTCGACCGCCGCGGCCGCGAATGTGTCGAGGGCGTCGTCCCAGTCGCTGAAGGGGCGCGCCGACAGATCGCGCGTGCCGGCCGCCACCACGGCTGCGGCGGCTCGCGAAAGGATGCGCAATTCGTCGGCCAGCGGTCGCCCCGCGCCGGTGTGGGAAACACTCGGGCGATCTTTGGCGAACTGCTGGATGAGCATCGTCTTGCCGACCCTGCGCCTGCCCCAAACCAGGCCGATCTGCGCCGCGTCGGCGGCCCACCAGCGCTCCAGTGCGGCCAGCTCTTCCGTCCTGTTGACGAACTCCTGCATGACGCCAGACTAACTTACCTGTCAGGTAACTTACAATAGCGGTAAGTTACATCGGCCATCGGAATCGTGCGGCGTGGCAGATCGAGCGCGATGGAGCGCGGTATCCAGCCGGCTCACGCGGTCCACAGATATGCCCGACGACCTCGTGGCTGACCGCCGCCGCAACCGCCGCCACAGCCTGACTCACCAATGGCGCCGGTCGCTGACCTCAGAAAAGGCAAAGACCGCCGCAAGGGCGGTCTCTGCGCCCCAAGCCATCAGCTTGAGGGTGGTACGTCAGGCTTCAGTATCGCCTCGTCATCCCCGCCGCGTCAAGCACCCTGTGGCAACGATCCCGTCGTGAGCCCGATCGCGCGAGCGGTCATTGGACGAGACACGAGAAACGACTACGCCATTATCAGGGCCAAGATGCGGCGGAGCCCGGCGGGACGAGTGGACGGCGCCGGACTGGTCGTGCTGCCCAAGCGAAGAGGCCGGGGTCCGCTACGCAGCTCCCAGCCTCAGCAGTCAGTGTGAACGAGAACGACCGCCGAGTCAACACGCGCCTTGTACGCATCCAGGTCCATGCCCGCGACCGCGTCGCGGATCGCGTTGCACGCCTCGGTGATGTCTCGCAGGTAGGCGCGCGTCACGCGGCATAGAGCATCCGCTTCGTGCGTTCGATGTCGCGGGCGATGTAGGGGTTCTTGACGGCGCCTGCCATGAGGAGGTCGACGCGGCCGCCCAGGAGAGCCCTGAGCTCGTCGAGCATGCCGAAATACGCATCCACGCGCGCATACGGCTGCATGGGCGCGAGCTCCACGAGCAGGTCGATGTCGCTCTCGCCCTCGTGATAGTCATCCCGAACCGCCGACCCGAAGGCGTAGAGCCGCGCCACGCCGTGACGCCTGCAGATCGCGGCGATCTGGTCGAGATTGTCGGCCAAGGCCTTGGTCATTTGAGTCGTCGCCATGAGGTCCATGGTAGCCGCCCAACCAGCGGCACGCCCGCGAGGAGGCCATCCCTGGAGACAACTGGGCGGTGCCCGGCTGGTGCCCGGCCGAGTCGGCGAGAGCTCTACGCCGGCGGGTTCAGAGAGTCGAAGACGGCGTCAAGCACGTTCTCGAAGACAGGCCAGTACGCCTCACCATGGGCGTCGCGACCGTCCGGCACGGCGATGCCGCCGGCGGCCAGCGCCGGCCCGATCTGAGCCATGAGCAGGCGCGCCTCGCTGGCCCGAAGGTAGGGGCTGCGTTCGGTTGCGGCGTCCTCGTCGAACCACGCCGTGATCCGCCAGACCGCGGGCAGCAGCCCGACCCAGTCAACGGCGCGCGGGAGGTCGCCGGCAGCCACCTGGAGAAGCCCGCTCCATCTGCCTGCGTCGATCGCGAAGCGGTGCTCGTTCCCCCTGGAGAGCCGCCCGACCACGCCGGCC
>Ga0194057_10000334_pt1 | contig 24182 bp, 24 predicted proteins | sample SepL4415m_MetaG_FD_155474 | JGI IMG/M metagenome (GOLD analysis project Ga0194057, IMG submission 155474) | Anoxic zone freshwater microbial communities from boreal shield lake in IISD Experimental Lakes Area, Ontario, Canada - Sep2016-L442-15m | ecosystem: Environmental > Aquatic > Freshwater... | reverse complement strand
GGGAAGGCCTGTGGCCCCCCACCACGCGTGATGGAAGGCTATCCGAAGGGCCGCGCGATTGGCAACCAGAGAATGGAGGTCGACGAGGCGGATCAAGTCGCGAGGGCCGGCCGGTCAAGGCGCTTGCGCGCCGCCGGCCGGCCCCCGTGGTTCGTCCTGGAGGCCGCGCTCCGCGGCCGCCTGGACTGCCGGCTTAGGGCCTATCCCGCCAGGGATGTGTGTGCGGGGCGTTCGTGGACCGAGCGGGGCGGTCACGAGACGGTTCCCTCGTAGCCCAGCTACGTGGGAATCGGGGAGGGGCCGCAGCCGCGATGTGTCCACGGGCGCATCCGTGCGTGCAGACCTACCGGGATAGGCCCTCAGAGCCTATCCCGGTAGGGATGTGCGTGCGGGGCGTTCGGGGACCGAGCGGGGTGGTCGCGAGACGGTTCCCTCGTAGCCCAGCTACGTGGGGATCCGGGGAGGGGCCGCAGCCGCGATGTGTCCACGGGCGTATCGGTGCGTGCAGACCTGGCGGGAAAGGCCCTTACCTGCCCGGCGCGGGCGGCGGCGGAGTGTCGGCCGCCCGTGCCTTCACGTCCAGGGCGACGTACACGAGGTTCAGAGGGTCGGTATCGTCCACGCGCCCGCGGACCTCGACCTTGGCGCCCACCGGCACGTCGGCCAGCGTCGCGGTGATGCAGCCATCGGCGGTCACGATGCGCACGCGCGCGCCCGGGTCGACGACGAGCGCCAGATCGAGGCCGCGAAACGCCTTGACCGGTTTGCTGCCGGACTTCACTTTCACCGTCAGCTTGCTCGCGGCCGCATCGACGGCGGCTACCGTCCCGACAAGCTCGAACTTGAGCTTGCCCTTGCCTCCGCCGCCATCAGTGCCCGCCGCCGCCAGCGGCGCCACGGTGAGCGCCAGAGCGAGCGCCAGCAAGAGCACGATCCATCGTTTCGCCATGTCCGCCTCCTCGATCGGGGGGTCACCGGCACGATGACTCCGTCCCCCCTGTTAACGGCGCGAGTCGGCAGAACTTGAGGCGCCGGCGGCGCGCGGCCTCGCCGACTCTGGCAACGCCCGCGGCGCGCCCCGGATGCGCGAGCCCACGCCATGGCGCCGGCCGGAGTTGCGCGCCGTCCCAGAACGGATAGCATTACGCGCGGCACAGGGTGTGGCAGGGGAAAGGAGCCCGTGTGAGACTCAGCCTCGTTCCAAAGGAACACGACTACTTTCGCATGTTCTCCGAGCTGGCCGCCAACCTCGACGCGGCGGCGCAGCTCCTCCTCAAGTTCATGAACGACGGCGATCGCCAGTCCATCGCGGCCGCGATCCTCGAACACGAGCACGTCGGCGACAAGATCGTCCACGACATCGTGCGGCGCCTCAACAAGTCGTTCATCACGCCCATCGACCGCGAGGACATCTACGACCTCGTGGCCACCGCCGACGAAGTCCTCGACGCCATCGAGGAGGTCGTGGGCAAGGTGCTCATCTACCGCGTCGATGTGATCACCTCCTACGCCCGCCGCCAGGCCGAGGTCATCGCCAGGGCCACGCCCATCCTGCGTGAGTGCATGGACAACCTCGAGAAGCCCAAGGGTCTCGACGAGCGCATCATCGCCGTCAACAGCCTCGAGAACGACGGCGACCGCATCGAGCGCGAAGCCCTCGCCAGCCTCTTCGAGGGCGATATCAAGTGCACCGACATCATCAAGTGGAAAGACATCTACGAGACTCTCGAATGCGCCATCGACGAGTGCGAACATGTGGCGAACGTCATCGAGAGCATCGTGCTCAAGCACAACTGATCTGAGGCCAGGCCGTGGTCCTCCTCATCGCCATCGTCGCCCTGGGCCTCGTTTTCGATTACACCAACGGCTTCCACGACACCGCCAACGCGATCGCCACCTCGGTGTCGACGCGCGCCCTCTCCCCGCGCGTCGCGGTGGCCATGGCCGCCATCCTCAACCTCGTCGGCGCGCTGCTCTACACCGGCGTCGCCAAGACCGTCGGCGAGGGCATCGTGAATACCGACCTGGTCACGCTCCCCCTGGTGCTGTCCGCCCTGATCGGCGCCATCGTGTGGAACTTCACGACATGGTACTTCGGCATTCCGTCGAGCTCTTCGCAGGCCCTGTTCGGCGGCCTCATCGGCGCCATGATAGCCGCCGCCGGGGTGTCGGGCGTCCTCTGGAGCGGCGTCTTCGACAAGATCATCCTGCCGATGATCGGTTCCCCGCTGCTGGGCTTCGCCGGCGCCTGGCTGCTCATGACGGGGCTCGTGTGGCTGGTGCGCAAGCGCGCGCAGAGACCGGTGAACAAGTGGTTCCGCACCCTGCAACCGATCTCTGCGGGGTTCATGGCCTTCTCTCACGGCGCCAACGACGCCCAGAAGACCATGGGCATCATCACCCTGGCGCTGTTCACCAGTGGCCAGATCGACACCTTCGAGGTCCCGCTGTGGGTCAAGATCGTGTGCGCCCTCGCCATGGCCATCGGCACCTACTCGGGCGGCTGGCGCATCATCCACACGCTGGGCTCCAAGGTCATCAAGCTCGACCCCATCCACGGGTTCGCCGCCGAGACCGCCGCGGCCAGCGTCATCCAGCTGGCCACGCACTTCGGCGTACCTGTGTCGACGACTCACACAATCACCGCGGCCATCATGGGCGTGGGTTCCACGCAGCGCCTCTCCGCCGTGCGCTGGGGCGTCGCCGGCAACATCATGACCGCCTGGGTGCTCACCTTGCCGGCTGCGGGACTGGTCGCCGCGGCCGTGTTTCTGCTGGGCGCCTGGATCTTCTGAGGCCCGCGGCGAACCGCCCGCCGGTTTCACTTCACGCCGCCGAGCGGCTACCATTGCGATTCGCCCATATCCCCACGTCGCCCGGCCGGGCGAAGCGCCGCGGCGCGCGCCGCGGCAGCCCCGGCCGCCTCTCCAGGGAGCGTCATGAAGATCCGTCTCATCGAGCCCGAACCCCCCGGCATGCACGTGTACGCCAAGGTCCTGCTGCCGCGCCTCGGCCTGCCCATCATCGCCGCGACCCTCAAAGCGCACGGCCACGACGTGCTCATCTACAACTCGCAGATGGCGCCCATCGATTGGGATGACGTCAACAGCGCCGACCTCGTCGGTCTGTCGGGCACCACCTCAACGACGACGACCGCCTACGAGCTCGCCGACGGCGTGCGCGCGCGCGGCATCCCCGTGATCATCGGCGGCTCGCACGTCACGTTCATGGCCGATGAGGCCCTCGAACACGCCGACTACGTGGCCCGCGGCGAGGGCGGCGAGCAGATCATGCTCGAGCTCATCGAGACCATGAACGGCGCCCGTGAGCTCGACGACATCGGCGGGCTTTCGTTCAAGCGCGACGGCGCGGCGGTGCACAACCCGCTGCGCGAGCGGCTCGCCGACCTCGACGAGCTGCCCTTCCCCGACCTCAGACTACTGGTCGGCAGCGAGCGGCTGACCACGATCCCGATCATGACGAGCTGGGGCTGCCCGTTCGCCTGCAACTTCTGCTCGGTCACGGCGATGTTCGGGCGCAAGTACCGCTTCCGCAGCGCCGAGAGCGTGGTCGCCGAGATCAAAGACAAGCGCCCGGGGCGCATCTTCTTCTACGACGACAACATGGCCGCCGACAGGAAGCGCCTCAAGAAGCTCCTGCGAATGATGATCGACGAGGACCTCGTCATCCCCTGGTCGGCGCAGGTGCGCACCGACGTGGTGCGCGACAGGGAGCTGCTCGAGCTCATGCGAAAGTCCGGCTGCGAGCTCGTCTATCTCGGTCTCGAATCGGTCAATCAGGCGACCCTCGACGGGTACGAGAAGGCGCAGACCGTCGACGACATCGTCGCAGGCATCCGCCTGCTGCACGAGTACGGTATCCGCAGCCACGGCATGTTCGTGCTCGGCGCCGACACCGACGACGTGCAGACGGTCCGCGACACCGTGACCTTCGCCATCGACAACCATATCGACACGGTGATGCTCAACATCCTCACGCCGCTGCCCGGCACCCCGCAGTACGAGGAGCTCGACGCCGCGGGGCGCATCTTCGATAAGCGCTGGCAGCTCTACGACGCGCACCACGTCGTCTTCGAGCCCAGGCTCATGACCCCCTACGAGCTGCAGATGGAGGATCTGCGCGGCTACATGCGCTTCTACTCCCTGCGCACCTGGCTGCGCTACATCTTCGCCCTCAAGTTCACCAAGCAGCTGATGTTCCACTGGTGGGGCATGGTGATCATCCACAACTGGCGCAAGGACGAGCGCAACAAGGCCTTCATCAGGGCGCTCAAGCGCATGTGGCCGCGCCCCACGCCGCCGGGCGCCGTGAGGAGCGTCGGCAGCGACTGAGGGCGAGAAGGTCGTGCGCGGCCTCATGGGCACGGCCTGGCGCGGCGTCACGAGCCCGAAGATCACAAAAAGCGCCGCCGCCGCTTGTCAGGACAGACGGCGGGTGTTAAGGTTCCGTACTTGAGTTCGGTGAGCTTGTCTCCCTCCGTGGGAGGCTCGGCAGACCCAGAGGAGCGGCACACTCAGGGCTCACCTCAAAGAAGGCGCGTCCGCCCCCGCGACGCGTCCAAAAGGAGGCGATGCAGTGAACGGTAAACGACGAATCGCAGTCCTCTCTCTCCTTCTCGGCGCCATCCTCCTCGTTTTCGCTCTCTCCACCCAAGCTTCGGCCTCTCCCATCGCTGACAAAAAAGCGCAGCTGCGCGAGGTTCAGGCGAAGCTGCAGGGCGTGTACCACGAGGCCGACCTGGCCGTCGAGAAGTACAACCAGGCCACCAGCCAGCTGACCACGGTGCAGCAGCAGATCAAAGAGAACCAGCATCTGCTCAAGGTCGCCGAGTACAACCTCGATGTCGCCAACACGCAGCTGCAGTCACGCGCCGAGAGCATCTACAAGACGCGCGATGTGGGCATCGTCGATGTCCTCTTCGCCTCCAACAGCTTCGACGACCTCGTCACCCAGCTCAACCTCATGGAGCGCCTGGGCAACAGCGACGTCGACATCGTCAAGTCCGTCGCCGCCTACCAGCGCGACATCAAAGACCGGCGCGTCAAGCTCGACGCCGACAAGAAGGCCGCCGCCAGGCTCGTCACCGAGCGCGCCGCGCAGAAGAGCGCGGTCCTCGCCGTGCAGGGCCGCCTCGAGCAGATGACGGCCGGCATCAAGAACGACATCCAGCGCCTTCAGGAGCAGCAGGCGGCCGCCGCCCGCGCCGCCGCGCGGGCGGCCGCTCAGGCCGCCGCTCAGCCGGCCGCCGGCGGCGGCACAGGCGGAGGCGGCGGAGGCGGCGCAGTCCCCGATCCCGGCGGCTCGGGCAACTCCTCCGTGGTCGCCATCGCGCAGCGCTATCTCGGCGTCCCCTACGTGTACGGCGGGGCCAGCCCGAGCGGCTTCGACTGCTCCGGTCTCACGATGTACTGCTACGCGCAGGTCGGCGTCGGCCTGGCGCACGGCGCCACTCTGCAGCAGCAGGCGAGCACCCCGGTGCCCATCAGCGCACTGCAGCCCGGCGACCTCGTGTTCTTCGGCAACGCCGCCTTCAGCTACCACGTCGCCATCTACGTCGGCGGCGGCAGCATGATCCACGCCCCGCACACCGGCGCCGTGGTGAGCTACGGCTCCGTCGGCGGCGCCTGGATCGGCGGCCGGTTCTAGCGCTCCCGCGAGCCCTGAGGGCGGTTCCCCCTACGTAGGGAACCGCCCTCAGGGCTCGAATACTGTCAGCACCCCCCGTACCCACGTCAGCGCGCGCGTGTCCCCTGTGGCTCGCGGGCGAGAGGACTCGATAGCGTGAAGCGTATGACCGGCACATGGCGCGCGGCGCTCGCCCTCGTCGTCGGCGCCTGCCTCCTCTCTCTCCTCTTCGCCGCGGCTGCGCCCGCCTCGCCGATCGCCCACAAGAAGGCTCGCCTCAAGGCGGTGCAGGCCAGGCTCGAGACGGTCTACACGCAGGTCGAGGTGGCCGTCGAGAAGTACAACCAGGCTACGAGCCGGCTGGGCAGCGTCGAGCTGCAGATCAAGCAGAACCAGCATCTCCTGGACGTCGCCGCGCAGAACCTCAAGACGGCCAACAAGCAGCTCAAGGCGCGCGCCGAGAACATCTACAAGGCGCGCGACGTCGGCATCGTCGACGTCCTCTTCGGAGCCGACACCTTTGACGAGCTGATCACGCAGCTCGACATGATGAACCGCATCGGCAACAGCGACGTCGACACCGTCAAGGCCATCGCCGCCTATCGCCGCGACATCAAGGACCGCCGCCTCAAGCTCGAGGCGGACCGGGACGTCGCCGCCCAACTGGTCGCGGAGCGCGCCGCGCAGAAGAACCAGATCGTGGCCCTCGAGAACAAGCTCGAGAGGATGACGACGGGCCTCAAGGCCGAGATCAAGCGCCTGCTCCGGCAGGCCGCCCTGGCCGCCCGGCGCGCGGCGCGGCTGGCCCTCGGCGGCCCGCTGCCGCCGCCGCTCGACCCCAACAGCCCCGGCCACCCCGAGATCGTCACCATCGCCCAACGCTACTTCGGGGTCCCCTACGTGTGGGGCGGCGCGGGCCCGGGCGGGTTCGACTGCTCCGGTCTCACGATGTACTGCTACGCGCAGATCGGCATCAGCATGTACCACGGCGCGACCGTCCAGCAGCAGCAGAGCATACCGGTCGCGCTCAGCGACATGCGGCCCGGCGACCTGGTCTTCTTCGGCAATTCGAGCTTCAGCCACCATGTCGCCATCTACGCCGGCGGCGCCAGCGTGATCGAAGCGCCGCACACCGGCGACGTCGTGCGCTACGGGGCGCTGAACGGCCGCGGCGCCTGGATCGGCGGCCGGTTCTAGGGCCGCTCCGGCGCCGGCCGCTCCGGCGCCGGCCGCTCCGGCGCCGGCCGCGCCGGCGCGCGGCGGCGCCCGGAGGTAAGCATTCTTCGTCATCTGCCGACATAGATGGCGACGAGAAACAACGGACCCTGGGGATGCCACGTGAAACCCATCGATGATCTGCTCCGCGAGATGATGGCGCGCAACGCGTCCGACCTGCACATCAAGGCCGGGAGCCCGCCGGTGATGCGCATCGACGGCGAGCTCCTCCTCATGGACGAGCCGTCGCTCACCCCCGAGGACACCAAGGACGTCGCCGCCTCGATCATGACCGACAAACAGATCCGCCGCTTCAGCGAGCACAACGAGATCGACTTCGCCTACTCGGCGCCCAACCTCGGGCGCTTCCGCGTCAACGTCTTCCGCCAGCGCGGCAGCATCAGCGTGGCCATGAGGCAGGTGGCGATCAGGATCCCCACATTTGAGGAGCTGCACCTGCCGGAGATCATCAAGAGGATCGCCCTGGAGCCGCGCGGCCTCGTGCTCGTCACCGGCACCACCGGCTCGGGCAAGACGACCACCCTGGCGGCGATGATCGACCAGATCAACATCACGATGCGCCGGCACATCGTGACCATCGAGGACCCGATCGAGGTGCTCCACAAGGACAAGCGCTCGATCATCAACCAGCGCGAGATCGGCCTCGACACAGACTCCTACGTCTCGGCCCTCAAGTACGTGCTCCGCCAGGACCCCGACGACATCCTCATCGGCGAGATGCGCGACACCGAGACCGTGGCCGCGGCGCTCACCGCGGCGCAGACGGGTCACTTCGTGATGAGCACCCTGCACACCATCGACGCCACCGAGACCATCAACCGCATCATCGACTTCTTCCCGCTCCACCAGCAGAAGCAGGTGCGCATCATGCTCGCCGGCACGCTCAAGGCGATCGTGTCGCAGCGCCTGCTCACGCGCGCCGACGGGGCGGGCCGCGTCCCCGCCATCGAGATCATGATCACCACGAGCCGCATCCGCGATTTCATCCTCAACCAGGATCAGGGCATGCTGATCAACGACGCCATCAAGGAAGGCGACTTCTACGGCATGCAGACCTTCGACCAGGCCCTGCTGAATCTGTACGAGGAGGGCCTCATCACGCTCAGCGACGCCGCCCAGATGGCGAGCAACCCGCACGACTTCAAGCTCCTCGTGCAGGCGCAGGGGCACGACGTCAGCCTGATGACGTTCTAGGCGCGCACCGCCCGGCGCGGGCGGAGGGCGGGCGCGGGCGGAGGGCGGGCCGTGTCCCCAGCCGGAGCCGGGTTCCTAGCTCAGGACCCTGCGGCTCTCCAGGTGCAGGTCGACCTTGCGCTTGATGCGCTGCAACGCGTTGTCGACGGTCTTGCAGTCGCAGCCGAGCTCGTTGGCGATGCGCTCGTAGCTGAGACCCTGCAGGTACAGGCGCAGCACGCGGCCCTCGAGATTCGACAGCATCTGCGTGAGGCAGCCGGTAAGGCTGCTGACCTCTTCCGAGCTGATCACCTGGTTCACCGGGTCGTGGGTGCTCGGCCCGGGCAGCACGTCGCCGAGGGAGCAGTCGCCGTCGTCCGAGGAGTCGTTGGGCGACTGGCTGAACGACAGATAGCCGTTGAGGGGGACGTGCTTCTGGCGGGTGGCCGTCTTGATGGCGGTGATGATCTGCCGGGTGATGCAGAGCTCGGCGAAACTGCGGAACGAGGCCAGGCGGTCGTCACGATAGTCGCGGACCGCCTTGTAGAGGCCGAGCATGCCCTCCTGGATGAGGTCTTCGGCGTCGCCGCCGGCGAGAAAGTACGAGCTCGCCTTGAGCCGCACGAACTGGTGATAGCGCAGCATGAGCGCGTCGAGCGCCGCCTGACTCCCGCGGCGATGCGCCTGGACGAGAGCGAAGTCGGCACTCTCAGTGAATGGTTGAGGGTTGCGAGACGATCCTGTACTGCGACTGTGGTCGGCTTGGCGCGCCATTCCCTGCCCCCACCTCTGCTCGTTTTCCCCTGCAAGACCCGGAGGCGGAGAGCCTCCGGGCCGTCACTGCGGCTTGTTGCGCATCTCCTGGAGCTTGCGCAAAGTCTCAGGGTCTACTTTATCCTCAAGCCGTGAGAGCATTCTAGTAGAGTCTTGGGCGGAGTCAAGAGCCCGCCCGCTGCCCGCGCCGAGAAGGTCGACGCCGAGCTCTTGCGGGGTCATGCGGCTCACGCCGGCGCGCGACGCCGTCCGCTGGACCTCCTGGTCGGCCGACACCACGACCACGGCCACATCGGCCGGCTGCTCCGCGATGCGGCGCGCGATCAGTGTGTCGGCGGTGAAGCGCCCGCCGGCGAAACAGACCTCCACCGGCGCGCCCTTGAAGGGCACGGAGCTGGTGCTCTGGGGGCCGTGCCCGTCGAAGACCAGCACGGCCTTGGCGCCACGCAGCGCCGCGAAGCTCGCGAGCCTGTCGGCGAGCCAGTCGCGGCGCGCGAAGATCTCTTCCTTGTCGGCGCCGCGAAAGAGCGCGTGGAGGACGTTGTAGCCATCGACGATATACAGCGTGAGGGTCACGCGGCGCCTCGCGGGCGGCCGCCGCGGGCATCGCCGCCCGCCGGCCCGCCGCCGGCGGCGTGGCGCTGACGGCGGGCCTCGAAGAGGAAGAGCGCCGCCGCCACGCTCACGTTGAGGCTTTCCACCGGCTTCTCCATGGGGATGGCGGCCAGGGCGTCGCAGGTGCGCGCCACGAGCGGTCGCAGGCCGCGACCCTCGGCGCCGAACACCAGGACAAGGCGGCCGGTGAGATCGAGATCGAGATACGAGGATCCGGTCTCGCCGGCCGCCCCGTAGACCCACGCGCCGGCCTCCTTCGCCGCCTTGAGAAAGCCCACCACGTTGGTCACCTGGGCGACGGCGAGATGCTCGATGGTCCCCGCCGACGCTTTGACGGCGGCCGGCGTCACGGAGGCCGAGCGGCGCCTCGGCACCACGAGGCCGCCCGCTCCGGCGGCCAGCGCGCTGCGCGCCGTGGCGCCGAGGTTGCGCGGGTCACTCACTTCGTCCAGCACCACGACGATCTCGGCGCCCAGCACCTCGTCGGCGGTCGCGTAGGCGAAGGCGTCGACCTGCAGGGCGGCGCCCTGATGGTCGCGGCTGCCGGTGAGCTCGTCGAGGGCGTGGGTATCCAGCGTCTCCACGGCAAGGCCCGGCGGGATCGCGAGCCGCAGGGCCTTGAGGGCCGGCGGCGTCGCGGCGAGCCGGTGGGCTCGCCGCCGGGCGCCGGCCGCCAGCGCCAGCCGCACCACGTTGCGTCCGTAGATCCACTCCACGGCGCTACCTGTCGATCGCCGGCGAACGGCTGTATGCTGCAAGCATGCCGTTCGACGTCTCCGCGGGATCCTTCGCCGCCGCGGCGATCAGCGCCCTCTTCTGGTGGACGGTGCTCTCGCCGCTCGCTCTGCTCGCGGCCGCCCTGCTCTGCGCGCGGAGACTGCGGCTGCGCCTGTGGCTGACGCTGGCGATCCTCATGCCGCCGATCCTCGTCTTCCTGCCGGTGACCGTGATGACCGCCGGACCGTCGCGCTGGGGAACCGCGGGCGCGGCGCTCCTCGACGCGGCCGGCATCGTGTGCGCCGCCGCGGCGCTGATCCGCCTGCGCGCGCGCCCGAAGCGCGCCGCGCGGTACGCGGCGGCCGCACTCGTTCTCGGCATCATCGGCGGCATGCTCGGCGCCGCGGCGCTGGTGGGCGCGCTCATCCTGGCCTGACCAGCCTGCTCACGACTTCCTCACGACCTGCGTGCCCTGCGGCGTGTCGCGCACCTCGAAACCGGCCGCCTGCATCTCGTCGCGCAGCCGGTCGGCGTCGGCCCACCGCTTCTCGACCCGATAGTGGTCGCGCAGGAGGCAGGCGTAGGAGGCGTCGGCGCAACCCAGGCGGTCGGCGTACACGAGCAGGATATCGTCCCAGCGGCCGTCGCCGGCGAGACGGGCGGCGGGCAGCAGGGCGACGTCGCCGGTCACGCAGGCCAGCGCCTCGTCGCCGGCCACAGTGCCCGCCGGAGTGATCTGCGCGGCGGCGGACGGCGGCGGGATCAGCAGCAGGCCGAGTGACTCCGTGAGCACGCCGCGCACCGCGGTCAGGGCTTCGCTGTCGAGCGGCGCCTCGCCGCGGTCGACCTGGGAGAGGTAGCGGTGCACCTCGCTCACCAGGGCGAACAGATCGCCCATGGCGCCGGCGGTGTTGAGATCGTCGTCCATGTGCGCGGCGAACGCCAGGCGTGCGGCCTCGGCGCCCAGCGCCAGGTCGGGGCAGGCGCCGCGCGTCGCCGCGCGAGCGGCGTTGGCGACGCGGAAGTCGAGGTCGCCGAGGGCGTCGCGCAGGCGCCCGTAGGCGGCCTGCGCCTCGTCCAGCTTCTCCACCGAGAACTCGAGGGGGCTGCGATAGTGCGTCGTGAGGAAGTACGTGAGCAGCACGGCGGGCTCGTAGCGGTCGAGCACCTCGCGCAGCAGAAAGATGTTGCCCACACTCTTGGCCATCTTCGCGCCCTCGCTGCGGATCATCCCGTTGTGCATCCACACCCTGGCGAACGGCAGGCCGGCGGCTTCGCTCTGGGCGATCTCGTTCTCGTGATGCGGAAAGATGAGGTCGCGCCCGCCGCCGTGCACGTCGAAGCCCGCCCCGAGGTAGCGCAGGCCCATCGCCGAGCACTCGATGTGCCAGCCTGGGCGGCCGCTGCCCCAGGGGCTCTCCCAGGCGGGCTCGCCGGGCTTGGCGGCCTTCCACACGGCGAAGTCGAGGGGATCCTCTTTGCCGGGCTCGCTGTCGACGCGCACGCCCTCCTCGAGCTCGTCGATGCGCTGTCCGCTGAGCCGGCCGTACCCGGCGAAGCTGCGCACGCGGAAGTAGACGCTGCCGTGCGCCGCGTAGGCGTGGTCCGAGCCGATGAGCTGGCAGACGAGGTCGATGATCTCGGGGATGGTCTCGGTAGCCTTGGGCTCCAGGTCGGGGCGCGCGATGCCGAGCCTGTCGGTGTCGGCGACGTAAGCGGCGGTGTAGTCCTCGGCGATCTCCGTGGGGTCGCGGCCCTCGAGGTTCGCTTTGGCGATGATCTTGTCGTCGACGTCGGTGATGTTGGTGACCAGCGTGGTCTCCAGACCGCGGTGGCGCAGCCAGGAGCGCAGCACGGCGAAGGTCACGTAGGGGCGAGCGTTGCCGACGTGGACCAGGTTGTACACCGTGGGGCCGCAGCAGTAGATGCCCGCCTTGCCCGGGTCGCGCGGCGCGAACGGCTCCTTCTGGTGGGTGAGTGAGTTGTACAGGCGGATCACGGCGTGTCTCCCGGGGTCGTCGTGGGTTCGGCGCCGGCCGACAAGCTGCCGGCGAGAGCGTCGTCCAGTCGTCTGAGGGTCTCGCCGCGCTCCAGGGCGGCGAGCACGAAGGGCAGCTCGGGGCCGTGATCGGCGCCGGTGAGGGCGACGCGCAGCGGCCTCAGCAGGTCGCGGGCGGCGACGCCGCGCTCCTTGCCCCAGGAGCGGTAGACGGCAAGGAGCTCGCGGGCGCCGGCGGGCGCCAGCCACTCCGGCGAGGCGCCGCGCAGCGCGCGGAACCAGGTGAGCTGCGCGATTGCGGCGGCCAGCGCCGCCGTGAGGTCCGCCGGCGGAGCCGGCGGCTCCAGCACGGCGGCGGCCAGCGCCGCCGCCTGCCCGTAGGCCACCAGCGACGGCCGGAAGGCGGCGGCGAGCGCCGCCGCCGCCGGCGCCGGCGTCCCGGCCGGCAGACGGGCCGCGAAGAGGCGCTCGTGCACCTCCGCCGCGAGCCCCATGATGTGCTCGTGGTCGAGCCAGTCGAGCTTCGCCTGGTCGAACATCACGGGGCTCGGCGAGAGCCTCCCGATCTCGAACTCGGCAATCAGGCGGTCCCTGCCGAGAACCTCGTCCTCGCCGTGCGACCAGCTGAGCAGGGCCAGGTAGTTGACGATCGCCTGGGGCAGGTAGCCCAGCTCGCGGTAGTCGCCCACCGCCGTGGCGCCGTGGCGCTTGCTGAGCTTGCCGCCGTCGGCGCCGAGCACCATCGAGTGGTGGGCGAAGCCGGGCACGGGCGCCCCCAGCGCACGAAAGAGCAGCACCTGACGGGCCGTGTTGGTGAGGTGGTCGTCGCCGCGGACGACGTGCGTGATGCCCATATCGCGATCGTCGACGACCGACGCGAAGTTGTAGCCGGCGACGCCGTCGGAGCGCACGATGATGAAGTCGCCGACGGCGTCGGCGCCGACGACCACGGGACCACGGATGAGATCGTCGATGACGATGTCGCCGCGCGGGACGTGAAAGCGCAGCGCCGCCGGCTCGCCGGCGGCGAGGCGGCGCTGCGCCTCGTGCGGCGCCAGCCCGAGGCAGCGGCCGTCGTAGCGCTGCGCGCGGCCCTCGGCGAGCGCCGCCGCGCGCAGCGCCGCGAGGCGCTCCTCGGGGCAGAAGCAGCGGTAGGCGAGGCCGCCGGCCAGCAGCTTGTCGGCGGCGCCCCGATACCCTTCGAGCCGCTCGCTCTGGCGATACGGCGCGCACGGCCCGCCCACGTCGGGGCCTTCATCCCAGTCGAGGCCGAGCCAGCGCAGATCGGCGAGGATGGCCTCCTCGTGCCGGTCTTCCGAGCGCGCCGCGTCGGTGTCGTCGATGCGCAGCACGAAGTCGCCGCCCGCGTGCCGGGCGCAGAGGAAGTTGAACAACGCGGTGCGCGCCGAACCGATGTGCAACGTGCCCGTCGGGCTCGGCGCGAAGCGTACCCTCACCCTCGACTCAAGGTTTATAGTTACCCCCGGTGGTCGTCGATTCCCCTGCAAATCGACTTCAGTCTATCATCTGACCGCGAATCGGGGGGCGCGCGTCCGCGTGACCCCGCGCCCGCGCCCGCGGGCGCCGGCCCGCGCCGCGCGTGCCTGCCCGCGTGTGCGCCCGCCCGCGTGACCCCGCGCCCACGGGCGCGGGCGCCGGCCCGGGCCGCGCGTGCCTGCCCGCGTGTGCGCCCGCCCGCGGGCGCGGGCGCCGGCCCGCGTGACCCCGCGCCCGGGGGCGCGGGCGCCGGCCCGGGCCGCGCGTGCCTGCCCGCGTGTGCGCCCGCCCGCGGGCGCGGGCGCCGGCCCGCGTGACCCCGCGCCCGCGGGCGCGGGCGCCGGCCCGGGCCGTTATGCTAGGCGGGCAGACCCGCCGGCGGCGGCCGGCTCACCACGGGAGGCGCGCGTGCCCTACGACCAGCACGAGACCCCATACCTCGACGCCGTCCTGCGCTACCGCAGGGCGGGCTACACGCCGTTCCACACGCCTGGGCACAAGCTGGGAAGGGGCGCGCCCGAAGGGCTCCGTGAGCTTCTCGGAGACCCGTGCCTGCAGGTCGACATCGCCATGGCCGGCGGCGTGGAGGACACGCGCGAGTCCACGCACCTCATCCGCCTCGCGGAGGACTACGCCGCCGAGGCCTGGGGGGCGGACCGCTGCTGGTTCCTGGTCAACGGCTCCACCAGCGGCATCCACTCGCTGGTCCTCACGCTGTGCGGCCCCGGCGACGAGGTGATCATCCCTCGCAACGCCCACAAGTCGATGCTCGCCGGCCTCATCTTCTCCGGCGCGATGCCGGTCTATCTGGAGCCGGAGGTCGATCCGCTGTGGGGCATCCCGCTCACCGTGGGCGCCGAGGCCGCGCGCCTGGCCCTCGCCGAACACCCGGCGGCCAAGGCCATCTTCGTCACCTCGCCCACGTACAACGGCCTCGGCAGCGACCTCGCCGCCGTGGCCGCCGCCGCGCACGCCGCGGGAGTGCCCTTCGTCACCGACCAGGCTTGGGGGCCGCACCTGCGCTTCTGCCCCGAGCTGCCCGTGGACGCGATGACGGCGGGCGCCGACGCCGCCGTGGTCAGCACGCACAAGCTGATCAGCGGCATCACCCAGACCTCGGTGCTCATGGCGCGCGCCGAGAGGATCAATCTCGCGCGCCTCGACAGCATGGTGGCCATGACGCAGAGCACGAGCCCGCAGGTGCTCATGTACGCGAGCATCGACGCCGCCCGCCAACAGATGGCCACGCGCGGCGCGGAGCTCTGGCGTGGGGCCATCGAGCAGGCCCAATGGGCGCGCGACGAGCTCAACCGGCTGCCCGGAGTGCGCTGCCTGGGCGCAGAGGCCCTCTCGCTCCGGGGCGTGGCCTCCTTCGACCCCACACGGCTCACGATCTCGAGCTGCGACCTCGGGCACAGCGGCTACGAGCTCGAGACGGCGCTGCGCGACGACTACCGCATCGCCGTCGAAGCGGCCGACCCGCTGAGCGTCGTGCTCAACGTCACCTACGGCGACTCGCACGCCGACCTCGAGAAGCTGGTGGCCGCGTTCCGCGACTGCGCCGGCCGGGGCGCCGGGCAGGCCGGCGGTGGCGGCTCCGCCGCCTGTACCGGCCTGCTCGCCCACGCCCCGGCGTTCACCCGCCAGGCGCTCTCGCCGCGAGAGGCGTTTTTCGCGCCCTCCGTGGCGCTGCCGCTGGCCGAGTGCGCCGCTCGCGTGAGCGCCGAGATGGTCACGCCGTACCCGCCCGGCATCCCCGTCCTGGGCCCCGGCGAGGAGATCTCGCCGCAGATCGTCGCCTACCTCGAGGAGGCGGCCGCCACCGGGCTCAAAGTGCACGGCCCCGAAGACCGCGGGCTGCGCTCGCTGCGTGTGGTAGCCTGACTATGACCGCCCGGCGATGATCCGTAGGAGTGCTCGCCGGGCAGGCGAACAGCGGTTTGCATGTCGATTCAGGGAGGCGCCGTGTACGGGTTCCGCAGATACGTCGCTCTGCTCCTGGTGCTGGCCAGCCTGACGCTCGCGGTCGCCGGCTGCAGCGGCAGCGGTGGCAGCGACACGGGCGGCGGTTCGTCCGGTGGAGGGACGACCACCTATACCAACGACCAGTACGGCTTCACCATCACCTACGACAATCAGTTCAGCGAGGGAAAGCCGGTCGAGGCCGCCAGCGCCGGCGCCAGCGCCGTGTTCGACGTCGTCTTCGCCGACAAGCAGGGGACGGTCATCGCAGACCGCTACGTCGACGCCATCGAGATCCTGGTCTACGAGCTTGCCCGTGAGGTCAAGCCCGCCGAAGTGCCCAAGCTGAAGGCGGAGGTCCAGGGCGTCGTCGATCAGCTGATGACCTCCACCTCCTCGGCCACGGTCGTCGAGCCGCTTGCGGGAGTGACCGTCAACGGCGTCCCCGGGTTCACCTTCAAGTACACGTACACAGAAGGCGGCACTGAGCTGACCGCGATCACGTACTTCCTGTTCAAGGGCAAGTACGAGTACGAGATCACGGCGCAGACGACCTCCGCGAACTGGGATGCCCTCAAGGGCAAGTTCGAGGCAGCCGTGCAGAGCTTCACGGTCAAGTAGGATCCGCGCGCGCCGGTAGAAGCCGCGCGCGAGAGCGGCCCGCGGGCGCGCGCGAGAAGGCGGCCCGCGGGCGCGGCGACCGGCCGGCGCGCACTACCGGCCGCCCCGTCCGAGATCGTTCATCGGGCGCCTTCCGCCGGTCGGGGCGAAGACATCAGGTACCGCCGATGGCCATCCCGTCGATGACCACCGAGGGCGTGAGGATGCTGCCGCCCGGCATCCAGCGGGCATCGTCGCCGAGGGCGCGCACGCTGGTGAGCATGGTGATGATGTCGCCGGCCAGCGTGACCTCGTGCACCGGCGTGGTGAGCTCGCCGTCCTCGATGAGGATGCCGCTGATGCCCACCGAGAACTGACCGGAGACGGGATTGGCGCCTGAGTGCACGCCCATGGCGCCAGTGACGAGGACGCCGCGGTGCATGCCGGCGATGATGTCGGCCACGGGCGTCACGGGGCCGCTTACCACGAGGTTCGTCGGATACACTCCCGGCAGGCCCGAGTACGAGCCGCGCAGGCCGTTGCCGGTGGAGCCGCAGCCTGCCTTGCGCGCCGTGTACGTGTTGTAGAGGAAGCCCTGCAGCACGCCGCAGCTGATCAGTGGCGTGCGCCGGCAGGGCGTGCCTTCGCCGTCGAACGGGGCGCTGTCGAGGCCGTCGGGCAGCGTGCCGTCGTCCACGAGCTCGAGGATCTCGTCGGCCACCTGCTGGCCCTCGCGACCGGCGAACAGCGAGCGGCCCTTCTGCACGGCGTCGGCGGTGAGCGCCGCGCTGAGCACGCCGAAGAACGCCGCGGAGACGAAGGGGTCGAGCACGACCGGCGCTTTCATCGACGGGCACTTGCGGGCGCCGAGCAGCCGGCAGGCTCTCTCGGCGGCCTCGCGCCCGCAGGCGGCCGGGTCCAGATCCTCGAGCGCCCGGCCCACGGTGTACGAGTAGCCGGTCTCCACCTTTCCGTCTTTCTCAGCAAGAACGTTCGCCGTCGCGTAGCACTGGTTGGCGCGGTAGCTGCCACGCACCCCGGCGCTGCTGGCGATGAACACCTCGCCGTCACCGTCCGCACACATCGAGTCTTCGACCGTCTTGACGCGTGGATCGGCGGCGAGGGCGGCGGCTTCGACCGCCATGGCCAGCTCGATGCGACGCTCATCGGTCGCGTGCGTGAGACGTTCGTCGAACGGGTGCACGTCGGCCGGCGCGCCGCCGGGCTGGGGCACTGCGACGAACTCGTCGGGGTCGCTGACGGCGGCGTGATCGATGGCGCGCTGCACGACCGCGTCGAGGGCGCCGTCGCTGAGGTCGGAGGTGTAGGCGTGGCCGACGGCGCCGCCGGCGAAGACGCGCACCCCCAGACCGCGACGCTGCGCGGCGGTGAGCTGCTCGACCTCCTGCCGGTACACCTTGATGCGCCGCGACGTGGAGCGCTCGGCGTAGACCTCGACCTCGGCCGCGCCTTTGGCGCGCGCCCGCTCGAGCACGGCGTCGAGGATGTCGAACATCAGCCCGTACCTCCCACCGTCATCTCGGCGATACGTAAGGTGGCCTGGCCGGTGCCCACCGGCACGTGCTGGCCGTCCTTACCACAGACGCCCGTCTTCACGTCGAAGTCGGCGGCGATCATGTCGATGTGCATGAGGATGTCGATGCAGTTGCCGACGAGTGTGGCGCCGCGCAGCGGCGCGGTGATACGCCCGTTCTCGATGAGATAGCCCTCGGCGACGCCGAAGACGAAGTCGCCTGTGGGTGGGTCGACCTGCCCGCCGGCCAGGCTCTTGGCATAGAAGCCGCGCGGCGTCGCCGCGATGATGTCGTCGGCGGTGGCGTCGCCGGCGGCGATATACGTAGTGGTCATCCGCGGGATGGGCACGTGACGGAACGACTGGCGGCGTCCGTTGCCTGTGGGCGCCGCCCCGGCCTCGCGCGCCCGCAGGCGGTCGTACAGGTAGCCGGTGAGCCGCCCGCCCTCGATGACCAGCGTCTTCTGGGTCGGCACGCCCTCGTCGTCGAAGGCCTGCGAACCCCAGCCGTTGGGCAGCGAGCCGTCGTCGTAGGCGCTCACGATGGGCGCCGCGACGACCTCGCCCATCTTGCCCGCATAGACGCTTGCATCCTTGGCGATGGCGTCGGCCTCGAGGCCGTGGCCGCAGGCCTCGTGGAACAGCGTGCCGCCGAAGCCGTTGGCCATGACCACGGGCATGGCGCCCATCGGCGCCGGCCCGGAGTCGAGCATCGTGAGCGCCTTCCCGGCGGCCGTGGCCGCCACGGCGCGCGCCGTGGCCTCGTCGACGAGCTCGAAGCCCGCGCTGCCGCCGACGGTTTCGTGGCCGGTCTGGATGACGTCGCCGCGGCGCGCCACGACCTGGACGCTGAAGCGTGTGCGCGTGCGGTCGTCGTATACGAGGTCGCCGAGCGAGTTCGCGATGAGGATCTTCTGGCGCGTGTCGCCGTACCCGACAATAGCTTGGGCGACCTCGGCGCCGGCGGTCCGTGCGGCCTCGTTGCCGGCGCGCACAAGCTGCGCCTTGCGGGCGATGGCCACGGTCTGCGGCGGGACTTCGACGGCGTGCCGGCCGGGGTCGCTGCGCACCGCGCCGAGATCGATCACCGCGGAGCCACCGGCGCCGGCGCGCACCGCCGCGGCGACGGCGTCGGCGGCGGCGGTCAGGCCGGCCTCGTCCAGCACGTCGCTGTAGGCGTAGTAGGTGTGCTCGCCCGACAGCAGGCGCACGGCGGCGCCGACCTCGCGGCCCCCGCTGGTCTGCTCGATGCGCCCGTCTTCGAGGCGCAGACCGAGACTCTCGCGGTCTTCCACGAAGACCTCGGCGAAGTCGCCGCCGCGGCGCAGAGCGCGCGCGATGGTGGCCTGCAGCAGCCCGACGTCGAAGGCGGCGATGTCCATCAGGCGCCGCTCTCGAAGGCGCGGCGCACGTCGGCCGCGGCGCTCTGCAGTTCGGCGGCTCCCGGGTCGCCGGCGGCCAGCGACTGCTCGCCGCCGTCCTCCAGGCCGAGCAGTACCGGCGGGGGCGCCGCCGCGGCGCGCTTGCGGCGCACGTACACCGCGGCCACGGCGAGGCCGAGGACGGCCAGAGCGATGACGATCGTGCGGAGCTTCATTGCCCCTCCTCCGCGGCGTAGGCGTCGCCCAGACATGTGCGCAGGTCGAACAGGAGGAGACCCACGGCCGGTCGCGGGCCCGTGACGGCGGCGATGCGCCGTCCGCGCGCCGCGAGCAGCGCCACGGCGCCGCCGGCGTCCTGCACGACCACATGGTCGAGCGGGCTTTCCGCGAGGGCGGCGGCGCGCGCGACCGCCGCCTCCCAGAGCCGGCGGCAGGCGCCGGCCAGGTCGGCGGCCGGCGCCCCGGGTCCGGCGGCGACGACGTCGCCTTCGGCGCCCAGCACGGCCACGCCCTGGATGTCGGTGGAGACGTTCAGAAGATCGCGGATGGCCTCGTCGATGGTCACTGGCCCCTCCCTGCGGGTGCGGACGACAGCAACTCTATCACCGCCCGGCGGCGGAGGACCGCCCGCCGTCGGGCGAGAACGTGCAGAGCATCTCGCAACGCTCCGCGCCGCGGCTGATGCGGCAGTCGCCGGGGTCGATACGCAAGTGCCCGAGGCCGGCGGTCACGACCTCGAGCACGCCCTCCAGGAAGGCGCGGTGCATGGCGCAGACGAGGTCCGGGTCGGCCCCCGAGAGCTCGCGAAAGGTACAGTTGTTGACGACGACCTCGAGGACCTCGTCGCGCCAGGCGACCTCGGGCAGGAGCCCCAGGTCATCGGCGACGCGCCGCACCAGCGCGGCCGCGGCAGCCGCGCCCCGCGGCGCGCGGGCCTCGCCCGCCAAGGCCTGCCGTCCCTCGGCCGCGCCGGCCTCGCGGCACACGCGCAGGGCATCGTCCCGCGACCCGCCCGCCGACAGCGCCTCGAGCGCCAGCCGCGAGAGGAGCTCGTAACGCCGCGGGGGAAAGCCGAACACGACCACGAGGTCGCTCAGACGATACAGCTTGGCTGGTCGACCGCCGCCGCTCGTGCGGCGGAAGTCGGTGGCCAGAAAGCCCGCCTGTTCGAGCTTGGAGAGGTGCATGCGGGCCACGTTGGGGTGCAGCCCGAAGCGTTCCGCGATGTCGGCGACCGTGACGTCCTCGGCGGGACGCTCGGCGATCGCCCGATAGATGCGGTACCGGGTATCGTCGGCGAGCACTGCCGACAGCTCGTGATCGCGGTCCACGCACCTCCCTCCGGGTCGTCGCTTTCGCGCGATAGTACAGTCCGCGGGTTCACCTGTAAACACGGTGCCTGTAGTGCCAAACCGCGAGGCAGGCTCGGCCGCCGACGGGGCGAGGTCGGGGGGCCGGGTCAGGTCTCGAGAACATACCGCGAGGAGATGCCGACGGCGGGCCGCAGCGTGGCCGCCACCGAGCAGTACTTCGTCTCCGACAGCGCGATGGCGCGTTGCACCTTCTTCTCGTCCAACGCGCCCTTGAGGTGGTAGACGACCTCCAGGGAGACAAAGCGCCTGGGGTGCTCGTCGGCTTTCTCGCCGTGGACCTCGACGCGCAGGCCTTCGAGCGGCTGACGCATCTTCTGCAGTATCGAGATCACGTCCATGCTTGTGCAGCCGGCCAGGGCGACGGCGAGCAGCTCCATGGGCGTCGCCCCCCGCCCAGGCTCGTCCCGTCCGGACGCCATGTCCACGCGCCCGTGGGCGGTGACGCCCTCGAGCAGCAGACCCTCCTGTTTCCAGCTCACGATCACAGGTGCGCTCGTCGCCATGACGTCCCTCGCTTCCTCCACGGGCGCGGCCCGCGGTGAACTACGGTGTCTGCACAGGTATACCGTGCGCTAAACTCAGCGGCGGCGGCGCCTCTCCCGGCGCCGCCGCGGCGACCAGCGAAGGAGCCCCCGTGACCATTCTGCAGGCCATCATCCTGGGCATCGTCCAGGGGCTCACCGAGTTCCTGCCGATCTCGAGCTCCGGGCACCTGCTCATCGTCCCGTGGTTGTTCAACTGGCACTTTCTGCTCGAGGATCCGGCGCTGAACAAGACCTTCGACGTCGCCCTGCACCTGGGCACCTTCTTCTCTCTGATCGCCTACTTCTGGCGCGACATCGGCCGGCTGCTTGCGGGCTGGGCGCGCACCATCGCCCACCGCAAGCTCGACTCGCCGGAGGGCAAGCTGGCGTGGCTGATCATCGTCAGCACGATCCCCGCGGCGCTCGTCGGGGTCGTCTTCGAGGACGTCATCGTCACCCGCCTGGGGCAGCCGTGGATGATCGCCGTACTGATGATCCTGTTCGGCCTCGTGATGTGGGTCGTGGACCACACCGCGCGGCTCGACCGCGACATCGACGCGCTCACCTGGGCCGACGCCCTGATCATCGGCGTTGCCCAGGCGCTTGCCCTCGCCCCGGGCGTCTCCCGGTCGGGCATCACCATGGTCACCGGGCTGCTGCTGCGCCTCGATCGCGAGGCGGCGGCGCGCTACTCGTTCCTCATGAGCATCCCCGTGATCGGCGGCGCCGCCGCCTACAAAGGCCTGCAGGTCGCCCAGGGAGGCCTGCCGGCGGGCACGACCACACCGTTCGCCGTGGGCATCGTCTCGGCGGCGCTCAGCGGGTTCGCCGCCATCTGGTTCGTGCTCGCCTACCTCAAGCGCCACAGCTTCGACCTGTTCGTGATCTACCGCATCGCCATCGGCGTCGGCATGCTGATCCTCATCATCACCGGGGTGCGCGCGGCGACCGGCGTCTGAGCAGCCCCCTCGTATAGAATCGCAGACCCAGCGACCAGGAGTCACCGGTGCGCAACCTCTCCCGCGGCGACCGCGGCAAAGAAGTCCTCGACGTCCAGACCCGCCTCCGCGGGCAGGGCTTCGAACTCGGCCGCGAGGGCGTCGATGGGTTTTTCGGCCCGAGCACGGAGCTCGCTGTGCGCTCCTTTCAGCAGCAACGCGGCCTGCTGGTCGACGCCCTCGTAGGCGCCAACACCTGGCGCGAGCTGGTGGAGGCGGGCTATTCCCTCGGCGACCGCCTGCTCTACCTGCGCGAACCGCCGTTCCGCGGCGACGACGTGCTGGCCCTTCAGGTGGAGCTCAATCTGATGGGCTTCAACGCCGGCGCCGAGCGCGGCGTCCACGACGACGACGTGGAGCGCGCCGTGCTCGACTTTCAGCGCAACGCCGGCCTCCCCATCGACGGCATCGTCGGCGAAAGCACCATCGTCAAGTTCACCGCCCTGCGCAAGGCCGAGACGGGCCGGGAGGGCAAGAAGATCCCCGAGCGCGACGGCGGTTACGTGCAGGCGCGCAGCCTCACCGGGCAGGCTGTGGTCGTCGACCCCGGGCACGGAGGTCCCGACACGGGCCTCGTGGCGACGGGAGGCCTCACCGAGAAGGACTTCACGCTGGCGCTCGGCCTGAGGCTCGCCGAGCTGCTGCGCGCCGAAGGCTGCCGCGTGCGGCTCACCCGCGAGCGCGACGAGGCGGTGCCGCTCTACGCGCGCGCCGCCGTGGCCAACGACGCCGGCGCCGGCTACTTCGTGTCGCTGCACGCCAACGCCGACGCAGCCCCGGCCGCGCGCGGCGGCGCCTGCTACTACTTCCAGCGCAGCCACTACTACTCCGAACACGGCCGCCTGCTGGCCGAGTACATGGGCGCGCGCCTCGAGAGAGCCGGCGGCGCGCGCCTCGGCAGCTTCGGCCGCAACTACGGCGTGCTGCGCGAGACGCGCGCCATCGCCGTGCAGGTCGAACCCCTGTTCCTCAGCAACCCGGCGGAAGAACGCCTGGCCGGGCGCCCCGACCATGTCGAGACCCTGGTGCAGGCGCTGCTCGGCGGTCTTTCGGACTACCTCGCCCGCGCGCCCCTGGAGGGCGCCTCCACATGACCGCCGACGAGGTCGTCCGCATACGCCTCACGGCGACGCAGGCGCAACGCCTGCGCGAGCTGGGCGCCGACGCGCTCGCGCTGGACGAGGTCTTCGCCGACGTCACGGCCCGCGACGCGGCGTTCAAACGGCTCGAAGACAGCTTCGTGCGCGACGGCCGGCGCCGCCTGCGGGAGATGCGCGCCGACGGCCGGGCGCCGCGGCTCGTGGAGCTCGAGACCTGCCTGCGGGCGGCCCTCACCGGCGCCGGCTTCGTGCAGGTCGTCACGCCGCTCATCATCACCAGCGACGCGCTCGTCAAGATGGGCATCGAGCACGGTCACCCGCTTCGCGAACAGGTCTTCCGGCTGGAGGACGGCCGCTGCCTGCGCCCCATGCTGGCGCCGAACCTCTACACGCTGCTGCGCCGGTTGGGGCGCATCTGGAGCCGGCCCTTCGGGATCTTCGAGATCGGGCCCTGCTTCCGCCGCGACAGCAAAGGCGCCAGGCACCTGAACGAGTTCACGATGCTGAACCTCGTCGAACTGGGGCGGCCGGCGGAGGAGTGCCGGGCGCGGCTCGAAGAGCTGGCCGCGCTCGTCATGGGCGCCGCCGGCGTCGCCGAGTACGACCTGGTGCGCACGGAGTCCGAGGTCTACGGCGAGATGGTGGATGTCGAGGTGATGGGCGCCGAGGTGTGCTCGGCCTTCGGCGGCCAGAACCCCCTGGACGGCGCCTGGGGCATCGTCGAGCCCTGGGTGGGCCTGGGTTTCGGCCTCGAGCGGCTCGTCATGGCGCGCGAGGGCTACCCCAACATCGAGCGCGCCGGGCGCAGCCTCAGCTACGTGAACGGCGTGCGGCTCAACATCTAGACCCGGCCGTGCGTCCCGCCGACGCAGGCGCCGGCCGCACGCACGAGGGGCGGGGCGCACCCGCGCCCCGCCCCCGCGACTTCGCAGCTCTCGGCCGCGCGTCGAGCTTACTTACCCAGCAGCGCGTCGATCTTCTTGACCCCGTCGCTGGCGTCCTCGGCGTAGGCGTCGGCGCCGATCTGGTCGGCCCAGCGCTGCGTGCAGGGG